>MTEX01011207.1_pt1 | contig 34445 bp, 29 predicted proteins | sample 1042691 | NCBI WGS metagenome assembly MTEX01 (sample SAMN06185810, study PRJNA358809) | soil metagenome | isolation source: soil biostimulated with molasses as carbon source | place: India | collected 2015-05-23
TTGATGTAGGCTTGCTGGCGGAACAACTGAGCGTCTTTGAGCTGCATGTCGGCTTCCCGAATTGTTGATTGTTGAAAAGCGCCCAAGGCAGGGCATCGAGCGTTTGAAATCTCAAACGAATGCTAAGCGGCTGCTGGGGTGTAGGACAATAGGCTGTTCGAAAAAAAGAACGAATGGTTGAACAGCCCGTCCGAAATGGTCGTCAGAGGTTAGACCATCGAGCGGAAGGAAATGTGAAAGCCGAGGGGCTTGTCGTGACATTTTCGGCGCCAGTGGGGTCGAGCGCCGCCCGCGCGGCGCATCGCGGATAAATCCGCTCCTACATTTGTTGCAACGTGGCCATGCCTGACAGGCCATGGTTGTCAGCCGGTTTGCAAGGCTCAAGCCATGCGCCCAGGCTGGCAACCATGGCGTAACAGGTTCGGCACGTTGCAACAAATGTGGGAGCGGATTTATCCGCGATGCGCCGCGCGGGCGGCGCTCGATCTACGCATCCATACAAAACCTACGTCATACCCACGATGCTCAGAACGCCTTGGCCAGGTCGATCACCAAGGCCCGGTAACCCACGCTGCCCGGCTGCCGGCTGTGCACTTTCAGCTCCACCAGCACCTCCTGTGTGCCGCGCCGTACCTCGTTCAACACGGTAGTGGTGAGCTTTTCCGGCGTGAGGAAATTCACCGAAGCCGAGTAGATGAACTGGGTGTCGGTGTCCGGCCGGTAAGCCACCACCGAGGTCACCGGGCTGTACCACTCGTCACCGCGTTCCTTGCCGTACTCCCATACCTGCTCGACGGTGCCCTTGGCCTCGTCGATGCGGTACTCCACCGCCCGGCTGTAGTTGCCGGTCAGCCGGGTCGGCGCAAAATCCCGGCCCCAGCCATTGTCGAACACGGTCAGCGTGCCTTTGCCGGTCAGCCAGGCGGTGTGCTGGGTCCACGACCAGTCGAAGCCTTCGGTCGCGACCGGGGTGAGTACTTTTTCGCGCAGGCCCTCAGGCCACCCCTGGGGCGAGGCGAGGATCCACTTCACCTGCTTGTCGCGGCCAACTTTCACCACGCCCTGATGACGCGCTGAAACGATGATGCTGTCGTCATCGGCGTCGTAGTCGATGGCATTGACATGCGCCCAGTTACGCCCGGTCCCCACCCCCGGGGTATCGCCAAATGGCAAATCGCCTTCGGCCAGTTCGTTGGCCAGCCGCTCGTCCTGCTTGTGCACGCCTTGCGGCAGCTGGATCGCGGCCTTGCCCAGGGTTTCCAGCAGGTCGCCACGGTACGGGTCGAGAATCTGGTTGAGGTCCCAGAAGTCCAGCACATCACCGGCCTCGTTGACTTCGATGATGTGGTCGCGGATCGAACGCACGCGCTTGCCGTCAGGCCGGCGGTAGTCGCTGGTACCCACCCGCAGCAGGTAGGTGCCGTTGGCAGTCTCGCGGATTTCGTGCGAGAAGTCGGCGAACTTGTCGGGCAGGCTGCGCTGCCAGATGCGCCGGCCCAGCAGGTCGTACTTGGAATAGGTCTGGCCCTGGCCCCAGATCAGCTTGCCGTCGCGGGTCTGCTGGAAGCCCATGGTGCCGCCCAGGCCATCGCGGCGGTTGGAGTCGTGGATCTGCTCGATGTCCAGGTACCAGCGCACGTCACCGTTACTGTCGGCGATCCAGTTGTTGCCCACCTGGTCCCATTCCGCCGCGCCGCCCAAGGCATTCCACTTGAAGGCGCGTCCACCCGGGATGTCTCCGAGCAGGTGGTTGAACAGGTACAGGCGCTTTTCGAACCCTGGCGCCACCTTGATCGGCTGCACTTCCGGCAGTGCGGCGGTCTGTTTCGCCACTACCGGCAGGCGCACTGCCGGGGCGTAGATCTGGTACTGCTCGCGAATACGCTCGCCATCGAGCTTGTAGGTCACTTCCACCTGGTTGACGTGATCCGGGTACAGGCCGAATACCGGGATGCCGCCATAGGTCCATAACGATCGGTCGGACACCTCGTAGGCGATGTCCACCCCCCGTTCACCGCGCCCCAGCACGCGCACATGGGCGGCGCTCAGGCTGCGCCCGCCGTCGCGGATGATCGCGGTCAGCGGCGCCAGGCGGTACGGGTTGACCACCACGTCGCCGAGCAGCGCCTGGTCAGGTTCGGGGACCTTGGCAGTCAGGCAGGCGCCTTCAGGCAATGCAGGGGTTTCGGTCTTGGCATTCATGGCAAAGCTCCTTGTGCTCAGAAGTCGTAACGGGCGGTGGCGCCGAACGTGCGCGGGGTACCGAGCACGCCGGCGTAGCCACCGTTGGCGGAGTTCCACAGGCTGGTGAAATAGGTCTTGTCGCCGGCATTTTTCACCCACAGCGACAGGTCGACCACGCCATCGCCCTGGTCCAGGCGCACACCAGCGGAAAGGTTGACCAGCGCATAGCTGGGGATCTGGCCGAAATCGGAATCATCGATGGTGCCGACCGCCTTCGAGCGGAAGGCGTAGCTGGCGGTGACGTAAGGCTCGACATGGTCGCTGGCCCGCCACTTGTACTGGGTGTTGAGATTGGCGATGTACTTGGAGGCGCCCACCACCTGGTGGCCCGACAGGTCGCAGGTGGCGGTGGCATTGGCCAGGCTGACCTCGGGTGGGCATGGTGCATCTTCATACTCGGTGTAGCGCACGTCGTTCCAAGAGCCGTTGAAGTTGACCGTGAGGCCACGGACCGGCAACGCCGTGGCTTCGAATTCCAGGCCACGCGAGCGCACGCTGCCGGCGTTGGCCAGGTACTGCACGCGGTTGATCTGGTCGTAGACGTTGGCCTGATAGCCATGCACTTCGGCCCAGAACAGGTTGGCATTGAGTTGCAGGCGATCGTCGAACAGCGTGCTTTTCAAGCCGACTTCGGCGTTGTTGACCCGCTCGGTGCCAACCAGCAGCGAATCGGTGCCCAGCCGTGGCGCAGCGCCAACGGTCAGGTTGATGCCGCCGGATTTCTCACCATGGGTCAGGGTCGCGTAGCCCAGCAATTGCTCGTTGAAGCGGTAGCTCAGGCCAAGCAGGCCAGAGGGGCTGAAGCTGTACTGGTTGAGGTCGCCCGAATCATAGGCCCCGACCCTGCCCTGGCGCGCGGCGGCAGCGGCACCGGTTACGGCTGCGCCGCCGGTCGGTGCGTCACGGGTCACCCAGGCGCTCTTTTCCTCATAGGTACCGCGCACGCCGGCCGTGAAGTCCAGGCGCTCGGTGATGTGCCAGGTGCCTTGGGCGAACAAGGCATAGCTGTCGGTATCGATGTGGCCGTTGCCGATGGTGTCGACGTTGGCCAGGGCGCCGGCCGGGGTGAGGTTCCAGATATCCGCCTGCGGGCCGTAATAGGTGAAGGACTTGTTGTCCAGGTCCTGCTTGAAGTAGTAGGCGCCCAGTACGTAGTCGAAGGCACCACCGGTGGGCGAAGCCAGGCGGATTTCCTGGGAATACTGTTTGTCCCGCACCGACACCCCGGCACTGTAGAACACCGGCACATTGAGACCGTCGTCGTTGCGCGGCGTGAAGTCCCACCAACGGTAGGCAGTGATCGAGGTCAGGGTGAAGTCGTTGGGCAGCGTCCAGTTGGCCTCGACCGAGGTACCACCCTGGAACACTGTCACCTGCTGGTCGGCATCGAAATTGACCTTGCGGTGCTTGCCCGACACCAGTGTCGCGCCGGCCTGCGCGGCCAGGCTTTCGTAGCGGTTGACGCCGTTGATGGTCGGCCCGGTGCTGTACAGGCTGAGGATGCCGTTGTCGGAGTCTTCTTCGTTGTATTCGCCAATCCAGCGCAGGTTGAAGGTGTCGCTGGGCTGGAACAGCAACTGGGTGCGAAAACCCTGGCGCTTGCCGCCGTTGAGGTCTTCACCGTCGTGGATGTTCTTCACATAGCCGTCGTCTTCAGTCCGGTAGGCGCTGATGCGCCCGGCCAGGGTGTCACTGATCGGCCCCGAGAAGCTGCCCTGGGTCTGCAGGTAGCCGTCTTCGCCAATCGATTGCTGGATGCTGCCCTCGCGATGGAAGGTGGGCTTGCGTGTGCTGATGTTGAGCACGCCGGCCGTGGTGTTCTTGCCGAACAGCGTGCCTTGCGGGCCACGCAACACCTCCAGTTGCTCGACATCGAGCAGATCGAACACGGCCATGCCCGGGCGGCCGAGGTAGACGTTGTCGAGGTAGATGCCGACGCTACCCTCCAGGCCGTCACTGGCCGGGTTGTTGCCCAGGCCGCGGATCGAAATGCTCGACTGGCGCGCATGGACATAAGCGACGTTGGTACTGGGCACCAACTGTTGCAGATCTTGCACGCGGTAGATGCGCTGGGTTTCCAGGGTTTCGCTGTCGAGCACACTGATCGGCGCGGGTACGCTTTGCGCGGTTTCTTCGCGACGGCGGGCATTGACCGTGACAGTGCCGAGCTTGGCTTCCTGTTCCAGCGCCGGGGTAGCACTGACCGGCTCTTCGGCGAAGCTGCCGGAGGACGCCGCCAGCAGCACGCCGGCAGCCAGGGGTTGCAAGGTGAAACGCGAGGCGCGCACCGGCCAGCGGGAAAATCCGGACATGCAAATGCTCCTTGAGGCTGAGGCCCTGGCGAGCATTTCCGTTGGCGGAACCGAATCGCAGTCAGTTGGGCTTATATTCTTTTAGGAAATATAAATATTTTGAATTCATATTTTGTGGAATAAGTGGTTCCCTTTATAAGGGGGCTAACCCTTGTCAGCAATTGCATTCGACCGAAAGTTTCAATGTAAAAAATGCATATCGATCTCCGTCAGTTGCGTCACTACATTGCCCTCGTCGAGCACCGCAGCTTCGTCGCTGCGGCGGCTGCGGTTAACCTGTCGCAATCGGCATTCAGCCGCAGTATCCAGACCCTGGAACACAACATCGGCTGCCGCCTGGTCGACCGGGCCAGCAAGGAACTGGCGCCGACCCGCCAGGGCCTGCTGGTACTGGAGCATTCACGGCGGCTGGTGCATGGCGCGCATAACCTGGTCAACGAGATTCACCAGTTCAACGGCGCCACCACCGGCGTGGTGCGTTTCGGCTCCGGACCGGCGCCAGCCGGGGGTTTGGTGCCGCGTGCGGTGGCGCGCTTCGTCGCCGAGTACCCGGCGGCGCGTACCTGCTTCCAGGTGGATAACTGGCAGGCGCTGAACCGCAAGCTGGTAGCCGAGGAGATCGAATTCTTCGTTGCCGACACCCGCCAGTTCGAGTCCGACCCGGACTACCAGGTCCACAAGCTGACGCCACAGCGCTGGCACTTCTGCTGCCGCGCCGGGCACCCGCTGACCGAACGCGATAGCGTGCGGGCGCGGGACCTGTTCGACTACCCGCTGGCCACCACCTTCCGCCCGCCGAATATCCGCAAGATTCTCAGCGACCTCAGCGGGCGGCAGGATTTCCTGCCGTCGGTGGAGTGCGAGCATGGTTATGCGCTGCTGAATGTGGTGTTGCATTCGGACACCATCGGCATTGCCTGCAATGCCAATCTGCGGCCGTACCAGCGTGATGGAGGGTTGGTGGCGTTGCAGCTGGCCGGCCTCAAGCCGGAGCAGGAGGAGGCCTTCTATACCCGCTATGGCGTGGTAAGCCGGGTGGGCTATGGCTTGTCACCCTTGGCGCAGGGGTTGGTCAGGCAGTTGATTGCCTGTGATACCGAGATGTAGATGGCGGGCGCCTTGGCCCGGTTTCGCGAAAAGTACGGCGTACGCAGATTCAATGTGGGAGCGGCCTTGCGTCGCGAAAGGGGCCGCAAAGCGGCCCCGGCAATATCAGCCTTTACGCGTAGTCCGACTCAATTGGCCATCGACACCCACCGGCACCTCGCCGGCGAGAGTGACCCGGCGCACCACCCTCGGCTGGGTCCCGTAATCATCCACTGCGTAATGCTGCGTTGCCCGGTTATCCCAGATCGCCACGTCCCCCGCCTGCCAGCGCCAGCGGACGGTGTTCTCCAGGCGCGTTACATGCCCCTGCAGCAAGGCGAACAGGTGCTGCGAATCGGCCAGCGAATAACCTTTGATGCGCTTCACGAAATGCCCCAGCTGCAACACCCGCTCGCCACTGATCGGGTGCACACGCACCACCGGGTGCTCGGTCTCGTACACGGTAGAGGTGAACACCTTGCGATAACGTTCCAGCTTGGCCGGGTCCACGTCGGGCTTCACCGAGGCATAGTCGTATTCGTTGCTATGCACCGCCCACAGTCGGTCAGCGAGTTCGCGCAGCGGCTCCGGCAGTTCCTGGTAGGCAGCGGCGGTGTTGGCCCACACCGTGTCACCGCCCGAGGCCGGCGCCACCACGCTGCGCAGGATCGAGGCCTTGGGGTAGGCGTCGACGAAGGTCACGTCGGTGTGCCAGGAATTGGCCCGCTGGCCTTCGGCACCATCGAGCTGCAGCAGGTAGCTGGTACCGTCGACCACCGGTACGGTGGGGTGGGCGACCGGCTCACCAAGCAGCTTGGCGAAGGCTTCCTGGCTCTGGTCATCCAGCTGGGTCTGGCCACGGAAGAAGATCACCTTGTGCTTCACCAGGGCGGCCTGGATGGCCTCGACAGTGGCGGCATCGAGGTCGGCAGACAGTTGCACACCACGGATTTCGGCGCCGATGCGGCCGGCAACCGGGTGGATGTCGAGTTCGAGTGTTTGTGGCGCGGTGGCCAGGGCAGCATTGCTCATGGTCTTGGTCCTTGCGGTCATGGTCGGGGGTGAGATTCAGCGGGCGGCCTGCACGGCCTGCTGCTGGTTCAGGGCAGCATCGAGAAAGCGTGGCTCGATCCATTCGGCTACCTGGAAACCACGGCGGATCAGGCGCTCCTTGGCGGCCAGGTCAACGCCTTGCTGCAACTGGCCAACGAAGCCGGCGTCCAGCCGTGGGTCGAAGTAGTGGGCGAGGTCTTCCTGGGCAAGGTCATCGCGCAGGATGCTGCGCGGCCAGTTGCCATTGGCGGCCACCAGGTCGACATAGGCCTCGCGGTTGTGCTCGTCACGCAGCCAGCTGCTGGCCTGCTGCTGGGCGTTGACCAGGCGTTGGACCAGCTCCGGGTATTTGCGGATGAAATCGCCCGTGCCCAACAGCACCGCCTGGGTACTGCCGGCACCTTGCAGGTCCCGGGAGCTGATCGGCAGCTCGACCAACCCACGTTCACGTAACGACAGCAGGCTGGAAAGGCCCCAGGTGGCGTCGACCTGCCTGGCGGCCAATGCCGCATTGGCGGCGTTGAAGTCCAGGTTGATCACTTTCAGGTCGCGCTCGGTCAATCCCTGGCTGGCCAGGGCGCTGGCGAACGACAACTGGTTGGCGGTGCCACGGAACACCGCCACGCGTTTGCCCTTGAGGTCGTGCAGGGTCTTGATCCCGGAACCGGGCACCACGCCCAGGTAGCTCTTCACGCCCCGCACGCCCGCCGCCAGCACATGGGTATCAAGGCCATTGGCCTTGCCGACGATCGCGGCCAGGTCGCCCAGGTAGGCGAAATCGGCCTGGCCGTTGGCCAAGGCTTCGTTGATCACAGGGCCGGCCCCTTTGAAGAAGTGCCAGTCGATGCGGATGCCGTCCTTGGCAAACTCCTTCTCCAGCAGTTGCTGGTCACGCAGCACATCGACCACGCCGCCAGCGCTGGGCTTGCTACCCGCGCTCAGGTCGGGCACGGCGATGCGAATGCTTTCGGGCTTGGCGGGCTCGGCCGCGTGGGTACCGAGGGTGAAGGCCAGCCCAAGGGCGGTGACCAGGTGGCGTAACGGGGTTTTCATGGCAAGGCTCCTTGGCAGGCTGCCACCGGCGATGGCCGGCGCTTTGGCCAGAAGCTAGGCAGGTCTGGTTAGAACCTACAAAGATCAAAACTTCATTTTTAAGTAACTGATTTGCATAAAGCAGGCGTTGTGCGGCCCCGGCGGTAGCTTGCGAAAAGCGCATGGAAAATATGAGGAAAACGCAAGGGAAGGGGGCTTCCGGAGGCCTGCGCCGCATGTTCTTATCCCTTGAAAGTCGCTTTCTGAATTTTTTAATTCCATAAGCGAATAAACTAACAACGCTGCGAGAGATGGCCGATGAATGGAGTTCTGAGCAAAGGCCGAGGTGGGCTTCAGGGGCCGCTGCGTGGCCCTGTCGCGATACTAGGTCGTTCCAGCAAAGGCCTCGCCTACCTGGTGCCTACGGTGATTGCCCTGCTGTGGGTGCTAGCTACCCGTCAACACTGGATGAGCGAGCAGATCCTGCCGGCGCCGACGCTGGTATGGCAGAGCGCGCTGGAGTTTGGCTCCGGCGAACTGTGGGGCCACCTGTGGATAAGCCTGCAACGGTTGTTCTGGGGGTTGGCTGTCGGTGTTGGCGGCGGATTGCTGCTGGGTGTGTGGCTGGGCGCTTCACGGCAGGCGCAGACACTGGTGCTGCCAACCTTCGTCGCGCTGGCACAGATCCCTACCCTGGCCTGGATTCCGTTGTTCATGCTGTTCTTTGGCATCGGCGAGTTGCTCAAGCTGGTGGTGCTGGTGAAGGCCGTGGTGGTCCCGGTCACCTTGCACACCCTGGTCGGTGTGCGCGATGCCCAGCCCAAATTGCGCGAGGCCGCTGCTGCCCTGCGCCTGCCCCGCCACTTACTGTTCCGGCGCTTGTTGTTGCCGGCCGCCCTGCCCGCTTTTCTCACCGGTGTGCGCCTGGCCCTGGCCACTGGCTGGACTTCGCTGTTGGCGGTCGAGCTGCTGGCTTCCAGTGAGGGCATTGGCTACCTCATGGTATGGGGGCGACAGCTGTTCATGCTCGACCTGGTGCTGTTGTGCATCCTGGTGATCGGCCTGGTTGGCGCCGTGCTGGAAAGCGGTTTCTCGGCCGTGGAAAAACGCCTGCTGTACTGGCCGCAAACGGCCACCGGCGAACAACAGCGCGGGCCACTGCCGCGTGGCTGGCAAAGCCTGCTGCTGCCGCTGGCGCTGTTGGTGCTGTGGCAAGCCAGCAACAGCCTTGGCTGGATCGATCCGAACATCCTGACTTCACCGCTTGAGGTATTGCACACCCTGCTGGCCGGCCTGGCCGATGGTTCGCTGCCGCAAGCCTTGCTGCTGAGCCTGCAGCGCACCGTGACCGGCCTGCTGCTGGGTGGCAGCGCAGGCCTGCTGGCCGGTTTGCTGCTGGGGCTGTCCCGCCCTGCCGAGCACATCTTTGGGCCCAGCCTGTCGGCACTGCGCCAGGTGGCGCTGTTCGCCTGGGTCCCCCTGCTGACCGCCTGGTTCGGCCTGGGCGAAGCGGCCAAGCACGTGTTTGTCGGCCTGGCCGCATTCTTCCCGCTGCTGATCGCCACCCAACGTGGTATCGCCGGCCTGTCACCACAACTGGGCGAAGCTGCCCGCACACTGCGCCTGAACCTGTGGCAACGCCTGCGCCTGCTGGTGCTGCCGGGTGCCGCACCGGCGATCTTTGCCGGCCTGCGCCTGTCGCTGATCTATGCCTGGCTCGGCACCATCGGCGCCGAGTACTTCATGCCCTCGGACGGCGGCATCGCCAGCCTGATGATCGGCGCCCAGCAACTGTTCCGCATGGACCAGGTCATGGCCGCGATGGTCCTGATCGGCCTGGTCGGTGCCCTGCTTGGCACTCTCGGTCAACGCCTCGAATCGCGCGCCACGCGCTGGAGAACCGCATGAACGCCTTCAATGCATCACACCTGCACGCGGCCAACCAGGCCGACACCACGCCACCACTGGTCAGCTTCGAAGGCGTCGGCAAAACCTTCAGCGTCGATGGCCAGCCGTTCGAGGCCATCCGCAATTTCAACCTGGCCATCAACGAAGGCGAGTTCATCGCCATCGTTGGCGCCTCGGGCTGCGGCAAGTCGACCCTGCTGCGCCTGTTGGTCGGGCTGGACACCGACTACAGCGGCAGCATCCGCGTCGATGGCCAGGCGGTCAGCGGCATCGGCGGCGAGCGTGGCATCGTGTTTCAGGAGCATCGCCTTTTCCCTTGGCTGACGGTAGAGCAAAACATCGGCCTGGGCCTGGTCAACGAAAACCTGACCCAGGGCGAGCGGGCCCGGCGTGTGCACGAGTTCGTGCAACTGGTGGGCCTGGTCGGTTTCGAATCGGCCTACCCGCACCAGCTGTCCGGCGGCATGGCCCAGCGCGTGGCGATTGCCCGTGGCCTGGTGGCCAGCCCACGCATCCTGTTGCTCGACGAGCCGTTCGGCGCACTCGATGCACTGACCCGCCAGCAGCTGCAGGACGAACTGCTGGCTATCCGCGAACGCGCCGGCATCACCACCTTGCTGGTGACCCACGACGCCGAAGAAGCCACCTACCTGGCCGACCGGGTCGTGGTGCTGGAGCCGCGCCCCGGTCGCATCAAGTCGGTGGTGGCAGTCGACCTGCCGCATCCGCGCCCGCGCTCTGGTGTGGCATTGCATGGGCTGCGCGAAAAGGTGCTGCAGCAGATCACCGGTGACGGCGGCCAGCTGCCGCCGCCAACACGCCGGGTAGAAGGGTTGCGGCCAGAACTGATCGCCCTCTAGGTCCACTCCGATGCCGGAAAAGACGCTCGACTGCGGACTTGGTACTGCGTGCATTCGATAACAACCTGATCGAGCAATACAGCAGCCACATGGCCAAGGGGGGTACAGCTATGCCAGCCCCAGCCCGCGCAAGTAATCCCAGGGGTAGATACCCCGTTGGTGCCCATCGCTGAAAAACAGTTGCACGCCGTAACCCTGCGGCTCGATGTGCTCTACCCGTACATCGTCCTGCACCACGCCAATTGCACCGCGCAAATAGGCGGCACGGCATTGCGAGCACGGGCAGGCACCGCGCAAGCGCGCATGGCTGATGACCTGCTCGCCATCCTGCCAGCGCACGGCCAGTTGCCCTACCTCGGGTTGATTGCGTATTGCAATCGGGCTGTCCATCAAGCAGCCCCGCGTAACTGCGCCAAGGCGATGCGGACAGCCTTGCGTACTTCTGGATCATTGTCCGCTTCGGCCGCCTGCAACGCCGGCAAGGCACGGGCTTGCCCCAGTTCACCGAGCGCCAGCGCAGCTTCCTTGCGCAAGTTGGCAATGCCATGGCCGAGCAAGTCGGCCAAGGCATCCAGCGCCTCGCCATGACGCAAGCGGCCCAACGAGCGGGCAGCGCGCAAGCGTACTTGCCAGAAGCCATCATCCAGCGCCGCCACCAGTGCCGGCCCCGCCTGGGCATGGCCCAGCTTGCCCAGCGTCGTCGCGGCTTCTTCGCGCACTTGCCAGGCGGCATCGCGCAAGGCGCCAACCAGCGTCGGCAACACCGCAGGATCACGCGCAAGCCCCAAGGCGCCAATCGCTGCGCGACGTACCTCGGTGTCGGGTTCATCCTCGGCCAGCTTCGCCAAGGCGGGCAGCGCCGGCGCATGCTTGAGCCAACCCAGAATACCCACGGCTTCGCGACGCACTGCCGCGTCCTGGTCGTTCAGCGCTCGCAGCGCAGGGCCGGCAGCGTCGTCCAGGCGCAACTCACGCAGGGCGCGCAAGGCACTGGCGCGGACGAAGCCATCGGCGTGGGTCGTCCACGGCAGAATCAACAAGCCGGCTTCCGGGCTCTTCAGCTCGCTGAGGCTCTGCGCGGCAGCCAGGCGTACGGCTTCGGCACCATCCGTCAGCGCGGCGCACAAGGCCTGGACCACTTCCGGCTCCTCCCAGGCTTCCAGCAGGCGCGCGGCCTCGGCGCGCACGTCGTCAGCGCCATCGACCAACAAGGCATCGGTGAGCCACGGCAAGGCCTCGGGGTCCTCCAGGTCGGCCAGTTCGATCAAGGCAATGCGCCGCACGCCAGCATCCTCGGCTTCGAGGCGTAGCAGCAGAGCGAGAAGTTCGGGGTTGTCGGTGCTTCGTACAGTCATAGCGCGATCCTGAGCGGCGGATGGTCGGTGGCGGGCAGGCCAAGCGGCGTCAGGCGGGGCAGCTCGCGGCCCTCTTCATGGCGCAGCAAGGCCAGGCAATGGCGTTTGAGGTGGGCGAATTCAGGGCTGGTCAGCAGGCTGGCGCGGCGCGGGCGGGCAAAGTCCAGGCGCAGGTCTTCGATGAAGCGACCGGGGCGCGGGCTCATCACCAGAATACGGTCGGCCAGGAACAGGGCTTCGTCGATATCGTGGGTGACGAACACCACGGTGGTGCGGATGCGCGCCCAGATATCCAGCAGCAGCTCCTGCATGCGTGAGCGGGTTTGCGCATCCAGGGCACCGAAAGGCTCATCCATCAGCAGCAGGCGCGGGCGGTTGATCAGCACCCGGGCGATCTCGGCACGCTGCTGCATGCCGCCGGACAACTGGCTGGGCCAGCGCTCGGCGAAATCGGCCAGGCCCACCAGCTGCAGCATCTCCCGGGCCTGCTGGTGGCGCTCGGTCTTGCCCAGGCCTTGCATCTTCAGGCCGAAGCCGACGTTGTCGAGCACGCTGCGCCACGGCAGCAAGGTGTGGTGCTGGAACACCATGCCGCGCTGCGGCGAAGGCCCGGCGATGGCCTGGCCATCCACGTTCAGTTGGCCGCTGCTTGGCACCAGGTGCCCGGCCAGGGCGCCGAGCAAGGTCGACTTGCCACAGCCGGACGGCCCGAGGATACAGACGAACTCCCCTGGCTCCACGGCAAAGTCCAGGCGCTGCACCGCCTCGAAGGCTTCACGGCCCTGCCCCAGTCGAATCGACAGGCCATGCCCATCGATGCGCCCGGGCGTCTGTTGGTAACGGTTCATCAGGCGCCCCTCGGTGTGCGGTACCAAGGCGTAGCCAGTGCACCCAGGCGCTTGACCAGGGCGCTGCTGCCCATGCCCAGCACGCCAATCAACAGCATGCCGACGATGATGTCCGGGTAGTTCTGCAAGGTGTACGACTCCCACGTGTAGTAACCGATGCCGAACTGCCCGGCGATCATCTCGGCAGTGACCAGGCAGAACCACGAGGTGCCCATGCCGATGGCAAGGCCCGTGACGATGCTCGGCAACGCGCCAGGCAGTACCACTTCGCGCAGGATCGCCCAGCGCCCGGCACCGAGGCTGCGCGCCGACGCCACCAGGCGTGGGTCGACGGCTTCCGCGCCATGCACGGTGTTGAGCAGGATCGGGAACAGCGCACCGGTGAAGGTGATGAACACCATCGACAGCTCCGACGATGGGAACATCAGGATCGCCAGCGGGATCCAGGCCACAGCCGGTATCGGCCGCAGAACTTCAAGTGGCGGCAGCAAGGTGTCCTCGGCCCATTTCGAGCGGCCGATCAGCAGGCCGATGGCCATCCCCAGCAATGCCGCAGCGGCATACCCGGCAAACACCCGCGACAGGCTGCTGCCAAGGTGCGCCAGCAGCGCGCTGGAGGTCAGCAACTGCCAGGCCGCCTCCAGCACCGCTTGCGGCGTGGGGACGTAGCTGAAGGTCAGCAGGCCGAGGTCCAGCTTGACGCTGGCGGCCACCTGCCAGAACAACAGGCAGGCCAGCAGCGAAGCCAGGCGCACGGGCCAGCGCTTGAGGTCGCGGGTCATCTCGGTGCCTCCCGGTCAGCGCTGGGCGACCAGCTTCTGGTTGGCACTGACGAAGTCCAGCGCTTCGCCACCATGCGCCTTGGCGTACTGTTCGGCCTGATCCTTGAGCAGGAAGGCGGCCAGCTCGCCATGGGCATTGCGCACGAACCAGGCCTGGTTGGCCAGCAGCTTGATGCCGCTGTCGGCAGCCTGGGCGTAGATCGCGCGGATGTCCTTGCCTTCCTGTTCCAGCTGGGCCAGCGCGCCAAGGGCAGCTTCCGGCGAGGCATAGTGGCGCACCTTGTCTTCACCGCGCACCCAGATCTGCGCCAGGCGGCTGAAGTCGGTGATCGGCTTGCCCGTGAGCGCATCGTTGGCCTTGAGCGGCAGCGGGTCGTAGTGCTTCAGCGCCTCGTCGTAATCCAGGCCGGCCTGCTTGAAGGCCGCGCGAATGTACTGGTCGTCGATGAACTGGTCGGTGTCGAGGCCGCGGTCGGTCTTCTTCAGCAGCTTGAGCGTGTCGATGGAGGTCGTTACCGCCTGGCGGTATTCAGGCTTCCAGGTCAGGTCGCGGGTCTGCAAACCGAGCGGGCCGTGGAACAAGTAATTGACCTCGGCCTCGATGCCGGTGACCTTCTCGATCAGTTCGCTGTACTTTTCCGGTTCTGCAGCGATCAGGCGGTCGGCTTCCAGGCTGGCGCGCAGGTAGGCGGTGACCACTTCCGGGTATTTCTTCGCATAGTCGGCGTCCACCAGCGCGCCATGGAATGTCGGCGCGTTGGCCTGGGCACCGTCGTAGACCTTGCGGGCAAAGCCGCGGTTGGGGAACAGCTCGGCGAACGGCACGAAATCGGCATGGGCTTCGATGCGGTTGCTGCGCAGGGCGGAACCAGCGATCTCCGGTGCCTGGGCGATGATTCGCACGTCCTTCTGCGGGTCCCAGCCCTGGGCCGCGACGGCGCGCAGCAGCATACCGTGGGCGGTGGAGGCGAACGGCACGGAGATGGTCTTGCCCTTGAGTTCAGCCAGCGACTGCACCTTCGACGCTGCCGGTACGACAATACCGTTGCCGCTGCCATGCACACTGCCCGACAGCACGCTGATGAACAGGCTGCGCTTGCCGGCATCCAGGTGCGCGACGCCGTTGAACGAGCCGGGGAAATCGGCCATGGCACCGAAGTCGAGCTTGCCGGCGACCATCTCGTTGGTCAGCGGCGCGCCGCTGGTGAAGTTCTTCCACTCGATCTGGTACCGGGCATCCTTGTACTTGCCATCGTGCGGCAGGTACTTGTCGAGCAGGCCCAGTTCGCGAATCAGCAAGCCGCCAGTAGCGCAGTTGATGGTGGTGTCCTGGGTGCCGATGGCGATGCGGATGGTTTCGGCGCTGGCGTTCAGGCCGGTGAGCGCCAGCGCGAAGCCGGCCACGGTTGCTACAAGGCGCATGGGTGTTTCCCCTCGAATCGTTTTGAGTTGTGTAATCGTCTCCGCCACCGGGCTTGGGTGGTGGGAAACGAGGGAGCATTACAGGAGGCGCGTCCGGTGGTTCGCCGGATGGCGGGAATGAATCAGCGCAGCAGGTACGGGATGTCGACCTTGACCGCGCCAGTGGGGCAGTCTTTCTCGCAGGGCATGCAGTACCAGCACTCGTCGAAGGCCATGTAAGCCTTTTGCGTGGCCGGGTTGATCGCCAGCAGGTCCATTGGGCAGACATCGACACAGACGGTGCAGCCTTTTTCGGCGATGCATTTGTCTTCGTCGATGGTCACCGGGGCGCTGCTGCGAAAGAAGATTTCCTGGGGCTGATAGGCCATTTCACGGGGTCCTTGGGGCCTTCATGGGCACCTTTTCATCTGGAGGCTTGCAGGTTCACCTGTGGGGACGGGGCCGACGCCTCGATAAATCCGCTCCCGCAAGGTGAGGTGTCGCTTAGGCGGCATCGGTTCTGACCCTCAAGCGGTCATAGGCAGTCTGCTCTTCGGTATCCAATGCGATCAGGTACGGCTCGACTGCTTTCTTGAAACTGGTCATTTCACCGTTTTCGCCTTTTTTCAGGTGGCAATGGCAGAACCACTCGGCATCGTTGCGCTCGGGAAAGTCCACCCGGTGGTGGTACAGGCCCCAGCGGCTTTCCTCGCGGAACAACGAAGCGCGCGCCGCCATCTCGGCACAGTCGCGGATTACCGAGACTTCCATGGCGCGCATCAGCTCATGCGGGTTGCTGGCCTTCATCTGCTCAAGGTCACGCTCGATTTCGGCAAAGCGCGCCAGGCCGATTTCCATTTTCCTGGTCACCTTCGGCGGCTGCAGGTAATCGTTGACCATGCGTCGCAGCTTGTACTCCACCTGCATCGGCGGCAGACCATGCTCACGCCGCAGCGGGGCGAACACCCGCGCGCGTTCGCGCTCGACCTGCCCGGCATCGACCTCGGCCAGCTCCCGCCCGGCCACGTATCGCGCGGCATTCACCCCGGCAAACCAGCCATAGGTGAAAGCGCCGAGCATGTAGTTATGCGGCACTGCGGCCATGTCACCGGCGGCATACAGGCCCTTGACGCTGGTCTCGGCCTTTTCATTGACCCACACTCCCGACGCCGAATGCCCGGAACAGAAGCCGATCTCGGAGATGTGCATTTCAACCATGTGCTGGCGGTAGTCAGTGCCACGCCCGGCATGGAACTGCCCACGGCTGGGGCGCTCGTTGCTGTGCAGGATCTCTTCGATGGTCTGGATGGTCTCCTCGGCCAGGTGGTCGAGCTTGAGGAACACCGGGCCGTTGCCACCTTCGAGTTCCTGGTGGAACTCCCACATCATCTGCCCGCTCCAGTAATCGCACTCGATGAAGCGCTCGCCCTTGCTGTTGGCGGTATAGCCACCCAGCGGACCGGTGACATAGGCACAGGCCGGGCCGTTGTAGTCCTTGATCAATGGGTTGATCTGGAAGCACTCGAGGTTGGCCAGCTCGGCGCCAGCATGGTAGGCCATGGCGTAACCGTCACCCGCGTTGGTCGGGTTCTCGTAGGTCCCCATCAGGTAGCCGGACGACGGCAACCCCAGGCGCCCGGCGGCGCCGCAGGCGAGAATCACCGCCTTGGCCCGCAGCACGCGGAACTCGCCGCTGCGGCAGTCAAAGCCGAGGACACCCGCCGCCGCCCCTTCCCCATCGAGCAACACACGGGTGCAGACCATGCGGTTGCTGATCTCCACCCGGGCGCGCTTGAGCTGGCGGTACAGCACCTTCTTGATATCGTGCCCCTCGGGCATCGGCAGCACGTAGGCGCCCATGTGGTGAACCTTTTTCACCGCGTAGTCACCGGTTTCGTCCTTCTCGAACTTCACGCCCCAGCGGTCGAGCTGCTCGATGGTCTGGAAACTGTGGGTCGCGTAGGCATGGACCGTGGCCTGGTTGACGATGCCGTCATTGGCCACGGTAATTTCCTTGGTGTATTGCTCGGGGGTGGCGTGGCCAGGAATGATGGCGTTGTTCAGGCCATCCATACCCATGCTGATGGCACCGCTGCGCTTTACGTTGGCTTTGTCCAGCAGCAGCACGCGCAAGTGCTTGTCGTGCTCCTTGGCCTTGATCGCCGCCATCGGCCCGGCAGTGCCACCGCCGATGACGATGATGTCGTAGTCCTGGGTCTGGATACTCATGCCTTGCTCCCCTTCTGACGGTCGATACGCAGGCGGTACTGGAAGGCATCACCACGGTAATACAGGTGTTCGAAGTCCAGGGGTGTGCCATCGGCGGCGTGGGTCAGACGCTCGATACGCATGATTGGCGAACCCTCTTCCACCTCCAGCGCCTGGGTCAGGTCGCTGTCGGCCAGCACCGCATCGATCGCCAGGTCGGCGTGGCCGAGCGCGATGCCGCAGTCGTTTTCCAACAGCAGGAAGATGTCACGGGTGACCAGATCGGCCTTTTCCAGCCTTTCGCCAATGGCCTTGGGCAACCAGGTCAGTTCCAGGGACACCGGCTCGCGGTTGATCAGCCGCACGCGGTGGATCTCGGTGACCAGGCTGCCCTCCTCGATCTGCAGGCGCGCCGCCACCAGGGCACTGGCGGGCACATGACGGAAGCTGCGCAGGCGGTTGATCACTTCGTAACCCATCTGCGTCAACGACTCGCCCAGACCCTGCAGTGTGCTGACGTTCTGGAACGCCTTGGGCTTGGCGACGAAGGTACCTTTACCGTGGATCTTGAAGATCAGCCCTTCTTTCTGCAGGTCGCCGAGCGCCTGGCGCACGGTAATCCGGCTGACATTGAATGCCTTGCCCAGCTCGCTTTCGGAAGGCATGCGGCTGTGCGACGGATAGGTGCCGTCAAGGATGCGCTCGCGCAGCAGTTCCTTTAGCTGGGTATAGAGCGGTACCGGGGATAGGGGAAGCAGTTCGGCCATGGGTCTCTTCGCTGGTCAGTGACTTGTTATAACAAGTTGTGACCAGAGCCTAGAGGGTATAAGACTCAGCAGGCAAATACTGATATCGCATATGGTTAGAAAGATTTGCAGTGGCTTGTGCCGGCCCTGTTTGGCACCTTCAGCTCAAGAAAGGAAAAACAGCTACAGATCAAGGCGATGGACGCCATCGGCACAGATAGGTATCATGCGTGCGCGTTGCACTCGTAGCTCAGCTGGATAGAGTACTGCCCTCCGAAGGCAGGGGTCGTGGGTTCGAATCCCGCCGAGTGCGCCATCTTCCTTCCCTTGTGTCAGAAGGGTTAGCGGTTCTGACACAAACCCGTCCTGATCCAATTCGCCGTAAAGGCTATCCAGCCCTACGCAAAACCTCCGAAATCAAAGCCGACGCCCACGCCTGGGCACCTACGCTCGCAAGCGACATCCACCGATACTGGGTTAAGGCGGTTCAGAACAATCGCAACGGCATGTTGACCACCAAGCGCACTTCGTCGTAGCTGCCATCGATCTGCCCGCCATGGGCGCGATGGTTGTAGACGATGGTGCGCACGTTGGTGTCGCGCCAGGGGCCGCCCTGTAGCACATAGCCGAGCACCAGGCCGTTCTCCTCATGCCGCGCGCCGCGTAGGCCGCGCACGTTGTACCCGGCGTGGCGGCCATTGCGATCGCCCTGATAGTGACTGCCATCGATGGCCCAGCCCTTGGCGTGCCACACCCCCAGGCTCAGGCCCGGCACGCCGTAGGCGCTGGCGTCGAAGTCATAGCGCAACTGCCAGGAGCGTTCGTTCGGGCCGTTGTAGTCCGAATACAGCGAGTTGGCCATGTAGTTGCCGGTCGACTCCCACACATAGTCGAAGTACTCGTTGCCCTCGATCTGCTGCCAGGCCAGCGTCAGCCCGTGGGCCTGGTGCGTCAGCGTGGTGGCCAGGCTCCAGGCCTGGTTGTCGATGTAGCCCAGTTGTTGCTGGCCGCTATCGCGGGTGCGGTAGTAATGAAAGGCCGGGCGCACAGCCAGCTCGGCCCGATCACCCAGCGTGCCACCCAGCCCCAGGTACAGCTGCTGCCAGGTATCTGCCAGCTGCGAGCCGTACAAACTGGCGGACAGCGCACCGCTGTAGCGGGCACCCGCATAGCTGATCGAATCGGCCTTGACCGCCCGATCGCCGAAGGTGGTGGTCAGCCGTTCGCTGCCGGTGCCGGTGCGGGGGATAGCCCGGTCGAAGCGCCCGGCATCCAACTGCAGGCCCGCGATGCTCTGATCGCTCAACGCCACGCCCTGGAAGCTCGACGGCAACGCCCGGTTGTCCTTGTAGCGCAAAATCGGGTTGTCCAGGCGTTGCCGGCCGACCCGCAAAGTACTGCCGGCCAGGCGCAGGCGCAGCGCACCGACCGCCAGGCGGCTCCACGTTGGGATAGCGTCGCCATCGCTGTCCACCAGCACCCGGTCGCCACCATTGGCCACCCGGCCGTGGCCGCGTTGCAGGTTGACCGCGCTGTACAACGAGGCATCCAAGCCGATGCCGAGCGCGCCCTGGGTGTAGCCCGATGCATAGTCGAGCATCGCCGCCTGCACCCAGGTCTCGCGCACGCGCGTGGGGGTCAGGCGGCCGTCCTTGCGGATCGCCAGGTAGGTGTCGCCCTGGGTGTGCTGGTTTGAATAGTAGTGCCGCAGGTTGAGGTCCAGACGGCTACCGTCGATGAAACCGGGCTGGCCCGCAGCCACGCAGGGCGTGATCAGGGCGCAGCACAGAAGCGTGCGTCGTTGCATGTGCAAGTGTGTTCCTGTCCGTGAACAAAGGTCGCGGCCGCGCCTGCCTGGCACGGCGTGGAAGTCACTCGGGCCAGTGGCGGATCGGCCCGCGCCAGGTCTCGAAGGCCTTGGCCAGGCGCAGCAGCCAGGTGTCGGCAAAACGCGGGGCGACCATCTGCAGGCCGATGGGCATGCCTTGGTCGCTGAAGCCGCAGTTGATCGACAGCGCCGGTTGCTCGCCCATGTTCCATGGCACGGTGAACACAATGTGTTCGAATGGCCGTTGCGGGTCGTTGCCGGGCGAGGCCAGTTCGGCGGGATAGGCCTGCACCTGGTTGGTTGGTGACAGCAGCAGGTCGCATTGCTCGAACAACCGTGCGGCGCGCCGGCGCATCTCGAATGTCTGGTTGAAGCCTTCCACCGCTTCTACCGCCGTCATGTGGCGGGCCGGCTCGGCCCACTGGCGGATGTACGGAAGCACCTGGGCCAGGCGCTCGGGCGCCAGCTGGCTGAGTTCGCTCCACTGGCGCGCACGCCAGAAGCGGTCGAGGCCGTCAAGCAGGCGACGCTCCATCAAGGGCGCCACTTCCACCAGCCTGGCACCCTGCGCCTCGAACAACCCGGCAGCGGCGCGCACCGCGGCGCAGGTCTGCGCGTCGGGCTGCAGGCCGCAACCGGGCTCAAGTAGCAGCCCCACCCGCAATCCACGCACACTCACCGGGGCCAGGCCCCAGTCAAGCTCGGCTGGCGGCAGGCTGGTGGCGTCGCGTACATCCGGACGCGCCAGCACCGCCATCATCGCCGCGCAGTCGTCCACCGTGCGGGTCATCGGCCCGGCGCAGCGGCCGGTGTAGTACGGGTCGATAGGAATGCGCCCGAGGCTCGGCTTGAAGCCCACCAGCGCGCACCAACCGGCCGGCAAGCGCACCGAACCACCGATGTCGGTGCCTACGTGAAGGGGGCCGTAGCCTGCCGCCGCAGCCGCAGCCGCCCCGGCGCTGGAACCGCCGGGGTTGAGCGCCGTGTTCCACGGGTTACGGGTGATACCGTGCAGGCTCGACAAGCCCGAGGACAGCATGCCGAAGTCTGGCACGCTGGTCTTGCCCAGCAATACCGCGCCCGCCTCGCGCAAGCGTGCCGCCGGTGGCGCGTCGGCTACAGCCAGGCGCGGCTCCAGGCCTGCGCAGCCCTGGTCGAGCATCTGGCCACGGGTAGCGATCAGCGACTTCAAGGTCACCGGCACACCATCCAGCGGCCCGAGCGGCGCGCCTTTGGCCCAACGTTGAGTGGACGCGGCGGCCTGCTCCAGCACTCGCTCCGGGGCGAACTGGCACAGCGCGTTCAGGGCTGGCTCGCGGCGCTGCACATGGTCGATCAGATACTGGTGGTACTCCAAAGGTGACAGCTCGCGGCGAGCATAAAGCGCCGTCAGTTCGCCCGCCGACAGCCACTGTAAAGGCCTGCCGCTCATTTGACACCTGCCGGCACACCCGCATTTTCTGCGGCCGGCACACGCTGGCCGAACAGGCGCACGCAACACAGCCCCACTGCACCCATGAGCACGCTGAAGCCCACCGCCACCCACGGGTTCCAAGGCATCAGGGCAATCAGCAACAACGGCGTAACGCTGGCCCACAAGGCGTAGGCGATGTTGTAGGTGACGGAAATTCCCGACACGCGAATCGCCGCCGGGAACAGCTCGACCATGAGCGACGGCACCACCCCGACCACGCCGCAGCACAGGCCGGCCAGCGCGTAGGCCGCGGCGATCAGCGGCAGTTCGAAAATCAGGCTGGCGTACAACGCCGCCACGCCGGCCGGCAGCAGTGCGCTGTGAATCGCCAAGGCGCGCCAGGGGCCGAGGCGGTCGGCCATGCGCCCGGCGAGCACGCAGCCGATATTAAGGAAGACAATGCCCACGCTGCTCAGGGCGAAGGTCTGGTCCGCCGGCAGACCGAAACGCTTCTGCATCACCGTCGGGGTTATCACCACCAGCACCACCACCGCCGAGGTCAGCAGGCAGGTCAACAGCAGCGCCGGGGCGATGGCTGCCCGGTGTTCGCGCAGCACGGTGCGCAGCGGCAGCTCCGGGTCGGCGGCACGGCGCGCCTGCAGGGCGATGAACACCGGCGTTTCGCTGAGCCAGCGGCGCAACCAGACACCGATCAGGCCGAACACGCCGCCGAGAATGAACGGTAGCCGCCAGCCGTGATCGAGCATCTCTTGTGGGGTGTAGACCCGCGCCAGCACCGCCGCGGTAACCGCGCCCAGCAGGTAGCCGAAGGTCAGCCCGGCCTGCAGCATGCCCAGGGCGAAGCCGCGGTGCCCGGCCGGCGCGTGCTCGGCGACGAACGCCCAGGCGCTGGGCACTTCGCCGCCCACTGCGGCGCCCTGCAGGATGCGCAGGGCCAGCAGCAACAATGGCGCCCAGTATCCGATCTGCGCGTAGGTCGGCATCAGGCCGATCACCAGGCACGGCAAGGCCATCATCAGGATGCTCAGGCTGAACACGCGCTTGCGCCCCAGGCGGTCGGCGAAGTGCGCCAGCAGAATGCCGCCCAGCGGTCGCGCCAGGTAACCGGTGACAAAAATGCCGAAGCTCTGCAGCAGGCGCAGCCATTCGGGCATCTGCGGCGGGAAGAACAGCTCGCTGAGGATCAGCGCAAAGAACACGAAGATGATGAAGTCGTAGATTTCCAACGCACCGCCCAGCGCGGCAAGGCCCAAGGTCTTGTAGTCGGCGCGGCCGAAGCGCGTGGGAACGGGTCGAGGGTGGGCCGTCATTGGCATGGCTGTCCTTTAGTCGGGTAACGGAGACGCCGGCAGCACCGGTCGGGCGAATGGTCACCGTGGCAGGCAGGCGGGACAATCAAAAAGCGCATCTGGGTCGCTTTTTCGCCTGAATCTGTACATTGAGTTTTGATCGCGAAAGCCAATAATCGGGCCACCTTTACTCACAAGATGACCCCATCATGGAAGATGTTCAAAGCCAGATCGCCGCATTTGACCACCCAGACGTCGAAGCTGTGGCCATTATCCGTGGCCGTGTGCTGCACGCCTTGCAGACCTTCTTGCTCGACCGTGACTTCCGCCAGCTGCTGCCCATCCTGATGTCGCCGATCACCGACCCACTGAACCACGCGGTGTACCCGGCCGAGATCCAGTACCAGCAGCGCCGCCTGAAACTCACCGCCAGCATGATCTTCCACAAGCAGCTGGCCCTGACCGCCCGCGGCCACGAGCGCATCTTCATCGTCGCGCCGAACATCCGCCTGGAAAAGCCGGAGATCAAGGACTCCCAGCGCCACCTGCTGGAGTTTTCCCAGTTCGACTTCGAAATCCGCGGCGGCACCATGCAGCAAGCCATGCAACTGATCGAGCAGATGGTCAAGCACACTCTGGACGAGGTGCGTGAGCACTGCGCTGCGCAGCTGGCCCAGCTGGGCCGTGAGCTACCGCGCTACGAAACCGCCTTCCCGGTGTACAGCACCAACGAACTGCAGGCCGAACTGGGCGACGACTTCGAGCGCCTGATGTCGGAAAAGGCCCATACGCCGTTCTTCATCACCAACCACCGCCGCGAGTTCTACGACCGCGAGACGCCTGGCCAGCGCGGCCACTACAACAACTATGACCTGATCTGGCCCGAGGGTTATGGCGAGGCCCTGTCGGGCGCCGAACGCGAGTACGAGCATGGCCAGATCCTCTATCGCATGAACGAGCTGGACATGGACCTGACCCCGTTCGGCAACTTCCTCGAAGTCGCCCGCCAGGGCCTGCTGCACCCCAGCGCCGGCGGCGGGCTGGGCATCGAGCGACTGCTGCGCTTCATCTGCGGCAAACGCCATATCCGCGATGTCGCCCTGTTCGACCGCAGCGTCGGTAGCGACTTCCTGTTCTGAGCCCAACCGACCTCGCTCGGCCTGCCCTGACGGCAGGCCCTTTCCGGAGATATCCGCATGAACCCCTTGCGCATTCACTGGTGCTCGCCGCTCGACAGCGGCCAGCAGAAAGCCACCGACAAGTACGACACCGGACGCCTGGACTTCGCCGGTATCATCGATTTCGCCCAGGAAGCCGATGAACTGGGCATCGACTCGCTGCTGATGGGTATCAGCTACCACATGCCCGACCCGCTGCCGATGATCGGCGCGCTGGTGCGCGAAACCCGCAATGTAAAGTTCATCCTCGCCTACCGCCCCGGGCTGCTGCACCCGACCCTGTTCACCCAGGTGGTCAACACCCTGTCGTGGATGTCCGACAAGCGCATCGCGCTGAACCTGGTGGCCGGCATCTCGCCGGACGAGCAGGCCTACTACGGTGACTACCTCGCCCACGATGGCCGCTACGCGCGCACCTGCGAGTTCATCGATATCCTCAGGCGCTTCTGGGCCGGGGAAACCCCGCTCAGCCACCACGGCGACTTCTACCAGTTGGACAAGGCCCAGCTCGGCCTCCCGTTCAAGGACCACGAGCGGCCACGCCTGTATCTGAGCGGCGCCTCGGGCATCGCCCAGCAGGTGGCGGTATCGCACAGTGACTGCTGGCTGCGCTACGGCGACACCCCCGAGGGCATCGCCGAGGCCGCGCGCGAGGTACTTGCAGCCGGCCGCTCGGTAGGCATACGCATGCACGTGCTGGCGCGGGAAACTCGCGAAGAGGCCCTGGCCGAAGTCGAGGCGATGATGGAAAACCCCGACCAGCAGCACCGCGAATGGGTACGCCAGTTTGTCGCCCGCTGCGACTCCGAGGCGGTCAAAACCTCGTTCCGTCTGGCCGAGGGCGCCCGCCACGACTGGTTGTCGCCGATGCTCTGGTCGGGCGCCGTGGCCTACCGAGGCGGCCCGGCGCTGTGCGTGGTGGGCAGCTACGAGGAAGTGGCCGCCTACCTGCTGGAGTACAAGAAGGTCGGGGTGAGCGAGTTCATCTTCTCCGGCTGGCCAACCCGCGACGAAATGCGCCGCTTCTGCCAGCACGTGCTGCCGCGCCTGCGCGAACTGGAAGCCGACCTGGACCGCCAGCATGGCTGAGCATGCGCCGCTGCGCCGCTTCGGTGCCGGGCTGCTGCTGGGCCTGATGGCTGAACAGACGGTGCTGTTCGCCGTGCCGTTGATGGTCTACCAGGCCACCGGTAGCCTGCGCTATTCGGGGCTGGTGTTCGCCCTGGAGTGGCTGCCGGCGCTGCTCGCCTACCCGTTTGCCGGGGTGCTGGCCGACCGTGTTGGCGGGCGCACCCTGTTGCAGTGGGCCAACGTGCTGCGCGCCGCCAGCCTGGCGCTGACCGTGCTGTGCTGCAGCCTGGCACCGGCCCTGACGGTCTGGGCGCTGGCGGCCAACGGCGTGCTGCTGTCGCTGCTGATGGCGCCGGTGCGCATGGCCGTCGAGCGCACCGTGCCGCAGGTGGCGCCGGCCGAGCGCCTGGCGCACACCCAGTCGCTGGTGCAGAACATGGAGCTGCTGGCGCAGGTGCTGGGCCCCGCCTGCGCCGCCGCGCTGGTGCTGTACAGCGGCAAGCTCGCGCTACTGGGCCTGGCCGCCGCCGCACTGCTGCTGGCAGCACTGTGCTGGCATGGCCTGCCCGACACCCACGCCAACAGTGCTCGGCAACCGGTGCTAGGCGCCCTGCGCCAAGGCTGGCAGCTGCTGCTGGGCAACCCGCCGATCGTCAGCCTGGCGCTGCTGAACTTCAGCATCAACCTGGCCTTCGCCTGCGTGCTCAGCGCCAATGCGTTCGTCGTAAGCGGCGTATTCCAGGCCGCCGACGGTACCTTCGGCCTGATCAACAGCGCCGCCGGCGCCCTGGGCCTGCTGAACTTCCTGCTGGTGCCGTGGCTGCTGACGCGGCTGTCGATCCACCAGCTGGGCGCGCTGGGTTTCGCCGTGCTGTGCGGCGGGATCCTGGCCATGGGGCTGGCCAACGGCGTGCTCGCCTACGGTGCCAGCTTCGTCCTGGCCATGGCTGGCTGCACCCTGTTCAACGTGTTCAACCGCACCCAGCGAATCAAGGTGATCCCGCGCGAGCACCTGGGCAAGGTGATGGGCCCGTTCTACCTGCTCAACCTGGCGTCCTACCCGCTGGGCGGCCTGCTCAGCGCCAGCATCGGCCAGCGCTACGGCATTCAGGGCCTGATCCTCGCGCTGAGCCTGCTGCTGTGCGTGCCGGGCGCGCTGCTGTTTCACCTGACCACGCGGCGCCTGAATGCCGCATTAGGCATTGAAAACCCCGCCATGGAGGCATCCCGATGAACAGCCAACCCCTGTGCCTGCTGGCCACGGTCGAATCCGACTCGCACATGTGGAACCTGGTGTACTTGCAAATGTGGCTGAGCGAACGCGGCCTGGAGGTGAAGAACCTGGGCAGCTGCACACCGGTGCAGGCCGTGCTCGACGCCGTCGAGCAGCACCGCCACGCGCGTTTGCTGGTGATCAGCAGCGTCAACGGCCACGGTTACTCCCAAGGCCTGGCACTGATCCGCGCGCTGCGCCAGCAGTACCCGCACCTGCATGTGGTGATTGGCGGCAAGCTGACCACCTCCGAGGAACAAACCCGCGCGGTACGCGAAGAACTGCTGGGCGCGGGATACAACGCGGTGTTCACCGAGGCCGACGCCCTCGACGCCTTCCAGCACCACCTCGAACGCCTGGCCCAGGCCCGTTATTCGCTGGTGCTCGGCACCGGCGACGTGGCGCACTGGACCTGAGCCCCGTCTGTTGCCCGAACAAGGAACGAACCCATGCATATCGTGATCGTCAACCGCTGGCCGCGCTTCCACGACGGCCAGCGCTGGGACAACGAACTGACCCGCTACGAAGCCTTCTTCGACCACCAGGCCCATCGCATCAGTTATGTGGTCGACGGCCCCGGCGCGCTCGGCGTACTGGCGCCGCGCGAGCAGATCGCCCATCTGGTGCAGGTCGAGGACGTCAACCAGTACTCGCAGTTGCTGGCCGCGGTGACCGAGGTGAGTGAACGGGTCGGCCCGGTGGACCTGCTGATTGCCTTGTCCGAATTCACCCTCGAGATCGCCGCCCAGGTGCGCCAGGCGCTGAACATCCCAGGCCATGGGCCGGACGAAGTGGCCGTTTACCGCGACAAGGCGCGGATGAAACAGTTGCTGCAGGAGCACGGCCTGGCCGTACCGGCCTTCACCCGCTGCCAGAGCCTGGCCCACACCCTGGCCTTCGCCGCGGAAATCGGCTACCCGCTGATCGTCAAGCCGGTGGACGGCGCCGCCAGCATCGGCGTGGTGCGGGTCGACGACGAACGCCAGCTGCTGGCCGCGCTCGACGGCGTCGACCTGGCGCGCCACGAAGTGGAGGCCTTCGTCGAGGGCCAGGTGTACCACGTCGACGGCTACACCGACGGCACCGGCCAGGTGCCGTTCCAGGCCGTGTCGCGCTACCTCAATAGTTGCCTGGACTTCGCCCGGCGCCAGCCGTTGGGCTCGGTGTTGCTGCAGGCCTCGCCGTTGCGTACACGCATCGCCAACTTCAGCCGCCAGTGCCTGCAGGCGCTGGGGCTGCGCGATACCGCCTTCCACCTGGAACTGTTCGTGTGCGAAGACGGCAGCCTGGTGTTTCTGGAGGTGGGCGCGCGGGTCGGCGGCAGCGAGGTGCCGCACCTGATCAACCGGGTATTCGGCGTCAACCTCTACGAGCACTGGCTGAAGAACCTGCTCGGCGAGCCCGCCGCCCTGCCCGACCAGGACGGTGATCCCAGCGGCGGCTGGCTGATCATCCCCAAGCCGCAGCAACTGCCGTGCAGGGTGCTTGAGGCGCCGTCGCAGCGCACCCAGGTCGCCTCGCTGTGGCGCGAACTGCTGCCCCAGCCCGGCGAGGTGCTGGAGGCCGGCGGCGGCTATGACGCATTGCAGGGTGGGCGTTTCATCTTTACCGGCAGCGACCAGGCTGGCATCGAGCGAGACATCCGCCACGTCATTGAACACTACCGCCTGGAGGCGCAACCGGCATGAACCACGCCGCCCGTACCGAACACGACGACGCCGTGCTGCTGGCCCGGCTCACCCCTTACCTGAGTGACAACGACCAGCACGCCGTGCGCGTGTTCGGCGAACGCCTGATTGAAGCCGCCGGCGGGCTCGCGGGCCTGGCCGACTACCGCCTGATGGTCGCCTACGGCGGCGGCAAGGACAGCTCCTACACCGTGTCACTGCTGCGCGCGACCCAACTGCACCTGGCCATCAGCCATGGCTGCACCTTCCACCTGCGCATTGCCAACATGCGCCATGCCGGGGTGGCCGATGCGGTAATGGCCAACATCGACCGGGCCTACCACGCCCTGGCGTTGTACGGCGACCCGCGGGTCGAGATGCTGGTGGTCGACCACCGGCAGATCCGCCCGTTCGAACGCCACCTGCCCTTCCCCAGCGAGGTGAAGGCGATGAACCGCTTCGACGTGCTGATGAACGGCCACCGTACCGCCGGTGACGGCCGCCCAACCTTCTGCAACAGCTGCAACCTTGCAGTTGCCGACTTCTTCGGCCGTGCCGCCTGGTGGCAGGGTGGCGTCGACGCAGTGGTCACCGGCGACTCGCGCAAGGAACAGAAGCACTACTTCACCTGGATCATGCGCCTGGCCGAACGCCTGGGGCTGGACGTCGAGGATTGCCGCCGCCAGGGCTTCCGCGGGCTGCTTCAGGCGCTGGACGGTATTGCCCAGGCCTACTTCATCGAACTGCTCGGCGACGGCTTCGACGCTGCCCTCGACGAGCGTCGGGTCAGCACCGGTAACGCCAGCGGCGAGCCTGCGTTCATCAGCATCTACGACCTGGTGAGCTACCGCGTCGACGACCACTGGGAGCTGATTACCGAATTTCTCGGCTTCCGCTTCGAGGAGCTGGCGTTCAGCTTCACCGAGTCGGACTGCGCCAACCCGATGCTGATGGCGCACCTGCGCGGGCTCAAGGCCGAACAGGTGCAGGGGCGCAGTTATGACCAAGGACTGGCCGAATACCTGGAGCTGGCCCAGGCGCTGATGCGCAAGAAAGAAATGCCAGACCGCCTCATCGAGCTGGCCCTGGCGCCCTACGCCGACGCCGCCGGCAAGGCCAACCGGCGCGCCCTGGCCGACGGCTTCGCCCGCTCGGCCTTCGACCTCGACGAAGAGCAGCTGATCTGCATGCAGTTCTCGCCCTTCGTCAGCCAGGGCCGCGACCTGGCGCTGTACCTGAGCCTGCGTCACCCGCAACTGGTGGGGCGCCTGCAAGACCTGCACGCGCTGCTCGGCGGCCAAGCCGAGGACGAAGTGCTCGGCCACTGGCTCGGCGAGGTCAGCGGCCTGCCGCTGGCGGCATTGCGCAGCCTTTACCGGCACGCGCCCATCGACTTTGACAGTGATGCCTCGCTGATCGCCCGGGTACGCGCCGGCGACCCGCACAAGGGCCGTATCGTGCGCCACGACCCGGCCACCGGCGTACAAGTAGTCGAACTGGTGTCGGGGCGCTGACCATGGCCAGCACCGATACCAGCCACTTCCAGCGGTTCATCGAACGTGCCCGCGAGCGCGGGCAGCTCGTGGTGCAACCGCGCATGGGCTTCGCCGACATCCCGAGCATGCGTGCGGGCCTGGAGGCGGTGGCCCGCCAGCCGGGCGCGCTGGGTACCATCACGCTCGACAGTTACACCCGTGTCGGCGATTACCAGAGCGCCCTGCGCTGCCTCAATGACGGCAGCCCGCTCAACGGCTTCCCCATCGTCAGCCATCCGCTGGAAGCCCTGCGCGGCATGCTCGACGGCCTCTACGGCGCGGACTTCCCGATCCAGGTACGCCATGGCACGGCCCAGCCACAGAACATCTTCAAGCGCATGGCCGCAGTCGGCCTGGACGCCACCGAAGGCGGCCCAGTGTCCTACTGCATGCCCTACAGCCGCTTGCCGCTGCTGCACGCGGTGGATGCCTGGGGGCAAAGCTGCCGGGCGCTGGCCGAGGGCACCGCACATGGCCACATCGAGAGCTTCGGCGGCTGCCTGCTGGGCCAGTTATGTCCACCCTCGATGCTGCTGGCGGTGTGCCTGCTCGAAGCCATGTTCTTCCGCCAGTACGGCATCCGCAGCGTATCGCTGAGCTACGCCCAGGGCACCAGCATGGTCCAGGACCAGGGCGCGCTGCGCGCCTTGCGCGAGCTGGCGGCGCACTACCTGAGCGATATCCACTGGCACGTGGTGGTGTACACCTACATGGGCGTGTTCCCCTGCACCGAGCATGGCGCCCGCCGGTTGATCGTCGACAGCGCCCGCCTGGCCCAGGCCACCGGTTGCGAACGGCTGATCGTCAAGACCGTGGCCGAGGCCCGGCAGATCCCTTCGGTGCGCGACAATCTCCAGGCGCTGGACATGGCCAGCAGCAGCGCGGCGCAGGCGCCGGCGGCGCTCGACCCAGCCAGCCAGGGCTATTACGAAGAGATCCTGCTGGAAACCCGGCAACTGGTCGACGCCGTGCTCGAGCTGCACGCCGACCTGGGCACTGCGCTGCTGCAAGCCTTCGCCCGGGGCTTGCTGGATATCCCCTACTGCCTGCATTCGGACAACCCCGGCCGCGCCACCACCCTGATCGATGACCACGGTGCGCTGCGCTGGGCCAGCCTCGGCGGCCTGCCGCTGGCGCGTAGCCACGCGGCAGGCAACGCCGACCACGGCGTGCGCGCCGACCAACTGTTCCAGATGCTGCACTACATGGTGAACCGTTATGACCAACCCTTGCATTGAACCCGGCCAGCGCCCGCTGGTGCTGGTAGACGCCTATTCCACCGGCGCCTTTCTCGCTCGCGCGCTGGCCGAGCACCGCCCGCTGCTGCATGTAAGCTCACGACGCGACATGCCGGCGGCCTTCGCCGCCAGCTGCCCGCAGGCCCTGTTCGCCCAGCACTACCAACTGCACGAGGTCGGCTTCGAGCCGCTGTGCCAGGTACTGGCAGCCCAGCACCCCGAGGCCGTGCTGACTGGCAGCGAGTTCGGCGTTGAGCTGGCCGACCGCCTGGCCGCCGCCCTTGGCCTGCCGGGCAACGACCCGGCGCTGTCGGTAGCGCGCCGCGACAAGGCGCTGATGGCCGAGCAAGTCGCCGCTGCTGGCTTGCCGGTGGCAGCACAGTTGCGCACCGGCAGCGCCGAACAGGCCTGCGCCTGGTTCCAGGCCCAGGGCGCACGGCCGGTGGTGGTCAAGCCGCTGGACAGCGCCGGCTCCGACCAGGTGTTCATCTGCCGCGACGCCAGCCAGGTCCGCGATGCCGCCAATGCCATCCTCGGCGGCACCAACCTGATGATGCGCGACAACCATGAAGTGTTGGTGCAGGAGTACCTCGAAGGCGATGAATACGTGATCAATACCGTCAGCCACCAGGGCCAGCACTGGCTCAGCGATGCCTGGCGCTGCACCAAGACCCTGAGCGAGGATGGCCGCAAGATCTACGACAGCGAATACCTGCTGGCTCCCGACGACCCGTGCCTGGAGACCTTGGTCGGCTATGTCGAGGGGGTGCTCGACGCCCTGGCCATCGCCGAGGGCCCGGCGCACACCGAGGTCATCCTCACCGCCGCCGGGCCACGCCTGCTGGAAACCGGCGCACGCCTGTCCGGCCTGGCCAACCCGCCCGCCCTGCAGGCTGCCACCGGCGCCGACCAGGTCAGCCTGACCGTCGAGGCCTGCCTGACCCCAGCCCGCTTGCTGCAGCGCCCACGGCGCTATCGCCAGTTGCAGGCGGCCTGCACCCTCAACCTGATCGCCCGTGGCCAGGGTCGCTTCGACCTGGGCCGGGTAACCTCGCACCTCGACCAGCTGGCTTCGTACCACAGCGCCCGCTGGCGTTTCAGCGACGGCCGCGCCCTGGCGCCGACCGTCGACCTCAACAGTTCGCCGGGGGCCGTGTTCATGGTCCATCCGCAACCTGACCGCATCCGCCAGGACCAACTTGCCTGGCGGACGTGGGAGCAAGACTGGCTGTAACCGGGAGCCCCACCTACCGGGGCCGTTTCACCACTAAGGAGACACTGATGAGCACGCAAATCCGTAACGGACGCATGACTGTCCCGCAACTGGTGGCCATGAAGGGCCGCCAGAAGATCGTCTCACTGACGGCATACTCCAGCGCGATTGCCCAGGTAATCGACCCTCTGGTCGACTTCATCCTGGTCGGTGACTCCACCGCGATGGTCGGCTACGGCCGCAGTTCCACCCTGGGCATGCGCCTGGACGAGACCATCGCCCATACCCGCGCGGTAGTCGACAGCACGCGCCTGGCCTGCGTGATCGCCGACATGCCGTTCGGCAGCTACCAGGAAAGCCCCGAGCAGGCATTTCGCAACTGTGCCGAGGTGCTGGCCCGCACCGGCTGCGCCGCAGTGAAACTGGAAGTCAACCAGGTGCTGGCCAGCACCGTGGCATTTCTGGTTGAGCGCGGCGTACCGGTGATGGCGCACATTGGCCTGATGCCGCAGTTCGTCAACGTCATGGGCGGCTACAAGGCCCAGGGCCTGAGCCCGGAAGGCGGCGCGGCACTGTTGGCCGACGCCCGCGCCAACCTGCACGCCGGCGCCTTCGCCCTGCTGCTCGAAGGCGTCGCCGAGCCGGTGGCCAGGGCCATCACCGAGGCCAGCGACAAGCCGACCATCGGTATCGGCGCCTCCCCAGCTTGCGATGGCCAGGTGCTGGTCACCGAGGACCTGCTGGGCCTGGGGGGCGAGCACGTGCCACGGTTCGTCAAGCAGTACGCCGATGTCGCCGGGGTGATTCGCGAGGCCTGCGCACGCTTCGGCGACGAGGTGCGTGACGGTACCTTCCCGACGCTTGACCACTGCTATGGGGTCTGAGCCTCGTCCTGGATCGCCTTGACCAGGCGCTGCAGCGCCTGGGGAATGTCCTTGCTCCAGTCCAGCGTGTAACACAGCCTCAGGTGGCTACGCCACAGGCCCTGCTGACTGAAGATTTCCCCGGGCGCGATGACGATGCGCTGGCTCAACAGGCGCTGGAAGACCCGCCGCATTTCTACCGGCCGGGTCGCTTCCAGCCACAGGCTCGCCCCGCCTTGGGCCTCGCCCCAGCGCAGGTAACCCTGGCCGTGGAGCTCCAGCAGGCCCTGCATGTGCTGCATCCGCTCGCGCAGCATGGCGCGCAGCAACTGCACGTGCTGGTCGACCCGGCGTGAGGCGTACAGCTTGGCGATGGCCTTCTGGCGTATTGGCGAAAGGCGGAAGGCGCGCTCCAGAAACAGTTGCTGCAACTGCTCGATGTGGCGCCGGCACAGCAGGTAGCCATAGGGCGCCTCGGAGCCGATGACCTTGTCGAGGGTGGAAAACACCAGCAAACGGTTGGGGTCGGCGAAGTCGCGATAGCGGGCCGGCGAAGCCTCGAAGCAGAACTCGCCATAGCCATCGTTCTCGAACAGCCACACCTCCCGCTCGGCCAGCCAGCGACAGATCTGCTGCTTGTCCGTGGCCGGCATCAGCCCGCCCTGGGGCACGTTGGTGGCCGAGGACAGCACCGCCAGGCGCACGGGCTGGGCATGCAGCAACTGGCGGAACTGCTCCAGGTCGAAACGGCCGTCGGCGCGCAACGGCACCTCGACGATGGTCATGCGCGCGGCCAGCAACTGGCGCAGCACCGCCCAGGAACAAGGCGACTCGACCAGCGCTACCTGGCCTTCCAAGCTCAGGGCACGCAGCGACAGCTCGAGGATGCTGCGCAGGTCCGAGCCGATGAACACATGCTCGGCATGCCAGTAGCGCTGTGGCGAGCGCGTGTAGCGGTCGGCCAGCACACCGCGCAGCTCCGGCTCGCCGAACGGCTGGTACAGCGGCGCATGGGAGCGTGGGTACTGGCGCGCCAGTTCACGCTCGATCATCAGCAGCGGTTTTTCCAGCGACAGCAGCATGGCCGGCGCGTCGCTGCTCAGCGCCAGCATGCCGGGTTGGCGGGCGCTGGAGAACACCGTGTCGAGCAGGCTGGGTGAACATTCGCCATGCAGCGGTGCCTTGCTGGCCCGGGTGAAGTAACCGTGCCTGGGCCTCGCGTATACCCGGCCCTCGTCTTCGAGCAGCGAATAGGCGTACTTGGTAGAGGACACCGACACGTTCAGGCGCTGGGCCAGCTGGCGCAACGACGGCAGGCGCTGTTCAACATCCGACGGTGAAGCTTCGATCCAGTCGAGCAGGTACCGGTATACGGCCTGGTAGGTGTAGTGGGACTTGATGTTGTTGTCTGCTTCCATTCTCACGGGGTCACTTCTGAAAAAGCGCAGGCACAGGGTACACGCGAATCCCGCGCGCTGCCCTACGCCCCTGGCGGTGTGGTGTAAACCCTGTTCGGAACGGGACAGAAGCACTGAACAGGGCCCGGCAACGTGCCAGGGGCTTTTTCGTTTGTGCGACATGTCGCGTTTCTGGCACTCCCGTGCCAAGGGTCATTGGTGTTAGCGTGGGCGTCTTCCCGTTTCCGGACGGGTAACCCACACAATGATTGGCGAAGGAATGCGCACAACCATGCACCTGAAAAAACTTACCGCCACCACCTTGCTGCTGGCCAGCATCGGTCTTTTCACCCAACCGGCCCAGGCCAACCTCACCCAGCAGCAGTCGGCAGCCATCGTCAAGGCCTTCGACGGCAGCGACCCAAGCGACTTCAAGCAGTTCATCGGCAAGCTCAAAGGCAGCGACCTGGCCAAGGCCGACAACCTCGAGGCAACGCTCGATGCCTACCTGGCCGGCAAGCCACTGGCAGCCGAGCAGCAGAACGAAATCAACCGCCTGCTCGGCCTGTACACCCGCATCAAGTACGGCAAGGCCGCCAGCGAAACCCTGCGTGAACTGGTGG
>MTEX01000484.1_pt1 | contig 34016 bp, 34 predicted proteins | sample 1042691 | NCBI WGS metagenome assembly MTEX01 (sample SAMN06185810, study PRJNA358809) | soil metagenome | isolation source: soil biostimulated with molasses as carbon source | place: India | collected 2015-05-23
ATCGGTTGCCCCGCGCATGCGGGGATCGACCCACATCATGCCCACCCATCGGAAACCAGAGTTCGGTTGCCCCGCGCATGCGGGGATCGACCTGCGCGTCACCACCTTGAGCCCGGGAATTATGGGGTTGCCCCGCGCATGCGGGGATCGACCTGGTGGAGCATCAGCGGCCCCCCTTGGCTTGGCGGTTGCCCCGCGCATGCGGGGATCGACCCATCTCGGCGTTGCGCTCCACCGCTTGGCACAGGGTTGCCCCGCGCATGCGGGGATCGACCCCCACCCACCGCACGGCGCTCGATGCCGCTGCCGGTTGCCCCGCGCATGCGGGGATCGACCCACCAACGCCCTGGGCAACGTCCACGAGCGCGGGGTTGCCTCGCGCATGCGGGGATCGACCCGCTGCTGTCTCACTCTGCCAGCCGTCGCTTGTGGTTGCCCTGCGCCTGCGGGGATCGACCCTGAGTCTGCTGGGCGTGGATGCGGTACTGGCCGGTTGCCCCGCGCCTGCGGGGATCGACCCACCAGACCGTAGATTGTGGTGAGCAGGTCGCCGGTTACCCCGCGTCTGCAGGGATCGACCCATCAAGAATATTACCCGCGACGATCAACTCGCGGTTACCCCGAGCCAGCGGGGATCGACCCTCGTAGCGCTCCTGATGCACGCCCACAACCTGGGTTGCCCCGCACCTGCGGGGATCGCCCCGGGGTCATCGCGTGGGTGCGGTATTGGACAGTTGCCCGCGCCCGAGGATCGAACCATGGCGGAGATGGGCGAGGCCGCAAGCCGAAGTTACCGACTTCCCTCGCCCTGCGCTTAGCAATTTCACGTGAAATGAGTATGTCTTGAAAACCAAACGTGGGTTAGACCGGCAAACCACTCGATCCGAGCTACTTGTTGAGACGTTCCTGCAGGAGCTGCAACGAATAAGCCACCAGGGTACAGCTCAATGGTAGAGCTGCACCCGCAAGCTCGTTGCTACCCCCCAAACTCCTCCGTATCGATCTCCTTCTGCAGCGCTTCGCTGTAACGGGCGCCGGCGACCTGGTCCGGCGTCAGCAGGGCGGTGAGTCGTTCCAGGGTGGTGGCGTCGAGGTGCAGGCTTTCCGCCGCGAGGTTTTCGCGCATGTGCGCGATGGAGCGGCTGCCGGGTATGGGGATCACGTCGTCGCCCTGAGCGGTGAGCCAGGCGAGGGCGAGCTGGCCGGTGGTGACCGCCTGCTCGCTGGCGATGGCCTGGAGTTTTTCCAACTGGCGCAGGTTGCGTGGCAGGTTGTCGGCGCTGAAGCGCGGCATGCCCTGGCGCACGTCGTTCTCGGTGAGCTGGCTGGCGTCGGTCACGGCGCCGGCCAGGAAGCCGCGGCCCAGCGGGCTGAAGGCGACGAGTGCGGTGTTCGCTTCACGGCAGGCGTCGAGCAGGGCGATCTCGGGGTTGCGGGTCCACAGCGAGTATTCGGACTGCACGGCGGCAATGGGGTGTTCGGTTCTGGCGCGGCGCAGGGTGGCGGCGGAGATTTCCGAGAGCCCGATGGCGCGAATCTTGCCCTCTTCCACCAGTCGCGCCAGGGCGCCTACGCTCTCTTCGATGGGTACCTGGCGGTCCAGCCGGTGCAGGTAGTAGAGGTCCAGGTGGTCGGTACGCAGGCGCTCGAGGCTCGCTTCGCACTGGCGGCGCAGCGTCTCGGGGCGGCCGTCGATCACTTTCTTGCCCAGCGCCGGGTCCATGGCCATGCCGCACTTGCTGGCCAGCAGTATTTCGTTGCGCTTGCTCGCCAGTGCCTTGCCCACCACCCGTTCATTGGCAGTGGCACCGTAGAGGGTGGCGGTGTCGAAGTGGCGATAGCCCATCTCGAAGGCTTCTTCGAGGGCGCGGATCGCCTCGGCTTCGGGCACCGGGTTGCCGTAACCGTGGGAGAGGTTCATGCAGCCCAGGCCGATGGTGGGAGAGGCCACTTCTTTCAGGCGAGAGAAGAACGACATGCTGGCTCCGCGTCAGTGATGTTGGCTCTCATCATGCCGAGCCGGATGCAGGCTGCGCAAGTGAGCGGCCGGGTGGCGGAGACTGTCGGCAAGGCGGGTAGCGACATGCCCGGCGAAGCTCCGCCGGGCGTTGACCTGGCTTATTGCATCAGCGTCTTGATCCGTTCCAGATACTCCTGCCCGTTCTCGCGGATACGCGCCTGCTCCCGGTCACCGGCCCCCGAGCGCACTTCCTGCACGTGTTCGCGCATGATGCCGAGCTCTTCGTCGATCTTGGCCAGCGCGTTGTCGATGGTCTCGGTGAGCTGCTGAATGATGGCCATGTCGCCTTCGGTCAGCTCATTCTTGCTGAGCAGCACGTCGAGCAGGTCGTTGCGGAGTTCCAGAGCGTCGACGGCCTGTTTGAGGGTGTCGATGGGCTGGCCTTGAGCCTGCTCCAGCTGTTCGACGAGTTCTTCTTCCTGCATCTGTTCCTGGGCCTCTTCCTGGGCTTGGGCAATGCCCAGGGGCAGCAGGGCGAGAAGGATGGCCACGGTAAGGTGTTTCATCTGCATACCTCGTTTGTTAAGAAGTATTTTGAATGCTAGTTAACGTCGATGAGCTCAACAAGGCGAAGCGATGCGGCAACTTGTCCCGGCGCGCCATACGGCGGGTGGGTCTTGTCCAGGCGCTGGCTCGTGGCTGTGTCGTCAGGTGCGGTATGCTGTGCCCATGACGATTTACGAGGAATGCCCCATGACTGAGCCGACTCCCTTTCAGCGCGCGCTGACCGAGCTGGATGCCCTGCATGCGCAGGACCCGCGTCAGGTAGAGGTGGAGGGCGAGACGCTGCCGCTGGAGCTGTGGCACGCGGGGCGCATGAGCGCCTGGCTCGAGCGCGTGGTGGAAGCGCCCAGCGAACTGGTGCAGCTCGCCGTGCGCTCGCAGCATCTGCAGCGCTGGGAAGTGCCGCGTAGCGAGTACCCCGAGGGGCGTGTGGGTTATCTGACCTGGCGCCGCGACCAGGGCAAGCGCGCCGGGGAAACCACGGCACGGGTGATGGAGGCGGCGGGCTACTCGGCCGAAGAGGCCGCCGAGGTGTCGCGGATGATCCGCAAGCAGGGCCTGGGCCGCGATCCTGGCACTCAGGCGGTGGAAGATTGTGCCTGCCTGGTGTTTCTCGAGAACTACTTCGCCGATTTTTCCAAGCAGGTGGAGCACGACCACCTGGTGCGCATCGTGCAGATGACCTGGAAGAAGATGTCGCCCAAAGCCCATGAGCTGGCGCTGACGCTCCCCATGAGCGCGGAGGCGCGTGCGGTGGTGGAAGAGGCGTTGGCCGGCTAGGTTGGCGGGGGAGCCGGCCTGCCCAAGGCAGCGACCGGCTTCTCTTCAGTTCATTGCTGTGTCTGAAAAGGCAGCGAGCGCAGCCAGTTTTCGGATAGAGCCAAAGGTCGTTCAGGGCACCAGCGTCTGGGCAGCTTCCAGATAGGCGGCGCCGTTGCGCTTCACGCGTTCGACGTCACCGGTTTCGGAGCCTTGATGGACTTCCTCCAGGGTGTCAGCCATGGCATCCACTTCTGCCTGAATCTTCTCCAGGGCGTTTTCCAGGGTATAGGTCAGCTCGTGAACGGTGCCGAGGTCGGTGATGGCCAGCTCGTCCTGGGCCAGTAGTTCGGCCAGGCGCTGGTTGTATTCGGAGAAATTGGCCACTGCCTGGGCTAGGGTGTCGGCGGGCTCGCCCTTGAAGTGGGCGGGAGTTGAGTCGGCAACGGCGGTTGCGCTCATCAGGCTGACGAGCAGGGCGGAAAGAAGGGGTTTCATGACGACGCTTCCTATTTGAGAATGAGAATTTATGCTTTTATCAGGCCGGCTGCGGCCGAACAAGCATGTGCTCAAATGAGAATGATTTTTCTTGTCGGTAATTGACAGAGGTCAGGCGGGCGGCTAGATTTCCGATAGTTAATGATAATTGTTATCATTAATGGCGTTAACGGAGGTCGCCAATGTCGTACTTCACCCCTGCCGCCATGTGGGAAACCGCTCCTGCCTTGCAGATCTGCGACGTCACACCGGGCTCGGTGCGCCTGGCCCGCGAGTACCCGCGTCACGACACCGCTCTCTCCCAGGAGGAGTTCGAGTTGCTGCAGCTCCATCGGGAAGAGGCCCGGCACGAGCTGTTCCGGCGCTCGTTCATGCTCACCTCCGAGCGTTACCTGAAAGGGGAGTTGCCCGAGCCTGGCCTGGGTGACGAGGGGCTGGGGCGCTTCAGTTCAGAGTGACGCTCAGGCTGTCTTCGCTTTCGCAGGGTTTGCCGTGGCGCAGGGTCAGGCGGCGCTCGTTCAGGTTCATCACCACCGAGAAGAGGGTTTCCATGCGCTCTTCGGCGGGCTGGTCGGGATTGAAGTGTCGGCAGATCGACAGCGGCGCGCCCTGATGGTCGCTGAGCACGTCGAACAGGCGCGCCTCGTCGAGAGGGGCGTCCGGCGGCAGCTCGTCGTGGAGCAGCGCGTCGAGGCGACACAGCCGCGGCTGTGAGTCGATCCGGGGATAGTCCTGCACCGGGCAAGGGGTGTTGTCGGCGTAGAGGTGGTTGGTGTGAGTGACGATGCCGTTGCGCGGCGCGATTCGCCCCGGCTCGCCGGGCTGCACCTCGAGCCCCACGGCCTGGCCGCCCTCGTTGCCGACCTGAGCGCTGGCGAGCAGGAAGTGGGCGGGGGAACAGACCCGGTCGTGGCTGGCCACGGCAAGGGCGCTCTGCATGTCGTCGCTCTCCAGAATCTTGCGCAGGGCGATGTGGATCGGCAGTCCGCTGCCGCAGGTCTGCGAGCGAATGGCGTTGAGGCACACGCCGATGCCTCGCTCGTTCAGGCCGACCTTGCCCACCATGCCGGCCTCGCCGATGCTTACCAGGGCTGGGCGGTCGTTGCCCCGAATGCGCAGGGCCACCACGTTGTCGAGCTGGTCGCTGCGCCAGTCCCAGTTCTGCGCCAGCCACTGCTGCCCATGGCGCTGCAGGGCGAAGGCCGAGCAGCCGCCGCTGGCCTGGGTGAGGGCGATTTCGCTGCGGCAGTTGAGCGTCAGGATGTCGAGGAAGTCGACGCCTGCGCCCCAGGCGATGCCGTTCATCTCTTCGAGAATGGCGGGAAAGCCCTGGGCGACTGGTGCCTCGAAGTGGCAGGCGCGGTCGCGGGCCTGCTCCCAGCGAATGCCGACGAAATCGTGAAACAGCCGGCCGTAGACCTCGATACCGCGCTGGATCAACTGGCGGTGAATGCGGCCGTGCTGGGCGCCGATCTCGTGATGGCTGCCGCTCAGCTCGGTCAGCGGCAGGGGGCGTAGTCGCCGGGTCATAGCACCTCCTCTAACAGGCTCAGAAAGGCTGCCCAGGACTTCTCGTCGGCGCGCTGCTGGTAGCGCTCGTCGCCGAACACGGTGAAGCCGTGGGGAGCGCCGGAATAGATCTGGATCTCGTAGGTGGCCTCGATGGCCTCGAGCTCCTCGACCAGCCCGCTGACGTCTTCCATGGTGACGCTGGTGTCGGCACCGCCGTGGGCGATCAGCAGCGGCGGCACCTCCTCTGGCCACTCCTGGCCGTCCGGTGTGGCCACGCCGCCGTGGAAGCTGGTATAGCCGGCCACGTTGTCGGCTTCGTCCGAACGGGCGATCTCCAGTGCCACGGCGCCGCCGAAGCAGTAGCCCATGATCACGACGCTCTCCGCGGCGCCCTGTTCGCGCGCCTCGGCCAGGCCGGCCAGGGTCAGCTCGCGCATGCGTTCGCGGTCGGAGTAGAGCGCGCGGGTGGCTTCCTGACGGGCGTCGAGGGTCTCGGGGCGATTGCCCTGGCCGAACAGGTCCACGGCGAAGGCGTCGTAGCCTTGCTCGGCCAGCATGTCGGCGCGCTGCCGTTCGTAGTCGTCCAGCCCGTTCCAGTCGTGAACGATCAGCACCGTGCCGCTGGCCTCGCCGCTGGCGGCGGCGTAGTAACCTTCGAAGGTCTCGTCGCCCACTTCGTAGACGATGTCGTTGCCGGCAGGAGTGAAGGCGTGAGCGCCGGTGACCAGGCCGAGCGATGCCGGTAGCGCAAGGAGTGCGAGAGCGGAGCGCATTGGGTGTCTCCTGTCGGATGGCATGACGGGTCAATCAGTATAGGCGAAGCCCGCTGCCGGCGTTTCCTGAAGGCCTCGCCCGGCATCTGTGCCGAAACGGGATTGTTCATCGCCGATAGGGAGTTGGCGTTGTAGTTCCGGGCTAAATCGTTGGTATGGGGGGCTTGTGTTTTGCCTCGTAGGCTTCCAGATTTAGGGGGTGTCTATACTTGGTAACCAGACGTAAAAACCAGACGTAAAACCAGAGTGAGAAGAACAACCATGAAGAAAAGCGTTCTAGCGATGGCGATCGCAGCCACCAGCGTAGCATTCGTTGGCGCGGCGCAGGCGGAAGTGAAGATCGGCTTCATTGGCGGCTTCACCGGCCCGATCGAGAGCCTGACACCGCCGATCTATGACGGCGCGCGGCTGGCGGTTCAGCAGATCAACGAGCAGGGCGGCATTCTTGGCGGTCAGACGCTGGTCATGCCCAGCGCCGACACCACCTGTAGCGATGCCTCGGCGGCTTCCAACGCGGCCGACCGCATGGTCAACACCGAGAACGTCACCGCCATCGTCGGTGCGCTGTGTACCGGTGCCACCGTAGCAGCGGCCAATAGTGCCGCCATCCCCGGTGGGGTGGTGATGGTGTCGCCGGCCTCCACCGCCCCCGCGGTTACCGAGCTCGACGACAACGATCTGGTGTTCCGTACCGTGCCGTCCGACGCCTACCAGGGTGAGATCCTGGCCAAGCTGATGCTCGACAAGGGCTTCGATGAGGTGGCGGTCACCTACGTCAACAACGACTACGGCCGCGGCCTGGCGGACGCCTTCACCGCGGCCTTCGAGGCGGGCGGCGGTATGGTGGCCGAGAATCTGGCCCACGAAGACGGCCGCGCCGACTACCGCTCCGAGCTGGGCTCGCTCTCCGCCAGCGGTGCCGAAACCCTGGTGGTGCTGGCCTACGCCGACGGCTCGGGCCAGACCATCCTGCGCCAGGCCTATGAGAGCGGCGCCTTCACCCAGTTTGCCGGCGCCGACGGCATGGTGGGCTCGTCGTTGATCGAGGCGGTGGGTGCCGACGTACTCGAAGGCATGATCGCCACCCGCCCGGGCAGCCCCGAACTGCCGGGCACCGAGATCTTCGCCGAGGCCGCCGAGGCAGCCGACCTCGACCCCACCGCGGTGTTCGCGGCCCAGGCCTACGATGCCGCCTTCCTGCTGGCGCTGGCCATCGAGCAGAACGGCAGCGCCGAGCGTGAAGGTCTCTCCCAGGCGCTGCGCAGCGTCTCCTCGGCCCCGGGCGAAGTGATCCTGCCGGGCGAGTGGGAAAAGGCAGTCGAGCTGATCGCCGCGGGTGAAGAGATCAACTACGAAGGCGCTTCCGGCAGCCACGAGTTCGACGAGAACGGCGACGTACCGGGCGTAGTCGTGGAAATGGTGGTAGAGGGCGGCGCCTTCGTCGGCAAGGGCCTCGTCGACCTCTAAGCGTTAACGCACCAAGCTCGCAAAGAATGGCCCCGGCGGGAATTCCCGCCGGGGCCATTCATTTTCATGAGGCTTGAGCCTACCCGTGATGTTTCACTTTTTCGGGCAGAAGTCCTTGTGGCGCGAAGCGCAGCACCAGGGTGATCAGCAGGCCGATCACGAACACCCGCGCCTGCAGCGCACGGCTGTCGAGGTTGCCCGGCGGCTGCCAGCCGAACCAGCCCTCGCCGATGCTCACCGCACCCTGCATCAGGAACAGCGCCAGCGGCTCCGACATCAGCCAGATGATGTACACCGCCACGGCGCCGAAGATGGTGCCGAGGTTGTTGCCCGGCCCGCCCAGGATCACCATCACCAGCACCAGGAAGGTGTGATTGAGCGGCAGGTAGCCGTTGGGGTCGAACAGGCTGTTGAACGAGGCCAGTGCGCCGCCGCCGATGCCCATCAGGATGCAGCCCAGCACGAAGATCTCCAGGCGGCGCTTGTTGATGTCCTTGCCCATCGCCGAGGCGGAGATCTCGTTGTCGCGAATGGCGCGGATCATGCGACCCCAGGGGGCATGATAGGCACGATGCAGCAGGAAGAAGATCACCGCGATCATGGCCGCCGTGACCGAGAGATACAGCGCCCGGGCCAGGGTGAAGCCCAGCTCGCTGGGACCCGGGGTGGGCCAGGGCAGCGGCGATACCGTGGCGGTGCCGCGGGTCAGCCAGTCGGAGTTCTTGAGGAACGCCTTGATGATCTCGGCGATGCCGAGGGTGGCGATGGCCAGGTAGTCGCTGCGCAGGCCCAAGCAGATATGGCCGATGAAGTAGCCCACGGCCCCGGCCAGGGCGCCGCCGAAGATCCAGCCGGTCCAGGCGGGCAGGCCGAAGCCGCCGATGAAGCCGGCGCGGGACTGGATCTCGCCGGTCACGCTGCGCAGCATGCTGATCACCACCAGATAGAGCACCACCGCCAGCACCACGGCAATGACGGTGCGCAGCTTCTTCGGCACGCCGATGCGGTCGAGCTTGGTGGCGCCGTAGACCACCACCGCCGCGGCTGCGCCGTAGAGCAGCACCCGGCCCAGCTCGCCGGGCAGCTCGGTGCCCCAGAAGGCGTTGTTGACCGGCACGCTGAAGAGCATGGCAGAGAAGCCGCCCAGGGCGACGAAGCCCATCACACCGGCGTTGAACTGGCCGGCGTAGCCCCACTGGATGGTCAGGCCCAGGGCCAGGATGGCATAGCAGGAGGCTTCCACCAGCATGCGGGTGCTGTAGGCGGTGCCCATCACCATGTAGATGGAGAGGATCACCGCCAGCAAGGCGCCGAACAGAATGATTTCACGCAGCGGGAAGCGCGACGGCGCGGCAACGGTGTCTTCCCGGCGTTCGGTACGTTGAGCGTTCATCAGATCACCTTACCCTTGAAGATGCCGGTGGGGCGCCACACCAGGATCGCCACCAGGATGAAGAAGGGCACCACGATCTTGTACTCGGTGCCGACGAAGGCGAGGTTGCGCGGGATCTCGATCCACTCGGGGAACAGGTGCGCAATGGGGCGCAGCAGCACCGCCCAGTTGAACACCGCCAGGGTCTCGGCGAAGCCCACCACGAAGCCGCCGGCGATGGCCCCGTAGGGGTGGCCGACGCCGCCGACGATGGCCGCGGCGAAGATCGGCAGCAGCAGGAAGAAGCTCAGGTCGGGCTTGAAGGTCACGTCGAGAGAGAGCAGCGTACCGGCAATGGCTGCCAGGCTGCCGGCGATGACCCAGGTCACCGAGACGATGTAGTTGGTGTTGATGCCCGAGGCCCGCGCCAGATCGGGATTGTCGGACATGGCGCGCATCGCCTTGCCCAGTCGCGTGCGGTTGAGGAACACATGCAGCCCCACCACGCAGGCAATGGTCAGGATGAACAGGATGATCTGCGGCTCGGTGACGATGATCGGCCGGGTGGCCAGCTCGAACGGCACGTCGAGACGGTAGATCTCCTTGCGCTCGCCGGCCAGGTACATGTTCTGAGCGCTGGTGCCGGCGAACAGGCGAATCAGGCCCTGCAGCATCAGCGTTACGCCCAGCGAGCCGATCACGATGACGATGGGCTTGACCCCATGGGCCCGCAGCGGCTTGTAGAACACCTTGTCGATGCCCACGGCCAGCGCGGCGGTGAGGATCATCGCCAGCGGCAGCATGACGATGGGGGTGGGCAGGCCCACCACGCCGCCCACGCCGGGGAAGGCCAGGGTCAGCAGCAGCACCATGAAGGCGCCGAAGGTCATCATGTCGGCATGGGCGAAGTGGGCGAAGCGCATGATGCTGAAGATCAGCGTCACGCCGATGGCGCCGATGGCGTAGATCGAGCCGGTCACGCTGCCGGCAATGATCACGTTGTTGATGAAGAATACCAGTTCGTTCACGACTTACTCTCCAGTACGGGCTCCGGGCTCAACCGCCCAGGAAGCTCTTGGCCACTTCCGGGTCGGCGAGCAGAGCGGCGCCGGTGTCGGTGAAGCGGTTCTTGCCGGCCGCCAGCACGAAGCCCTTGTCGGCGATGGCCAGGGCCTGTTTGGCGTTCTGCTCGACCATGAGGATGCCGACGCCGGCGGCGTTGATCTCCTTCACCCGCTCGAAGATCTCGTTCATGTAGAGCGGTGAGAGGCCGGCAGTGGGCTCGTCGAGCAGCAGTACCTCGGGCTCGGCCATCAGCGCGCGGCCCATGGCGACCATCTGGCGCTGGCCGCCGGAGAGCTCGCCGGCGGGCTGGTGGCGCTTGTCATAGAGCGGTGGAAAGAAGTCGTAGACCTGCTTGAGCATCCGTTTGACGTTGTTCGGCTTGAGAAAAGCGCCCATCTCCAGGTTCTCTTTCACCGTGAGACTGGGGAAGACGTTCTTCTCCTGGGGCACGAAGCCCATGCCCCGCTGTACCAGCTTGTTGGGCGGCAGGTTGTGGATCGGTTCGCCGCGCAGCAGGATCTCGCCCTGGCTGACGGTGAGCAGGCCGAAGATGGCCTTGAGCATGGTCGATTTGCCGGCGCCGTTGGGGCCGACGATCACACCGACCTCGTCGGCTTCGATCGACATGTCCACCCCGTTGAGGATGTTCATGCCGCCGTAGCCGCCGTGCACGTCGCGTGCTTCGAGTAATGGCATCGTGGAGTCTCTGCGCTATCGTTACTGTTCTTCTTGTGGCTGTTCCGAGACCTTGGGCAGGCGTGGCCTCTCCCTCAGGCTGCGGTGGAACCCCTCAGGCCGCGGTGGAATCCCTCAGGCCGCGGTAGAACCCCTCAGGCCGCGGTGGAATCCCTCAGGCCGCGGTAGAGCCCCTCAGGCCGCGGTAGAGCCAAAGTAGGCCTCGATCACCTGAGGATTATTCTGAATCTCTTCGATGGTGCCTTCGACCATCACGCTGCCCTGGGCCAGCACGATCACCGGGTCGCACAGGCGCGCGATCATGTCCATGTCGTGCTCGATGACCAGGAAGGTGTAGCCCATCTCGCGGTTGAGCCGTTCGATGTTCTCGACCAGGTCGCCCAGCAGGGTGCGGTTGACCCCGGCGGCGATCTCGTCGAGCAGCACCACGCGGGCGTCGGTCATCATGGTGCGGCCGAGTTCGAGCAGCTTCTTCTGGCCGCCGGAGAGGTTGCCGGCCAGCTCGTTGCGCACGTGGTGCAGGCCGATGAAGTCGATCACCTCGAGCGCCTTCTGGCGTACCGCCGTCTCCTGCTGGTTGACCAGGCCCGGCTTGAGCCAGGCGCTGAACAGGCTCTCCCCGGCCTGCTTGGGCGGCACCATCATCAGGTTCTCCAGCGCCGTCATCTGCGAGAACTCGTGGGCGATCTGGAAGGTGCGCAGCAGGCCCTTGTGGAACAGCTCGTTGGCGGGGCGGTTGGTGATGTCCTCGCCGTCGAGCAGGACCTGGCCGCTGTCCAGCGGCAGGGCACCGGCGATGATGTTGAACAGGGTTGATTTGCCGGCGCCGTTGGGGCCGATCAGGCCGGTGATGGAGCCCTTCTCGACCTGGATCGAGCAGTCGTTGATGACCTTCAGGCCGCCGAAGGCCTTGTAGACGTGTCGGACGTCGATGATGGATGGCATGTTGGTTCCTGCACTTTTATATCTTTGTTATGCACCCAGCCCCTGCGCATGGCGCGAGGCCGGGTGGCGTATATCGAGCCGCCGCTCCTGGCGGCGACGGTTTTCTCGTGCTGCTACTGTTGCTGACTGTTTTCGGCCAGGAAGGTGCGACCGGCGGCAAAGGCGCCGACGATGACCAGGGCACCGACGGTGGGTACCAGATAGCCTTCCACCTGCGGAATGGTGCGCAGGAAGACGAAGGCGACCGCAGCGGGTGCCACGAAGCGTACCAGGAAGCGCCATACATGGAACCAGGTTTCGCTGGTGCGCATCTCCTTCATCACTTCGGAGTGGGTCAGCGCCCAGCCGGCGAACAGCGCGATCAGCAGGCCGCCCAGCGGCATGAAGATGTTGGTCAGCAGCTCGATGAAGTCGAAGGCGCTGCGGCCGAACAGCGTGTGGAAGGGGCTGGCCTCGGCCCACATGTTGAAGCTCATCACCGTCAGCAGGCCCAGTGCCCAGCTGGCCACCACCATGGCGAACACCGCCTGGGGGCGGGTGAGGTCGAAGCGCTCGACGAGGAAGGCGGCCACCGGCTCGATCAACGAGATCGAGGAGCTGATCGCGGCCCCCAGCACCAGGATGAAGAACACGCCGCCGATCAGCGCGCCGAAGGGCATCTCGGCGAAGGCCAGCGGCAGGGTGACGAACATCAGCCCCGGGCCGGCACCGGCGTCGAGGCCGGCGCCGAACACCAGCGAGAAGATCGCCAGGCCAGCCACCATGGCCACCGCGGTATCGACGAAGGCCACGGCGAAAGCGGTGCGGCTGAGCGAGGCCTCGCTGGACATGTAGGCGCCGTAGGCCATGATCGCGCCCATACCGAGGCTCAGCGTGAAGAACGACTGGCCCATGGCCTGCAGCCAGCCCTCCAGGCTCAGGTCGGCCAGATTGAAGGTGAACAGGAAGCTTGCCGCCGCGCCGAAGTCGCCGTTGGCGATGCCGTAGCCCAGCACCACCAGCAGGATCACGAACAGCGCCGGCATCATGATGCGCAGGCCGCTTTCGATACCCCTGTGGATGCCCAGGCCGACGATCAGCCCCGAGGCGATGATGAACAGGGTGTGATAGAGCGTGAGCAGGCCCGGCGAGGCCAGCAGCGCATCGAAGCCGGCGCCGATGGTGGCGGCATCGGCGCCAACCAGCGAGCCGGTGAGCATCTGCCAGGTGTAATGAATGGCCCAGCCGGCAATGACCGAGTAGAAGCTGAGTATCAGGAAGGCGGCGGCACCGCCCAGCCAGCCGATCGACTCCCAGGCGCGAGAGGTCTTGTGGGTGCGAGTCAGAAAGCGCATGCCCATGATCGGGCTTCTGCGGCTGGCGCGCCCGAGCATGGTTTCGGCGATCAGGATCGGAATGCCGACGGCGAAGATGGTCAGGGCATAGATCAGAATGAAGGCGCCGCCGCCGTTCTCGCCGGTCAGGTAGGGAAAGCGCCATAGATTGCCGAGCCCTACCGCCGAGCCGACTGCGGCCAGCAGGAAGGTGCCCTTGTGTGTCCAGACGTTGTGCGTACTCATGGTGTTTCCGAAATCCGTCTTGTGGCCTTGTGAGCCCGCGATGTCGCCACCTTGGGCCGTGCGGGTGGGGCCTGCCGGTGAGCGCGTACACTGTGCGACAGAACCCGTTTCGTGGCCAGTGGTGAATCGTTAAGGATACGTTGGACGCGGCAGATGACGGGGCCGGGCGATCATGAGAGTCCGTGCGTTCATGAAAGTCACTGGGGCTCCTCGTCCTGCTTGTCGATATCTCCCGGCCGTGGCTCGAAGGCGCGGCATTCGTCCGCCAGCCTCACCGTGTCGCCCAGGGCCAGCTTGCCGATGAGCTTGCGTCGCTTGCCGCTGTACGGCTCGATCAGCGCCACTACCTCGCCGATGCTGGTGCCGTCGACGTAGGCCTCGACCCGCACCCTTACCACCAGGCCCTGATAGCGGGCCGAGAGGATGTCGCCCGGCCCCGGGTCGGAGTAGCCGGTGGGGTTCTTCTGGTAGTGGCGCATGACGCTGTCGGCGCCGGGGTCGTCCCATTCCACGTGGCGATGCATGGTTCGCTCCTCCTCTCTCGTGGCCGCTTTCAGTCGAACAGGTGGCGGTCGACGCCGGCGGCCTCGAACAGATAGTCGCGGGAGGCGGTGAGCTCGTCGCGCAGACGGGGAAGGTCTGCCCCCAGCAACTGGCCGCGCCACTTGCGGATGCGCCCGCCGACCAGCACCGTCTCGACGTTGCTGCGCTCCATCAGGGTGACCACCGCCCCCGGCACGTTGTTCAGCGGCGCCACGTTGATCGCTTCGGCGTCCAGCAGCAGGATGTCGGCCTCCTTGCCCGGCGTCAGCGAGCCCACCCGCTGCTCCAGCCTCAGCCCCTTGGCGCCGCCCATGGTCGCATAGCGGATCACCTCTCGCGACGTCAGCAGCGCCGGCCGCTCCTCTTCGCCTTGCAGCGCCAGCTCGTTGACGAACATCCGCTGCAGCGTCAGCGTCGAGCGCATCTGGGTGAAGAAATCGGCCGTCATGGTGCACTCCACGTCGCTGGAAAGCGAGGGCAAAATGCCCAGTTCCGACGTTTTCATCAGCGGTGGCGTGCCGTGGCGCATGGTCATCTCGATGGGCACCGCCAGCGACACGTGAGCGCCGGCATCGCGCACCGCCTGCCAGGCCATGTCGCTCATGCCGGTCATGTGGATGAGGATGTGGTTCTCGGCGAGCTGGCCGCTTGCCGCCAGCTCATCGAAGGTCTCGGCCATGCCGAGGCTGCCCACCACGTGGTAGGCCAGCGGCAGCTCCAGCTCACGGGCCAGCGCCCAGGCGGCCTCGTGGTCGGGCAGGTAGATCTCGCCGCCCATCACCATGGTCATCAGGCCGTCGGCGGAGAGCCCATCGCCGGTGGCGAAGTACTGCTCGCGAAGGCGACTTGCGTCCTGCGGGTATCGGCTGTGCTCACCCTGGCCCTCGAAGTAGCCGAACACGCTGCGCCGGACGGAGTCGCGCAGGCCTTCCAGCGCGGCATCGGAGTGCTCGGGGCTGTGGTGGATCTGGCTGGTGTCCATCACCGTGGTCACCCCGGCATCGAGCTGGCTGAGCGAGCCGAACAGCTCGTTGATGTAGACATCCTTGGGGCGGTACACCGGGGCCAGCTTGCCGAGGATGTGATCCATGTAGTTGGGCGAGCCTTCCGGCGTGCCGTCGTCGAACATGATGCCGTCGGCCAGAAAGCTGCGCAGGGCCGTCTCGAACAGATGATGGTGGGTGTCGATGAAGCCCGGCATGACGATGCGCCCGCGGGCGTCGATCACCTCGGCGTCGTCGGCCTCGAGTTCGGCGCCGACAGCGACGATGCGACTGCCTTCGATCAGCACGTCGCCGTGGGTGAAATCGCCGACACTGTCGTCCATGGAGAGCACGTGGCCGCCGCGGATCAGTACGCGCCGCCCCGCCTCGCCGCTGTGTGCCGGCATCTCGCTGCGGGCTTCGTCGCTGCGAGTGGCGACGCTGGGAGAGGCGTTGGCGGAGGCGAGCAGGCCGCCGCCGGTCATGGCGCCGGCCCCTGCGGCCAGGGTGCCCTTGAGGAACTCGCGGCGTGTCGCGCCGGCGCGCGCTTTGCACAGCTTGCACATGGTGTTCTCTTGCTCCCCTGGCTGGTCAGTAAGTCGGCTGCGGTCAGCTTCAAGCTAGGTTCTGGGAGCGCGAAATGCCAAGAATCGGGCCGGCAGGAGTGCGGGCAGGGTGTGTGGACAGGATGTGCGGGCGAAAAAAAACCGGCGCCAGATGCTGGCGCCGGTTGGGGGATGCGAAAGCGAGGCTTACTTCTTGGCGCGCTTGCGCTCGTGCTCCTTGAGGAACTTCTTGCGCAGACGAATGTGGTTGGGGGTGATCTCCACCAGCTCGTCATCGTCGAGGAACTCGATGGCCTGCTCCAGGCTGAACTTCACCGGCGGGGTCAGCACGATGTTCTCGTCGTTGCCCGAGGCACGCATGTTGTCGAGCTTCTTGCCCTTGGTGGGGTTGACCACCAGGTCGTTGGCACGGTTGTGGATGCCCACCAGCATGCCTTCGTAGACCTCGGTGCCGTGATCGATGATCAGCTTGCCGCGCTCCTGCAGGGCGTAGAGGGCGTAGGCCAGCGCCTTGCCGTCGACCATCGAGACCAGCACGCCGTTACGCCGTTCGATGGCGGCGTCGGGCTTGAGCGGGCCGTAGTGGTCGAAGCGGCTGGTGAGGATGCCGGTGCCCGAGGTCAGGGTCAGGAACTGGCCGCGGAAGCCGATCAGTCCGCGCGCGGGAATGATGAAGTCCAGGCGCACGCGGCCCTTGCCGTCGGGGTTCATGTTGGTCAGCTCGCCCTTGCGGTAGCCGAGCTCCTCCATGATCGAGCCCTGGTGCTGCTCCTCGCAGTCGATGATCACCTCTTCGTACGGCTCCTGCTTGATGCCGTCGATCTCCTTGAGGATGACCTCGGGGCGGCCCACCGCCAGCTCGAAGCCTTCGCGACGCATGGTCTCGATCAGCACCGAGAGGTGCAGCTCACCGCGGCCGGAAACCTTGAACTTCTCCGGACTCTCGCCCTGCTCCACGCGCAGCGCCACGTTGTGGATCAGCTCCTGCTCGAGGCGATCCTTGATGTTGCGGCTGGTGACGTACTTGCCGTCGCGACCGGCGAACGGCGAGTCGTTGACCTGGAAGGTCATGGAGACGGTGGGCTCGTCCACCGACAGCGGCGGCAGCGCCTCGATGGCGCTCGGGTCGCACAGAGTGTCGGAGATGGAGAGCTCGTCGATACCGGTGATGCAGACGATGTCGCCGGCGGTGGCGAGTTCGGTCTGCACGCGCTCGAGGCCCATGTGGGTCATCACCTGGCCGACCTTGCCCTTGCGGGTGTTGCCGTCGGTGTCGACTACCACGATCTGCTGGTTGGGCTTGACCGAGCCGCGCTTGATGCGACCAAGGCCGATGACGCCCACGTAGCTGGAGTAGTCCAGCGCCGAGATCTGCATCTGGAACGGACCGTCGAGCTCGACCGCCGGTGGCTCGACGATGTCGACGATGGCCTGGAACATGGGCGACATGTCCTCGGCCAGGGAGTCCGGATCCATGCCGGCGATGCCGTTGAGCGCCGAGCAGTAGACGATCGGGAAGTCGAGCTGCTCGTCGGTGGCGCCGAGGTTGTCGAACAGATCGAAGATCTGGTCGATGACCCAGTCGGGACGGGCACCGGGACGGTCGATCTTGTTGACCACCACGATCGGCTTGAGGCCCTGGGCGAAGGCCTTCTGGGTCACGAAACGGGTCTGCGGCATGGGGCCGTCGACGGCGTCGACCAGCAGCAGCACCGAGTCCACCATCGACATCACGCGCTCCACCTCGCCGCCGAAGTCGGCGTGTCCGGGGGTGTCGACGATGTTGATGTGGTAGTCGCGGCCGTTGCCGTCCTGCCAGCGAATCGCGGTGTTCTTGGCCAGGATGGTGATGCCGCGCTCCTTCTCCTGGTCGTTGGAGTCCATGATCCGCTCCTGACCCTCGGCCTTGCGGTCGAGCGTGCCGGACTGGCTCAGCAGCTTGTCGACCAGCGTGGTCTTGCCGTGGTCGACGTGGGCGATGATGGCAATATTGCGCAAACTCTCGATGCGAGAGGGGGTTACAGCTGTGTTCATAAGGTGTGACTCATCAACGGGGGCGCACCTATGACCACATGGAAAGTGAGGTCCCCTAGGCGCTGGGTAGGGAGTGGAGGCGCATTGTACAGATAACAAGGGATGGGGAATAGCACTACCGGGCGATATGACCGCCGTCAGCCCGCTGCATCGTCATGTCCCATGAATTCTGCTTTGACCCGATCATGTTCTCTACCGGTTGTGGCTGGGCAGATGAAGAAAAATTCACTGGAAAAATTCAGTAGCGGTATTTTCAGACACCTTTCTACACTTAACTAAACAAACGGTGACCTTTCGACCCTGCGGAGTCCGGGCGATGCCGACCTACAGTGTCATTCTGGATGCTCGTACTGCAGGGGCGCAGCTGCCGCGCACCCTGGTGGCCTTCGATCGGGCTGCCGGAAGCTGGAAGGATGCTCATGAACTGTTGCTGGTAGACGATACCGGTGACCGGCGCCTGCCGGACCTGGCGCAGCGACATCATGCGACACTGCTGCCGTGCACTGCCGCCACGCAGGGTGCTCGCCTCAACGCTGCCGTCGGTGCCAGTCATGGAGAGCTGCTGCTGTTTCCCGGTCTGGTCAACCGCCGGGTGATCGATTGGCTGCCGGAGGTGGAAGCGGAAAGAACCTGGGATGCCGCGGTGCTGCCGGTGCAGCGCCAGGGGCGGCTGTTGCGCTGGTGGAACTGGCTACAGCGGGCCGCCTCGGAAGACACCTACTGGGTGGAGCGGGCCTGGTTCGAGCTCATCGGCGGCTTCGACCCGCAGCTGGACGGCGATGCGCCCACCGACCTGCTCGCCCGGCTGCGCGCCTGCGGTGCCCGCATCTGGCTGGCGAGCGACGATACGGCCAGGCACAAGACGCAGTGCCCATCACAAGATGGGCACTGTCGGGGCTAGGCTAACGGCCTAGCCGGGCATCGGCAGTAAGGTTCAGTCGTCCTCGGGCACGCCACCCATGCGCTCGAGCAGCTCACGATAGTTCTCCGACTGGGCGTAGAGCAGCTCGGTGGCTTCCTCTTCGCCGCGGAAGTGCACCGGCATCAGGATGCGCTCCTCGGTGATCTCGATGAAGCGCTCGTCCTGGGTAGCCGCTTCCAGCGCCTCGGCCAGACGCTCGACGTGGGTGTCGGGGGTGTTCTTCGGCACCACCACCACGCGGAAGTCGGAGGTGTCGATGTCATACCCGGCTTCCCTCACGGTGGGGGCATCCGGAAAGGCGAACAGGCGCTCGCCGTCCATGCTCAGCAGCACCGGCATCTCGCCGGTCTCGGCGTAGCCGGAGTGCGTGCCGCCGCTGTAGCCGAAGTCGACGTCGCCGGAGAGGATCAGCGGCGCCATGCCGCCACCGCCGGAGGTGGGCACGATGCGCAGGTCCAGCCCCTCCTGCTCCATGATGTACTCGATCACCAGCCGATCCAGGGCATGCTGGGTGGCATAGCTGGTGCCGGGATTCTCGCGGGCATACTCCACCAGCTCTTCCCAGCTGTCGCCGAAGGGACGGTTCTCGCCGGTGACGATGGCATGCTGCACGGTGGTGATGCTGGCGACGTAGCGGAAGTCGTCCAGGGTGAAGTCGGTATCGTGGGCGTGGGGTGCGAAGGTGAGCGTGCCGTTGGTGCCGGCATAGACGAAGGTGTGCCCTTCATCCTGGTTGTTCATCAGGCGCGTCAGCGATACGGCGCCGCCGGCGCCGGGCTGGTTGACCACGTTGACCGGCTGGCCGAGCTCTTCTTCCAGTACGTTGGCCAGCACCCGGGCCTGGATGTCGGTGGAGCCGCCGGCGGCGAAGCCCACCACCAGGGTCAGCGGCTTGGTCGGAAACTCATCGGCCTGGGCCATGCCGGCTGCGCCGAAGGCCATGGAGGCGGCCAGTACTGCGCTGCCGATCGTTGTCATTTTCATTCTTGTACCCTCTTTGTTGTCGTGCGCCCTCGGTACGAGCAGCGCTGGGTTGTCAGGCGTGGGCAGGCTTTCTCCTGCTTGGCCTCAAGTGCTGCCGCCCCCGGGGTGACCGGGAGCGCAGTGCAAAAACTCGGTCCTCGGCTCGGCTGGCACAGGAGGATCACCACCGGGATCGCGATGTGCGGCGGCACGCTGGTGCTGGCGAATCAGCGCAACGGCGGCGAGGCCCAGGCCCGACCAGAAGTGCATGCGTGGCGTGTCGGACATGGTGGAGCGAGCGTTAATTGTCGATGAATGAGATAGTGGATAGCGCTTTTTCTTGGGTTATGGATTGTGACTAAAATTTTTTGCTGAATTATGCTCGGTCACTGCACCCTATGTGCTGGTAGTGTTCGCCTCAATCGATCGATTCGACGTTTAATCAACGAAGATGCATGAGTCCCGACGGGACGTCATTGTCTATGTTGGTGGAAGCTTGCGACCCAATATGGTGCGTGCGTGGGAAAAATGCACCGTAATGGAGCAAAAAAATATCTGAAAATCGGCCCGCTACATGATGCAACAGGCTGCCGCCACAGAGTGGTGCACGCCGCCAGGCGGCTTTTTTTAACGAGCACAGTGGCTTGCGTGCATCCGGGGCATTGATGGTGCAAGTTGGCACGCAACCTGCATTAGGTTGGCCAGCGCCATGTTCGTGCATGGTGAGCGTGGGCAGGAAATCTGCCGCGTGCTACAACACATGCTGGAATGAACCAGCGCAGTGGACTTCAGCCAAAACGTATCGAGCTACCGCTCAAACGGAGGACACAATGTCAGCCAAGACTCTCGCCCTGATCGAAGAACATGATGTGAAGTGGGTAGACCTGCGTTTCACCGACACTCGGGGTAAGGAACAGCATGTCACCATTCCGGCCCGCGACGTGAACGAGGAGTTCTTCGAGAACGGCCAGATGTTCGATGGCTCCTCCATCCATGGCTGGAAGGGCATCAACGAGTCGGACATGATTCTGCGCCCGGAAGACGGCACCGCCTTCCTCGACCCGTTCACCGAAGACGCCACCCTGGTAGTGCGCTGCGACATCATCGAGCCGGCCACCATGCAGGGCTACGAGCGCGACCCGCGCTCCATCGCCAAGCGCGCCGAGGCCTACCTGCAGTCCACCGGCCTGGGCGACACCGCCTTCTTCGGCCCTGAGCCCGAGTTCTTCATCTTCGACCAGGTGCACTGGAAGGCCGACATCGAAGGCGCCATGTACAAGATCACCTCCGAAGAGGGCGCCTGGTCTACCGATCGCCAGCTCGAAGGCGGCAACCTGGGCCACCGTCCGCGGGTCAAGGGCGGCTACTTCCCGGTACCCCCGGTCGACAGCTTCCATGACATCCGTGGTGCCATGTGCAACACCCTGGAAGCCATCGGCCAGACCGTCGAGGTGCATCACCACGAGGTGTCCAACGCCGGCCAGAACGAGATCGGCGTGAAGTTCAACACCCTGGTGAAGAAGGCCGACGAAGTTCAGGAACTGAAGTACGTGATCCACAACGTGGCTCACGCCTACGGCAAGACCGCCACCTTCATGCCCAAGCCGCTGGTCGGCGACAACGGCAGCGGCATGCACGTGCACCAGTCGTTCTGGAAGGACGGTCAGAACCAGTTCGCCGGCGACCAGTACGCGGGCCTGTCCGAAATGGCGCTCTACTACATCGGCGGCATCATCAAGCACGCCCGTGCCCTGAACGCCTTCACCAACGCTTCGACCAACTCCTACAAGCGTCTGGTGCCGGGCTTCGAAGCGCCGGTCATGCTGGCCTACAGCGCCCGTAACCGCTCCGCTTCCATCCGCATTCCGTACACCGCGAGCCCGAAGGGCAAGCGCATCGAGGCCCGCTTCCCGGACCCGACCGCCAACCCCTACCTGGCCTTCTCCGCCATGCTGATGGCCGGTATCGACGGCATCAAGAACAAGATCCACCCCGGCGACGCCATGGACAAGAACCTCTATGACCTGCCGCCGGAAGAGGGCAAGAAGGTGCCGACCGTGGCTCACAGCCTGGATCAGGCCCTGGAAGCCCTGGACAAGGATCGTGCCTTCCTCACCGAGGGTGGCGTGTTCACCGACGACATGATCGATGCCTACATCGAGCTGAAGATGGAAGACGTCGAGCGTATCCGCATGACCACGCACCCGATCGAGTTCGACATGTACTACAGCTGCTAAGCAGCCGCCGCGTCCGGTGGCACTGCCGCCGGCCCGCCGCGAAGGGCCCCGCATTGCGGGGCCCTTTTTTGTCGTACACTAGGCGGAACGTTCCGTTACGCGCGCCCGATTCCGACCCGCCCATGCCCGGGTTCGGCCGGCAGGTGCGCTGCGGAACAGCCAAGGGGGAGCGACCCATGCTCAAGCTGATCGTGCCGTGCCTGCTGGGAGTGCTGATGGCGCATTCGGCACAGGCCACGACCATCTATCGCACCACCGATGCCCAGGGCAATGTGATCTTCACCGACGACCCCAACCGCGGCGGCGAGCCGGTCCAACTGGCACCGGTGACCGTGATCCCTTCGCGCACCGAGGGGCGCCGGGCCGAGCCGCCACGGGCTGAGGGAGCCACCCCGCGGGCGAGCCAGTCGCCGGGCCAGCCCTTCATGCCCTACGACACCTTCCGCATTCGCTCGCCCGAGCACGGGGGCGACCTGCCCGCCAGCTACGCCGGCAATCTGCAGGTCGAATTGGCCATTGTGCCGGCGCTGCGTCCCGACCATCGCGTAAGGCTGCTGGTCGATGGCCAGGTGAGCCAGACCGCCATGCATACCAGTGCCTTCATGCTGACCAATCTGTCTCGCGGCGAATACGTGTTGCAGGCCGAGCTGCTCGACGCTCAGGGGCAGATACGCCACCGCACGGCGCCGGTCTCGCTCTACGTGCAGCGCTCCAGCGCCACTCTGCCGGGAAGCGACGGCTGAGTTCCTTCTGCTGCCTCGCTTTCCAATAGGCTGCCCCGATATAGGGTGGGTATCGCACCATGATGGATGAGGCGTGCGCTTTCTTCGCTGGCGCTTTCTCTCTGAGCGCACCATTATGGTGCATAGGCGGACGCGACATCCGCCCCGAAACGGCGCTATAGCGCTCTTATAAGGGTTGGCGCACTTCTTGCTTGCTTCTTGTGTAGGGGCCGGTGACGCCCAGGGGAGATGCCGCTTCGGCGATGAGCCGGGCATGCGCCATGACGATGCAAGCGCTGCGCTCAGTTCCCCTTCATTTTGCGAGAAAAGGTCGAAAATGTATCGACGCCTGATGGAACACCTCACCACGGCGGTGCTGCTGCTGGACGACGAGCTGCAGTTGAGCTGGATGAATCCGGCGGCCGAGGCCCTGCTGGCAGTCAGCCTGGGGCGGGTCAAGGGCCACAGCCTGACGGCACTGCTGGTCGAAGACGACGGCATGGGCGAGGTGCTGGCCAAGGCGCGGGACGACCAGCATCCCTTTACCCAGCGCGAAGTGCGCCTGGCGCTGCTGGGCGGCGCCGTGGTGACCATCGACTACACGGTCACGCCGCTCTCCGCGGCCGAGCTGCTGGTGGAGATGGAGCCGCGCGACCGGCTGCTGCGGATATCCCGCGAGGAGGCCCTGCTCAACCGTCAGGAGGCGATCAAGGTGCTGTCGCGGGGGCTGGCCCATGAGGTGAAGAACCCGCTGGGTGGCATCCGTGGCGCCGCTCAACTGCTGGAGCGCGACCTTGACGACCCCGCCCTGCGGGAATTCACCCATATCATCGTCGAGGAGGTCGACCGCCTGCGCGACCTGGTTGACAGCATGCTGGGGCCGAACAAGCTGCTGCGTCACGAGCCGCTCAACGTGCACAAGGTGCTGGAGCGGGTGCGTACGCTGCTTTCCGCCGAGACACCGGGGGTGAGCATCGAGCGCGACTACGACCCCAGCCTGCCGGATTTTCCCGGCGACGAGGCGCAGATGATCCAGGCGGTGCTCAACGTGGCGCGCAACGCGGTGGAAGCCATGACCGAGGCCGGTACCGCAGCGCCCAGCCTGCTGCTGCGTACCCGCGCCCGCCGCCAGTTCACCCTGGGCGCCGAGCGTCACCGCCTGGTCTGCGAGGTGGCCTTGATCGACAACGGCCCCGGCGTTCCCGAAGCCCTGCAGGAAACCCTTTTCTACCCCATGGTATCGGGGCGCGCCGACGGCAGTGGACTGGGATTGTCCATTGCCCAGGGCATTCTGCATCAGCATCAAGGACTGATCGAATGCGAGTCCCGCCCCGGTCATACCGAGTTTCGTCTGCTTATTCCACTGGAGAAGCGCCATGACTGATGTCGCACGTGTCGCGGTGGTCGACGACGACCGCGCCATTCGCTGGGTGCTGGAGCGCGCCCTGGCTCAGCCCGACCTCGAGGTCGAGTGCATCGACCGGGCCGATATGGCGCTCAGCCGTCTTCTCGACGATCCCCCCGACGTGCTGGTCACCGATATCCGCATGCCGGGCATCGACGGCCTGGACCTGATGTCGCGGATCCGCGAGGTGCATCCCGATCTGCCGGTTATCGTCATGACGGCCCACTCCGACCTCGACAGCGCCGTGGCCTCCTACCAGGGCGGTGCCTTCGAATACCTGCCCAAGCCCTTCGACGTCGACGAGGCGTTGGCCCTGGTGCGCCGCGCGGTGGCCCATGCCCGCGAGCGCAAGCGGCCGGTGAGCGTGCCCGAAGGGCTGAACGCCGAGATCATCGGCGAGGCGCCGGCCATGCAGGAGGTGTTTCGCGCCATCGGCCGGCTATCGCACTCGCACATCACCGTGCTGATCAACGGCGAGTCGGGCACCGGCAAGGAGCGGGTGGCGCGAGCCCTGCATCAGCACAGCCCGCGCGCGGCTCACCCGTTCATCGCGCTGAACATGGCCGCCATCCCGCGGGATCTGATCGAGTCCGAGCTGTTCGGCCACGAGAAGGGGGCCTTCACCGGCGCCACCGCGCAGCGCCAGGGGCGCTTCGAGCAGGCCAACGGCGGCACGCTGTTCCTCGACGAGATCGGCGACATGCCGGCCGAGACCCAGACGCGGCTGCTGCGGGTGCTGGCCGACGGCGAGTTCTATCGCGTCGGCGGCCATACCCCGGTCAAGGTCGACGTGCGCATCATTGCCGCCACCCACCAGAACCTGGAGGCGCTGGTGGAGGACGGTCGCTTTCGCGAGGACCTCTTCCATCGCCTCAACGTGATTCGTGTCCATCTGCCCAAGCTCGCCGAGCGGCGCGAGGACATTCCCCGCCTGGCGCGGCACTTCCTGGCCGAGGCGGCCAAGGAGCTCGCCACCGACGTCAAGGTACTGACCAAGGATGCCGAGACCCACCTGACCCGGCTGCCGTGGCCCGGCAACGTGCGCCAGTTGGAGAATACCTGTCGCTGGCTGACGGTGATGGCCTCGGGGCGTGAGATCCTGGTCGAAGACCTGCCGCCGGAGCTGCGCCAGGGCGAGAGCGGCGAGGCCCCCAGCGGCGACTGGCGCGCCGCCTTCCGCGACTGGGCCGACCGCGCCCTGGCGGCGGGCCACACCCATCTGCTGGAGGAAGCGGTGCCGGACTTCGAGCGCATCCTGATCGAGACGGCGCTGAAACACACCGGCGGGCGCAAGGGCGAAGCCGCCGAGCTGCTGGGCTGGGGGCGCAATACACTGACGCGCAAGCTCAAGACGCTGTTGCCCTCACTGGCGGAAGATTGAGGCGGGCACGGAAGTCTGTGATGGACAACGGTGCCAACTGCGGGTGACAAGCGCCCGGTGCTTTGCCAGGGCGCCGGGCCTGCACATGTGTGCAAAGGATCGTAACCGAGCTACCAAACTCCCTTACCTGTCGCCGGACGCCGCTGAACTAAGGTGAAGTTCAGGTCATTCGCTTTCGCAGGCAGTCAAAGACAGGGAGAGAGTCATGAAAGCGCTGTGTTGGCACGGCAAGAACGATATCCGCTACGAAACGGTTCCCGACCCGAAGATCGAACATCCCCGCGACGCCATCATCAATGTCAGCAGCTGCGCTATCTGCGGCTCCGACTTGCACTTGTTCCACCACTTCATTCCGGCCATGGAATCGGGCGATGTGGTGGGGCATGAGTTCATGGGCGAGGTGATGGAGGTCGGCAACGAGACCCGCGAGCTCAAGGTCGGCGACCGCGTCGTGGTGCCCTTCACCATCACCTGCGGCGAGTGCGAGCAGTGCCGGCGCGGCAATTTTTCCCTGTGCGAGCGCTCCAACCGCAACAAGGCGCTGGCCGACAAGGTGTTCGGCCATGCCGGGGCCGGCCTGTTCGGCTACTCGCATCTCACCGGCGGCTATGCCGGCGGCCAGGCGGAGTACGTGCGCGTGCCCTTCGCCGACACCACCCACGTCAAGGTACCCGACAGCCTGAGCGACGAGCAGGTGCTGTTCCTCGGCGATATCTTCCCCACCGGCTGGCAGGCGGCGGTGCAGTGCGACATCGAGCCCAGCGACACCGTGGCCATCTGGGGCGCCGGCCCGGTCGGCCAGTTCTGCGTGCGCAGCGCCGTGCTGCTGGGCGCCGAGCAGGTGGTGGTGATCGACAACGTGCCCGAGCGCTTGGCCATGGCCGAGGCCGGCGGGGCGATCGCGATCGACTTCGACGAGGAGAGCGTGCTCGCCCGTCTGCAGGAGCTGACCCAGGGCAAGGGGCCGGAGAAGTGCATCGACGCGGTGGGGCTGGAGTCTCACGTGCCGCGCTCCCTCGATTCGGTCTACGACCGCTTCAAGCAGGCGATGATGCTGGAGAACGACCGCGCCCACGTGCTGCGCGAGATGATCTACGTCTGCCGCCCCGGCGGTATCCTGTCGATCCCCGGCGTCTACGGCGGCTTGATCGACAAGGTGCCCATGGGGCCGCTGATGAACAAGGGCCTGACCGTGCGCACCGGTCAGACCCACGTCAAGCGCTGGACCGACGAGCTGCTGGGTCTGATCGACGAGGGGCAGATCGACCCTTCCTTCGTGGTCACCCACAGCGCCGGCCTGGAGCAAGGGCCCGACATGTACAACACCTTTCGCGACAAGCAGGACGGCTGCGTGAAGGTGGTACTCAAGCCTTGAGCGGCTTGTGCACCGGGTGCAGAAAACCGACATGGAGGTGAACAGATGAATCTCGACCGGAGCCATTCGCTGCAGGCCAGCGACAGGCTGGCACGTGGGCTCGGCTGGCTGGGCATCGGGCTGGGTCTCTACCAGCTGCTGGCGCCGCGCAGCGTGACACGAGCGCTGGGCGTGGAAGGGGCGGAAGCCATCGTGCGCCTTTGCGGCGCACGCGGTGTAGCCACCGGTATCGGTGCGCTGAGCGTCAATCCCAAGCCCGCGCTGTGGGCGCGCAGTGCCGGCGATGCGCTGGATCTGGCGGCGCTGCTGGCGCTGCTGGCCGACCGCGACCACCCCAAGCACGGCAGCGTCAAGCTGGCGCTGGTGGCAGTGGGGGCAAGCACGGCGGTAAGCCTGTATTGCGCTCAGGACCAGACCCGGCGGCACGCCTACCAGGCCGGACGCACACCCGACTACAGTGGGCGCAGCGGCTTTCCGCAAGGGGTGGAGCGCGCCCGGGGAGCGGCGGCACGCGGTGACGGCCTGCCCGCTCGCCCCATGGCGCTGCCTTCGCCGGCACGCTCGCCGGGGCCTCGTCTACAGACCACCACCGTGCGCCAACGCGACACCAGCGGTTATATCAAAGGCAGCGACTACGACTACTGAGCTGGTGCCATGATTGGGCTGGCGCTGTCGCCTGCGCTCACGCAATGAGGCCGAACCGCTGAAGTTCGGCCTCTTTTGCGTGGGTGCCTGGTGGGGCCGCTCAGCCGCCACCGATGCCCTCGATGACGTAACCGGAACCGCCGCACTCGGGGCAGGTGCCGTCATCGATCCGGCCGTCGCCCTTGCACTTGGGGCATACGTTCTCTCCGGTACCGGGTGTGCCGGGCGGTGCCTCGTCGCCGGGCTGCTGGGGGCGGGTTGCGTCGGGTTTGCGTGCCATGCTGCCTCCTTGCCGAGTGGTCGACCTCTCTTGCGGGTGAACGTACTGACAAGTTAGGCAAGCCCCACGCTATGCGACAAGCGAGGCGCTTACGGCGACGATGGCCATGTCACCCATGGCGGTGCCAGAATGAAGGCTTCAGGAGGAAGCCCATGACCCAGATGCATTGGCAGCAGTTGCTCGACCCCTCGCGGCTGCATGGCAAACCCACCAGCGGGCGTGACGAGATCGGGCGCAGCCCGTTCCACAAGGACCATGACCGCATCGTCTTCTCCGGCTCGTTTCGGCGGCTCGGGCGCAAGACCCAGGTCCACCCGTTGACCGACAACGACCATATCCACACCCGCCTGACCCACTCGTTGGAGGTGGGCTGCGTGGGGCGTAGCCTGGGCATGATCGTCGGCGAGCTGCTGCGCGAGCGGCTGCCAAAATGGATCACGCCGGCCGATCTCGGCGTGATCGTGCAGGCCGCCTGCCTGGGGCACGACATCGGCAACCCGCCCTTCGGGCATGCCGGCGAATACGCCATCCGCGACTGGTTCAAGCGCGCCGAGGCAGACGGCAGCGGGTTGCTCGAAGGGCTTTCCGAGCGCGAGCGCGCCGACCTGCTGACCTACGAGGGCAATGCCCAGGGCTTCCGCATCGTCACGCAGATCGAATACAACCAGTTTCGCGGCGGTATGCGTCTCACCGCGGCCACCCTGGGCACCCTGCTCAAGTACCCCTGGACCGTGGAGCACGGCGGTAGCGCCGGCAAGTTCGGCTGCTACCAGTCGGAGCGGCCGCTGCTCGAGGACGTAACCCGCTGCCTGGGCCTGCTGCCCCGCGGCGAAGGGCGCTGGTGTCGCCATCCGCTGGCGTGGCTGGTGGAGGCGGCCGACGACATCTGCTATGCGCTGCTCGACCTGGAGGACGGCCTGGAGATGGGCATCCTGCGCTTCGAGGAGGTCGCCGAGGTGCTGTTGCAGATTGCCGGCGATGCGCCCTCGGACTATGCGCGCATGGCCCGCGACGGCGTCTCCCAGCGGCGGCGCATCGCCGCACTGCGGGGTGCCGCCATGGAGCGGGCCGTCAACGATGTGGGGGCCGTGTTCGTCGAGCACGAGAACGCGCTGCTCAACGGTACGCTCAATAGCGACCTGCTCGAGCTCTGCCATCCCGACCTGGGCTGGGGGGTGGCGGCCGCCAAGCAGCTGGCGCGCGAGCGCATCTTCCAGAACGAGCGCAAGGCCAAGCTGGAGATCGGCGCCTACACCACCCTGGGCATCCTGCTCGAGGCTTTCATCGGCGCCGCCCATGAGCTGCACTTCAGCGGACAATCGAGCTTCAAGCATCAGCGGGTGCTGGCGCTGATCGGCGAGAACACCCCGCGCCCTTCCTGGCCGCTGTACGACAGCTACCGGCGCATGCTCGATTTCATCGGCGGCATGACCGACCACTACGCCGTCGACCTGGCCCAGGAAATGGGCGGACGCCTCAGGGGGGACTGAGCCGGGGGCAGGTGAACAAAGCTCAGATCGAGGGTTCGCTCAGCCCCGGGTTGCGGTCCAGCTCGGCGGCACGTTCGATCAGTGCCTCGATCACCCTGTCGTGCAGTTCGTCGTCGAGCTCGCCGAGGCGCCGTTCGCTGAGCTGCTGAGAGAGCGACTCGCCGCTGACCACCATCAGCCCCTCCGGGGTGCCGGCACAGGTGATGTCCCAGCCGGGCAGAGTGAGTACGCCCATGACCGGGACCGGTTGCCCGCAGCGCTGCTCCAGCCAGCCGGCCAGCCAGTGCGAGGCGCGCAGAGTCTTGAGGATGGGGCGATGCTCGCTCCAGCCCGGGAAGCGCAGCCGCTCGGGCTCGACGGTGACGACGTTGATCTCGCGTCCGTCTGCGGTGAAAGGCCGCGTGCGGGCGCGGGTCTCGACCACGAAGACACCGTGAGGGGTGATGGCGACGTGGTCGATGATGTCGGTATCCGTGGGCACGTCGTGGAAGACGAAGTAGGGGTGCGCCTCGGGGCTCACCAGGCGCTCCAGCTCCTGGCCCACGGCCAGATCGCAGGCCAGCCCCAGCTTGATGCGGCGGATGTGCTGGAAGTCGCGAATCAGCAGGAAGCAGTAGACCAGCACCAGCACCGTGCTCAGCGCCCCGTACAGCGCCCATTCGACCCAGTTCTGGCGGCTGGCGAAGAGCATGCGGCCCATGCCGTAGACCAGTGGCGCCAAGGTCAGGATGGGCCCCAGGGCACCGTTGAGAAACAGCGTGGCAAAGGCACGGTCGAGCCGGTTGCGCAGGGCCTGGCCGGGCTCTCTCAGAGGACGGGCGTTGAACGGCGAGCGAACCCGGGCATCGTGCAGGTTGCGCAAGGCGATGACGATGACGGCCATGGCCCCGAGCGGAAAGAGGAAGATGAGTGGCAGCAGGTATTCCAGCCAGGCCATGGGTTCGTCCTTGCCGGTGGGAGTCACGTGAGCGTGACATTCTAGACAACCTGAGGCGCCCGGAGCCATCTTCGGTACCATGTCTTCAGTACCATGTCTTCAGTACCATGTCTTCGGTACAGAGGCGTATGGTCTTCGGTACAGAGGCGTATGCGCCGCAGCATGACGGATAGATGATGAACGATACACGACAGCCAGCCGGGACAGAAGCGGTCGATCGCCTGTGTGAGTTCCTGGAACGTCATCGCGACCTGACGGTGCTCACCGGCGCCGGGGTCAGCACCGACAGCGGCATTCCCGCTTACAGGGATGAAGCAGGCGCGTGGAAGTGCGCGCCACCCATGCAGCATCAGCAGTTCATGGGCAGTGCGGCCGCCAGGCAGCGCTATTGGGCGCGTGCGCTGGTGGGCTTTCGCACCCTGCACGGTGCCCGCCCCGGCGCTGCCCATCGTGCTCTGGCACACCTGGAACAGGCCGGCGTGGTACGCGGGGTCATCACCCAGAACGTCGATGGGCTGCATCAGAAGGCCGGCTCGTGCCATGTCATCGACCTGCATGGACGCGCCGAACAGGTGCGCTGCATGGGCTGCGGGGCGCTGCGCATGCGCCATGATCTGCACGCCGAGCTGGCCGAACGCAACCCCGACTGGCTCGAGCACGAGGCCGAAGTGCGCCCCGATGGCGATGCCGCACTCGAAACCGATTTCTCCACCTTCGAGGTGCCCGGCTGCTCGCGCTGCGGGGTAGGGATCTGGAAACCCGACGTGGTGTTCTTCGGTGACAGCGTGCCCCGAGAGCGCGTCGAGCGCGCCCGGGCTCTGGTCGAAGGCGCCGAGGCCCTGCTGGTGGTGGGCTCGTCGCTGATGGTCTACTCCGGCTACCGCTTCGCCCGGCAGGCCAGCGAGGCCGGCCTGCCGATCGCCTGTCTCAACCGCGGTCGCACCCGCGCCGATGCGCTTTATGCGCTCAAGCTCGAAGCGCCGATCGGGCCGGTGCTCGAAGCCGCTGCGCTCGCGTTTACGGGCGTGGCTCGAGCGGCAGGCTGACCGGGCCTCGGCCGCTTGCCGGCATCTCCGCCGGTTCCGGTGTGATGTGGGTGATGCGCCCCTGCTGGCGCAGCTCGGCGGCCAGGCGCGGCGCGCTGGCGGCCTCGAGAGTGCGCCGGTCGAAGCGCAGTGCCGCAGGCCAGGGGCCGGCCCCGCTTGGCGTCGCCCGCGTTTCCGCCAGCGTACCCCCGGCATCGCTCAGCCAGACGCGAAGTTCGGCGTCCTGGGCGAGCTCCACGCCGCCTGGCGGCTCGACCTGGACCTCCACCTCGGCGAACTCGGGGGTACCGGCGCAGCCCGCCAGCATCAGCAGCGTCAGCGCAGCGATGCCGATGCGGTTACGGCGCAGAGCGGTGCGTAGGGAATCTCGTGCAACAGCCATGTCCTCTCCTCGTTCAGCCACCGGCAAGCTTGACGGTAAAGCCCCGACGTTCGAGCTCGGCCTTCAACAGCTCGCGATGATCGCCCTGGATCTCGATGATGCCGTCCTGTAGCGAGCCCCCGGTGCCGCAGCGTTTCTTGAGTGTCTTGGCCAGCGCCTTGAGCTCGGCGGCGGGCAGCGGAATGCCGCTGATGGTGGTGACTCCCTTGCCCTTGCGACCGCTGGTTTCCCGACGAATGCGGACGACACCGTCCAGCGCTGCGAGGCGCTCCTGCTCGGCGAGTTCGCTACAGCGGCAGGCGGCCTGAGGCTGGCGGCAGCCGGGGCACATGTCACCGTGTTCGGTGGAGTAGACCAGGCCGCGCAGCTGGTCCTGCAGTGAGGCCATGAGAGCTCCTGACATTGGGCAGCATGGGTGAGAGGCGATGATAACGTCCCTGGGAAGGGTCTGCCTATGGGAAGGATGACGCCTGGCGGGTGCCGCTTGATGGGTGTCGACTAGCGGCGACAAGAAGCCGTAGGCACGGGAGCCGATCAGCGGGCGTAGGCGAGCTGTCGATTCTCCAGCGCTCTTGAATGAGCTAGATTTTCGATCACGGTGGGCAGCTGAAACATGCTGCTGATCATGATGGCGCCTTCGGGGGTCTCCTCGGCGTCGGGGAAGCGATTCAAGTGAACTACCGTCATGCCGGCATCGAGCGCGGCCTTGACGCCGACCAGGGCATCGTCGATCGCAATGCACTCTTCGGCATCGAAGCCCATCGCCGTGGCGGCATGCAGATAGAGACGCGGGTCGGGCTTCCAGCAGTTGGCGGTATAGGCGCTGTAGAGGTGCGAGCCGAAAAAGTCGCCGAAGCCGATGGCTTTCAAGGAGGTGCGGATCTTGTTCTCGGGCCCGTTGGAGACCACGCCGCAGGGATAGTCGATCAAGGCCATGAGGGCTTCACGAGCCCCGGTGATGGCGGTGAGTTCGGTCTCGAGGCGCCGATTGAGATTGCTGCGCATCTCGGTTTCGGTCTCGGCCAGGTGCAGAGGATCGACGCTGCCGTAACGCTCCTCGAGCGCCGCCACGATGTTGCGGAAGCGGCTGCCACGAAATTCGCCGATGTAGTCGCTGGCCTGAAAGGGCAGCCCCAGCCGGGTCAGGCTGGAAGCCATTTCGGCGGCCAGCAGGGGTTCGCTGTCCACCAACGTGCCATCGCAATCGAAGAGCAGGCAAAAGGGGCGAATCATACCGAACTTCCTTCGCAGTCTCGTGACTGTCGAGCTTTGATACCTCTTGTATCGGCATGCGGAGCGAGAAGTTTAGGCCGCCGCATGTTTGCGAACGCTGTTTCCTAAGTATTGCGCGTAAGCGCGCCATATTCAAGTCCTTGAGTAACATCGCGTCGCCGCTTGCAACGCGCCAGGTAGTGAAGCCTTCCCCTGCCGAAAGTGTGCCTGCCTAGAACAGGCGCATGTGTCATAACTCACCACCTTTGGGGCGCTTTTTCAGGCTCTTTTTCATCCGCTGCACTCCTGGTAAATCATTGTTTTTAAAATATGTTTAATTGAATTTCGGTATCTCTGGCCCGGTGCATGCAACCTTCAGGTCGAGCAGGACATGCCGGTGGGCCACAGCAAACGAGTACGCTAGCTCTCCGGTATGACGTGAAGCTTCGGCTTCGACAGGAAAACTCACGTTCAACTCCTTTGGAGGTGCGAACATGATGTCCAAGGAATTTCTCAAGAAACTCGGCATTGTCGGTATCACTGTTGGCCTGAGCGCCAGCCCGCTGGCCTTTGCCGATTTCCATGACGAAGAGGACGATCAGGGTGCGGTGCCGCAAGAGACCGTGCCGGGTGAAGATGCAGGTGCTGGCGCTGGAACCGGCGCGGGTGCCGATGCTGATGTGGGTGTTGGCGAAGGCGAAGCTGGGGCCGGTGCTGGCACAGATGCTGGCGCAGGTGTCGGGGCCGGTGAAACCGGTGCAGATACCGGTGTAGGCGCCGGTGCTGGTGCCGAAGGTGACACTGGCTTCAACGGTGACGACGGCTTCGATGCCGACGATGAGTGGGAAGAAGAGAACGAAGAGGAAGAATGGGAAGAGGATGATGACGACCAGGATTGGTAAAATCTGACGCCCAGGGATGGGCAGTCGCTGTCAAGGAGGATGGCGACGTCATCGGAAGGTTGAAGTAAATCAACCTCCTCGGAACCGCCCCCGGCACTGCCGGGGGCGGTTTTGTTTTTAACTCATATGATCTCGGGCGGCGTGTCGCAGTTTTGACTGATCGAGAGCGTTGGGGCTAAGCGGACCTGACATGGTCAATCAATGCTCATGTGACATATTGCTCCACCGCCTCGGCTGCCTCGGTTGAGCATTGATATGCTCTTTATTTTTATATCTGGCTGATTTTTAAGAATTTATTCTCTTGTCTGGCAAGTTGGCCTGCATCTCGCTTCATATAAAGGGCCGATCGGAATCACTGTCACAGGGGTTTCGAACATTCAGGAAAGCAGTTCAAACTTCGCTGGAGGTACGAACATGATGTCCAAGGAATTCCTCAAGAAGCTCGGTATCGTCGGTATCACTTTTGGCCTGAGCGCCAGCCCGCTGGCCATGGCCGGTTTTGATGAAGAAGAGCAAGAGGGTCAGGATACCTTCCCTGAAGAGACCGCTCCGGAAACTAGCGGCCAGGCTCCCGTGATCGACGGCATTGAGTACGAGAACGAGGAGGAAGAGTGGGACGCTGACGAGTGGGAAGAGGAGAACGAAGAGGAAGAGTGGGAAACCGCTGACGACGAGTGGGAAACCGAAGATGAAGAGGAAGAGTGGGAAACCGATGAGGACGACGACCAGGATTGGTAATCGCCTGAACGGGTAATTCCCCTCTTGTCGCCCCCGGCCAATGCCGGGGGCGACTCGTTTGTGAGGGCGGTCAGATCCAGCCG
>MTEX01004390.1_pt1 | contig 33975 bp, 33 predicted proteins | sample 1042691 | NCBI WGS metagenome assembly MTEX01 (sample SAMN06185810, study PRJNA358809) | soil metagenome | isolation source: soil biostimulated with molasses as carbon source | place: India | collected 2015-05-23
GCCCGACGGCCCCGGTCCTTCCGCCGACCACCCACCTTCCAATTCGACAGGAACCCACGATGTCCACGCAGATCTTCGTCAATATCGCCGTATCCGACATGGCCCGCGCCAAAGCCTTCTACGAGGGGCTGGGCTACCACTTCAATCCGCAGTTCACCAACGAACAGGGCGCCTGCCTCGTGATCAGCGACACCATCTTCGTGATGCTGCTGACGCGGGAATTCTTCCAGGGATTCACCGACAAGGCGCTCGGCGACCCGCACACGCATGCGCAGGCGATCCTGTGCCTGTCCGCGGACAGCCGCGCCGGCGTGGACACGCTGGCCGAGGCGGCCATCGCCGCCGGCGGCCGCGAGCCGCGCGCGCCGCAGGATCATGGCTTCATGTACCAGCGCAGCTTCGAGGATCCGGACGGCCACCTGTGGGAGGTCGTGCATATGGACATGAGCGCGATGCCGGCCGGGGAGCAGGCGTCATGAAACTGGTGGTCACCGCTTTCGTAAGCCTGGACGGCGTGGTGCAGGCGCCCGGCGGCCCGGACGAGGACCGCAGCGGCGGTTTCCGCCACGGCGGCTGGGCCGCCCCGTATTTCGATGACGCCATGCTTGATCTGATCAACGACGGCATGGCCGAACTCGATGCGTTGCTGCTGGGCCGCCGGACCTACGAGATCTTCGCCGCGCATTGGCCGCACGTCGGCGACGAGGATCCGGTTGCGGCGAGGTTCAACCGGATTCCCAAGTACGTGGCGACGCGCACGCTCGATACGCTGGCCTGGCAAGGCAGTCAGCGGCTGGAGGATGACGTGGTGGCCGACATCCGCCGGTTGAAGCGCCAGCACGGCCAGGAGTTGCAGGTCCACGGCAGCGGCGGTCTGGTGCAGACACTGTTGCGGGAAGACCTGATCGACGAACTGCGCCTGTGGCGGTTCCCGGTGGCGCTGGGGGAGGGCAAACGCCTGTTCGCCGACGGCACCGCGCCGGCCGCGCTGAAACTGCAGACGTCGCGCGCCTTCGACACCGGCGTGGTGCTGCAGTGCTATCGCTTCGAAGGCGGCCTGGGCTATGGCTACTTCGGACTGGATGAGCCCTCTCCCGAGGAACGCGAACGCCAGCGCCGGATCGCCGCGGGCCTGGACTGACCACATCGATCGCCGGAGAACGCCATGTCGCGCCTGCGCTTCCGCATCTCGATATCGCTGGACGGCTACGTCGCCGGACCGGATCAAGGCCCGCAGCAACCGCTCGGTGCCGGCGGCGAACGCCTGCACCATTGGGCGACCGCGCTGGCATCCTGGCGCCGGGCGCACGGCATGGAAGGCGGCGAGGTCAACGCGAGCACGGCGGTGATGGAGGAATCGATCGCCAACATCGGGGCCACCCTCATGGGGCGCAACATGTTCGGTGGGCATCCCGGCGAATGGAACGCGCGCGAACCCTGGAAGGGATGGTGGGGCGATGAACCGCCCTTCCACCATCCGGTATTCGTGCTGACCCATCATCCGCGGCCGCCGCTGACGCTCGGCGACACCTGCTTCCATTTCGTCACCGATGGCATCGATGCCGCGCTGGAACAGGCGCGCGCCGCCGCCGGCGGACGCGACATCGCGCTGGCCGGTGGCGCGCAGATCGCGCGGCAGTACCTGGCGGCAGGGTGCGTGGACGAGATGGAACTGCACCTGGTGCCGGTGTTGCTGGGAGGCGGCGAACGCCTGTTCGAACGCCTGGGCGACGACCTGCACGGCCTTTCGCTGGTGCGCACCGTGGCGACACCGGCGGTGGTGCACCTGCGGTTCGAACGTCCGCACGGCGTGCGTGCGCCGCGACGCGGGCCGGAGCAAGGTCCGCCATGAAGTATCTCTGCTTCAGCTACTTCGATCCGGAACGGATGGACGCCTGCCCGCGGGAACAGGTCGAGCAGGCCATGCGGCAATGCCAGCCGCACCTGGAAGAACTCTATGGAAGCGGCCAGGTCATCCTGGACGCCGGCATCGCACGCGAGAGCCACAGCCTGCGGCGGATCGGCGAAGCCGTCGAGGTGAACGAAGGCCCGTTCGCGCCGGGTCCGGTCCGCATCGGCAGCGCTTTCCTCATCGAGGCGGACGACATCGAACACGCCATCCGGATCGCCGCGCTGCATCCGGCCACGCGGATCGAAGCGGGCGAGGCCTGGGGCTGGGGCCTGGAGATCCGGCCGCTGCATTACTTCGAACTCGATGGATAGCCGTCGATGACGGCGGCTTCCGGACGGCCGCGCCCAGGACGGGCGAATCGCCCGCGTATCCGGACGGGAGGGCTGCGTCGATGAGGTCTTCGCCATTCAGCTTGCGCCCCGCGCCGACCGGTGTTCAGATCGCCGGTCATGGCTGCCCACGACCTGCATCGCACCCTCGACGCGCTCTGGCGAATGGAATCGCCCCGCCTGATCGCGCGGCTCACCCGCATGCTCGGCGACGTCGGGCTGGCCGAGGAAATGGCCCAGGACGTGCTGGTTTCCGCGCTGGAACGCTGGCCCGCGTCGGGCGTGCCGGACAATCCCGCGGCCTGGTTGATGACCGCGGCCAAGCACCGCGCCATCGATCGCCTGCGCCAGCATCAACTGCATGCGCGCAAGCACGACGAACTGGCCTACGAACTGGACGGGCAGGACATGGCCCGGCCTGACGACAGCGAACGCCTGGAAGACGACATCGGCGACGATCTGTTGCGCCTGGTGTTCATCGCCTGCCATCCGGTGCTGTCCACCGAGGCGCGGGCGGCCCTGACCCTGCGCCTGCTGGGTGGGCTGTCCACCGACGAGATCGCGCGCGCGTTCCTGCAGTCCGAGCCGACCATCGCGCAGCGCATCGTGCGGGCCAAGCGCACGCTGGCGCAGAAACAGGTGCCGTTCGAAGTGCCGCGTCGGCATGAACTGGCCGAGCGCCTGGATTCCGTGCTGGAAGTCGTCTACCTGATCTTCAACGAGGGATATTCCGCGACCGCGGGGGACGACTGGATGCGACCGGCCCTGTGCGAGGAAGCCCTGCGCCTGGGACGCGTGCTGGCCGGACTGGTGCCGGACGAACCCGAAGTGCATGGCCTGCTGGCGCTCATGGAATTGCAGGCATCGCGGGCCCGCGCGCGCACCGCCGCCGACGGAACGCCCATCCTGCTGCTGGAACAGGATCGCGCGCGCTGGGACCGCCTGCAGATCCAGCGTGGCCTGCAGGCGCTGGAGCGTGCGAACCGGCTCGGCGGTGCCCGTTCCCCCTACACGCTCCAGGCCGCCATCGCCGCGTGCCATGCGCGCGCGCTGCACGCCGAGCAGACCGACTGGGCGCGCATCGCCAGCCTGTATGCGCAACTGGCGGCGGTAATGCCGTCGCCGGTGGTCGAACTCAACCGGGCCGTGGCCCTGGGCCGCGCCGAGGGTGCCGCCGCGGCATTGCCGCTGGTGGACGCGCTGGGCGAGGAGCCCCTGCTGCGCGAGTATCCGCAATTGCCCGCGGTGCGGGGCGACCTGCTGGAGCAGCTTGGCCGCCGGCACGAGGCACGCGAAGCCTTCGAGCGCGCCGCCGCCCTGACCCGCAACGCCCGCGAGCGCAGCCTGATGCTGGCGCGCGCGGCGGCCTGCGCGGACGCATGAAACGGCGCCACCTAGACCGCGTCACGTGGAAATGGCTCGGAATCCCCAAGCCAGCAGACCTTCGATCTGGCTCAATGTAGCGACATCCACTCGCAGGTTTGGCCGTCTGTCACGGAACCAGTCCGCGAGCCTCGTCATGTCTGCCTGATCAAAGGCACGGATACACAAGTCCTTGCAACGAAGGCGAGAATACTCCAGCTCTCGTCGATAGGCCTGCAATGCGCGAACCGGATCGTTTTCCTTGAGCAGGATCATATGCACGGTGGCGCGAATCTCCTGCAGGATTTCCACGTTCTGCCCCCGCCGTATCCGCTGGTCCAGCAAGACCTGGACCTGATTGAACCAATCACGAGCGGCATTGGCGACGACGGGATCCTCCAGCGCCAGGCCGGCGCGGACGCGCAGCAGCGAGGGGGCAAGTGCGATGGCAGCGTCCAGGAAGCCGTCAGTCACGGCCGACCACTCCAAATGCTCCAACTCCCGGCGGGCAACGCGGACAAAAACCGAATCCCGATGATGCATGACCCAGTGAATCTGTCCACTGGGCTTGAGCACACGTAGAACCTCTTCGAGCGCCTGCGGGTGGTCGGCGTACTCAATCCCGAACTGGCTGGAGACGACGTCGAAGTGATGAGTGGGAAAAGGCAATCTCTCCATCCGTATGCCGGAATGAAACCGCAAGCGGGAACAGGGGGGCTTTGGTGATCGGAGACCTCTGCGGCATCTATGGCGTCAATGTTCAGGTCTGTGCGGCCATGCCGGATCAGCAGGCGAGGGATGGCGCCGTTTCCAGTGGCGAGGTCGATGACGCGCGCCCGAGGAGGAAGTCTCGGAGCGACCTCGCGCCAGAATGAACCAATTACGCCGTCGTAGTTGTCTGGATAGCTGGTCGGACAGGAATGTAGGGCACCAGTTCGCCAGTACCGGGTCCAGGCTTGCAGACGGTCGTCCAATCGCTGTTTCGAATCAGCTGTGAGATGCATGGAATCTTCTCTCCCATCCATGCCGAAACAGAAAAGCCCCCCAATCAATGGGAGGCTTTTCGCGAACCGGGACCTGTTCTGTCTCGGCATGCTTGACGTCAGAACTTCTGCGCGTAGCGGAAGTAGACGGTGCGTCCATAAGCATCGTACAGATCGAAGCTCCAGGGACGCCCGCCGACGCTGACCAGCTCCGGATAGCGATTGCCAATGTTGTTGGCACCCAGAGTTACATTGGCGTTCCACGGGACGTTTACGCTAAACGAAACGTCGTTGGTGGCATATCCGCCGACACGGGTGTTCGGGTCTCCACCCAGGAAGCCAAACGACGGCCTCACGGCAGGGTTCTGCTGGTCACCGATATAGTTGACGTTCCAGTTGATGCTGAAATCACCGTTGGTCCAGGTATTGCGCAGGCTCGCGCGAGTGTCCGGCTGTCCGACCCACCCGAGTCGGTCCTTCTTCACCAAGCCATCGGTGACGGTGTAGCCGATAACACGTGAAACCTGCAACCAGTTGCTCAGCTGCCCCACGCCACCCAAGTCGAATCTCGTGCGAAGACTGACGTCGACGCCGCGGGTATCCAAGTCGCCCTCATTGGCGAACGCCGTGTTGACCTCGCGGACAGCCCCATTTGGACGCCGGCTGACAGACGTCCCGGCCGGCAAGGCGATGCCGCGGTTGTCGAAATCGACCAATTCCTGATAGGAGATCAAACGAATGCGGTCGTCGATCCTGATCCGGTAAAAGTCCACGGTCAGGTTCAGCCAATCCGTCGCATCCCATGCCATGCCAATGCTGTACTGCCTGGACTTTTCCGACTTCAGGTTGACATTCCCGCTGGAGTAGCTGTCCACCTGATAGGAACCGACGGCCTTGTCCTCCGCACCATCGGCGAGGTGGTCACCGTTTGCATCGCCGCCGCATTGGGCAGAGGTGAAGCCGATGCCGACACAAGTGCGGTAGTCCTTGACGAATTCAGCCGAGAATGCGCGGGCGGCGTACAGATCGGTCAGCGGTGGCGCACGGAACCCTTCGCCAGCCGACGCACGGAAGGTCAATCGGTCCAAGGGCTGCCAGCGAAGCGAGATATTTGGTGATACATCGCTGCCGTAGTCGTTGTAGCGGTCATACCGGGCTGCAGCGGTGATGTCGAAATTGCCCAGAATCGGGAACAGCCATTCGGCGTAGGCCGAGGAGACGTTACGGTCGCCCGATGCAGAGTTGCCTGCCGAACCGGCAATGACACCCGCTTCGGATAGCGAGTCGTAGATATCGGCGTAGTCTTCCTTGCGGTGCTCCAGGCCGAACGCCAGAACCGACTTTCCACCGCGCATCTCGAACAGGTCCAGGTTGGCGTCCGCGAACAACTGCTCGATTTCGTACCTTCCGTCACGACCAATGGTTGCAGTGAAGCTCTTGACCACGTCCGGATTGGCGTATGGGTTACGCAGGTCGTAGCGACCATTGGCAACAGCAAGCTCAGCCAGCGGCGTCACAATGTAGCCACGACCGGTCTCTTTGAACTTCGCGCTGCTGCGACGAAGACCGAAATCGACGGCCAGTCGGTCGGACGCCTGCCACTGCAATCCAAGGGTCAGATCGGTAACGGAGTTATCGACACTGGTATCGCGATTTCCGGCAGCCGCATAGCGGTGATAGACATAAGCACCCTGCCCGTCACCCGGCCTCGGGTCGTTGGGCGAGCCTTCTTCAACATGCACCACGCCCGGGGTGGGAGCGTAGCGTCCGAAGCTGTCCGAATTGCTGTAGCTGGCATTGGCATAGACGGACCAATTCTCATCGATTTCCCACTGTCCACGGGCGAACAGCGACTTGTTCTTTACCGAGGCTTCGTTGGCTGCGGTTTCCTTGTGGTTGTAAACACAGTTCGCGCCAAGGTTGTAGAAACCCGGATCATCGCAGCTATAGTCAGGAATCGCTCCACCCGGGCTTCCGTTCTCGTAGAAGAAGTTGTTTCCGTAGATGGACGCACCCTTGATCTTGCTGCCGATTTGATCGCGGGTATAGACCATGCCACGTTCGCTATACGACGCACCGAGCAGCAGGTTGCCGTGGCCAGAATCAATCCCGAAGAGAACGGAAGCCTCCTCAGTGTTACCGCCCTTGACCTTGGTCAGGCCCTTCCCGTAGCGGACCTCGACACCTTCGTAGTCCTTGCGCAGGATCACGTTGACCACGCCACCGATGGCGTCGGATCCGTACAGCGCGGAAGCACCATCCGAAAGGACTTCGATGCGTTCGACCGCGGCCAACGGGATCGTGTTGAGGTCCGCGCTCAAGCCCGTCGAAGGAGCGTAGGGTGCGCGTCGGCCATCAATCAGGACCAGAGTGCGATCGGAACCCAGACCGCGCAGGTTGATGGTGGATACGGACTGGGCGGAACTGCCGGACTGTGGGCGCAGGTTTCCGAACGATCCGAACGTCGCGTCGCGCATCAGGTCCGCGACGGAGACGTGTCCGCTGGCGTCAATGGTTGCGCGGTCGATGACTGTCACTGGTGCCGCCCCTTCGATGTCCGCTCGCTTGATGCGGGATCCCGTCACTTCCACCTTGTCCAGCGTGGAAACGTCCCGGGACGCTTGCGCGGACGCGGTGGACGACAGTGCAAGCAGCACGGACGCAGATAAAACGCCCAACCGAAGGGCCGACGTGGATTTCTTGTAATTCATTCGAATGCTCTCCTGGGAATGCTAAAAAAGGCTGAAAAAACACCTTCTTAACGTTACCGGGGGATTCGCGTAACTACCTGACCAGTATTACGCAGTGGGTTTGCGCGGATTGTCCTCGCGCGAGAGTCCAAGGCGCCGGTAGTCCGTCGCCGATACCCCGAAGCGCGCACGGAACGCGCGCGAAAAACTGCAATTGTTTTCGAAGCCGGAAGCCTGGGCGATTTCGCCGATCGGCGATTCGGTGCTGAGGAGGAGTTCGGCGGCATGGGCCAGGCGGATGCGCGAGGCCGTGATCTGCGGTTGTTCCTCGTAGACGAGCGTATAGGTCCGGGAAAAGTAGCTGTGCGAGAAGTTGACCAACCGCGCCAGCTCGCGCATCGGCACGCGGCGGTGGTGATGCCCATTGAGATACAGGCGTGCCCGTTGCAGGCGTACGAATACCTGGTGGCGGTGACTGCGCGTGCGTCCGGGGCAGCGCTGCGCGTAGCGCTGGAGGTCACGCTGGACCTCGGCCATGAACGCGAGCAGTGGCGCTGCGTCAGCGTCCCTGCCGGCACCCGCGTGCTGCGGGCAGGCGCGGCGCCACAGGCGAAGGAAAACCAGCCGCTCGCGCCGTTCCAGCCGGCCCCGGCCGGGATAGACGCGCGCCTCGTCGGTGTTGCGGCGTGGCGAAGGAGCCGCGCCGTCGAAGGACAATCCCAGGCACAGGCCGGTGGAGGTCGCCTGCACGGTCGGGCGGGATTCGCGGTCCAGCACGATCCAGTGCCCTGGCCGCAGACGGAAGCGACCTTCGGCGGACGCGATCCAGGATTCCCCGCGCATCTGTACCCACAACGAATACCGGCGTGCGTTCAGACCCAGGTTGCCCTGGCGCGACGCCGCCAGGCAATGGGACCGCGAGGGCACGCCCGGAATTTCTCCAAAGCGCAGGGTCCTGCCCCGGTCCGCCCACAGGATCGGTTGTTCCATCATGAATCGGCCTCTGTTCCAGCGCATCGACGTGCGTTCGTGATTGCGTCCGGCATGACTGCCGGACCGCACGGCAGATTGGCGGGCGGCCGGGTTGCCGGGAATCGGAAACGTCCGAGACTTGGTTTTTCCCCACAACGCGTGCAAAGCGGGCGGGTGGATTGGCTCAGCCGGATGCACCAACGCGGGAAAGTCCCGGCGCATGGAAGGTTCGAACTGGCCATCGTGGTGCGCCGCTTCTCACACCGCATCCCGCCCCTGCCACTGATTCGGCGACTCCCGGCTTCATCCCGGAAAAGCGGATCACCCCGCAGCGCCGCGCTCCCCGGCCGGACCCAACGAGGCCTCCAGGATTCGTACCTGCCGGCGGACCCAGCGCTCGCGCGCGGGGAGGTCATCGGGTTCGGCCCCGAATGCGTTTCCCTCGGGCATCGGTACGATCAGGGCGAGTGCGCCTTCCATGCGATGCAACAACTCGCGGCGGGCTTGCGAAGCCGAGGCGGGCAGCGCACCCAACCGTTCAAGGTCCTCCCGGCACACCGCCACCAATCCCCACGCCAACGCGTCCTGGCCGGTGTCCGGAACAACCGGTTGCGATGCCGGCAGCGGGATGATGTCCGCGTTCGCGGTACCGGCTTCCGGGGGGATCTGCGGCGAGGCGGCGGCCTGGTTCGTTCCGAGATGGTGTTCGAGCTTCGCCGCCAGTTGATCCAACTGGATGGGCTTGGCCAGGAAATCATCCATGCCGGCGTCCAGGCAGCGCTGGACCTGTTCCGGAAGCGCACTGGCGGAAAGCGCGATGATGGGCAGGTGGCCCTTCTCGTCGGCGCGGATCTTTCTGGCCAGCGCGAAGCCGTCCATGCCCGGCATGTGGCAATCGGTGAGCAGCAGGTCGACGCCGCCCTCCGCGAGTATCGCCAGTGCCTGCGCGCCGTTCTCGGCGACACGGTGGGCATAGCCGAGGCGATCGAGCTGGCGCGCAATCAATGCCCGGTTGATCGGATGATCCTCCGCGACCAGGATATCGCCCTTCCGGTCGCCGTCACGGGAGAGCGGCACCGCCGCTTCGTCGGAATCCACCGCACCCAGCGCCTCGCTGCAGGCCTCCGCGATGGCGTGGTGGAACAGGAGATCGCCGGGCAGCGCGACGCAGGATTGTCCCGACGCATTTTCCAGCGGTCCCTGCAGATCAACCCGGATGCACGGCGTGTCCGGCCCGCATTCGGCGGGCGAGAGGGCGCAGGCGTCCGCGACGAGCAGATCGATGTTCCGCGGCGCCTCCGTATCGCTGCCGCCACGAACGACCTCGAAGCCGAGCGCGGAAAGCGAATGAAAGAGCCCTTCGTCTCGCCACGGGTCACAAGTCCGCAGCCACGCGCGCCGGCCCTGGAAAGCCGGCAGCGGGCGCAGCGCGTCGGCAATCGGCAACGTCAGCTCGAACACCGCCTCCGTGCCGACCCCGGGTTCGCTGGCAAGGCGGAGCTCGCCGTCCATCAAGCCGGCGAGCCGCCGGCTGATGGCCAGGCCCAGGCCGGTGCCGCCGGCCGCGCGCGCATCCGGCGCATCCGCCTGCACGAAAGGCTGGAACAACTGGGCCAGATCCTCGCGCGCGATGCCGATACCGGTATCCGTGATCGTGAAGCGGATGCGCTGCTGGTCGTCCCCTTCGTCGACCACCATGACGATCAGCGAGACCTCACCCGAGGCGGTGAACTTGATGGCGTTGCTGACCAGGTTGGTCAGGACCTGGCGGACGCGGATCGGGTCGCCGATCAGCCTGGCGGCCAGCCGCCGGTCCTGGACCACGTGCAGGCGCAGGTGCTTTTCCTGCGCGCGCGCGGTGAACAGGCCCGCCACGCTGTCGACCAGCGCACGCGGATCGAATGGCTGGCGGCTGATGGCCAGGCGCCCGGCTTCTATGCGCGAATAGTCGAGGATGTCGTCGAGGATCCGCAGCATCGCCTTGGCCGAGTCGTCGGCCAGGCGCAGCATGTGGCCCTGTTCGCGATTCATCGGTGTGCGTGCCAGCAATTCGATCAAGCCCAGGACGCCGGCCATCGGCGTGCGGATTTCATGGCTCATCGATGCCAGGAAGGCCGCCTTGGCGGCCGCGGCCGATTCGGCCCGCGCCTTCGCGTCATGGAGCGCCTGTTCCTGCGCGTGCGCGGCATCGATATCGATCCAGTAACCGCTCCATTCCAGCGTCCCGTCGGGCAGCCGGCGCGGTTGCCCGGCTTCGGTGCGCAGCCAACGCCAGCGTTCGCCCGACCACAACCGCAGATCGAGCGACGGTAACGGACGCAGGGTCCGCGCGGTTTCCTTCAGGGCATCGTTCAGGCGCCGGCGGTCATCCGGATGCAACCGGTCGTAGAGGAGCCGTTCGTCCGCCACCAGATCTTCCGCCGACAGGCCGAGCAGCGCGCGGACGTTGCCCGCCGCGTAGATGAAACGGCGTTCTCCCCGCGGCGACAGGCGGAACTGGAACACGGTCGCGGGAATGGCGTCGGTGATGTCCGACAGGCGCTGCTCCGACGAGCGTGCGCGTGCCTGCGCCGCGCGGATTTCGCTGACGTCGACCAACGTGCCCAGCCGGCCCGGCGGACCATCGGCGTCGTACTGGAAAGGGTGCGACCACAGCATCAGCCGGCGTGAAGGGCCGGCGGCGTCGCGCGGCGGCAGCCAGAGTTCGCCGTTCCCCGGTTCGCGCCACGTCGGCAGCGCGCCGTCGGCGGTGCGCATGCCGGCGAGATCGGCGTCCGGGTCCAGATCCGCCTCGTCGAGCCGGCTCCCCAGCAGGGTTTCGCGCGTGCAGCCGAACATCACTTCGTAGGCATGGTTCACCGCCAAATAACGGTCATGCGCATCCTTGACGAAGATCGGGTAGGGGACGCTTTCCAGCAGCGCACGCTGGAACGACAACTGCGCTTCCAGGGCGCGTTCGGCATGCACCCGCGCCCGCGACAGGCGATGCAGGCGCACGTACGCCAACACGATGACACCGATGATCAGCAGCGCCGCCGCGATGCCGCCTGCCGCCCAGCCCCACGGCACGCCGTAGTGATAAGTGCTGCTCAGCCAGCGCGCACGGATGGCACGCTTCTGCGAGGGCGGCATGTTGGCGAGCACGCGATCGAACAGCGGTACCAGTGCCTGGAGATCGCCGCGCACGCCGAACGCCAGTTCCTGATCGAGTCCGGCGGGGCCGACCACGCGCAGGGTCGCGGCGTAGTGATCGCGGATGAGCGAATCGATGGCCGGCAGCGTGCCGATGTAGGCGTCCGCCTGCCGCTCGGCGACCATCGCCAGGCCCGCCTCGTTGCTGCTGACCGGGTGGAAAATCGTCCGGCCGAGCTGGATCTGCAGCCGATCGATCAGCCCGGCTTCGTCGCGGACCGCCACCACGCGCCCATCGAGATCACGCGCGCCCGCAATCGCCGGTCCCTGCGTGGAGACCACGATGACCTGCGGAAAATACTCGTAGGCGCGGCTGAAGGCGACGTCGTCATGATGGAAATCGTCCGGCGTTCCAGCGGCAACCAGATCGATGCCGCCTGCGCGGACCTTCTGCTGGAGTTCCTCCCAGTCGCGCGCGGGAACCGGTTGCAGGCGCAGCCCCAACTGTTCGCCGAGTTGCGCGAGATACTCGGCGGCCAGTCCATCGAAGCGGCCCTCGCCGTCCATGAAGCTGTAAGGATAGCGATCGACCTCGAATCCCACCCGCAGCACCGGCAGCTTGCGCAGCCATTGCGACTCCGCCTCGCTCAGCGCGGTGCGCGCGGCCACGCCGCCCTCGGGAACATCACCGAAACCCCAGCGCGCGCGGAGGCGTTCGAGTTCCGCTTCGCCGATGGTGGCGGCGGCCTTGTCGAGCAGGGAAGCCAGCGGCGCCGCATCGGCGCGCACCGCGGGCGAGAACGCCAACGCGGGCAGGCCGGCGGATCCGCTCAGGCCGAGATCGTCGGTGCGCCGGCTGGCGAGAAGCGCCTGGGTACGCGCGGCGGTCACGCCGACATAGGCGTCCGCTTCGCCGCGCGCGAGGCTGTCCAGGCATTGCGGGCCCGTGTCGCAATAAAGCAATGCGGCATGCGGATAACGTTGCTGCAGGCGCGAGATGGTGTCGTGGAAGCGCCGCTCGATGAGGATGCGCGCACGGTCCAGATCCCGCCGATCGCGGGTGCGGGTATCGTTGCGGCGGGTGACGAGGACCGGCGCGGCGGTCAGATAGGGACGCAGCAGGCGAAGCGAACCGTCGTTCCCGCGCGTGTCCGGCAGTGCCAGCAGGAGATCGAAGGGTGGCGGCTGCCGGGCCGAGCGCGACGCGACCGCGTTCCAGTCGGTGAAGGGATGGAATGCGACCTGCAGGCCAGCACGCGAGGCCAGCAGGCGGACGTAGTCGATCCCCAGCCCTTCCGGCTGGCCGCCGATCCACGCTTCCAGCGGCATATGGTCGCCCGCGAAAACGCCCACCCGTAGCGTCGGATGCGCGTTGCGCCAGGCCGCTTCCTCGTGGCTCGCATCCAGCGCCGGATGCGCGCCCGCGTTGGCGGCCACGAGCAGCAACAGGAACGAGGCCCCCGCGGCCGCGCGCATGCTGGACAGGCACGCGCGCAGGCGGAAGAAGAAACGACCGGACATGGGAAGGCGGACACGCGAAAAGCGACGCGTGTCAGCCTAGGTGCGGCCTGTCGGCCTTCGAATCGGATTATTCCTAATGTGGAAATGGCGAGAAAGCGTGCTTCATCTCGCAGACAGCGTGGCGTCCCGTGCCGGGGGGATTCGTCTCAGGACAACATGCCTTTCTCGCGCGCATACGCGTAGATATCGAAATCGTTCTTCAGCCCCAACTTGGCCATGGCTTCCTGCTTCTGCGTGCTGATGGTCTTGACGCTGCGGTTGAGCTGGCGCGCGATCTCCGTCACCGACTTCCCGGACGCGAACAACCGGATGACCTCGGTCTCGCGCGGGGACAGCGGGACGGCCTGTGCGGATTTCCCGTTGCCGGCCTGGATCAGCAGGCGGTCCGTGGCCCAGCTGATGTAGATCTGTCCGCGCATGATCGTCGGCACGGCAACGGTCAGTTCGGTCATCGCGTCGGTCTTGTTGATCAGGCCGCGCACGCCCGCATCGAGGATGGATTGCAGGACGGCAGGATTGGTGACCATGGTCAGCACGACCACCGGCATGTCGGGAAAACGCCGCTGGAGCAGGCCGAGCAATGACAGGCCATCGGCATCATCCTCGTTGGGCATGCTGAAATCGGTGATTACCAGATCGCAGGGATGCTGGCCGAGCGCGTCGAAAAGCGCGGCGCTCGAACTGGCGATCGCGACGATCTCATGGCCAGCGCGTTCGAGCAGTTGGCGGACAGCAGCAACGACGATCGGGTGATCATCGGCGAGCACGATCTTCAATGTCATGTGCCGTGGTCCCCCGGGGCTAGTAGCTGAAAGCAGTCACATTCTATATCGGCAATTGATGTGTATCCGCAACTTAACCGATTCGCGGTTTCCTGCGTTCCATATTTTGTCATCAGGCTTGCGGAACCTGCGCTTTACGGCGGTGTTTGCAGGCAATGACCACCAATGACGGAATTCTGAAAAACGACATTTTCAGACGATTCCGATATTCCGTCCCGTGCGACGGGAAGAACACTCCGAAGCGGTGGACCCGGCAATACCCATTTTTAGCACGCCTCTTGCTGAAACTGCGTGTGGCTGCCGCGTCATGCCGCCCCATGCCACAGAGGTAGCCCGAATCATGCTGACTGAAAATCAGGAAAGTCCCGACGCCACGCTCAGCCGGTCGACCCGGACGCAGGACACGACTGCTTCTCCGCCATCCACGCTTCCCCCGCAGTTGACCGATGCCGAATGGGCCAGCATCGCGACCGGTCTCGGTGGTCGGCTGGGCGCACGCGCGCGCGGCCATAAGTCCAGCGCCCGCTGTTTTGTCGAAGCCGTATTGTGGATGGCAGGCAGCGACGACGCGTACTGGCGCTGCCTGCCCATCGAGTACGGGGCCAACCACAGCGTCTACGTCCGCTTTTCGCGCTGGGTCAAGGCGGGCCAATGGGATCCGGTGATCGCCGCCCTGCCGGAAGGCGATGCCCGCCGGCGGGACCTGTCACGGCTGGTGGCGACCCATCGCGCGTCGCTGCAACGCAAGCAGCGCTACGCAAACCACCAGGCCGCGTGACGCCGAAGCCGGCGCGATGGAGAAGGCGTGTCGGATGCGCCGGCGGGCCTCCCGGAACATCCGGCATCGCGGCGCCGTAAGCGGGAAAAAAAGGACGGCGATGGATCCCGTCGCCGTCCGTCTGCGGGATCAGCGTTGCTCGCGGAAATAGGCGACCACTTCACCCTTGACCTTGAGGGTCATCGGATTGCCGCGGCGGTCCTTGGACTTGCCGACCGGCACCCGGATCCAGCCTTCGCTGACGCAGTACTCCTCGACGTTGTCGCGTTCGACGCCATTGAAGCGGATGCCTACGCCGCGCTCCATGATCTCGGCGTCGTGGAAGGGGCTGCGGGGATCGGAAGCCAGGCGGTCGGGCGGGGTATCGGTGCTCATGGTGGCGGTTTCATGTATTGCGGAAGAAGCCTAGGATAAACGCCGGACGTCCGGCCCCCAAGCGGCGGCCGGCCTCCGCGCTTCCTGGCCGCCGTGACGCGGCGGGATTCCTGGCCGCATCCTCTGGTGAACCCTCATGACCCTTCCCGACGAAGACGACTTCGACGCCGACGCGGCGTTCTCCGTGCCTGACGGCGACGATGAAGAGGACATCGACACCGGCGATCAGGAAGCCCTGATCTGGAACCTGCTGGTCCTGATCAATCCCGGCGACGAGGAGACCGCGCTGCGCCAGTTCGCGGCGTGGCGCGACGCGATGGCCGAGGCGGGCGGCAGCGAGGACGAGGCGCTGTGGCTGCTGAAGGACGCCATCGACTGGACTTCGGGTTTCCATGTCGACTGGAAGGACAGCGAGTCGCTCATCGACAGCGTGAACCAATTGGCGGCCCGCTGGAATGTCGACATCGATTGGGGCGGCGATCCCGCCGATGAAGACTTCCTGGACAGCGTCGACGTGCCGGCCCTGATGGCGGTCGCCTACGATCGCCTGCGCGAGCACGGCTACACCCTCTGGAACTGGAACACCGGCGGCGATGCCTACGCGGGCTGGATTGCGCTCAGTCGCGACGACGAGGGCATGCAGCAACTGTGCGCGGCGCTGGGCATCGAACTCCGGCCCGGCAGCGACGCCTTCTGAACGACGGGCGGCCGCACGGCGGGTGACGCTCATCCGCCCCGGCGGGAGTCGGCGTCGTCCCCCAGCGCCATGCCGGCGCCCAGGCCCATTCCCATGCCGGCGCCACCGCCTCCGGCGTTGCCGCCCCTGCCGCCTCCCGGGCGCGATTCGTCCCGCCCTCCATCATTCCTGCCGGTCTTTCCGCCGCTGCCGGGCCGCGCCGGACCTTGCGGGGGAATGGAGAGACCGGCCGGCACCGGATCCAGGTCCAGTGCGCCGCGGATGAAATCGCGCAGCGATACCACCAGTTCATCGGTGCGTATCGGCCTGCCTTCCACCATGTCGGTGGCGGCGCGGGCGGCAAGCCGGACCTGTTCGTCGGTGCCCAGCAGGATGATGTCGGACAATGCGGCTTCCACCGCGTCGCGAATCCGTCGCGCGCGCTCCGAACCGGTGACCCCTTCCGCCTGGCCGGACTCGCCCTGGGGCTGGCGCGTTTTCAGATCCCGCAGATGCGTGGGGTCCACCGCCAGGCGACCGGTGAAGGAACCTCCCAGCGTCTTGTAGGCGGCAATGAGCGTGCGCAGGCGTTCATTGATTTGCCGGTTCTCGCGTTCGCGCCGCTGCTGGACGATCTGCATCACCAGCAGGCGGATACCGACACCGATCAGGGTAATCACCGCCAGGCCGAGCAGGGTCGAGAGCAACGTCTGCCAGGAACTGAAATCCAGACCACGCATGGGACCGACTCCTTTATCAACGCGCGGAACGATAGCAGGCCGGCGGTGGACCTCCGTGTGGATCAACCGGTCGCCAGCTTTCCCGCCGCGACCGCGATCAACCCGCCGGAGAGGCCTTCGACCCAGCGTCGCCCGCGTTCGCCGGAAACATGGCGCCGGCCGCCGAAGGCGATGACCAGGCTGAGTAGCGAATAGAACGCCGCGCACAGGCCGATGAACGTCGCCGAGAGCGCGACCGCCTGCAACATCGCCGGATCGCCGCGCGAAATGAACTGCGGCAGGATCGCGAAGTAGATCATCATGCCTTTCGGATTGAGGACGGCGGTCAGGAAACCGCGCCGGAACTCGACACCGCGCCCGTCCCCGCGCACCTGCGGTCCGCCTGGTTGCATCGCCGACCGCAGCAGGCGCAGGGCCAGCCAGGCCAGATAGGCGACGCCGGCCCAGCGCAACACTGCGAACAGGGCGGGCGAAGCCGCGATCAGCGCCGCCAGCCCCAGTGCCGCGAGCATCGAATGCACCAGATAACCGGCGCAGACGCCGGCGGTGGCGCGCAGGCCGGCCCTGGCGCCGCCGCCCAGCGTCTGCGCGATGATGAACAGCATGTCCGGTCCCGGCGTGGCAATCAGCGGGAGAACGGTGGCGGAGAAGAGCAGCAGGCGGGTCGCATCCATGTCGGACATGCTAGTCAAGGGACGACGCCACGGGGTTGCGAATCTTCCAGTAATCCCTTCTAAATTGGCATCCTGTGCCAACAAATCGACAAAAGGGAACGTTCCATGCCTTCCAAGCTCGACGAACTGGATCGCCGCATCCTGCGCGCCCTGCAACGGGACGGCCGCATGCAGAACACGGAACTGGCCCAAGCCATCGGTCTGTCGCCGTCGCCCTGCCTGCGCCGGGTCAGGTTGCTGGAAGAGGCCGGCGTCATCGAACGCTATGTCGCCGTGGTCAATCCGGCGGCGGTGGGTTACCCGCAGACGTTGTTCACCCGCGTGTGGCTGACCGCGCAGGACGCGGACACGATCGATCGGTTCATCGCCGCGATGGAACGCCTGCCGCAGGTGATGGAGTGCTACATCATGCTGGGCGAATGCGACGCGATGCTGCGCGTCGTGGTGGAGGATCTGGACGACTATCGCCGCTTCCAGACCCGCCACCTCACCCGCGCCAACGGCATCCAGAACGTCAAGACCGATCTGCCCAGCCAGGTCGTCAAGCGCAGCCACGCGCTGCCGATCTGAAACCGGTCGCGGCGACGCAGGCGGCACCGGCGGCACCGGTGAGCGATCGCTCCGGCGCGTTCGCCAACCACGCGAAGTCGCTGGCCCCGGCCATGCTCCGGTAGCCCGCATCGTCGGGATGCCGCTGATCGCCGCGTCGTTTTGGCTGCACCGCAGCCGAGCGTGATGCATCGGATCGCGCATCACGCCCGAAATCGATCTCCGTCGAAGCTCCCGCATCGAGGATCCAGGCATTGACCTGCTCGCATTGGGCCAGCGCCGTCGGCGTGGGCGGCGGGACAGGTGACCTCGGCGCCGATGCGCCCCGCGCCGCCATGGAGATGGCGGCACCGCCGATCGGGAGGCTCAGCCGCCTCCGCGTCCCTGCTCCTTGGCGCGCGCGATCACCGCCTTCACCAGCGCGCGATCACGGTGCCGGGAAATCGGCACCGCGCCCAGCCGGATCGCGTCCTCGCGCAGATCCGCGGTGACATCGTAGTGCGCCCCGCTGGTCTTGTTCTGGAACGCGCGGCGGGGGATGCCCAACTGCTGCGCCATCGCGTGCAATTCCTCCAGCGTATCGGCCATCAGGTGGGCCCAGCGCTGGCCGCGCCAGGCATGCACCGCATCGTCGACGTACACGCTCATCGCCGGCTCACCGCACCCGCACCATGCGATCGAGCAGGTGTTCCATCACCGCCTCCATGTCGCCGCATTTGCCCATGTGCACGGGCGAGGTCTGGATGATCGCGCTGCGCCGGGCGGTCAGCCAATGGAAGCGGGCGCGCTTGGGCAGCAGGCCGATCGGGCCTGCCTGGGCGCCGCCTTCGCAGATGCGCGGGATGGCGGCGAGATGGCGCTGCAGCGATTCCAGGTCCACGCGGGGATCCAGCGCGCGCACGCGCGCTTCGTCCAGCGCGATGCGCGCCTGCAGGAAGCCGGTCTTCTCGCAGGATACGATCACACCGACGTTGATGAATTCCTCCCGCTCCACCCGCGGGACGAACCGGATCACCGCATAGTCGTAGGTGTCATGCGCGCGCACGCTGGGCCTCCTGCGCGAACGCATGCGGCAGCGCCAGGCGCTGCTGCAGGTAATGGGTGTAGGCCGCGCGCTGCTGATCGGGCGGGCCGAAGGCATCGCCGCCCTGCAGCCAGGTATCGGGTACCCGCGCGACGATGTCCGCCAGCAGATCCGGCGCCAGGCGCGCGCTCAACCGCGCGTCGGCGGCGTCCAGATCGCTGGCCCAAGGCAGCAGGACATGATCCCGGATCAACGGAAATGGCCGGCCCGCGCCGCTGGTGTCGCCATCCCAGCCATGATGGAAGTACAGCGACGCGCCATGATCGATCAAGGTCAGGCGACGGTGCCAGACCAGCAGGTTGGGATTGCGCACCGTGCGATCGACGTTGCTGATGAAGGCGTCGAACCAGACGATGTCCGAGGCGAGTTCCGGCTCCGGTTGCTCGGCGACCGGATCGAAGTTGGCGGCGCCCGGCAGGTAATCCAGCGCCAGGTTGAGGCCCGCGCTGGCCTTGATCAGATCCTGGATTTCCGGGTCGCCCTCGGTGCGCGCGAGATCCGGATCCAGTTCGACCAGCACGATCTCCGGCACCGGCAATCGCAGCGCCCGCGCGATCTCGCCCGAAATCAGTTCCGCCACCAGCGCACGCGGGCCCTGGCCGGCGCCGCGGAACTTGAGCACGTACATGCCGTCGTCATCGGCCTCGACGATGGCGGGCATGGAGCCGCCTTCGCGCAGCGGAGTGACGTAGCGGGTGGCGGAAACGGTGCGCAGAGTCATCGCGCAAGGATAGCCTCCCGCGCCGGCGCGGCGAAGCCTGCCAGGGACGCCGGGCGTGCGCGGCCTGTGGCGGGGAGCGGAACGGCGGCAACCTCCGGGCCGGCGCCGGCAGCGGCCACCGGTCGGTCGTCCGCCGGTGCGTCAGGTCGAACGCGATACGCCGAGCCTGCGCAGCGTCAGGTAGACGGCCAGGCTGGACAGGCCGCACAGCACCAGCGCCGCGGACGCACCGGCCCGGTGATCGGCGAAGGGCAGGCCGTGCAGGTTCATGCCGAAGACGCCGACCACGAGGCTCGGTGGCAGCAGCAAGGCGGTGATCATCGACAGCACGTACAGATGGGTGTTGGTGCGCTCGGCCAGCTTGGCGGCGACTTCGTCCTGGAGCAGGCGGGCGCGCTCCTGGAGAGTCGAGACATCGCCGTCCAGATCGTCGAACCGTTGGCCGAGCCGCGACGCCACCGGCAGCAGTTCGTCCGCTTCCTCGTCCGAGGCGTGCCGCTGCTCGAACTGCTTGAGGACGCGGCGCATCGCGGTCAGCGGCCGGTGCAGGCGCACGCTGCGGTGGCGCAGCGAAGCCAGATCGCGGCGCTCGTCGCCGATGGCATCGGCCAGCACGCGATCCTCGATCCGGTCCAGCGCCTCGGACAGCTCATCGGTGGCGCGCTCGACCGCGTCGGCGAAATGTTCGGCGATGGCTTCCAGCACCCGCGCCGGGCGGGTGCAGCGCTCGCCCGCACACAGTTGCCGCCGCACGGTTTCGACCGAACGCAGTGGCTGCCGGCGTGCGGTGACCAGCAGGCCGTCGCCGATGGCGAAATGCAGCCAGCCCAGGCCATCGTGCTGGCCTGGCGGACGCGGAGCGGAGCCGCCCGCGCGCTGGTGTTCCCAATCCACGAAGATCCCGTACGCGCCTGCTTCCTGCCGCTGCAGGATGACGTGGGTGTCATGCGACAGCAGGGCTTCGCGTGCGTCCTCGGACAGCGGCAGGCGCGCCACCGATTGCGCGCTGCGCGCGTCGCTCTGGTTGAAATGCAGCCAGCGCCAGCCGGCAGCGTCCGCGATGTCCATCGGATCGCCCGCGTCGATCGACGCGGCGTGTCCTTCGGCATCGATGCGCAGCGCCCACAGCAGTCCGGGAAACCCGTCGAAGAGAACGTCGGCGTCGGAACGGACCAGCATGGCGATGCCGCCTTCACGGCAGACGACAATTTCGTGACCGGCAGGTTACGCGCGCGACATGCCGGTTTTGTGACAGCGGCGCGCCGCGATCAGCCCAGTGGCTGGCCCTCGGGCACGCCGCGCTGCAGCCGGTCCGGCAGCGGCTCGCCTTCGCCGGTGAAGTCCAGCGACACCGAATTCAGGCAATGGCGCTCGTGGGTCGGCGGCGGTCCGTCCGGGAACACGTGGCCAAGGTGGCTGCCGCAGCGGGCGCAGACGATTTCGGTCCGCACCATGCCGTAGCTGTTGTCGCGGTTGCGGCCGATGTGGCGTTCGTCGAACGGTGCGAAGAAGCTCGGCCAGCCGGTGCCCGAGTCGAACTTGGCGCTGGACCGGAACAGCGGCAGCCCGCAGAAGCGGCAGGTGTAGGTGCCCTCGCGCTTGTTGTCGAGGAACACCCCGCAGAACGGCGCCTCGGTGCCGTGGTGAAGCAGGACCCTGCGTTCCTCGTCGCTGAGGGCCGCGGTCAGTTGTTCGCGCTGGGCATTGGTGGGCGGGCTGAGGTCGAAGGTGCTCATGGAAAGCTCCGGAAATCGTCCAACCGGCTATATGGTGGTGGCCGGCCGCATCGCAAGGCGACCGGGCGGGCGGACCCGGCAGGCGCCGCCGCGCGCAGCTGCCGGACGCGGGAGTGCAGCTTGCCGACCGGAGAACCGGACCGCCCGCAGGTCCGTGGCCGGGGCATTGGGCTGGCGCCAGGCAAGGAAAAGGCGGCCGGTGGCCGCCTCTTCCGATCTCCGCCCGACGCGCGAATCAGGCGTCGTCGCGCTTGAACTCGCGGTACAGCCAGTCATCCAGCATGCGCTTCTCGAAGCGCAGCGGATCGGTGTCCAGCACGTTGCCGCCGCCCATCAGGAACGCGCTGTCGACCAGCTTGCGTTCGCCTTCGGCCACGATCTGGCCGTTGGCGTCCTTCAGTTCGAAGTTGAGGGTTACCCGCGGCGGATAGATGTCCTTGACGATGCGGATGCGATCCATGTTGAAGCCGCGGCCCGGCTCGTAGCTGCCCGCGCGGCGGATGTCGGTGATGGTGATGTGCATCTGCTGGCCCGGCGCCAGGCGCTTGCCCGCCTGCTTCTGCAGGTAGGTGGCGAGTTCGACGACCCAATTGCCTTGCGCGGCTTCCCAGCGGTTGCCGCTGTAACGGAGGTCGGTGAACCGGGCGGGATCGGTCCAGTCGATGCTGACCGCGTTGGCGGTGGGCAATTCGCGCGGCGTGTTGGGGTCGGTGACCGTCCTGGACTTGGCCAGCAGCGGTCCGCCCAGCGCCAGACCCAATACGAGGGCCGACAGGAGGGATACGCGTTTCATGGCGGGTCTCCGGAAGTTGTCAGGGGACTCGGATTCTGCGCCGGCCCGGAGTGCCCGGCAACGCGCCCGCCGGGCTTTGATGACGGGTCCGTCACCCGGAGTTCATGTCCTTGAACGGCATCCATCGCAGCCGGATTTCAAGTGGCGCGCAGGCGCTCCACGTCGCGCAGCGGCGGCGCGCCGAACATGCGGCTGTACTCGCGGCTGAACTGCGAAGGGCTTTCGTAGCCGACCCGGTGTCCGGCGGTCGCCGCATCGACCACTTCGGTGAGCATCAGCCGGCGCGCTTCCTGCAGGCGCAACTGCTTCTGGTACTGCAGGGGGCTCATCGCGGTCACCGCCTTGAAGTGGTGGTGCAGGGCCGAAGGACTCATGTGCACCTGGCGGGCGATGTGGTCGATGCGCAGCGGTTGATGGAAGTTCTGCCGGAGCCAGCCAATCGCCCGCGCGACGCGATGCCCCTGGCTGTCGGCCACGCCGATGTGGCGCAGCATGCCGCCCTGCTCGCTGCGCAGCAGGCGATAGTGGATTTCGCGAAGAATCAGCGGTGCGAGCAGCGGGATGTCCTGCGGCGCATCGAGCAGGCGCACCAGCCGCAGTGCCGCATCCATCAGGTCGGGATCGCAGCGGCTGACCGCGATGCCGCGCGAAGGCGGCGGCAGGGCGGTGGCCGTTTCCTCCGCCTGGGTCACCAGCGCCGCGATCTCGGCGGGCGGCAGCTTCAGCACGAAGCACAGGTAGGGCTGCTCCGGCGTCGCCTGGATGACCTGGCCGGTGATGGGCAGGTCCACCGATGCGAGCAGGTAGCGCGATGCGTCGTACTGATAGACCTCGTCGCCCAGCAGGGTCCGCTTGCTCCCCTGGACGATCAGGCACAGCGAGGGCTCCTGCAGGCCGCCCATCGGCGCGCTGGGTGCGCTCAGCCGGGAAAAGCGCAGGGCATCGATGGCGGTGTCGTGGATGCCATCTCGGCCGGTGAATCGTTCAATCGCCCCGGCCAGCGCGGCACGCCGTTCCTCGATCTGCGATTCGAGGCCGGTGGGCGCGGAGCCGGGGGTTTGCGGGGGAACATGGACGGTTTCCATGACGATGGAGTCTACGCCCGGCATCGCGTCCGGAAAGGGCCTGCGGGGACGCCCGGCAGGATCAGGCAAGAATGCCGGAGAAACCGGATATCGCCGGGACCGCCCGCCTGAACAGACTGCGCCTCCCCCGGCGCAGCCCGCGCCGGCCATCCGAGAGGTCATCCCCCCATGTCCGGAATCGAAGGAAAAGTCATCGCCATCACCGGCGCCAGCAGCGGCATCGGCGAGGCCACCGCGCGCGAACTGGCGCGCCGCGGCGCGCGGGTCGTCCTCGGCGCGCGCCGCACGGATCGCCTGGAGCGCCTGGTCGCCGAAATCACCCAGGCCGGCGGCCAGGCCCGCCATCGCCGTCTCGACGTCACCAATCTGGAAGACACCCGCGCGTTCATCGAGGATGCGCGCGTCGCATACGGCCGGGTGGACGTCATCGTCAACAACGCCGGGGTGATGCCGCTGTCACCGCTGGAGGCGCTGAAGATCGATGAGTGGAACCGCATGATCGACGTCAACATCCGCGGCGTGCTGCACGGCGTCGCCGCCGGCCTTCCCGTCATGAAGGCGCAGGGCGGCGGCCAGTTCGTCAATGTCTCGTCGATCGGCGGCCATGCGGTGTTCCCGACCGCCGCGGTCTACTGCGCCACCAAGTACGCCGTGCTGGCCATTTCCGAAGGGCTGCGCCAGGAGCACCGGGACCTGCGCGTCACCGTGATCTCGCCCGGCGTCACCACCAGCGAACTGGCCGACACCATCACCGATCCGGCAACGAAGGCCGGCATGGACGAGTTCCGCCGGATCGCCATTCCCGCCGAGGCGATCGCGCGCGCCATCGCCTACGCCATCGAGCAGCCGGACGATGTGGACGTCAGCGAAGTGATCGTGCGCCCGACCGCCAGTGCCTACTGACGGGCGCGTTCCCGCGCGACCCGCGGAGTGGGAGGCAACAAAGCTTTCCACTCCGCGGCTTGCCCGCACCGGCGCGGAGGAGTGAAATGGCGGCCCCTCCCCGCAACGAGTTCTCCGTCATGGAACACCGCTATCTGGGCGCATCCGGTTTCCGCGTGCCCGTCCTCAGCTTCGGCACCGGCACCTTCGGCGGCCAGGGCGCACTGTTCAGTTCCTGGGGACAGACCGACGTCGCCGAGGCGCGCCGGTTGATCGACATCTGCCTGGATGCCGGCCTGAACATGTTCGACAGCGCCGACGTCTATTCGAAGGGCGCCGCCGAATCGATCCTCGGCGAAGCCATCAAGGGCCGCCCGCGCGATGCGCTGATCCTGTCCACCAAGGCGACCTTCCGTTTCGACGAAGGCGAGAACAGCGTCGGCTCCTCCCGCTATCACCTCATCCACGCCGTCGATGCGGCCCTCAAGCGCCTCGGCACCGACTACATCGATCTGTTCCAGCTGCACGGTTTCGACGCGCGCACGCCGATCGAGGAAGTGCTGTCCACCCTCAACGACCTGGTCCGCGCGGGCAAGATCCGCTATCTGGGCGTGTCCAATTTCTCCGGCTGGCATCTGATGAAGTCGCTGGCGGTCGCCGATCGCTACGGCTGGTCGCGCTACGTCGCCCACCAGGCGTACTACTCGCTGGTCGGCCGCGACTACGAATGGGAACTGATGCCGCTGGCCGCCGATCAGGGCGTGGGCGCGGTGGTATGGAGTCCGCTGGGATGGGGACGCCTCACCGGCAGGATCCGCCGCGGCCAGCCGCTGCCGGAAACCAGCCGCCTGCAATCGCAGGCCAGCCTCGATTCCGGCCCGCCGGTGGATCCGGAACACCTGTACCGCGTGGTGGACGTGCTGGACGAGATCGCCGCCGAGACCGGCAAGACGATCCCGCAGATTGCCCTCAACTGGCTGCTGCAACGTCCGACCGTCTCGACCATCGTGGTGGGCGCGCGCAACGAGGAGCAGTTGAAGCAGAACCTGGGCGCGGTCGGCTGGAACCTGAGCGCCGGGCAGGTGGCGCGCCTGGACGCCGCCAGCGCGGCCACCAAGCCTTATCCGTACTGGCACCAGGCTGGTTTCAAGTACCGCAACCCGACGCCGGTCTGACCGCGCGCGCAGCCGTTCGCCGCCGGCGCAAACCCGCGCCGGCGGTTCGTTTTCCGGGAGAAATCCGCATGAGCCAGCCGGTCAAGATCGACTTCGTTTCCGATGTGGTGTGCCCGTGGTGCGCCATCGGACTGCAGGCGCTGGAGCAGGCCATCGCCCGCATCGGCGGCGATCTGCAGGTGGAACTGCGTTTCCAGCCGTTCGAGCTCAATCCGCAGATGCGGCCCGAGGGCGAGGACGTCATCGAACACCTGACCCGCAAGTACGGCATGAGCGCCGAGCAGGCGCGCAGCAACGGCGAGGCGATCCGGCAGCGCGGCGAGGCGCTGGGTTTCATCTTCGACATGGACCGTCGCCGTCGCATGGTCAACACTTTCGACGCCCATCGCTTGCTGCATTGGGCCGGGCAAGAAGGGCTGGACGTGCAGCGTGCGCTCAAGCACGCATTGCTGCGCGCCTACTTCACCGAAGGACGGGATGTGTCATCGCCGGATGTGCTGGCGGCGGTGGCCGGTTCGGTCGGCCTGGACGAGGCGCGCGCGCGTGCGATTCTGGCCTCGGACGAGTACGCGGACGCGGTGCGCGCGCGGCAACGCTTCTACCAGGAGCACGGCATCAGCGCGGTGCCGTCGGTGGTGTTCAACGACCGCCATCTCGTCCAGGGCGGGCAACCGGTCGATGTGTTCGAGCAGGCACTGCGCCAGCTTTCCGGGATCGCGGCCTGAGGCCGGCAGCGTTCCGGCGGTTGCCGGGGTCGTGACGGCGCCGGTGAACAGGTGCTTCCAGACGTCGCGTCCCGCGGGTCATGCCGGCTCGGGCTTCGGCCGGATTGCGCGTCATGGCGCGATCCCGGCGCGACGCAGGCAAGCCGGCAGCCAAGCCGGGCCGGACGCGGAAAGCGGGAGAGGGACCGCTCCCCGCGCCCGGCGGGCGGGCTCAGCCGTGGCGGGACACGACCACGGCTTCGCGGCCGGCCATGTCCATCACCACCGCGGTCGGGATGCCGTGATGTTCGTACAGGGTCGCGGCGAGCAGCCGGGCGCTGTCGCGGGCATCGTTGAGGGTCGTGTACCGGGAGCGGCCGTGCTCGCCCTCATAGAGCTGCCAACCTTCGTGGGCGGCGGCGATGGTGAAGAGTAGGCGGGGCATCGGGATCTCCGGTAAGCCGGCAAACGCGCGTTCCTGCGCGGTTGCATAGCCTGCCCGGAGGCGATGTGTTTCACATTCAGCCGAATCCGCGATGCGCTGTAGGAAAAAACCTACATCCCGCGCCGACGAGCTACCGACCGGGTCACTTGAGCATCGGCCCCAGCACCTGCCAGACATGGTCCCGGATCTTGGGCTGCGCCGCCGCCACCGGGTGCAGGTTGTCGGCCTGGAAGTTGGCGCGGTCGCGCGCGATGGGTTCCAGCAGGAACGGCAGCAGCGGCAGCTTGTATTGATCCGCCAGCGCCTTGAAATTGCCCTCGAAACCGCGCGTGTAGTCGGGCCCGTAATTGGGCGGGATGCGCATGCCGATCAGCATCACCCGCGCCCCCGATTTCCGCGCGGCCTGGATCATCCGGTCCAGATTGGTCCGGGTCTGCGCCAGCGACAGGCCACGCAGGCCGTCGTTCGCACCGAGTTCGATCACCACGATGGCCGGACGATGGCGCTGGAGTTCGGCCGCGATGCGCGATGCGCCGCCGGCCGTGGTTTCGCCGCTGATGCTGGCATTGACCACCCGCCAGCCCGGCCGCGTGCGCTTGATCCGTTCGGCCGTGAGCGCGACCCAGCCCTGCGCCGCGGACAATCCATACGCGGCCGAGAGCGAATCGCCCATCACCAGCACCGTGCGCGGTGCGTCGTCGTTGGCCGGCGCCTGCGCGGCCGCGGGCAGCGCCAGCAGCGCGGCCAATAGCAGCAGGGCGGTACTCATGGCACATTGCAGGCGGGCCCGGGCGGCCCCATACCGGATGTCCTTAAAGAACATTTAATCCGTGCTCCCAATGATGGAGGGCGTCAGCATAGAGATGATCATGGCCGATTCCGCCGCACCCCGCACCCGCGCGACAGATGCGCTTCAGGTAACCGGACTGGGCAAGCGCGTCGCGCTTCCCGGCGAGGAACTGACGATCCTCGACGACGTCGGCTTCCGCATTCCACGCGGTGCCACCGTCGCCATCGTGGGGGCGTCCGGATCCGGCAAGAGCACGCTGCTGTCGCTGCTGGCCGGGCTGGACACGCCCTCCAGCGGCAGCGTGGTGCTGGAGGGCGAACCCCTGTCCGCGCTGGACGAGGACGGCCGCGCCCGCGTGCGTGGCGAGAAGGTGGGCTTCGTGTTCCAGAGTTTCCAGTTGCTGCCGTCCCTGACCGCATTGGAGAACGTGATGCTGCCGCTGGAGCTGCGCGGCGACACCGCGGTCGAAGCACCCGCGCGCGGGATCCTGGAGAAAGTGGGCCTCGGGCAACGCCTGGGACATTACCCGCGCCAGTTGTCCGGCGGCGAACAGCAGCGCGTGGCGCTCGCGCGCGCCTTCGTCACCCGGCCGTCGCTGCTGTTCGCCGACGAGCCCACCGGCAATCTCGATACGCATACCGGGCAGGCGATCATCGAACTGCTGTTCGCGCTGAATGCGGAAGCCGGCACGACGCTGGTGCTGGTCACCCATGACGAACACCTGGCCGCGCGCTGCGGCCGGCGCCTGCGGCTGGACAGCGGCCGCCTGATCGCGGACGACCTCGCATGAGGATGCTGAGGATGGCCTGGCGCCAGCTGCGCCGGGATCTGGCGGCAGGCGATATCCGCATCCTGTTCGCCGCGCTCGTGCTGGCGGTGGTGGCGGTAACCGCGGTCGGTTTCGTCACCGATCGCGCCGAACGCGCGCTGGCCATCGAGGCCAACCGGCTGCTTGGCGGCGACGCGGTGGTGCGCGGCGATGCGCCGATCAGCGAGGCATTGCGCGCACGCGCGCGCGAAGCGGGCCTGCGCCAGACCGAGACGATGGAATTCCAGAGCATGATCCGCGCCGGCGAGGATCTGAAGCTGGGCGAATTGCGTGCGCTGGGCGAAGGGTTCCCGTTGCGCGGCAGCTTCCGCATCGCCGATGCGCGTGGCGAACGCGATGCTCGCGGCATCCCGGCGCCGGGCACGCTGTGGATGAGCCAGGCCGGCGCCGAGACACTCGGCGCGCGCGAAGGCGATCTGATCGGCATCGGCAATAGCCAACTGCGCCTGGCGGCGAAGGTGGTGCAGGAACCGGACGCGGCGCTGGACTATTTCAATGTGGCACCGCGGGTGTTCCTCAACATGGCGGACGTACCGGGCACCGGACTGGTGCAGGAAGGCAGCCGCATCCGCTATCGCCTGGTCGTCGCGGGCGATGCGGCCGGCGTCGAACGTTTCACCGGCGCGGCGAAGGCGCGGCTCGAGCGCGGGCAACGCCTGGAAACCATCCAGGATGCGCGACCCGAAATCCGCTCGGCGCTGGACCGCGCCGGCCGCTTCCTGGGCCTGGCGGCGCTGGTGTCGGTGGTGCTGGCCGCGGTGGCGGTGGCGATGGCCGCGCGCCGGCACAGCGAGCGCCACCTGTCCGGCACGGCGGTGATGCGGTGCCTGGGCGCCAGCCAGCGCACGCTGGTGGGCGTGCATGTGGGCGAACTGTTCCTGCTGGGCCTGATGGCCTGCACGGTGGGCGTGGCGATCGCGTTCGGCCTGCAATGGGCGATTGGCGGCTGGCTGGAGCGCAGCCTGGCGATTTCGATTCCCCCGGCGGGTTTGCTGCCGGCATGGCAGGGCTATGGCGTGGGGATGATCGTGTTGCTCGCGTTCGGCGCACCGCCGGTCCTGGCCTTGCGCCGGGTGCCCGCGCTGCGGGTGCTGCGGCGCGATCTGGATCCGACCGAACCCAGCGCATGGCTGGTCGCGCTGGCGGGTTTCATCGGGCTCGGCGCCCTGCTGTGGTGGAAAGCGGGTTCGGCCGCGCTGGGGACCGCCATGCTGGTCGGCATCGTGGCGACCCTGGCCGTGCTGGCGCTGCTGGCGTGGTTGCTGATCCGGGTGGTCCGTCGGTTGCGTGGGCGCCTGCGCGGCAGCCTGCGCTACGGTCTGGCGAATGTCAGCCGGCGCGCGGGCACCAGCATCGCCCAGATCGCCGCACTGGGCCTCGGCCTGATGGCGCTTTTGCTGCTGACCTTCGTGCGCACCGATCTGCTGGATCGCTGGCAGATGGCGCTGGCCGCCGATGCGCCCAACCGCTTCATCATCAACGTGCAGCAGGATCAGGTGGCATCCGTGCAGGACTTCCTGCGCGCGCAGGGGCTGGGCGACACCAGGCTGTATCCGATGATCCGCGGGCGCCTGATTGCGCATAACGGCAAGCCGACCAGCGGCGAGGACTACGCCGACGCCGACGAGCGTACCCGCCGGCGCGCCGACCGCGAGTTCAACCTGTCCGTCGCCGATGAACTGCGCGACGACAACGTGGTGACGTCGGGCAGGTTCTGGACTGGCGTCCCGGCCTCGCCCGAACTGTCGGTGGAAGAGGACTTCGCCGAATCGCTGGGCTGGAAACTGGGCGACCGCGTGGGCTTCGATATCGCCGGCCAGACGTTCGAAGGGCGCATCACCAGCCTGCGCAGCGTCGACTGGGAGAGTTTCCGGCCCAACTTCTTCGTCATCGCATCGCCGCGTTCGCTGGACGGTTATTCGGCCAGCTACATCACTGCGGTCAGCGTGCCGCCGGCCAAGACGCGCTTCACCCGCGATGTGGTCGACGCGTTCCCCAATCTTTCGGTGATCGATGTCGATGCCGTGCTCAAGCAGGTACGCGGTACGGCCGATCAGGTCTCGACGGTGGTGCAGGTGGTGTTCTGGTTCTCGCTCGCGGCCGGCGTGCTGGTGCTGTTGGCCGCGGTCAGCGCCAGCCAGGACGAACGCCTGCTGGAAGGCGGCGTGATGCGGGTGCTCGGCGGCAGCCGCCGCCAACTGCGCCTGGCGCAGGCCTCCGAATTCGCCGCCATTGGACTGCTGTCGGGCCTGGTCGCGGCGATCGCCGCCTCGGTGCTGGCCGGCGTCATCGCCACCCAGGTGTTCGACCTTCCCTGGCGCGCCAACTGGCAGCTTGCCGCCACCGGCGGCGGTATCGGATTGCTGGCGGCCCTGGTGGCCGGATTGTTCGCCACCCGCAAGGTGCTGGACGCGCCGCCGTCGGTCACCCTGCGCGAGCTGCAGGGGTGAGCGGCGGCCTGCGTAGCGGGAAGCGGCCGGCGCCGGCATCCGGTTCCGGACCGCCGCGGCTCAGTGCAGCGTGCCGGGATCGCTTTCCATGCCGGACAGCGCCGGCGGCTTGACCGGCTGCGCATCGAAGCGCCGCGCGTAGGCGCGCTCTGCGATCACCCGATCGATCTCGTCCTCGGCCAGTTCCGGAGCCCCATAGACCGCGAAGGCGATGGATCCGTCGGCACGTTCGCCGACGACCTGCAGCCGGTAGCGTGGCTGGCCTCCGCCGGTATTTTCCGGGTAATGCACGGGTGGCCGGCCTTCATCCATGTCCATCTCCTTGTTGTCGATGACACCGCCGACGAAGAGTGCGCGCATGGTGGACCTCGCTTGCCTGGGGAAACCCAGAGCATGCAGGCGGGCGCGTTCGCGGCCGATCAAGCGGATGTTTGCAGAATGCGAAGACAGGGCGAAAAAAAGGGCGAGCCGAAGCTCACCCCTTGATGCAGACCACCTGGCGCAAGGTGTGGACCACCTCGACCAGATCGGACTGCGCGGCCATCACCGCGTCGATGGACTTGTAGGCGGCCGGCGACTCGTCGATCACGCCTTCGTCCTTGCGGCATTCGACGTGCGCCGTGGCCTCGCGATGCTGCGACAGCGTGATCCGCTGGCGCGCGGCGGTACGGCTCATGACGCGTCCGGCGCCGTGGCTGCAACTGTGGAAACTGTCCGCGTTGCCCTTGCCACGCACGATGTAGCTGCGCGTGCCCATGCTGCCCGGGATGATGCCCAGTTCGCCGTCACGTGCGCTCACCGCGCCCTTTCGGGTCACCAGCAGTTCCTGCCCGCCGTGCGTTTCCTTCTGCACGTAGTTGTGGTGGCAGTTCACCGCCAGCTTCTCCAGCTGGAACTTCGGCAGGCGGTGGCGCATTTCCGCCAGCACACGCGCCATCATCGCCTCGCGGTTGTGGCGCGCGTAATCCTGCGCCCACGACACGGCTTCCACGTAGTCGTCGAACAGCGGCTCGCCTTCCATGAAGAAGGCCAGGTCCTTGTCCGGCAGATGGAAGCCGAGCACGCGATGCGCCAGCGCGTCGCGGGCGCGCTCGATGAAGTAGGTGCCGATCAGGTTGCCGGTGCCGCGCGACCCGCTGTGCAGCATCACCCACACCGCATCCGACTCGTCGAGGCAGACTTCGATGAAATGGTTGCCGCCGCCCAGCGTGCCGAGCTGGCTGTCGAGCTTGTCGGTGCGGATCCTGCGGTGCTTCTGCTTGATCGCGTCCAGCCGCTGCGCGAGGCCGGAATCGGCCATGCGGCTGGCGATGCCGTCCGGCAAACGGCGGTGCTCGCCACCGCGGCCGTTGCCGACCGGCACGCTGCGCTCGATGGAGTTGCGCAGTTGCGCCAGGCTGTCGGGCAGATCGCTGGCGCGCAGCGTGGTCCGCACCGCGGCCATGCCGCAGCCGATGTCCACGCCGACCGCCGCCGGGATGATCGCGCCCCGGGTCGGAATCACCGAACCCACGGTCGCGCCCTTGCCCAGATGCACATCCGGCATCACCGCCACCCACGGCCCGACGAACGGGACGGACGCGATGTTGCGCAACTGCGCGTGCGCCTCGGCTTCCAGCGGCACGCCGCGCACCCAGCCCTTGATCGGCGTGGTGCCGCCTTCGGCATGCAGCCACTCGAAGTTTGAAGTACTCATGATTTCCTCCTTGAAAGGATAAAACCCATCCCCTTGCACGGGGATGAAACATCGAAGTCCCTCCCCATGAACGGGGAGGGCGTTTTTGCTCAAGCCCTTCCCCGCGTACGGGGAAGAGGAGGGAACGGGGCGAACGAAGATGCAGGTCGTCCTTGCGCCCGCATCGCAACGCGCGCCCCGTCCCGCCAGAACGGACGGAAAACGGCCCGCTACTGCTTCAAGCTGACCAACTGCTTCATGACGCCGTCCAGGCCGCCGAACACGGTCAGCTTGTCGATCTTCTCCGTGACCTTCTCCAGCGCCTCCAACTCCTTGAGGCGCATCAGTACCGGGCTTTCCTCGATCAGGCGCGCCGTGTTGAGCAGGGAACGGGTCGCGTTCGCCTCCTCGCGGCGGCGGATCACGTTGGCCTGGGCCGACTTCTCGGCTTGGACCACACTGTTGAGGATGTCCTTCATTTCACCCGGCAGGATCACGTCCTTGACGCCCACGCCGAGCACCTCGATGCCCAGCCCGGCCACCTGGCCGCGCACGTGGGCGAAGATGTCGGCATCCAGCGACGCCTTGTCGCCCAGCAGTTCGTCGAGCGTCTTGGCGGAAACCGCCTTGCGCACGCCGTACTGAAGCTCGCGGTAGACGTGATCGCCGATCTTCGCCACCTTGGTCCGCGCCGCGACCACGTCGGTGACGCGGGTGCTCGCGGCCAGGTTGACGCGCAGGGACACTTTGTCGCGGGTCAGCAGTTCCTGGCCCGAAACCTCGATGGCCTGCACGCGCAGGTCGACGATGTCCACGCCCACGTTCTTCTGGAAGTTCCAGAATGCGTAGGCGCCCGGCGCCAGCGTCTTCGAAAGCTTGCCGTCGATGAACACCAGGCCGGCGTACTCGGCGGGCACGTCGGCGACCACCGCCAGCCTGGACAGCGTGCCCAGCTGGCGCAGGCGCCGCGCGACCGCGGGCTGCACTTCCGGGGTGCCGTCCAGCGGCACGTTGGCGACTTCCACCTGCGCGAGTCCCTTCCAGTACAGCTTGCGGGAACCCGGCGGCAGCACGTCCTCCAGCTTGCCGTTCTTCGACACCAGGCCGATCTCCTGCTCGCCGATATCGGCGAACGTGAAGTACGGCGCCAGCATGTCCCTGCGCGCGAACAGCACCTCGGCATCGCTGCCGTTGTATTCCGGCTGCGCGATGGCATGCACGGTGACACCGACCTGGCCGCGCGGGTCGAAGAACGTGTAGACGCCCGGCTCGAGCACGCGCTCGAGCTGACGGTTGCGATACACCAGGCCGCGCTCGCCGTCACCGATCACGACCTTCTTGGTCCAGAACATGGCACATGTCTCCTTATGTGATTGTTGGCTCTGGTGGTCCGTTCCTTGCTGCGGGACGCACACGGAGGAACGGTTGCCGTGCGCGGATATCGCCAGGCCCCGCGCACGCGGGAGCTGGCGGAAAAAAGGCGGAAACGCCCGTGGACGCAATCGCTGCGGGAGCCCGGCGCTGTCGTTGGAGATTCCTCCATCGTCGAACCAGCGGCGTCCTGCCGCCGGTATCGATGGGGAACGTCCGCCGCCAGGGCGCGGTTCCGGCACCGGCCGCGCTGCGGTGATGCTTCTCCCCGCGTTCCCTCGCGTGGATCGGCACGCCGCGGCGGGCGTTTCCTGGAGGACTTGCGTCCCGATGTCATGACGTGACAGGTCATGTATTGGAGCGGGACTCGAACCCGCGACTCTCGGACAACGTCCGATGCTCTACCCAACTGAGCTATCCAGTGGCGACGTACCGGGCTCGAACCGGTGTATCGGCGCTTCCGCCGTGCCTGACCTCTCGGCCACCGTCATCCGGAACACCCCTTCGCACGCTTCGGCATACGCCACGGCAGCGCCGCGCGCACCGGACGGGACAGGAGCCCGTACCGCTGAAAACGTGTTCGAGGATGTTCCCCATTGCCAGCTGTCGCCAACCGGCAATCCTTGTGGCGCATCGCGCCATGCGTTGTTCCATCCTGGCGCCGCCCGCGTCGGAGCATCACCACGCAGCGCACATGCGCCGGTTGCAGCCGCGCCCCTGCCTCGGGGCGCGCACGCGCGCTACCCGGATGCTCCAGGGC
>MTEX01009056.1_pt1 | contig 33742 bp, 27 predicted proteins | sample 1042691 | NCBI WGS metagenome assembly MTEX01 (sample SAMN06185810, study PRJNA358809) | soil metagenome | isolation source: soil biostimulated with molasses as carbon source | place: India | collected 2015-05-23
GCAGACCTTTTTACAACTCGATACTCATGCCATCAAAGGCCACTTCCACACCCCGGCGCAGCACTTCGGCACGCTCGGGCGAGTCTTCGTCGAGAATCGGGTTGGTGTTGTTGATGTGGATAAGTACCTTGCGCTGGCGCGGGAAGCCCTCGAGCACCTCCAGCATGCCGCCAGGACCGTTCTGCGCCAGGTGGCCCATTTCACGCCCGGTACGGGTGCCTACGCCACGGCGCTGCATCTCGTCATCTTCCCACAGGGTGCCGTCGACCAGCAGGCAGTCGGCGCCGTCCATCATCTTCAGCAGCTTGTCGTCCACCTGGCCCAGGCCTGGGGCGTAGAACAGCTTGCCGCCGGTGCGGGTGTCCTCGACCAGCAAGCCAAGGTTGTCGCCCGGGTGCGGGTCGAAGCGGTGCGGCGAGTAGGGCGGTGCGGCGCTGCGCAGGGGGAACGGGGTGAAGCGCAGGTTGGGGCAGGCGTCGATCACGAAGCTGCCTTGCAGTTCGATGCGGTTCCATTGCAGGCCGCCGTTCCAGTGGCTGAGCATGTTGAACAGCGGAAAACCGGTAGTCAAGTCCTGGTGGACCATGTCGGTGCACCATACCTGGTGCGGGCAGCCTTCGCGCAGGCTGAGCAGGCCGGTGGTATGGTCGATCTGGCTGTCCAGCAGCACGATGGCGTTGATGCCGGTGTCACGCAGGGCGCGGGCCGGTTGCATCGGCGCAAAGGCCTGGAGCTGGGCGCGGATATCGGGCGAGGCATTGCACAGTACCCAGTGCACGCCGTCGTCCGACAGGGCAATGGACGACTGGGTGCGTGCCGTGGCCCGCAAGGTGCCGTCACGGTAGCCCTTGCAGTTGACGCAGTTGCAGTTCCACTGAGGGAACCCGCCACCGGCGGCGGAACCGAGAACCTGGATATACATGGCCACTCTCTATGCAGAAAACCGTAGCGAATAAACGAAAACGCCCCGGCAGGCCGAGGCGTTGAACCCTAAGCCAGGCTTAGCGGTTGGCGAAGTACATGGTGACTTCGAAGCCGATGCGAAGATCAGTGTAAGCAGGTTTGGTCCACATGGAATTACTCCTTCCGGATGAGGGTTGGGTTTGTCAGCTAATACTAGGGTACCGCCATGGGCTGGAGGTTCCCTTGGATCGAGATTGCGCTATCTTACAAGAAATAGGTGTACCGAAAGGTTAATTATTAGCAAAGTGTCCTTGCAGCTGGCGTAATAATCACTCGGTCGCGGTCAACCAGGCGCCATCTGGCGCGGCGGCGTTGGCCAGGCACAGCCACCTGCTGTCGTTGCCGAGCAGGTGGTCCAGCAGGTCATCCAGATCCGCCTGCTGGGTACCCATAATCGCCCTGCGCAGCGCATCCAGCCCACCAGCTTGGGTGGCCAGGCATGTCTGCCATGCCCATTCGGCAACGTCCTCGTTGGCCATCGCAGGTTCCGCGAATTGCCCGGCCAGTGCCTGGCGAGCGGCCGGATCGAAGGTAACGCCCTGGCGTAGCAAAGTGAGCAGGTGTTCGAGTATCTGCGCCTGGCTGGTGTGCGGCGACTGCACGCCGAACAGCAGGCCGCCGACCCCTTCGACCTGACGAAAGGCACTGAATACCGCATAGCCGAGCTGCAGTTCTACCCGCAGCCGTTGATAAACCGGCCCTTGCAGCGCTTGGGCGAGCAAGCGGCCAGCGGCTTCTATCGCCGCCGGCAAGGGGCAGAACAGCAGCAGGGCATGTTCACTGCCGGGGGTGTCGACCTGTTGCCAGCGGTGGTTGGCCCAGGCCGGTAGTGGGCCAGGCGCCGAACCTTGGCCGGGGCAATGCTGCAGCGCCATCGCCAACGCATTCAGGGCGGTTTCGTCGAAGCCGACCGCCAGGCCATGCCAGCACGCCTGCTGCCACAGGCTGTCGAGCTGGGCTTGTGCCAGCGTGCCGGGCGCAGCAGGCGCCGGCAGCGCCCCCAGCACCGCGTCGGGTAGTTGCTTGAGCAGGGCCCTGAGCGGGATCAGCGCCGCAGGCGGCGGCGAGGACGCCTGCCAGCTGTCGGCCGGTGGCGATACCAGCAGCGTCAAGGCCTGCTGCACGGTGCGTAGTACCGCTGCCGGCAACCCGGCGCAGCGCAGTTGCCAGTATTCGCCAGCGGCACTGAACTGCAGCTGCACCGCCACGCGGGCGCAGCGCTCCTGCAGCGGCTGCAAGGTGCGTTCGAGGACCGGGTACAACTGTTGGCCTGCGGCTGAGGGAACCTGCCAGCGCAGGTACAGTGCCGCGTATTGGCGGGTACCGGGGAGCTGGTCGCTGATCTGCAGTGCCGCCGGCAGCGGTTGCGGCCTGGCAGCAGGCAGTTCGGCCTGGAGCAAGGGCTCGCCAGCGGGTAACTGCCAGTGCCCATGCACGCGACTCGGCAGGCCTGCCAGCAGGGCACGGAAGGCCTGCAGGGCTTGCCCAGGCAAACCGGCGAACGCTTGGCCGGCACTGTCCCGGCGGGCCAGCTCAATGGCGCTGGCACTGCGTTCGCGGCTCTGCTGCAGCAACTCGAACTCGGCATTCAATGGCTCTGCCGCGGCCTGGCGGAGGAAGCCGAACCAACCCTGCAACAGGGCATCGCCCTCTTCCCGGCTGGCGTCCTCGGTAAGCTGCAGATCGATATGCCACAACAATTGCCCGGCGTACGCATACAGCTGCTCGGCCTTGAAACCCCGCAGCCAGCCACGCTGGCGAAGGGCCGCCAGCCAGGTGCCCGGGCGGCTGTCGCCAAGGCAGCTGATCAGCAGTTCCAGAGCTTGCTCGGCGCCCGCCGGCAGCTGCGCGTGGCTGAACACCCGCGGCAGGGTCGCGGCCGCCAGCGGCGGTGGCAGGGCCTGAGCTACCCGTGCACCCGCGGTGAACTGCGCGGCATGCTGGCGGCCCAGCAGTTCCAGTTCATCCAGCGGCTGCGGGCCGCAGAGGCTCAGGGTAACTTGGCCGCCCTGGTAGAAGCGCTGGTGAAAGCCCTGCAACGCTTGCTGGAAGGCCGGGTCGTGCAAGGCCAGGGTGTAGCGGTTGCCGGCATGAAAGGCACCCAGTGGATGCTCGGGCGCCACCGCCTGCAGCAAGGCAAATTGCTGCTGGGCTTGCGGGTTGCGTGACCAGGCAATGAACTCGGCATGGATCACTTCGCGTTCGCGACGTTGGCGCTCGATGCCCAGGTCCGGTTCGGCGAGCATCTGGCACAAGCGCTCGAGCCCGCCTGCCAGGGCACTGGGCGGCACCTCGAAGAAAAAGTCGGTGGTGCGTTCCCGGGTACTGGCATTGACCTGGCCGCCCAGTGCCTGCACGTAGCGCATCAGGCCGTCTTCAAGCGGGAAGCGTGGGGTGCCGAGGAAGAACAGGTGTTCCAGAAAGTGCGCAAGGCCCGGCCATTTGCCCGGGGCATCGTGGCTGCCCGCGTGCACCCGCAGGGCCGCGGCCGACCGCTTCAGGCGCGGGGCGTGGCGCAGGGTCAGCTGCAGGCCGTTGGCGAGGCTCAGGTGGCGGGTGGCGTCAGGCATGGGGGCTCCGGTTGTTGCATGCCATGCTAACCCATTTGCTGGCAGGCTCGGCCTCTTTGCGGGTAAGCCCCTCAGGTCCGGAGCAAGCCTCGGTCCTGTGGGATGCATGCCCGCGAAAGGGCCTTCAGCCTTTACGCAGGTGCAGCTCCTGACGCAGATCGGTCAGGTAGGGGAATGCCGCCCGTCCCTGCACCACCCGCTCATGCTCGAGTTCGGCCAGCAACTGGCACTCGTCATGCCCGGCCATCGCCAGCAGGCTGCCATCGGGGTCGATGATGCTGCTCTGCCCACAATAGTGGATCTCGCCTTCCGCACCGCAGTAGTTGGCATACACCAGGTAGCACTGGTTCTCCTGTGCCCGTGCTCGCACGGTCACCTGGCAGACAAAGTCGTACGGCGCCATGTTCGCCGTCGGCACCAGGATCAGTTCGGCACCGTCCAGCGCCAGGCGGCGGGCATTCTCCGGGAACTCGATGTCGTAACAGATCAGCAGGCCGACCTTCCAGCCCTCCAGTTCCACCACGGGGAAGTGGTCGGGGCCTGCGCTGAACATCGAACGGTCCAGTTCGCCGAACAGGTGGGTCTTGCGATAGTTGCCCAGGCTGCGACCCTGTGCATCGATCAACTGCACGCTGTTGTAGATCGCGCCGTCATCGCCGCGCTCCGGGTAGCCATAGACGATGGCGATGCGGTGCGCCTGGGCGATCTCCACTACCTCCATGGCTGCCGGGCCATCGTCGGCCTCGGCCAGGCGCCCGACCTGGGCCAGGCCGATGTTGTAGCCGGTCAGGAACATTTCCGGGCATACCAGCAACCGGGCGCCGCGTTCGGCCGCCAGTTGCGCCTGGTGGCGCAAGCGTTGCAGGTTGCCGGGCACGTCCAGTGGCTTGGGCGCGCCCTGGAACAGAGCGATGCGCATGCTGCCTCCTTGTCTCAGTCCGCCAGGGCGATCGGGCCGATTTCGTTGAACACGTCGCCTGGGCCAGGGTTTTCCGGGTGGGTGCGACCACCGAAGTGGTTCATGATACCCCACACCGCATTCAGCGAGGTTTGCACAGCGCCTTCGACCCAGGCGGGGGTCCAGGACACGTCGTCACCGGCGATGAAGATGCCACGCTGCTCGGCAGGCATGTCTTGCTGCATGAAATGGGCATACATGCGCTGGTTGTAGCGGTAGTGGCCAGGCAGCGCGCCCTTGAAGGCGCCGAGGAAGTACGGGTCGGCTTCCCAGGAAACGGTGATCGGGTCGCCGATGATATGCCCGGCGATGTCGGTCTTCGGGTAGATCTTCTTCAGCGCGTCCAGGGCCAGTTGCACGCGTTTTTCCACCGGGTGCGGGAGCATTTTCAGGGCGTCGCTCATCCAGGCGTAGGACAGGCAGATCACCCCCGGCTTGTCGTCGCCGTTGTCGAACAGGTAGGTGCCGCGGGTGAGGCGGTCGGTGAGGGTCATGCTCATCAGGTCGCGGCCGGTTTCCGGGTCCTTGTCCTTCCAGAATGGCCGGTCGACCATGACGAAGGTCTTCGACGATTGCATGTAGCGGGTGCGGTCCAGGGCCATCCACATCTTTTGCGAGAACAGCGATTCCTCGCAGTCGATCTGGGTGGTCAGCAGCCAGGTCTGGCAGGTGGCGAGCACGGCGCTGTAGTGCCGCGTGTCGCCCCAGTTGTCGGTGACCGCCAGGCGGCCGTCGGCAGCGCGGGCGATGCGCTTGACCCCGGTCCGTGGCGCGCCGCCATGCAGCGCGCTCAGGCTGGTGCCTTCGGGCCAGTGCACGCAACGCTCCGGCACATGGCGCCAGATGCCTTGCGGCACCTGCTCCACCCCGCCGACCACCAGATGCTGGTGGTCGTCGCAATTGGTCATTACCACGCGGAAGATTTCCAGCATCGAGTTGGGGAAATCCGAGTCCCAGCCGCCGGTGCCGAAGCCGACCTGGCCGAACACTTCACGGTGCTGGAAGCTCAGCTTGGCGAACGAGCGCGAGGTGGCCACGAAGTCGTAGAAGGTGCGGTCGTCCCACAGCGGTACCAGCTTGTTCCACAGCTCTTTCAGGCGCGGCACGTCACGGTCGCGGATGGCCTGCTGGATGTCGGCGAACTGGGCGCCGCTTTCCAGCGCGTCGGCCCAGGCGTCGGCCACTTCCTGGAACAGCTGGGGCAGGTCGCCGGGTTTTTCGGCGTAGTAGGTCTGGCCTTCCAGGTCGATCACGGTGCTGCCCGAGGCCGGGGTCAGCGGGTTGGGGAAGGGCTTGGTTTCCAGGCCCAGCTTGTCCACATAGTGGTAGAAGGCGGTGGACGACACCGGGAAACGCATGCCGCCCAGTTCGGCGATGACCCCGTCGGTACCGTTGAAGGCTTGCGAGCGCAGCCGGCCACCCAGTTTGGAGGCCTCGTACACCACCGGCTTGAGGCCCAGCTTCATCAGCTCGTAGGCCGCCACCAGCCCGGCGATGCCGGCGCCGACGATGGCCACTTCCTCACCATGGCGCTCGGCCGGGATGCTGCCCAGGCCTGCGGGGTGTTCCAGCCAGTCGTCGAAGGCGAAGGGAAAGTCCGGGCCGAAAATGGTGATGGGCTTTTTGCCGTCGGCGGGGTGGCGGTTTTTCTTGTTCATGGAGTGACCTTGCCAGAGGGGCTGCGCGAGGAGCGGAGCCTGAGTATAGGAGATGCCTGGGGTCATTTTAGGGAGTGGGCTGTTCGTTATTAAGGCTTATTGTGTTGTCTGAATGTAGGTTTTTTCGTCGAAATGATTATTTGATTGTGCTTTTTGACGGATTTTCGCCTTGAGGTTTGTGGTGTTTGTGCGATCGAGCGCCGCCCGCGCGGCGCATCGCGAGCTGCGCTCGATCGCACAGGCCCTGCAACTCGCAAGGCCAGCCCCTAGTGGCGCGTTTTGAAAGGCGCCGATCAGCCAATTCCTACACCCATACCGAGATTCAAAGAATTACCCTACGCCAGCTATAGCCTCGGTCTGGCTGCGTGGGAAACGCCTCATCGTTAACTTCACTGGGTCGCCGCTGTTCGGGCGAGCGGGTGTGAGAACCCATCCTCCAACTTCGCACCAAGGCTTGTGTCATGGCAGCTGTGCGCGGGCAGGCTTCGGCCTGGCCGGATTTCCAAGTTGGCCGGTTTCTCACCCCGTGCATGGCTGCCGCCCATATCCCGTGAGAAGGAGTTGGCCGGCAGTTTCCTCAAGGCTCAATTTGGAAATTGCATCGTGAAGAAATCTGATTCAGGCCAACCCGAAAAACTGCAACCCACCGCCGAGAAAACCTTCTGCAACTGCGAATCCAGCCACCCGCCGCTGTTCGCCATCCGCCCCGGCATCGACGCCGCAGACGCTCTGGTGCACGCCTGCCTTCTGGCCCGTGGCCTCGATCAGATCGTCACCGACTACGCCCAGCACCATGCGCCCGAGCGCAGCCGCGACCTGGTCTGGGCGATGCAGCATTGCGCCGAAAGCCTCTCGGCGATCCTGGACAGCCTGCTCGACGCCCAGGAGGCCTGAGTGCCAGCCCGCTCAGAACGGCTGCCCGCGGTCCACCTTGCTGCTGAGGATGATCGATGTGGTAGTCTTCTCCACCCCGTCGACACTGCCGATCTGGTCGAGCAACTGGTCCAGCTGTTCGGGCGAGTCGGTACGCAACCAGGCCACATAGTCGAACTCGCCGCTTACCGCACACAGCTGCTGTACCTGCCCCATGGCACTCAGGCGCCGCACCACCTCCTTGCCCGAGCGCGGTTGTACCTTGATCCCCACATACGCTTGCAGGCCGCCGCCCAATACCCGCTGGCCCAGGCGCACGCCATAGCCGGAGATGACCTTGTTCTTCTCCAGCCGCTCCAGGCGCGAGTTGACGGTAGTGCGGGCGATACCCAGCTGGCGGGCGAGGGTGGCGACGCTTTCGCGGGCGTTGATCTGCAGCAGGGCGATCAGCTGGCGATCGATTTCATCCAGCGTGATGGAACGGGAATCCGACATGGCAAGTCTCTACGGTTGGCCCGCTAGCCTAGCCAGCCCGTGCCGAGCAGAGCAAGCGTGGCCGTAGCGAGCGTGCCGACACGCCTGGCACCGGCCACGCTGGCCCAGCGGCTGTGCCTTCGGGAGAAGCAGCACAAACCCAACAGGAATCTGATTGTGAACCTCGACCATCTACTCGAATGCTGGCGACAGGAAGTCTCCAACAAGAAAAAGGCCGGACGCCGCATCAGTCTACTGTTCAACGTGCTGCGTCGCGCACGCAAGGACAACAAACTACGGTTTCTCTTCGCCTTCCGCCTGGCCCAGTACTTCAGCGCCCGAGGCGGCGTGTTCCGGCGTCACGCGCGGCGCATGCAGCAACGGCTCAATCTCAAGTACGCCGTGGACATCGACATCGGCGCACAGATCGCCCCCGGCCTGCGCATTGGGCACCTGCCCGGCGTGGTCATCACCCGGCACGTTAGCATCGGGCGGAATTTTTTCATTCGGCAGAACTGCTCGATCGGCATCAAGACCCTGGGCTTGCAGGAATACGCGCTGCGCATTGGCGACAACGTGAGCATGGGGGCCAACAGCTGTATCGTTGCTGACCACATCGACATCGGGGACGACGTGGTGATCGGGGCAATGTCGCTGGTTACGCGGGATATTCCGGGCGGAATGACGTTTTACAATCCGCGACAGGTTGAGATGCGGCCGAGTGGGGGATAAGCCAAGGCTGGTGTTTTGTGGCTTGCAAGCGGCTTATCCGAGCGCGACTGCCTGCTTCGATCATGGCATCAGGTAAATCAGTGCCATGAAGAGTCATGTATCGGGCGCTTGGCTATTCGCACTTGCAGAGACCGAGGCGACGGCTTTCTCTAGAAACGTCAACAGACGAGGATGGAGCCAACTGCCAACCCGCAGTTCCTCTTCGGACGCCTCGGCGTGGCGCATGGCTTGAAGCGCAGCGTCATCCAGCGCGAGTCTGCGTCGCATATCAATCCACAATTTGGCCACGCGCTGCACCTCAGCGCTCTTGGCTGGACAACGAGCGTTGCGCAGGACGTCCAACCTATCGAGCAGGTGCGGCCACTCCCGCATTACATCGATGTAGGTGCGTCGCAGGTGCTTATAGGCGTTGGGGGCGAGATGCCTGCGATAAATCAGCAGGCGGTGCTCACAGAACGCTTTCAAGATGTACTCGCCAAGTTGAGGAGTAAAACCCGTATTCGGCAGCTTCTGGCCCTGGGAAGTAAGCAGATTGTCCACGCGTACGAACGTCCCGGCGTTTGATCGCGTGTCTTTTTCCAACAGTGCTATCCAGTCGCGTGCCGCACGGCGAGCCGCCGACGCGCGTGGTGGCACCCCCTTTTTAAACAATGCCCTGAGACCGTCCACATGTTCCTGCCAAGCAGCCGCAAACTTCCCGTTGCTTCCCAGCAAAGGCAAACTTAAGTCGTCCTCTCTGAGATGTTGGCGATAGAACGCCATGGCTTCCAGCGTACTGAGGCAAGCCGCCTCAGACGAATCTTCTTCAAGTAACGCTCGTTGAAGACGTTCCAGGCCGGCACGAAGTTTCTGTTGACGTGATATTTCAGCGTCGACACGGGCCAGCTGGGCAGACAGAACAGCTGGGGTTGTAAGCAATCCTCCATCGAGGAGCTGGCGGATTTCGTCAAGAGCAATGCCCAGCTCGCGAAGCGCCAGTATTTTGCTGAGCCTTTGGATATCTGCCGCTCCATAAAGCCGATAGCCAGCATCGGAGCGAACGGACGGTTTAAGTAGCCCGAGGCTGTCATAGTGGTGCAACGTGCGTACCGAAAGCCCCGACCGCTTGGAAAGTTCGCCGACTTTTAGCCGCACAGCAATGTCTCCTCACCAATCTGTTTCGAATGCTCGTTAACCTACGGTAGCCCGGTACAGGCGCAAGCCGCCATCTACAGTCTGCAGGCCATCTCGCCGACGCATGAAATAGCGTGCGTTGACAGCTTCAGCATCCAGGCATTCCACCTCGCAGAACCCGCTGCAAAGGAGCATCGCTTTCAGTTCGGCGGGGTCAAACGCGCTTAGCCAAGGCTCGCCTGCGGCTGCGAATGAGCGTGCAGCCATATCGTCCATCCACTGCTCGACCGGTGACAGCAAGCCGCGCGCAACACGCGCATCGAACACAATCTCGCTCTGGGGCGGATAAAGCGAAACCTGGCGGACCACCGCCGAAGCGACAGGGATTTCCAGGTAGGGAAGTACGCCCAGGCAGCTGAAAAAGGTCGGGCGTTCCGGGTCGATTCCATGTTTATCGAGCACTGCTGGCAAAGAAACTTCCGCAAGGTCTGCGGCAACGAAGGCGACGTTGGAAGGGATCGTGACATCGCTCTCCTGCAAACGCTCCAGTTTCCATTGCTGGGTCTCTGCCTGATCCAGCTCAACGCATCTGATGCTCTCGGGAAGGCGAAGGGACAGCGTGTCCAGGCCTGCTCCGAGGATCACGACCTGACGCAGCCCAGCGCTTATGGCAAGAGCCACTCGCTCTTCCACCAGTTTGCTGCGTGCGACCACTGCCGCGCGCAGCGTACGCAGCATTGGCGCATTGTAGGCATAGGGGTCGATGACTGTTTGCCGTGCCAGTTTGCTGCCCAGTACGTCGAACGCGTGCCTGTCCTGCAATAGCCTAGGTTCATCGAGAAGTTGGTGGGCCGCACGCGCTAAGGCCATGGTAAGCGCTGACCGGCGGCGCGGAATACCCTCGAGAAGGGCTTGCTGTTTCATCATTGCCGTTACATCCCATCACGTTTGGTTGACCATACGCATGGTCAAGCCTCCCGTAGCGTGAGGGTCAAGTTCGCCTCCGCGTTCTTTTGGCGCGGGCGTAGCCATTGGCCTACGACGATGAAGCAGCGCGACAGGTGAGGGCGATTTAGCTGCTCAGCGTGCTATTTGATAGCGTGTGCTGCGCCCGCCACCGGGCAGTCGTTCGATACAACCCTTTTCCAGCAAATCGCTCAGGTGACGGGTCGCGGTGGCTTTGGACACCTTGGCCACTGCTTGGTACTGAGCGGCGCTGATGCCATCTTCAAAACCACGCTCTCCACCGTCCAGCAGGCGATTGAGCACTTTGACCTGATCCACCGACAGCGTCTGGCTGCGATGCACCTGCCAGAAGCGTGCCTTGGCCAGCACGTGATCGATACGGGCAAGGGCCTGTTCCAGGCTTTTGAGCAACGTCGCGAGGAACCATTGCAGCCAGGCGGTGATGTCCAGGGAGCCTTTCTGGCTGGCCTCGAGGATGCGGTAGTAACCGGTGCGGTCATCGAGGATGCTTGCGGACATGGCGTAAAAGCGGATGGCCTGCTGCTCGCCTTGAGCCAATACCAGGTCGGTGATGGCGCGTGTGAGGCGACCGTTGCCGTCATCGAAAGGGTGCAGGGTAACAAACCAGAAATGAGCGATGCCGGCGCGTACAAAGGGGTCAAGGCTAGCCTCGCTGCGGCTGCGCTCGAACCAGGCGAGAAATTCTGCCAGTTGCGCTTCCAGCCCTTCGCGAAGAGGAGCTTCGAAATGTACGGTAGGGCGGTCGATCCGGCCTGATACGACCTGCATCGGCTCATCGCCACGCAGTGCGCCGATGTGTAACGGTCGCGCCAGCAGTTGTTCATCGCTGGGGAATAGCCAACGGTGCCAGGTGAACAGTCGCTGTTCGTCCAGCGGTTGTTGGTGGGCACGGGTGGCATCGAGCAGGAGTTCCGCCAGGCCTTCGGAGCGTGAGGTGGTGCGACCTTCTTCGTTCAGCCCCAAGCGCCGTGCCAGTGATGAGCGTACCGAACCGACATTCAGCTGCTCACCCTCGATGGCTGAAGAAGTGATGATGTTCTGCAGCATGGCATCCAGGCTGCTCTGCACTTCGGTGTCCTTCCCCACCGCGCCGAGCATGCCCAACAAACGTCCCTCGGCCTGACCGCAAGCGCGCAGCAGCGGTGCAAGCGCTTCGGCTTGCCAGCTGAAGTGTGGCCAATCAGGCTGCTGCCAGATCCAGAGCGGGTCGTTCATAAGGTTCGCTGAGCCGATTAACGAGCCTATTCGGCTCACATGATGAGCCGATAATGCCGGCTATTCGGCTCACTGTCTATTTTCTGGGCAAGTTGTTTGGTTATGGCGTGTTGTGAATTACGTCAAAAGTCACCGTGCGTTTTTTGCAGGGGCTAGAAACGCAAAAGCCGCGCTATCGCGCGGCTTCGTCGTAGCTGGTGGGCCCACACGGACTCGAACCGTGGACCAAAGGATTATGAGCCCGAAAAAATCACCTGTGTCCATTGGCAAAACCCTTGATGTGCCTGATTTTATTGAATATTCGATCTTATTGGGGAAGGGTTTTCGATTTCGGTGTGGACACATTGTGGACACATCCAGCTGTACCGGCCTGCACAGACCTTCAATTCCTTGCACAGCGTGCAATGCGCTTGTCCTGTACGCGGCCCGCGCCGGGCCTGCTCCGGGGCTAGCTTGCACCTGGGCTGGCCTTTGCACTATTTCGCGACGCAGAGCGCGTCGGCGGGAGGGGGATAAGTGATTTTATGCCTCATTTTTTTTCGGGGGCGCTATATTTTCTCGCATATAGTCATGCATACGAATGTCGACCGATCCATTGGAAGAACACGTGAACGTTAAGAAGGAAAAAGGATGGATATACGAACATTGGAGGTATCCTCTCTAGAGTTCCTAGAAGTACTTGGTCGTCCTGGGTTCTCATCGGTTCATAAGTGTTCAGAGGTTCTTGGTTTAGTTAAACTTGGTGATGGGCCGGCTGAATATTTTCTTTATAGTATTTTTTCAATGATGTTTGCTCCTGATAACAGTCGTGAGCCATTCACTCCATTCTTTAAATATGGGGATAGTCATAGCCCGGCGATTGGGGACTTCAACGGAAACTCATTGTTCTGTCTCGCAGCTGTTTGCCTCGATGTGGAAAGCCCTGAACTCCGCGCCCGCATTTGCGATCTAATCTGGTGTCATAAAAATGGTGCTAATATAAATTTGGCTCATTTGGCAGTTGCTGCATATTTGGAGGCGGCAAAAGTTTTACTGTCAGAGGGAGATGGCTTTGGTGCGATGCGTAGAATAGAACGTGCTCTACGCCTTGGCTATATGGTCAGAAGGGCACATGGAGCAAACGTTTCTTTAGTGACTCAGTATTTAGGTGAGGTTGTCAATTCTGAGGAGTTGTTAGGGTTTCCGGAATCTGTTCTTAAACTTATCTATGAGTTTTCTTTGTGCGACTCTCAATATTTGTACGACGTTGCGCAGAGGATGTGGTCAAAATTAATTATGGAAGGGCTGTACCGAAAAGCGATAGGTGTCGCTGAGATTGCTGTCAGCTGTGCAATACAGTCAAAGGATAAACAAAAAGAATACGATGCTTATTTGCTGATCGCTCAATGTTATGAAGCCGAAGCGGATTCGATGCCAGACGGCTTGGGTTGCGGAAGTTTCATGTCTGCTATCGAGGCGCTAAGAGCCGTCCCCGATACTCGCGATCACCAAGACAAGCTATATAAAAAGTTGAGGGATCATCAGAGGTCACTGAAACACAATATGTCAACCTTCTCCCATTCATCCGGTGACATTTCAGGCCTGGTGAAAGAGGCGGTAAAGCTAGCGCAGGGGCGTGATTTTATTGATTCAATTTTTAGGTTAGTACTTGCTGTGCATAAGCCTACAAGGATCGATGCTTTGCGAAAACTTGTCGAAGAAGGGCTGCAAGATTCGATTTTTATAGACTTTGGCGCTGAACATATCGACGCAGATGGATTGCCGTTGGCGACAACACCTGGGATGGAGGTCTCATCCGATGCCAGAGCTATCGCCATTGAGCACCAAGTGATAATGGCGCTGCACCGTGACCATAGACTTGTAGTGCAGGCCAGCATACTTCCAGCAATTGAAGAAATTGCCAATACCTATTATGTAGGTAAGGATGGTTGGGCGCCCTTTTTAACAAACAATAATTTTGTTCCTCGAGGGCATCAAGAGTTTTTTGATAGAGGGCTTACAGCTGGCTTAAACGGAGATTTTTTGCTAGCAGCCCATCTGCTTATTCCACAGATTGAAAACTCGTTGCGCTATATGATTTCTCAGGATGGCCAAGAGCCTACTCGACTTTTTGGTAATGGCGACCAAGACCGAGAAGGTCTGAAAGCGTTGTTAGATAATCCAGCAATTAAGTCGATATTAGGAATAGATACAACCTACGCTTTGCGGGCGATCTTGTTAGATAAGGTGTATGGTGATTTAAGAAATCAGGTTTCTCATGGCTACCTTTCGAGTTATGAGGTCAATAGTGAAGCCTCAGTAATGCTGTGGTGGTTTGTGCTCTGGATTATTGTTGCGCCGTATCGTCGCTATTGGGTAGAGAATTACAGCGCAGATTTTTTTGCTGAATGGCCAGAGTTTGCGCCGAAACCGAAACCTGAATAGATTATCCAAAAAATAGATCGTAAAGTATTATTGTCGTGGGTCTAAGTAGGAGGATTGTTTATGGGCTTGGAACCAGATTCAATGCCGCTGTGTACAGACTTCTGACAATTAATCCAAACTAGTTGCGAGCGGAATATATGTATTTGTACCAAGATGACGCAAAACGGTTAACCGCTGAGCTAAAGAAAGGACTGAAGATAGCTCTAACTGATGTATCGGACCAGTTGTTAGATTTTTTAAGTGATAGCGACTGGGCAATGGTTATTAAGCTTCATGCGGCCATTGAGGCGACAATCACGCAGGTCATCTTGGCGCGTATAGATCAGCAGGTCCTGCGCTCGGTGATTGAGCGCCTTCCGCTATCAGATAATCAAAGCGGTAAAGGTAAAATAGCGCTTGATCTTGGCGTAATTACAAAAAGTCAGTTTACCTTTATACGTAGATTCTCAGAGCTGCGAAATAATCTTGTTCATCGCGTTGAAAATATTAATTTTGATCTTGCGAAGTGGTATTCCGAACTTGATGCGCAGCAACGAAAGTCATGGAGGTCAGCTATCGCTTGGCAGGAGGGAGAGGTGAAGCAGGAGGCCTTAATGGATATGCTGGAAAGCAATCCTAAGCTAGGTCTGTTCCTGTCGGTATTTACTATTGTCACTCTTCTTACGTGCGCTGAGCAAGAATATCTGTTGCGGAACAAAGTAGACATACTCTCAGACCGTACCATGAAGGAGCTGTTCGGAGATAAATCGAAGTTAGAGGATGAAGGGCTTTAATGCGATTTCGAGGACTACCGTAGGAGCCCGGGCAGTCGCAACCTAGCTGCATTGCTGGGTGCTAGGCTTGTCGTGGATCTGAACGTCTATCTGAGCTTGTGCTGCCCGCTCAACGAAATACCTAGAAATGGCTGGTAGCTTTGTGCCATAGACATGTTGCAGTACCATGCGCGGCCACCCAGCACATGACAGGAACGTTGAAAGGATTATGGGTAGCAGGGCCAGTTTTGATGTTGACGCCGCCTATTGCATTTCGCTTGAGGCACGTAGTGATAGGCGTCAACTGTTCAGGGATAGCATTGGAAAGCGGATTGGTAACCAGGTCATCTTCCACGTTGTGCAGAAGGCAGACGATCCGAAGCGTGGATGCTACGAATCTCACCAGCAGATCGCTCAGATGGCTTTAGACCAGGGCCTGGAGCGCGTCCTGATCTTTGAAGACGACGTGAAGCCGTATGACTTCAACGTCACCAGGATTCGCTGGATCAACCGCTTCATGCGTACACGACGATTCGAGGCCCTGCACCTGGGCTACTCGATGGGACGGACCTGGCTGACCTGGTTCCCGTTCATCGCCAGGGGGCGAGTTGTTGCGCTACACGCCTATGTGCTGTCCCGAGAGGGCTGCAGGATCCTGGCAGAGACGCCATACGATGGCACGCCGGTTGATGTGATGTTCAAGCATCGGATTCGGCAACACTGCGTGTTCCCGATGATGTTCCGGCAGCATGCCGCCGCAGTCGCGGGCAGCGACCTGGAAGATGTGGTCAAGAATGAGGATGACTGGTGGGAACGCAACTGGCGTAAGCACTGGCGTTCTCCACTCAAGAACCTCTGGCGCACCGCGCTCCGCCTGAACTTCTGATTACTGGGTGATCGGCTTCAACTGGGCCGATAACATCTTGGTCGACGCGCCGGCGGCAGTGAATGCGCCGGCGTTGCTCGGTACCGGAGTTGGCCCGTGGGTGTGCCCGGCCAGCGCGGTGTTCATCTGCTCGACGATGTCCAGAAGATCGCAAAGTATCTTCAGTACGTTTACCCCTTCTGATCCCAACCAGGTCTTGGGCGCCTGCAGGCGCTGGCTGACCTTCGTCAGGCTCTCTCGCACGCCCTGAATCTGCTCCCGCATATCGCCACCCACTGTCGCATTATGCTTCTGACCCACCATCAGGTTCAGATCGCGGCCCGTGGCTTGGTGCAAGTCATCGACAGCAGCCAGGCTGGCGGTACCACCTGACAGCAGCTTGAGCGCCCCCAGCGCTTCGATCTTCTTGATACCCCCCACGGCTTCTGTCGAATGGCCATCTACCTCCCTGGCGTGGCTCTGGTACCGCTCGGTATTGGTCATTGATTCCACTTCCCGCTCGATCGCCTTGTCCTGGATCTTGCCGTCTGTCTGGCGCAGCCAGTTGCCGTCCGCATCCACGCGTTGCTGGCAGGCCTCGCTGTGCTGCCAAACCTGGTCTCCTTTTGGCACCCGAGGAAGGCTCAGGCCGTGCGGCAGTATCTGCGTGATGAAGGGCTTGTGCGGCAGGCCGTAGGCGAGCGACACCACGACAGTGGTGCCTTCCTCGGGGAAGCCAAACATACCGGCCTCCTGGCCGCCCATAGGCGCTGGCAGAGGCAGGTTGTTGAGAATCGGCAGGGCGGGATCGGGTTCGCCGTCTGGCAGCAAAATCTGTACGTCCACACCGAAGCGTGGCCGGAAGTCATCGCATAGACCTTGCGCCTGGGGGGGCGTCTGGTACCGCGACGACACGCCCGAAGCGGGGCAGGTGATATCACCCCGTGATTTCGGGGAATTGGCGCTCTACTGTGCGGCGGATTGCATCTTCCATCGTATGGCCTTCTGGTTGTCGGCGAGCGCGACGTGGGTCACCCGCTCGCCCTGATTGATCGATGCACCTGGTCGTAGCCCGGGCAGGGCCGCGATCATGGCGCTCTGGTTGGGCATCTAGCCGATGTGGTCAATCTCAACCCTCTGGCAGGTATGCGTGGACACATTGTGGACACTTCCCAGGATTGTGAAAGGTGATTGAGGCGGGAAATGGCAGGGGCCAGAAACGACAAAGCCGCGCAATGCGCGGCTTGTAAGCTGGTGGGCCCACACGGACTCGAACCGTGGACCAAAGGATTATGAGTTCGCCAATGACACCGCTACGCTAGGTTTCATTGGGTTACACGAGGAAACGGTACAGTACGCGAAAGCACAGGGCAATCAGTACGTTAGCGAACGGTAGGTTACAAGTGAGGACCTTCGTGCTGTACCGCTAGTGTACCTGTTTTCGAGGTACACCAGCCCGGCTTGAGATCGGTGTTAACGTTGTTCGGCTCAGGCTCAGCGTTCCAACCCTCGACCGGCTGCGGCAGCAGAGCTGCCTTGGTCTCGGGTTATTCGATTTCAGGTCCCGCCTGCTCCGCTGGCTCCTGTGGAGTGTTAACCCCCGCCTGTTGGTTGCCATCAGCCTGTGGTTGGTTAGTCGTCACTGGTTTCGCTGGATTGGTAGGTTTGTTATTCGCTGATTTCACATGTTTCTGTAGAGCTTGTTCCTTTTCCGTAATGAAGCGAGTGTACATTTCTCGAATTTTTGGAGACTCGCCCTTGTTTGATGAGGAAAAGGTTTTATAGTATTTAGTAAATAAGGCTTTGTCCTCTTCAAAGTCTTTTGACCATAGGCTTTTGGGTATTGCTTTTTTGTCGCCTTTTCTTACGGGTGTCGTAGGGAATGTACGATCTAGGACGCACTTGTAAGCGGAGTTGTTTATGGTTTTTACTACGGATCGTAGTGTGCTTGAAACTAAGAGGAGGTCATCCTTTTTAAGGCTTAACGGCTTTTCAAATAGATTGCTATGTGATGTTAAACCCAGTGCCATAGCATTTTTTGCACCAAGCTTTCCAAATCGATGTACGCAGCAGTGTCTGAGCTGACAGACTTTGTCTAGCTCGTCTGTAATGGCGTCATCAATGACAAGGTCAATATCTGTTAGGCTTTTGAATGTTCTAAGAATATTTTCTGAAGCGGTGAAAGAGTGGTTATCCATCAGCGCTTCAGGCAAAAGCTGTTTGTTATGGTGGAGGGCTGCACCAAAGGTTATTTGCTGGTTCTCTGCACATCTCTGCGAATAGATGTCGATTTGAATTAGTGTTCTGATGATGGCGCGAACATAACTTTCTACAGCTGAGAAATATCCGAGAAACAAAATGTTCGCGAACTCGCTGGAAAGCTCCTCATTATTTATCCATAGAAGATTAAGTCTGTTCGAGTTTTCAATGAATTCGTCGATTGGTGAAAGGTTGCTACTTTTGTGGGACTTATCAAATAGAGCGTCGGTAGAGATAATTTGTGTGAAAGGAGTGACCTTCACGATCGCTGAATAGTCTGCTGATGAAGTGCTAGGGGCTGGTTGTATAGTCATTGCAGGAACTCATCAACGAAGCTTGTCACAAGCTTAATGATTTTCTCGGCACGAGCTTGGCCAACTCTGTGTATCTTGCGCAGCTCGGTTCCAGGGTCTTGCACCGATAGTAAATCTCCGATGGTTCTAAACCTCGGAAGATCTTGTTTGAGCCTAGCAGCGGTCCATTTTGTTAAGCCGGGTACTTCGTGGAGTGGCAATGACATACATGTTTCGAAAGTGGAACTGTCAAGGAGTTCAGAGCCGCAGTGATGGCAATATTTTTGAGTCGCAGCAATTCTTTCCTTACCGCATGTAGAGCAAGCTGGCAGGTCAAACCGCAAAGAGCTTATATCCTCTGCAGAAAATAAACTTGAGACCGACCGTCGGAGAGGTTGTCTACTTGCTTTTAGATTTATTTTGTCGACTACTATCCGCGCAGACCAGCCTCGGGCTTTTGCGGAAAATGCTCGCTCGTGCAAGAGTGCAGCAATATGGGGCGTAAATCTATCGTACTTGCGGTCCTCTCCATGAGAAACCTTTTCAATCAGCGGATAAAGCAAACCAGCTTCAACCAATAAATTGAACATGCGCTCAATCATCGGTTGTTCTTTAATTCCGGTAATTCCGATTAGCAGTTGCTTTGTGCCTTGAGCTGCGAGCTTGTCATTAGCTTCCTTGAGAAGTAAGACAAGTTTGCTAAATAGAATATTGCCCTTTTCAATAATTGTTCTTAGTTTTGGGGCTTTTATCGCGAGAGTAGAAAACTCCTCGATACGCGCCTCTGCATGGCTTTGGACGATTCTGTTGAGGCCTTGCTGAACGGTAGAAAACTTTTTCTTCTGGAACTCCATAAGCATATGTAGATAAGCTCTAGGTATTCCAAAAGCGGCATATGCTAAATACTCCCGGATGTCCTCAGGAATGTCCGCGAAATCAGTGATCCGATGTTCCGCTATAGACGTCATCGTTTCCAGGTATAGGGGATTAGAAACTGAAAGCCAAACAGGCTCGAAGCCACCTTCCTGTGTTGGGTGAAACCTTGCGCCGTATTCAGTTGTGCCTGGGTATACTGAAGCTTTCGGTGAAATGTGAGGAGTTTTTATACTTCTAAATATCTCAAAAAATTCTGCCATGTATTCTGGCGTAAGTGTTAGTGCTGCGTCGTCAAGAAGAAGTACAGCCCTCGCTCTTTCTGCCAATTGGACGTGATTGTCAATGACCTTTTTAGTGATATGCAGCGTAATGCTATTTGCAAGATCTAGCTCATCCTGCGTTAGCGGCAGGCTACGCTCTAATTTAGCAATTAAGTTCTGTAGTTCGGTGAGGTCTAGGTATTCTAACGCTTCATGCAACTCGTCTGCGCTGAAGTCCTCTTCCTGCTCGTTTATGGCTTCGTGAGTGGCAACGAGGATTCGAGCTAGTACCCAAGTGTGGAAAAGGTTTATAGCGTTAGCACGACTAATGAGCATTGGCTCTAAACGGTAGTACCGATTGAAAGATACGTAGATCGCTAGGGGTTTTCTATTGTCATCCCGACAAAGTATAGATGCATAACGCATCATATGTGTTTTTCCGCAACCGCGCGGTCCAACAATCAAGGTTGTTTGTTTTTTTAAAAGTGTTGCAATTATTTCGTCAAAAAAATCGCTTGTAGCAGTTCCATCCTTGAGCTCCTTGCTTGTGATGTAGTCTGCTCTTTGCTCTAAAGCAATATCAATTTCCTTTTCGTTAATTTCATTATCCATTGCTTTGGAGAGTCCCTTAGTAAATTGGAAGTTCTAGTAAGTAGTCTCGTGGAAGGTGCTTTGCACTTACTCCATGAGCGCGCGACTTTAAAAAATGGCGACCTTCATCAGAAGTCAAAAAAGTAAAGAACCGATCTCTATATCCTACAGGGAGGCGAATGCGATATATGCAGTCTGTTATCGGCATTCTGCCGGAAGTGACCATGCATACACGTGTGTGGAGATCTCTACCGACGCGCGCTAGTAGTATATCCCCCGCCTCAGCTACGACTGTCGAACTCGAATTAAAATCATGCACATCGTCAAGTGAGATAGTGGTTTCCAACGGTCGCAGATCTGTAGTGTGCAGTACTTTGAATTCCGATTCCCGGGCTTCTTTAGAGTTCAGCCTTCCTCGAGTTATCTCGCAATCCAGATCCTTAAGTTGAACAATGGATTTGCGTTTTTTAGGCAGAGGCGCAGAATAATAGTCGTAATCTAAAGTTTTTATGGCATCTGTTGCCGAAATCAGAATGGTATGAGTGTCATCCTCTACGTCAGGAAAATTTTTAACCTTGATAGGATTTCCTGGATTTCCATTCTTTGTAATAATTATGATGTGCGCTTGTGCTTCCGTGCCGATAAACATATTTCTCGGAAGTTTAATGACGGTATCTATGGAGTTTTCATTGAGGATGGCTTGCCTCAATGACTTATTTTTCTCCCCAGATACGAAGCCGTCGGGAACGATCAGACCAAGTTGTCCACCAGGCTTAAGAGATGCTAGGTTTTGAGCTATGAATATAAACTCTGCCGAGGCGTGCCTGATAGTTTTTATGTCGATATTTAGTCCGGCTGACCTTACTATTGAGTCATACCCTGCTTGCCATTTTTGCTTAATGAAAGGTGGGTTGCATAGAGCGAGGTCTACAGACTCCGGTGTGATGCCTATAGACGCTATCAGATCAGGAGATAGTGCATCAGCATGATGGTGTAGATGTTTTACTGGACGGGCAGTTTTATCTTTGGAAAGAAAGTCAGGTTTGCTGTCGATGTCGACAGTGACATACAGGGCATCTACCCATCGGGATGCTGCCGCCCGAGAGAGCGCACCATCTCCGCATCCCAAATCCAAAACTAATTTTGGTGCTATTTCAGAAAGCTCAGAGACTAAAAGCTTGCTGATGGTTTCTTTCGTGTAGTACCTGCCCAATGGGTCGCTGAGAGAGCCTGGTGGAGATAGCATTCTGTGAACCCGAAAAATGAAGGCCGGTAACGTGCCGGTGAGGTGCTATGCCCCCCGGCATCTGGTCTGCGTCAATTGTGCCACGGGCCGGTACCGTTGTAGAGGTCTCTTGTCGAGCAGGGCTATCAGATGACCATGCTGCGTCACACCGCAACAGACTCTGCCGCCCAGCCTTGCTGGCTGACGCCCACCGACGGGCCAGGCAATACGTTGGCGCTGTTGAGTTTCCGCCCATGAGCCGCTGAGCCTAGCTCGACATCGTGTGATGGGAGACGTAGAGCCTTATCGAGTCAGGCTGCAGCCGAGCCAAGACATATCAAGACATATACAGCGTTAAAGATTCACTCGCACGTGTTCTCTTGGAGTCGGATTGCGGGTTTGCAGAATGTGTCGAGCAGCCCTTACCTCGATCGGGCTCAGACCACCAGTTGCTTGGCCGATTTGAAATTGGCCATAGCTGCTAGAGGTTTTGCTCACGCAATGACCCAGAGCAGCAGAGATATCGTCATCACACAGCCCGGCTCGCTTCCAGTCGCTAGCTGCAGCATTGCGGAGGTGGTACGGACAGATCCTAAACTTTAGTCGGGGCCATAGCCTCTGGCCGGCGGAAGACAGCGCCGCACGCCAATTGGTAGTCTTCTCTACGTCTACTATCGTTGTCGTAATTTCTCTGCTCTGAGCATCCTTTACGCAGATCTCAAAGAGGGCTCTAACCAACGGATTCTGATCCATTTGGTAGATGATCTCCCGCCAGGGTTGCCCCTTGTGGTCAGTCACCTTGATACCATTGTCTATTCTGATAGTCAGCAACCCGGTCTCTTTAGAAAAAATCACTTTGACACCCTTCTCGAGCTCACCTGGCCGACAGCCCGAAACTGCCTCTACCAAATATGAAATTTCGTACTTACTCCCCTCAAGCTGTGTATGTAACTGATTCCGCCAACTGCTAGGAAGATACTTTAAATCGGATCGTTTTGATTTTCGCCTCATCGTGTTCACGAGGGGGCACTGCCCCCGATTTTTTTCAATAATAGTTATCAGCTCCAGCAGTTCTTTAATTGCGCTCGCTTGAAGTTTTAGTGACTCCATGTCACCCGCACGCTGGGCTGCATCTTGCTGGCGTAGTGCCTCCTGAAGCTGAATTCGGCAGCAGTGCATTGTTGCCGCCACTCGTCTTCGGTATGTGGACTTACTTTGAGTGTCGCAGATCGCAGACCATAGTTTCTGTGGATCAGCCCCGTCATCGCCAACCAAACGGTTGTATTCGCGCACGTAACCATCATCGGTCGACTTGCTTAGATTTTTGGTTGGCAGTTCTTTGATTTGTTGGCGGGCGGTTTTTACGATCTCAAAAATCTCTTCCTGGGTCTTCATAGCGCTTTTCCAGTGACCTAAGTCGTTTGAGCTGGCTGGCTGACAGGGCACCTTTCGCTACGCGAATCGCCGTTCCGGCGACCGGTGCCCACATTCACGCAGCTGCGTGAATGTGATTTCTTTTTAGGTCACTTACGACCTATTCTTTTTAGGTCACTTACGACCTATTCTTTTTAGGTCACGCATGACTCATCGATTTTTAGGTCACATGTGACTTTTTCTTTGCCTGATCCTTGTGCAGCTTAAACAAGTTTGCTTGAATACTCTCATCGCCTATGTATGGAGACTTTCAATGTCATCCTCCGGATATCAAGTTGGCTTATCTGCTGGTTACGCTCACTCTCGCGCAACCCAAGCGTCATACGAAGCTGTAATTGATGAGTGGCGCTTGCACTCAGAGAGCCTGAAGCGTCAAGTAAACGCTTTAAATGAGCGTATCGAAATCATGCAAGGCCACTTTGAGGCGAATAACTATGTCTTGCTTCTATTGCTGGAGGAGTTAAGAAAGACCTCTCCTAACTCTCCATTGCTGGAAAAGGAAAACAGGGATTCGCTTCGTCAGATGGCCTTTGATAGATATCTTGAAGATCACGGATATGAGGGGCAAAGTTCACGCCTCCGGAGATAATTAACCCCCAGGAGGCGGCCCCCCCAGCAGTGTGCTGTTGTCTGGCATGCTTCGGCCAGGCGTAGAGCTATCTGGCCCCTTGGAGTGTTTCGCCCCGCCACCCAGACCACCCGCGGCCCCGTGCTTCGTTTCCCTGACGCCGGCGACAAACACATCCTGGCCGCTGTCACCCGTGCGCTCTGCGTCGGCGATACCACCAGTAGATCCGTTACCGATCCATCGCAGGATGTTGTCCGGAACCCAGTGAATCAGGCTGAAAACGATATGGACAACCGTCGTCATCATCACCACATAGATGGCCACGTAAGCGATAAAGCTGACGATGCCCGTCATGCTGTCGGCCTGGATCCCTGAGACAACTGACATGAAGGCTGCATTGATGTAGCCAACGATTGGCTGGGTTAGCAGCATCCCGCCGATGAGGCCGAACAGCATCAGTGCCGGGCGCATCACCAGTGACAGGATCATCATGTACCCCTGGCCAGCTCGGCCAACAGCATCGTCTCCGTCCGGGTGGATGTGGGCCACAGCGAACAGCGGGGCCGCAATAACCGACTCCAGGACAAGAACGAACCAGTTCACGATCGAGGTCACCCAGGTGATGAAAGGGATCATTGGGACGTAGGTGCTGAGCGTCACGCCGAAAGCGAACAGCAAAATCAACAGCGTGGTGATCAGGGTTGAGAGAAACTGGAATACCGCTCCTGCGTCGAAACCGACCTTCACTGTGGCCTGTGCTGCCCAGGAGTTCGCGACGCCGGTGGCGCTGGTCATGGCCGCGAGCATCACCTCGCCGGTAGTCACGATGACATCGCCGAAGCTTTTCATCTGGCTCATGTGGTTGAGGTTGGAGCCGGCGATGCTCTGCGTCATCTGGTTGATCGCACCCATGAACGGGGCGGAAATCATCTTTTTGACGTATTCCCATGCCCCTTCGCCATCGGGGGGCTCACGCACGTTGGTCTCGGCATAGTAGGTGTTGCGCACAGAGTCGACGCGGTGCTTGGCATATTCGTCGGTGGTGAGCATCACGTCGGCATAGGTCTGGAGTGTCTCCTTGGTCTCCTTGTCGACGATGGCAATGGGGTCGGCTGCCGGCAGGCCGTTCAACGTCGATTGCATCACATCGTTCATTTTGACGATGTGGTTGTACCAGGTGCCGGCGAACAACCAGCCACCGTCCTTGGCGGCTTTGAGGAAATCAGCTGCGGCCCGATCATTGGTCTGCATTACAGCTGTCTTGGCGGCTGCGCGAAGCGAGTTCTCATAGGTGTTTGCTGCGGCGTCTATCACGCCTGGGGCCGGCTTCTGTCCAGCTACGATTTGCTGCGCAGTCGGCCGGATGTCCTGGATCATCTGCTGAATGGCTTTGGCATGGGCGGCTAGAATTGGTTCTTTGATGACCTTGGCGTTGCTGTTGCCTTCCGAAGCCTCCCAGGATTGCTTCCAGGTCAGGGCTCCGCAGACATCGGGGTTCATGTAGGAGTTATCGTTCGCCTTCCACTTGTAGTCGGTGACGGTATAGCTCGCTTTGTTGTACTTCTGAACCATATTGATGCCGCCATAGACCGGTATGGCATCGGTAATGTCAACGTCGACCTCTCCGGTGTTGACGACCTTGCGGGTGGATGCGACGGCTTGGATGCGTGTCGACCGACCAGAGGCCTCGAACTGCTTGTTCATCGCCGCGGTGCAGACTTCGAACTTCAGGATGTTGGCGGCCAGCGGCCGGGAGTCTGGAATGAGCGGTCGGGAAAGCATGCCGTCCTTGCCGATTTGGTCGACCGCCTGGCTCCAGATTGCGTCTCCCACACCCACGCCCTGTATCGCAAGCCAGAGCACCATGATCTGGATCAGTGAGTAACCATGCCCGAGCGGCAGCAGCAATGCGCCGCCCGCAGCGGTGCGGAGGGGAATCCAGATGTCGCTCATCTTCCGGCCTAGGACCTCACCATCCTGAGCGGAGTCCACGGTGCCTTTGATCGTGGTGTAGGCGATGAAGAGCATTCCCAGGAACATCACTGCTCCGCCGAACACCGACATCATGCTTCCAAGCACGTCTTCGGTTTCGCCACCCTCCACGTTTCCACCGGAGTGAATGGTGCCAACGATCGAGCCGAAGACTTCCTCCAGGAAGTCCACAGATGTATCACCTGGCGGTGGGGTGAACTGGTTCAGTCCGCCTGAGGAGTTAGCGTGAGCTGTGCCTCCGAAGAGAGCGGCCAGAAGTAGGCAAAGCAGCAGCGATTTTTTCATCTGGCCGTACCCCGCTGTGCCGGCGGTAACACTAGAGGCGTGGCACTAGCGTCAAACACATACAGCAACGCATACGGGATGCCGGCGAGCGCATAAAACTGACCCCCGCCGGACAAATACTGTTGCACGGCACAAAGGGCCAGGACGGCTGTTGAGGGGAACAACCACCAGCCTGGGAATCCACCCCAAGTACGATGTTGCCCGAAGGGAACTGCTAGGTTGGTGAGGAGTAAAAGAAGGTAAAAAATTCTGTGCGTTAGACGGCTAAAGCCCGGTGAGCCAAGCCAGCTTATTAGGCCGGGCATGCGAGGATCTCCGCAACTTCTGGGGTTCTGTAGTAAACACGGCGACCAACTTTTACAGAGGTACCATTGAGGCTTCGATAAAAATTATCGTTTTTGTAACGGGTGAGATGAACGCGAAGGGCTTCTGGAGACTTGCCTAAAAGCTCTGCGAGTTGGGCAGGAGACATCAAAAGTCCAAATTTTTCGACTAGGGCTTCTTCGAATCGACTTTTCATCGGAACGCTCCACAACTTGGGGGTAAGTGTTGTGGCCTATTTAAATTCGGCGGCTCATATGCGGTCAACTAATGTGGCGTTATGTCTTGTGTCGCTAATTTGTTGTTTTGGCGTATTGTTGCGTATTTTTTGTTGTTATTTGTTATTGTTTAGCGCTTTTGATTACTCGGGGTTAGTGGCCCTATGCGCTTATATGAAAAAAAGATCTAAGAATGGTCCTCCCCATAAGTTTTCACCTTCGCCCCATAAGCTTTCACTTTTAACCCCATATGTTTTCACCTTTGCTCCCCATAAATGTTCACCTATTAAATTTGTCGCCCCATATCTCTTCACCTTTCGCCCCATATCCTTTCACCTTAGGCCCCATAAGCTTTCACCTTGGATTGGTAAAGTCCTTTAAATTCAATGGGTTATGAAAAAAATATAGTGTCCTCTGTTTGTATGTCTTAAAGAAAAAACAAACAGACAGACCGAAGGGGTGGACTAAAATTAGCGGGTGGAGATAAAGTGACGACGCTGGATGGGGTTGCAGCCCTATCCAGCGTCTGACCAAAAAGATCGACAGGAGATCCTAATGGCTTCCAATATCCTACCACGTCAGCTTTTTCCTCAAAACCTCACGCATGATTTACTAACAGAAGTCGCACCAGAGCTTGATACCCTCAATGGTGAGATGCTGTTAGAAAAATTCACTGGTATGTTGCAGCCAGCGCTGGATTCTGTTGTAGGCGCATACAAACTGGCGGCTGCTAGCAAAGTGACAGAGCAGGCATTCCAATTGTTTTTAGAAAACCTCGTTGTGGCTGCTGACGAGGAGTAAGGCTGATGCATCCGCTGAAGAGGTTAGTCCAGGGGGAGCTTCATCACGCCAATCCTGAAGTATTGGTTGAGACTGCTTTGAATCTTTGGTACCACCCTGATCCTATGCCTCTGGTTCTAAAGGTCGTTAATGGCCTCCAAGATATAGAATTGCGTCGAGCCCTGTATACCCTGGATCGTTTGAGGCGTTATGGTACCGCGCTGACCGAGCAAAGACGTATAGAGTTGACAGAGCTCGTACGCTCACCACGTTGGGACTCATTGAAAATCTTTTTTGTGCTTTCGCCGCCACCACCCTGGGGTGGCGGCGAAAGATGGCCAGATATACTCGCGCAGGGGTGGGGTTTGGGTGAGGCAGAGCGGCTTGATACCGCCTGCATCTTAAAATACCAGACTCGTCATTATGCTGCTAAGCGGCGTAAAGGACAGAGTTGAGGAGCAACAGGTGGACAGGTGCGAGATTGCAGAATACTTGATCAGCTGTTTACATCGGGATTGACGGCGTCGTTGTAGAACTATTATTGATGAGAAGCTGCTTCCCTTGGAGCAGTTTTATTATTTTCATTAATAACGTTTTTCAGGATTTCCTTGGTCTCGCTATCTGTTGTGCGAGGCGGGCTGCAGCTGATTTTTATAAACTTATAACCAAGCTTAACATCAGGTATCGCTAGCGCCGCACGATCATCCGGCATCACCGCAACGTTAACGCCGTTAGTATCTTCAAGTCCGCAATATGATGTTGGTAGGTGGAAAGATGAGAATGCAATGGCCTGTCTTAGTCTAGGCTCATAAAAGCTCTTGCTTGCAACTTTCTGCATTAGGGTAAGTAGTATTATGGCTCCTAACGAAAGCGCAACTATTGCCATGGCTGGTGAGGATTTTTTCTTTTTGCGAAGGGGGTGTTTTTTATTGTTTCTACGATACTCATCCACTAGGTTCTTGACTAAAAGAGCGGGAATCAATAATAGGCTCGCATACCCAAAAGCTAGTGATGCTGCGAAGAACCATATTGTTGGTGTCAGGATTAGAGTAAGGAATAGTTGAGTGCCTGGCAGGTCTGCAGGAGATAGGCTGCTAAGCTCAGCAATTGCCGCGTCGGAGTAAATCTTTGAAAGCGTTGCTACGCATACCACCACTGGCGTGATCAGAGTCTTACATAACTCCCAGTGCCGCGCAATAAAAGCGGAAATATTCCAGTGATAGTACAGAAACACAAAAGCGGATAGGCAGTTTATTGATAGTACGGTTAGCGCAGTTGTTGTGTTGGATTTGTTTCCCATGATTGCAGAAAGGCCCAGGGCATAAAATGCAACGGTGGCAACAATGAACGTTGCGGCTGAATATTCTGGCTTTTTCCAACGCTTTATCCTACGTAGTCGTTTATACCACCATAACTTTTTGTCTCTTGAGCTCAGGATGTTTGCAATATAGCCAGAGAGAGCCGGTAGGATAAAAAATAATCCAAATAAAGTTATTGCCATCATGCTATTCCTTGAGCGTTAGTGTTGCTGTCGGTTGCTAACACAGGTGTGTAGTATTCTTTGTTGTACAGCTGGTGAGGCATGGATGCCGCGCCAGGGCCGGGCGGCTTTATGCCCGGGTCTGGCCACCAGCACCGGCAGGGATGCCGGAAAGCGAGCTATAAATTCGCTCAGGACAACTTTCCCTCGCACGGCAAGAGTCGTGCGACTTCTCTCCAGTAGTTAGTTCTGGCATGAAAGCGAGCCAGGACAAGCTTGAGAAGTTCTGCCTCAGGAAAGGGATCGTTCTCATGGAGTTCGCTGTAGGTCAAAAGGTCTAGCCCGAGCTGTCGACTAGCGAACTTGTCGGTAGGAAGCATCGCTAACGTTCTTCCACGATCGTCTAGGCTAAGCTTCAGCGAGCTGAGCAGCCCGCATATAGTGGAGTCAGGCGAAGGTTTTGAGGGACTGCGGATCGCCTCCTGCTGATTCAGGGAGGTGGCTAAACTCCTGATAAAGTCTTCCCCCAGTGCCATACATCGATCAGCGTCTGCTTGCGACAGAATTGGAGCGAGTAGCTCCAACTGATCCTGCCTCTTTAGGCGTAGCTCATCGAACATCATGCTTTTCGCTTTTTCTTCGGGCGGCCGATAGCATCTAAATCTTTCACCAGGTCTTCGGCTCTCAGATGCGTATAGCGCCGGAGCATCTGCATCGATTTATGGCCACTTATGGCTGAGACCTTCTGGTCCGACATACCGCTTTCTACAAGCCGACTCACTGCTTCGTGGCGTAGATCGTGAAAGCGCAGGTCAGACATTCCTAGCTTAGTCTTGAGTAGTCCCCATTTCTTTGTGAAGGCATAGGGGCGGCGTTTACCGTCCTTGCCAGGCTCGCCAAAGAATACGAGGTTGCAATCGGCCGGGCGGACTGGATTATCCAAAGCGGCCTTGAAGGTGTCCGTAGCCAGTTTGGTGAGGGGAACGGTCCGGGCACTATCATTTTTTGTGTCTGACAAGCGTACTACACGCTTTTTCAGGTCGACCTGGTGACAGCGTAGACCTGTGATCTCCGATGAGCGCATGCCCGTCTCCAGGGCGATACGGACGATCCAGCCAAGCATAGGGTTGCTATGTGTGCTAGCGGCGCTAAGCAGGCGTCGTTCTTCATCGGCTGACAGTCGACGGTCGCGACCTTCTCCAGGGCTCGGTTTGCGAATATTGAGCACCGGGTTAAATGTCAGTCCGAGCCCCCATTCTTGAATCGCCACGGTATAGAGATGGCTAAGCAAGGCTATCTCGAGGCGCACGGTGTTATTACTAACGGGGACGCCACGCTTGCTCAGGGCGCCCAGTCGGGTGTCGCGGTAATTGGCGATAACTTCGGCGGAGAGGGCGGCCAAGGAGTATTTGCCCAGGTGTTCGATCAGCTGCTTGGCCTTGGTTGCCTCGGCTTTCTGCGTGGTGGGTTTTTTACTTGGGGTGACCTCGGCCAGATAGCGTTCCAGTGCTTTCTCAAGCGTTAGGCGCTCTGAGCCGCTGCGCTGGATGTAAACCCCTCGCACCATTTCGTCCTCGGTACGACGTGCCCAGTCTTCTGCGTCGCGTTTAGTTCGGAAGGTTTTAGAGTTGGTGGGCCATCCAGTTTTGCGGATGACAGCTTTCCAAGTGCCGGCAGGGGTTTTGACAATTGTGGCCATCTGAGGACTCCAAAGGCGAGCAGACAGAACTGCACTGTACCTAATTTGTACCTTTGGACCATAGGATTATTCGTGAGGCCACACCCCTGAAAAGCACAAAGCCGCGCATTGCGCGGCTTTGAAGGTGGTGGGCCCACACGGACTCGAACCGTGGACCAAAGGATTATGAGTCCTCTGCTCTAACCGACTGAGCTATAGGCCCTCAGTAAGTGGCCGGATTATAACGAGGGTTTCGCACCTGTGCCATCTGAAAGATCCGATAGTGCTATACGAAGAAACGTCGCTGCGAACTCGTCCGGGGGCAGGGGCAGGCTGACGATGTAGCCTTGGATCTGCTCGCAGCCTTCAGCCGCCAGGAACCGTTGCTGGGCCTGGTTCTCCACACCCTCGGCAATGATGGTCAACTGCATGCTGCGGCCCAGGGCAATGATCGCGCGGGCGATGGCGGCGTCGTGGGGGTCATCGGGCAGGCCGCGGATGAACGATTTGTCGATCTTGAGGATGTCCAGCGGCAGGCGCTTGAGGTAGCTCAGCGATGAATAACCGGTGCCGAAGTCGTCGATGGCCAGCTGCACGCCCAGTTTTTTCAACTTGTACAGCACGGCCAGGGCTTCCTCTGCCTGGCTCATGATGAAGTTTTCGGTGATTTCCAGCTGCAGGTCGCCGGCCTTGAGCTGGTAGTGCTTCAGTAACTGTTCGATGCGCCGGGCGAGGTGAGGTTGGCGCAGCTGGGCGCCGGCGAGGTTGATCGACAATGGGCCGAATGGTTCGTAGTGCAGCTTCCAGGCCTGCATCTGCCGGCAGGCCTGCTCCAATACCCAGTCGCCGATCTGGAGGATGGTGCCGTTCTCTTCCGCCAGGTGGATGAAGTGCTCTGGCGGCACTTCACCAAATGTCGGGTGGCTCCAGCGAATCAGCGCTTCGGCGCCAACCAGGCTCTGGGTCTTGAGGCTTAGCTTGGGCTGGAAGCACAGGCTCAGTTCGTTGCGTTCGATGGCGCGGCGCAATTCGTGCTCCAGGGCGATGCGTTCGCTGGCCTGGGCGGTGAGGTCGAGGGTGTAGGCTTCCACGCGGTTGCGGCCCTTGGCCTTGGAGCGGTACATGGCGGCGTCGGCGTTGCGAATCAGTGTGGCAACGTCGGTGCCGTCCTGTGGATAAAGGCTGATGCCGATGCTGGCGCTGGTGAAGAACTCGTGCTCGCCGGCCTGGAACGGCGCGTTGAAGCAGGTCAGCAGCTTGTTGGCGATGGCGCTGGCGTCACTGGGTTTGTGCAAGCCGGGCAGCAGGATGATGAACTCATCGCCACCCAGGCGGGCCACGGTATCGACATCACGCACCTGCTCCTTCAGGCGTTGGGCGATGCCCTTGAGCAGCAGGTCGCCGACCGGATGGCCGAGGCTGTCGTTGATATGCTTGAAACGGTCGAGGTCGAGGAACAGTACCGCGCCCTTGCGGTTGGATACCTGCGAGCAGGTGAGCGCGGCCTGCAGGCGGTTCTCGAACAGGGCACGATTGGGTAGGCCGGTCAGCGGGTCGTGGTGGGCCTGGTAGTCGAGCTTGGCCTGTGCGTGCTTGAGGCTGGAGATGTCGGCGAACACGGCGACGAAGTGGGTAATCTCGCGTTCTCTGTTGCGCACGGCGCTGATGGTCAGCCAGCCGGGGTACAGCTCGCCGTTCTTGCGCTTGTTGTAGATCTCGCCTTGCCAGTGGCCTTCATCGGTAAGCTGGTGCCACATGGCCGCATAGAACGCGCTGTCGTGCTGGCCGGAGGCGAGCAGGCGCGGGGTCTGGCCGAGGGCTTCGATCTCGCTGTAGCCGGTAATTTCGCTGAAAGCGCGGTTGACGGCACTGATACGCTGGTCGATGTCGGTGATCAACACGCCTTCGGCGGTATTCTCGAACACGGTGGCGGCCAGTTGCAGTTTTTCCTGCATCAGGTGGCGCTCGGTGATGTCGCGGGCGATGGTCAGCATGCAGTCGTCGCCGGCAATCGGCAGCGGCCGTGCAGAAAGCTCGCAGAGGCGAATCTGCCCATCGCTGCGACGCAGGTGGCAAGTGAAGTCGCGTACGAAGCTGTCACGGTTGAGCTGTTCGACCAGGCGCTTGCGCTCGTTGAGGTCGACCCAGATGCCCAGGTCCAGAGAGGTCTGGTCGATGTTCGGGCTGAGGTCATAGCCGGTCAGGCGGCAGAAGCCTTCGTTCACTTCGAGCAGCAAGCCGTCGCTCTGGCGCGACAGCAGCAGGCCATCGGGCGAGGCATGGAAGGCCTTGGCGAATTTCTCTTCCGAGGTTTGCAGCTGTTCCTGGGTTTCCTTGAGCTGGCTGATATCGCGTACCGCCACCACCAGCGCGAGGTTGCCGTCGAGTTCGAAGGTTTCGGCCGAGGTCAGGCCGGTGAACAGTTGGCCGTTGCTGCGGCGGAAGCTCATTTCCAGGTTGCGTATACCACCTTGGTGCAGGCGTTCGAGCAGCCGCGGGCCGGCGCCTTCGACGCCCCACAGGTTCAGTTCGGTGGCGGTGCGGCCAATTACCTGGCCCGGGGTGAGGCCGATCTGTTCTTCGAAGGCTTCGTTCACCTCCAGCAGGCAGCCGTCGCTGTGGCGGGCGATCAGCAGGATGTCGGGGCACTGCTGGAACACCGAGGCGAACTTCTGCTCGGACAAGCGCAGGGCATCCTCGGTGCGCTTGGTTTCGCTGATGTCGATCATCAGGCCGCGCATCACAGGCAGATGGCCATGCTCGATCATGCTGACGATGTTGCGTACCCACAGTGGCTGGCCATCGGCCCTGATCACCCGATAGTCGAGGCTGTGATCGCGGCCGGCGGCAGTTTCGCTGTCGCAGTAGGCCTGGGCCCAGAGGGCATCCTCCGGGTGCAGGATGCTGCGCCAGAAGCCGGGCTTGAGCCAGTCGGCCAATGGGTAGCCGAGCAGGCCTTCGGCGTGGGGCGAGACGTAGCTGTAGGTGAAGTCGTTGGCGTCGGCCTCCCAGGCGATGGCGGACAGGCTCTCCACCAGGCTGCGATAGTGGTACTCGCTGCTGCGCAGTTCCTGTTCCAGGGCTATGCGCCGAGAAATTTCCGAACTGAGCCGGCGGTTGATGCGGATGACCACTGCCAGCACGGCCATCAATACCAGCACCGCCGGCAGGCCATACACCAGCAGGTCTGACCAGAACATCCGTTGGTCGACCACATTGCCCACCCAGCGTTGCTGGATCTGGCTGACTTCGGCGCTGCTCATGTCTGCCATCACTTTGTCGAGAATGCCGACCAGTTCCTTCTTGTCGCGCGGGGCGGCCATGGCCAGTTGGTAGCGGTAGGGTGTTTCGCCGCTGACGTACAGGCCATCGAGCTTGAGCTGGCGCAGGCTCCAGATGCTTGACGCGAGGTCACCGACCACGGCGTCCACTTCGTCAGTGGCCAGCGCCTGCAGAGTGGAACTGACGTTGGGCAGGGCCACCAGGTTGAGGTCTGGATGGTGGGTGCGCAGCAGTTCGTGCGGGGCGTAGTTTTCGACCACGGCAACCTTCAGGCCGTAAAGGTCGTTCAGATTGCGCGGTTGTGCGCCGCCTTTGTGGGCGAGGATGACGATGGGGAAGTCGAGGTATGGCCGGGTGAAGGCCAGGTAGGCTTGGCGCTCGGGGGTGGACATGATGCCGGGCAGCAGGTCGATGCGGCTTTCGCGTGCCTGCGTCAGTACCTCGGTCCAGCTGCTGGGTTCGACCGGTTTGAGCGTCACACCCAGGCGTTGCTGGATGGTGGCGATGTAATCGGCGGCCAAGCCCTGGTACCGGCCCTCCTGGTCGCGAAACTCGAACGGTGGCCAAGAGGCGTCTACACCCAGGCTCAACTGCGGATGGGCAGCCAACCAGGCTT
>MTEX01005013.1_pt1 | contig 33048 bp, 28 predicted proteins | sample 1042691 | NCBI WGS metagenome assembly MTEX01 (sample SAMN06185810, study PRJNA358809) | soil metagenome | isolation source: soil biostimulated with molasses as carbon source | place: India | collected 2015-05-23
AGCGAAGAGCACGTTGAATAAAACGCTGCAACTGTGGATTCAACAATACGGCCGCGAGGTGGTGAAACGCTGGACAACTGTGTGGTACTGACACTCTGGCGCAACGCCTACTCTGTCAGGAAAACAAATGCCCCTGCCCATACCATTCCGGCCTGGCTGGCGAGTAACGAGTGGCCCCCGTGTCCTTCGATATGATCCGACCCGCCGTCTCGCCCACAGGCCACCGCAACCGTTCGATAACCGAACACTAGCCTCTCCCTTGAATTGACGCTGCCGCCTTCACTGCCCACCATGCACCGGCCTTGCATGTCCCCTGCCTGGGACCCGGCGATCTACCCGTAACACCGCAGCTGAATACAATTTCAAGAACGAGCAGTTTATGAACCACTCCAGGACCACCCCCGCCGCCCCTCGGACGCACCAGGGTTCGATCGGCGACAAGCTTCGCGGCGCCTTCGCCGTCGGCAAGACCCGTTGGGGCATGCTTGCCCTGGTGTTCTTCGCTACCACCCTGAATTACATCGACCGTGCCGCGCTGGGCATCATGCAGCCAATCCTGGCCAAGGAGATGAGCTGGACGGCGATGGACTACGCCAATATCAACTTCTGGTTCCAGGTCGGCTACGCCATCGGTTTCCTGCTGCAGGGCAGGTTGATCGACAAGGTTGGGGTAAAGCGCGCGTTCTTCTTCGCCGTGCTGCTATGGAGCCTGGCCACCGGCGCCCATGGCCTGGCCACGTCGGCCGCCGGTTTCATGGTCTGCCGCTTCATCCTCGGCCTGACCGAGGCGGCCAACTACCCGGCCTGCGTGAAGACCGTGCGCCTGTGGTTCCCGGCGGGGGAACGCGCCATTGCCACCGGCCTGTTCAATGCCGGTACCAACGTCGGCGCCATGGTCACACCCGCCCTGCTGCCGCTGATCCTGGCGGTGTGGGGATGGCAGGCCGCGTTCATCGCCATGGGTAGCCTGGGCCTGGTGTGGGTGCTGCTGTGGCTGCTGAAATACTACAACCCCGAAGACCATCCGCACGTGCGCCAGAGCGAGGTGGAATACATCCAGCAGGGCGTTGCCGCCGAGCCGAGCCGCGTACCGTTCAGCCGCATCCTGCGCCTGCGTGGCACCTGGGCCTTCGCCGTGGCCTATGCGATTACCGCGCCGGTGTTCTGGTTCTACCTGTACTGGTTGCCACCGTTCCTCAACCAGCAATACAGCCTGGGTATCAACGTGACCCAGATGGGAATCCCGCTGATCATCATCTGGCTGACGGCGGACTTCGGCAGCATCGGCGGCGGCATCCTGTCGTCCTGGCTGATCGGGCGCGGCATGCGCGCCACCACGGCGCGACTGGTGTCGATGCTGGTCTTCGCCTGCACCATGCTCAGCGTCACCTTCGCCGCCAATGCCAGTGGCCTGTGGGTCGCGGTGGCCGCCATCTCGCTGGCGGTGGGCGCGCACCAGGCGTGGACGGCGAATATCTGGAGCCTGGTGATGGACTACACACCCAAGCACCTGGTGAGTACGGTGTTCGGCTTCGGCAGCATGTGTGCGGCGATTGGCGGCATGTTCATGACCCAGATCGTCGGCAGCGTACTGACCGCCACACACAACAACTATGCCGTGCTGTTCACCCTGATCCCGGCCATGTACTTCCTGGCGCTGCTGTGGATGTACTTCATGGCACCGCGCAAGGTCGAGCACGCCTAGGTGCGCTGCCACTTGCCTCTACGGAGCCCCTTGCGGGCTCTTTTTTTGGTCAGGCCGCAATGGGGCGATGCCTGCTGCCTGCACCGGCCCCGTCGTCGGCAAGCCGGCTCCTACCACGTAGGAGCTGGCTTGCCAGCGAACAAGTGCAGTACCCGCGCTGCTTCGGTCAGACCTTGGCCAGCACCGCCATGGCCTTCTCCAGTGCCATGCGCGCACGCTGCTCGCCACTGATGCCCTGCGCCAGCAGCTGCCGCGTGGGGATTTCCAGGCTCAGCGCTACGTTCGGCGGCAAGCCGCGCAGCAGGCCGACCAGGTCGGCATCACCTTCGCCGGGGAAACGCCGCTCATTGCGTGCCTGGCGCAGGATTTCGTCCATGTCGGCCGGCACCGGGCCAGCAACGTCGCACAACTGAGCGTAGCGCATTCGCTGCGGCGCCAGCTGCGCCAGGTCGTGCAACGAACAGCTGGAGCGGTTGAAGTGGAACGCATCCACCAGCACGCAGCCATTGCCGCGATCGGCATTGGCTACCACCCGCATGGCCTGGCGCAAGTCACGTACGTCGGTCCAGGGCATGAACTCCAGATGCGGATAGATACCGTAGCCCGCCGCCAGGTCGCACAGCGCGGCAAAACGCTCGGTCAAGCGCGCCTCGTCCGGATCGTTGCCCGCCACCAGCAGCTCTGTACCGCCCAGTTCTGCACCCACTGCCAGAATCGGCTCGAAACTGGCCACACAGGTATCTGCCTTCAGGCGCAGGATTTCCAGGTCGAGCACCTTGATACCGGTGTCGCGCAGACGCGCCTGGGTCTTGCGACGCAAGTCGCCATCGGCCACCAGCGGAAAATGCTGTTCCTGTTCGGTGGCAGGCACCAGGCGCAGGCCAACGTGGCTGTAACCGGCGCAGGCTGCCGCTTCAACCATGTCCGGTGGGGACAGCTCCAGCACGGTCAGCGCCGCCAGGGAAAACACTCGATCAGTCATCAGTCGTTACCTGTAAACATGAAGGGCGCATTCAGGCCACCTGCTCGGGCGCACAGGCCCGACCGCTTTCCGCTGCCTTGCGGATCGCTTCGATCAAGGCCAGGGTGCGCCCGCCATCGGCCGCATCGATCAGCGGCGCCTGTTCGCCACGAGCAACCCGCACGAAGTGCTGCAGTTGCAGGGTCAAGGCCTCGCCGGCAGGGATGCTTTCCACACTTTGCAACAGCGGCGAATGCCACCCCGCGCCCGCCTCGGCGTAGTGCCAGCGCTTGAGTTGGGGAATGCTCAACGCGCCCAGGGTGCCGGCCAGCAGGTAGCAAGGCTGGCCGTCCTGACGCGGGTACACCGGGCTTTCGCCAGAGTCCAGCTCCCAGCTCCAGGGCGCGGCCACCGCGTCGGAACCGGTCAGGCTACCCAACGCGCCATTGGCGAACTGCAACAGCACCGCTGCGCTGTCTTCGTTGGCATAACCGCGCACATCGCTGCGGGTGAAAGCCTGAACCTGCTCCACCTCGCCACACAGGTGGCGCAACAGGTCGAGGTCATGGATCAGGTTGGTCAGCAGGAAACCGGCGCCCGGCTCGCGCCGCCATGGGGTTTCGAAGTAGCTGTCGGGCTTTTGCAATTGCCACAGCGCGGTAACGTTGATCAAGCGGCCCAGCTTGCCGTCGGTAATCACCTGGCGGGCCTGGCTGATCAGCGGGTTATGCCGACGGTGATGGCCGACCAGTACCGGCACATTGCGCCGACGCGAAGCCTCGACCAACGCGCGGACTTCATCCAGATGCACGCCCACCGGCTTTTCCACCAGCACGGGGATGCCGGCCTCGATGCAGTCCAGCGCGGTGGCGACGTGCAGGTTGTTCGGGTTGGCGACGATCACGGCCTCGGGCCGCACGCTATCCAGCATGCGCCGATGGTCGGCAAAACAGGGCACGCCGCATTCGGCAGCAAAGGCCTCGGCCTGTGGGCCTGGGTCGGCCACGGCACACAGGTGCGCTTGTGGCACGTTGAGCAGATGCCTGTAATGCTGGCGGCCCATGCTGCCAGCGCCGATCAAGGCGATACGAAGGGGTGCGTTCAACAGCCTGTCCTCTTGTGATTGTTGTGCTGAAGATTCCGGAACCAAGTTCCATAATCCGCCAGGAACAATCTAGAACCAAGTTCTGCATTTCAGAAGCACTGGCAGAACAGACTGTGCGGTTATCGCCCGCAAATGCGCCTCAGGCGAACAGTTCGCTGGCCCGGCTGGCTGCCGACAACTCCTCCGTCGCCGCCAACAACAGCGGCGCCAACTCTGCCAGGCGGCCTTGCGCCAGGCGCGCGCTGGGCCCGGCAATGCTCAATACGCCGATCACTTCGTCGCTTTGCGGGCGCCGCACTACCGCAGCCATGGCCGAGGTACCGACGGCGGAGGTTTCCTCGACCCAGGCATAACCGCGTTCACGGGCCCGGTGCAGGTAGGCCAGCAGCTCATCGGTTGAGCGTGGCGCCTTCGGGCCGAACCGGGCCGGGTCGGCAATGCCCTGGCGCAGCACCATCTGCAGCGCCTGTTCATCATCCAGGCTGGCCAGCCAGGCATGCCCGGACGCCGTGTAGAACAGCGGCGCATCGCGGCCCATGTCGGGGTCGTAGCGCAGCCCCGAGCGGGCGCCCTGGGACTTGGCAATCCAGGTCTGGCGGGCGCCGTCGATCACGCCAAGGCGCACCAGTTCGCCGCTGTCCTGGGCCAGGCGGTCAAGAATCGGCTGGATGATGTCGGCACCGCTGCTGGCCAGGTAACGGAAGCCCAATGCCACCAGTTTGGCCGACAGCTGGTAGCGGCTGTTGTCACGGTTCTGCCGTACGTAGCCCAGCCGTGCCAACTCGGCGAGCATGCGGTGGGCAGCGCTCTTGGGGATGTCCAGGCGCTCGGCCAGGGTTTGCAACGGCAACCCCTGCGGTTCACCGGCAAGGTGCTCGACAAGACTGAAGGCGCGTTCGATCTGACTACCAGCCATGACTCAGGTCCCTGAAATTTTTGCGAATTCTAGAAGATGATTCCACAGCCTCGATAGCCGCCGCAGCATGATCGAGCGGAATTGTCCGTTTATCGCCCATTAGTTGCCCGAGAAGGCCATCATGCCCTTGCCGGTCGGCAGGTTGCGCAAGAAGAATGTGGAACCTAGTTCCAATAAAAACACAGGACGCTTGCAATGCCTTCCGCTCTCATAGAAACCGAATGCGATGTACTGGTCATTGGCTCCGGCGCCGCCGGACTGGCTGCTGCGGTGACGGCTGCCTGGCATGGGCAGAAGGTGCTCGTGGTGGAAAAGGAACCGGTGTTCGGCGGTGCCACCGCCTGGTCCGGTGGCTGGGCCTGGGTGCCGCGCAACCCGCTGGCACGCCGGGCCGGCTTCGAGGAAAGCATCGAGCAACCGCGTACCTACCTGCGTCACGAATTGGGGGCGTATTACAACGCCGAGCTGATAGACGCCTTTCTCGAAGCCTGCCCGCACATGGTGGCGTTCTTTGAACGGCACACGGCGTTGCAGTTTGCCGACGGCAACGGCATACCGGACATGCACGGCGACACGCCAGGTGCGGCCGAGGGTGGGCACCAGGTGATTGCCGCGCCCTATGACGCTCGCGAAGTGGGCGCACTGCTGCCGCGCCTGCGCAAGACCCTGCGCGAAACCTCGTTCATGGGCATGCCGATCATGGCCGGTGCCGACCTGGCCGCGTTCCTCAACCTGACCCGCTCGCCCAAGGCCTTGTTGCACGTATGCAAGCGTTTTGGCCGCCACCTGTACCACCTGGCCCGGTATGGCCGGGCGATGCACCTGGTCAACGGCGTGGCCTTGGTGGCGCGCCTGGCGAAGTCGGCACAGGACCTGGGTGTGCAACTACACGCGTCGGCACCGGCCAGGCGCCTGCTGGTCGAGAATGACCGAGTATGCGGGGCAGTGATCGCCACACCGCAGGGTGAACGATCGGTGCGTGCCAAAGCCGTGGTGCTGGCGGCAGGCGGCTTCCCCAACGATACGGCGCGGCGCCAGCAACTGTTCCCGCGCGATGCCAGCGGCCACGACAACCTGGCCCTGCCGCCCAAGGGTTGCTCGGGCGACGGCCTGCGCCTGGGCGAGTCGGCCGGCGGCGTGGTTGCGACCGACCTGAAGTCGCCAGTGGCCTGGGCGCCGGTTTCGCAAGTAGCGCACCGCGACGGTAGCGTCGGCCACTTCCCGCACATCATCGAGCGTGGCAAGCCGGGCATCATCGGCGTGCTGGCCAACGGCAAGCGGTTCGTCAACGAAGCGCATGGCTATTACGATTACGTGGCGGCCATGGTTGCGGCCGTACCGGCGCAGGACGAGGTGTGTTCGTGGCTGATCTGCGACCACCGCTTTCTGCGCCGCTATGGCCTGGGCTACGCCCGCCCGGCGCCGTTGCCGGTATGGCCGCACGTGCGCAGCGGCTACCTCAGGCGCGGCGCCACGCTCGACGCGTTGGCCGAGGCCTGCGGCATCGACCCGGTCGGGTTGTGCGCCACGGTCAGCGAGTTCAACAGCCACGCGCGTAACGGCCAGGACCCCGCCTTCGGCCGTGGTTCCACAGCATTCAACCGCAAGCAGGGCGACCCGCAGCATGAAGGGCCCAACCCCTGCGTGGCACCGATCGAGCATGCGCCGTTCTATGCCGTGAAGGTACAACCCGGCTGCTTTGGCACCTTCGCCGGGCTGCGCACCGACGGCAATGCCCGCGTGCTGGATGCGGCCGGGCAGCCAATCGCCGGGCTGTACGCGGCGGGTACCGACATGGCCAGTGTGTTTGGTGGCTGGTACCCGTCCGGTGGCATCAACCTGGGCCCGGCGCTGACCTTCGGTTATGTGGCCGGGCGCCATATTGCCGGGGCACGCGCCTATGAGTGCGACTGATCAGCTTGCTCGCGAGGGGTAAATCTGCTTACTTCGCCCAGCCGGCTCCGCTCCCATTGTTCAGGAACTCCACGATGATTCACGGCAAGACGCTGCAAGCATGGTGCAACTCCCACCCCCTGATCGAGGACCTGGTCGCCCTGCGCGAAACCCGCTGGTTCAACCCGCACATCGCCCCCGCCGCAGAGGCCCTGGCCGATGTTGGCCTGAGCGCCGCCGATGTGTGTGCGGCCAGCGCCCGGCTGGCCCGCTTTGCCCCGTACCTGGCCAGCGCGTTCGCGGATACCAGCGCCTCTGGCGGCATCATCGAATCGCCATTGCGCCCATTGCCCAAGTTGCACGCCACCTTGCTGCAGGCGGCCGGCCTGCCCGCCAGCGGCTCCCTGTGGCTCAAGGCCGACAGCGAACTGCCGATCTCCGGCTCGATCAAGGCCCGCGGGGGTATCCATGAAGTGCTCAAGCACGCCGAGGACCTGGCCCTGGCGGCCGGCCTGATCAACCTCGACAGCGACTACCGGGTACTGGCCAGCGCCCCGGCACGGCAGTTTTTCAGCCAGCACAAGGTTGCGGTCGGTTCGACCGGTAACCTCGGCCTGTCGATCGGCATCATCAGTGCCAGGCTGGGTTTCCAGGCCACTGTCCACATGTCGGCCGATGCCCGGCAGTGGAAGAAGGACAAACTGCGCAGCCATGGCGTGAATGTGGTCGAGTATGCCAGCGACTACAGCGTGGCGGTGGCGCAAGGGCGCCAGCAGGCGGCGGCGGACCCAACCTGCTACTTCGTCGACGACGAGAACTCACCGCACCTGTTCCTCGGCTACGCCGTGGCCGCCGAGCGGCTTGCCAGGCAGTTCGACACGGCCGGCATCCAGGTGGATGCCGAGCACCCGTTGTTCGTCTACCTGCCCTGCGGCGTTGGCGGTGGGCCGGGTGGCGTGGCGTTTGGCCTGAAGCTGATCTGGGGCGACCATGTGCACTGCCTGTTCGCCGAACCCACCCACTCGCCGTGCATGTTCCTGGGGGTTTACAGCGGGCTGCATGACGCCACCAGCGTGCAGGATTTCGGTATCGACAACGTCACCGCCGCCGACGGCCTGGCGGTAGGCCGCCCTTCCGGCTTCGTTGGCAAGGCCATGCAGCGCCTGCTCGACGGCTATTACACGGTCAGCGACGAAACCCTGTACCGGTTGTTGGTACTGGCTCATGACCTGGAACAGGCACGGCTGGAACCTTCGGCGCTGGCCGGCATGCCGGGGCTGCTGAAGGTGCTCGACTCGCCCGAATACCTGGCACGCATGGGCTTGTCGAGCGAGCGTATGACCAGGGCTACGCACCTGGTGTGGGGGACCGGCGGCAGCATGGTGCCGGAGGCGGAATTCGCCGCTTATCTGAGCAAAGGCCGCTCAGGCACCTAGCGCCCGAGCCCTGGGCCGGCAGCGCCAGGGCTTGCTGGAACGGCTCTGTCAGTCGACCAGAATCTTCGGGTTGGAGTTGCCCCATACGGTGTACAGGTCGGCCAGCAGCGCGCCGTTGATTTCCTCGATCTCGGCCTGAGTGATTTCGCCCCCGGCCTGCTTGCCGAACAACACCACTTCGTTGCCACCCTTCACATCGGGGAAGTCGGTGACATCGACCATCAACGTGTTCATCGACACCTTGCCCACCACCGGCACACGGTGGCCGTTGATCAGCACATGGCCCTTGTTGGTGAACACCCGGCGATAGCCATCGGAGTAGCCGACGGTGATGTTGGCCAGGCGCGAATCACGGGTCAGGGTGAAGGTGCGGTCGTAGCCTACAGTGTTGCCGGCCGGGTAGCTGTGCACCGCCGCCACGTGCGACTTGAACTGCATGACCCGCTGGTACTCGGTGTGCGTCGGCACGGTATCGCCGAACAGCGCGCCACCGGTGCGCACCATGTCCAGGCGCGCTTCCGGCACTTCCAGCGTGGCGAAGGAGTTGGCCGCGTGCAGGGTGAGCTTGCTGCGATCCAGCTTGGCATGCTTGATCAGCCAGTCGGTCTGCTCGTTGAAGGCGGCCAGGCCTTTGCGCACATCGTCCTTGTCTTCCACGGCGAAGTGGGTCATCAGCGCGACCAGCCTGAGGTGCTTCTGGTCGGTGATCTGCAGTGCTTCGCCACGGCCGGACCAGGTGGCCATTTCTACCCCGTTGCGGCTCATGCCGCTGGAATTGAGCGCCAGGTGGATGCGCAAGGTCTTGCCGTGACGCTCGGCCAGGGCATCGAGCTGGCGGGCGAACTCGGCGCTGCCGACCAGTTCTTCCATGTCGTACTGCAGGGCGTCTTCCACTTCACCGAGGCTGGCCAGGCGCACCCGCACCAGCTGCCCGGTGAAGCCACTGGCACGGACCACACGGGCTTCCTCGTTGCTGGCCACCGCCACGCAGGGCACGCCCTGGGCAATGATCGAGGGCATCACCAGGCCGATGCCGTGGCCATAGGCGTCGGCCTTGAGCACGGCGCACAGCTTGGACTTGCCACCCAGCTCGGCCTGCAAGGTACGAATGTTGTGCTGCAGCGCGCTGGCACTGATTTCGACCCAGGCGTTGCTGTTCTGCACAGCCAGGGCGGTGGTGCCGTTGTCCATCGACAGCGGCGGTGCGGCGTACAGCGGGGCTTGGCCAGTGATCAGCAGAGCGAGGGAGGCAGCCAGGAGGGTACGGCGAAATGGCATGGTGATTTCTCTATTCTTTTTTTTGGTGATGTATGCGGCCGGAAAGACCCAAGGGTATTGGTGCTCGGCACGCCGTCAGCGAGGGTGCCACAGCCATTGAGGATATGGCCAGCTGTGTCGCGCCCAGCCAACACCGACTAGGCTCTATACGAAACAAAATGTCGCAACACCGCATGGAACAGGCCAGTGAGACCACGGCGGTTTGGCTGGCTGAAAGAGAAGCGCCGCATCGTGACACGCTTCAACAAGCTCGCGGACAACTATGCCGCCATGGTTTCACTGGCCTGTTCCATGCGGTGTTGCGACATTTTTTTTCGTACAGAACCTAGTACCCGGTCATTTCCAGATAACCGCGCCCACCCGCACTCCCGGTCAACCGCACCGGCCCTTCCCAGTACGGGAAGCGGGTGTCCATCCACGCCTGCGGCTCCAGCGCCTCGGCCTGCACATCCACGCCCTGCCCCGGCACCCGCACCCGCCAGCGCGTCGGCACCCGCTTGCCATTTTTCTGCCGCGTCCAGGCCTGCGCCTGCAGCTGGACCTGCGCGCCCGACAGCGCCACCACCTGACCTTGCGGGCCCACCCAGGTGCCGGCGCGATACGCCTCGCCCTGGGCCTGGCGCACCTGGAACAGCATCAGCTTGGCGCCGTTGTCCAGGTGCAGCGAAAACCAGTCCCAGCCGGTCTGCCCGGGGGCCAATGGCTGGCTGCTCCACTCCCGGTCCAGCCAGGCCCGGCCTGTGACAGCAATACACTGACCACCACGCTGTACGTACCCACGCACGTGGTAGAACGGCTGGCTGTAATAATACGAAGCCTGCCCCTTGCCGGACTTCTCGCTGTAGCCCTGCTCGCCGTGCAACACCAAAGGCCCGTCGCTGTGCAGTTGCAGGTCATAGCGAAAGCCTTCGGTAGCGGCCAGCATCTGCAGGTTGTCGATGCCAGCGCTGCCCTGCAGCGACCAGTCATTGATCCACGCCCGGAACGGCTGGGCCTGAACGCCGGCCTGGCCGATGCCGCCGCGCGCCAGGGTCTCAGCCGACTGGTGGCCGCCCGGGCCGGTCAACGCCGCGTGCCCCAGCCACAGGTTCGGGCTGTTCCAGCCGGCAGTTTCCGGGCCGGGGCGCAGGGCCGAGCGGAACAGTGTCCACTGCACGCCCCAGTCCCGCTGGCGGGCATCCTGCAGGTTGGCGGTGACGTACCACCATTCGATGCGAAAGCCATCATGCGCCCCATGGTCGCGTGGAAAGGCCAGGTGCTGGCCACGAGTCACCTGGCTGAACGCCGCCGCCTGCTGGCCGAGCCCGGCATAGCTCTGCTCCGTTGGCTGCTCGCAGCCACCCAGCAAGCCACTTAGCAAGCCACACAGCAGTACGCGCAGGCTACGCCTCATCGGTGAACGGCCTCAACAGTTCGCGCGGCTGGCGACGCGCCAGCTGCCACAGGGGCCAGGCGCTGGCCAGCAGGCTGGTCAGCAAGGCCAACAGGGCCAAGTGCAGCAGTTGTGCGGGGAACACGTAAAGCGGCAGGCGCCAGCCGAATGCCTGCACGTTCAGCACCGCGACCAGGCACCAGGCCAACAGGATACCCAGCGGAATCGCCAGCAGCACGGTGAGGCTGCTCAGCAGCAATGTCTGCCCAAGGCTCAACCAGGCCAGCTGCGCACGCCGCACCCCCAACGCCCACAATGGCGCCAACTGGCCCAGGCGGGTCTGGCCCAGGGTCAGCAGGTTGATGAACAGTGCCACACCGGCCACGCCAAGGGTCAGGCTGTTGAGTGCCGCGGTGGCGGCAAAGGTGCGGTTGAACACCTCGGTCGACCAGCGTTTCAGGCGGGCCTGCTCGACCACCCGGCTGTCGTCGAGGGCAAAGCGCTGCTGCAATGCGGCGATGAGCGATGGCGCCTGGTCTGCAGCTATATCGACGCTCACGCCAGTCAGGGAAGCCTGCATCCAGTGCTGGCGTAACCAGCCGGCATCGACCAGGACATGCCCCTTGGGGTTGCCGTAATCGGCATATATCCCCACGACAGTCAGCGCCGACGAGGTGTCTGCCGGCAACCTCAAGCGGTCACCCAGGTGCAGTTCCAGGCGCCTGGCCAACTGTTCACTGAGCATCACGGCCTGCCCGCGGGCCAATTGCTCCCAGGCACGTGGCTGTTGTTCCAGCAATGGCCAGCGTGCTCGATAGGCCGGATGGTCGAGGATGCCCTGAACCTGTACCGGCCAACCTTGCAACTGCGTTTCCACGCGCCAGACAGGCAGTACCGTGCTGACCCCGGGTTGCAGCCCGAGCCACTGGCTGATCTGCAGGCCCTGGGCGGTATCCCGTGGGGTAATGTACAGCGCGGCCGACAGGCGCTGGTCAAGCCAGCCGACAAAGGTCTTGCGAAAACCTTCGGTCATGCTACCGACACCGACGCTAGCAGCCAGCGCCAGCAACAGGGCCATCAGCGCCAGCGCCAAGGCCGGCAGTTGCTGACGACTGTCGGCGACGAACCATTGCGCCAGCGGCCGCCGGCAGCGGCGCGCCAACCAGGCCAACGCCCTGTCGAGCAAGGCGGGCAGCCACAGCGCCGCCGCCAGCAGCAGCGCTGCCAGCATGCCGAACGCGCTGGGCAGGCTGTTACCCAGCACGCCGCAGCCCAGGGCCAGCATCAGCAGCAGGCCCGCCAGCAAAGCCTGCCGCCGCAACCACGGCCCTTGCGCCAGGCGCCAGGCCTGGGGTTGTGCCAGCGCCAGCAAGGGTAGCCGGGCGGCCCGCAGTACACTGCTCAGCCCTGCCAGCAACGCCCCCAGCACGCTCACCAGCACACCCGCCAACCACCACCACGCCGGCAGGCTCAGCGTGCCGGCCACCTGGGCGCCATACAGGCCGCGCAGGCTGGCGGCCACATCGGGCAGCAAGCATGCGGCCAAGGCATACCCACTGGCCACCCCGGCGACGCCACCCAGCACGGCGAACAGGCCCAGTTCCAGCACCAACGCCCACAACAAAGTGTTCAGCTGGAGACCACAGGCACGCAGGTTGCGTATCAGCCCGCGCCGCTGCTCCAGCGCCAGGCCGATCGCGGCATGGGCGATGAACAGGCCGACGACGAATGCCAGCAGGCCGAGGGCCGTGAGGTTCAGGTGGAAACTGTCGGTCAGCCGCTGCAGGCCAGCGTCATCCTGCCGCGCCTGCCATTCAAGATCAGCGGCGAATGCTGCCGGCAGCGGCCCTGACGCAGTGGCCAGCAGCAGGCGCGACAACTGCCCAGGCGCGTGCAGTAATGCCTGCGCATGGCCGATATCCACCACCATCACCCCGGGGGCCAGCGCAGGTTGCAGCACCACCGGTGGCAACAGCTGCCCTTCGCTGTCGCGTGCCACCGCCCCGGGCTCCACGTTCAACTGCCGCAATGTATCTGGCCCCACCCAGGCTTGCCCAGGCGCGCCGATGAACCCCTGCAGGTCGAAGGCCGGCAGCTGCACCCCGGCAACGCTGCTGGCCGGCGGCAGGCTCAATGGCTCGATGCCGATCAGCCGCACACTGCGTGGCGGCTCGCCCGGCAAACGCAGGCGGCCTTCCAGCACCGGGGAAACCGCCCAGCCCAGCCTGCGCAGCTGCACGTACAGCGCCTGGTCGAAGCGCTCGCCATTGCGCGCCACCAATTGCGCCTGCAGCGGCGCGGTCAAAACCGCACTGGCCCGGGCATAGTCGCTACGCGCCTGGCTGTTCAGCGCCTGCACACCGGTCCACAGGGCCGTGGCCAGCCACAGGCCGGTGAAAATGCTGAAGCATTGCACCCGGTGGCGCCGCCAATGGCTGAGCAGCGCCCACAGGGCCAGTGGCAGCAGTCTCATCCGCCCTGCTCGGCCCGCACGCGGCCGGCCTGCAAGTAGCAGCGTTGCTGCAAGCGTGCCGCCAGGCGCGGGCTATGGGTCACCATCAGCACACCACTGCCGGCCTCGGCGACCAGTTGCAACAGCAGGCTCAGCACCTCGTCGCTGCTGGCTTCATCGAGGCTGCCGGTGGGCTCGTCGGCGAGCAGCCAGGCCGGGCGCCCGGCCAGCGCGCGGCCGATGGCAACCCGCTGTTGCTGGCCGCCGGAGAGCTGTTCCGGGTAGCGCTCAAGCAGGCTCGCCAGGCCCAGGCGTTGCACCAGGTAGGCGACCCATTGCGGGTCATGCCGCGCAGCCAACCGGGCCTGGAAGGCAAGGTTGGCCGCCACGTCCAGGCTGCTGATCAGGTTGTACTGCTGGAACACCAGGCCAACCGCCTGCCGCCGCCAGCGCGCCAGCGCCGCCTCGGAGCGGCCATCGAGCGGGGCGCCGTCGATCAGGATACGGCCACTGTCGGCGCGGTCGAGGCCGGCCAGCAGGTGCAGCAAGGTGCTCTTGCCACTGCCCGACTCGCCCATCAGCGCCAAGCTGCTGCCGCGGGCCAGACGCAAGTCGACGCCCTGCAATACCGGCAGCAGGCCTTGTGGGGTGGAGAACGATTTGTGCAATTGTTCGATGACCAGCATCGATAGGCCCTGTTGGGTTCGGGTGTCCTTTTAGGCATAGCAGGTTCAGGGCAATGCGCGTGCATCGTTGCAGGGCGAGGTTGCAGCTTGGTAGCGCCGTGATGAACAAATCTTCATGTTGCCGGCGGCCCGCGTGATTACGGGCGTGGCAGCCGCCAGAGCTTTTGCGCCGGCAGGCTTTTGCCTTGAGAGGGCCTGGTAGCTTGCGTAGCATCACCGCCCCCGCTGCCACAGAGCTCGCGCCCACAGGTCAGCTTGCACGGCGTCCGCCGTCATCCAGCCCCACCACCCACAGACAGAACCGCCGATGCCGCAACCCATCCCCCTCAAGGACCACGAAAAGGAAAAGCACCTGGTCAACCGCCGGCTCCTGGCCTGCGCCGCCCTGGTCTTCAGCCTGTGTGCCGTGCTGGTGGGCCGGCTCTATGTGCTGCAGGTGGTGCAGCATGAACAGCAGAGCGCCGTGTCGGAAAACAACCGCGTGCACGTGCTGCCCATCGCTCCCGAGCGCGGGCTGATCTACGACCGCAACGGTGTGGTGCTGGCCGACAACAAGCCCAGCTTCGACCTGACCATGACCCGCGAACGGGCCGGCGGCGACACGGCCAAGGCGCTCGACACCCTGGCGCAGGTGCTGGGCCTGGGCGAAGACGAGCGCAAGCAGTTCGACAAGGACCTGCGTCGGGGCCGCAAGCCGTTCGAGCCAGTCACCCTGATGGTCGGCCTGAGCGAAGAGCAGATCGCCCTGGTGGCGGTGAACCAGTTCCGCCTGCCGGGCCTGGAAGTGGAGCCGCAGTTCATCCGCGAGTACCCGCTGGCCGAGCATTTCGCCCATTCGGTGGGCTACGTGGGGCGGATCAACGAAAAAGAGGCCAAGGCCCTCGACAACACCGAGTACCGCGGCACCCAGTCGATCGGCAAGACCGGTATCGAACACTTCTACGAAAGCCAGCTGCACGGCCACGTGGGTTATGAAGAAGTCGAGACCAACGCCCAGGGCCGTGTGATGCGGGTGCTCAACCACAAGGACCCGACCCCCGGCCAGGACATCGTCCTGACCCTGGACGCGCACCTGCAACTGGCGGCGGAAAAAGCCCTGGGCGACCGCCGTGGCTCGGTGGTGGTACTCGACCCGGCCAACGGCGATGTGCTGGCCATGGTCAGCAACCCCAGCTTCGACCCCAACCTGTTCGTCAAGGGCATCAGCTTCAAGCAGTACGCCGCGCTGCGCGACTCCATCGACCGGCCGCTGTTCAACCGCGTGCTGCGCGGCCTGTATGCACCGGGCTCGACGGTCAAGCCGGAGGTGGCCATTGCCGGCCTGGACAGCGGCGTGATCACCCCGGGCAGCCGGGTCTTCGACCCGGGCTACTACGAACTGCCCAACTATGACCACAAGTACCGCAACTGGAACCGCAGCGGCGATGGCTGGGTAGACATGTACACCGCGATCATGCGCTCCAACGACACCTACTTCTACGACCTGGCACACAAGCTGGGCATCAACCGCCTGCACGACTACCTGGCCGAGTTCGGCCTGGGCCAGAAGGTGTCGCTGGACATGTTCGAGGAAGCCGCCGGGCTGATGCCGTCGCCCGAGTGGAAGCGGGCCACGCGGCGCCAGGCCTGGTTTCCCGGCGAGACGCTGATCCTCGGCATCGGCCAGGGCTACATGCAGGTCACCCCGCTGCAGCTGGCCCAGGCCACCAGCCTGCTGGCGAGCAAGGGCGTGTGGCACCGCCCGCACCTGGCGATGACCGTGGGCGGCGCTGCACCGCTCGACCCGCACCCGATGCCCGACATCGTGCTGCATGACAGGCATGCCTGGGACCAGGTCAGCCAGGGCATGCAGATGGTCATGCACGACCCGCGCGGGATCGCCCGTGCCGCAGCGGCTGGCGCGCAGTACCGGATTGCCGGGAAGAGCGGCACCGCGCAGGTGGTGGCGATCAGGCAGGGCGAGCGCTACAACCGCGACAAGACCCAGGAACGGCACCGCGACAACGCCCTGTTCGTCGGTTTTGCGCCTGCTGACCACCCAAGCGTGGTGGTGGCGGTGATGATCGAGAACGGGGAAGCCGGCGGACGGGTAGCGGGCCCGGTGGTGCGGGAGGTAATGGATGCCTATCTGCTGGACGAACAGGGCCATCTGAAGCCTGAATATGCCGGTGGCGCAGGCTCGCATACTGCGCCACACAGCTAGGCGTGAAAACGGCGTGTCACCTTGGCAGCGGTACGCCTCAGGCGGCTGCGCGGGGCATCAGCTCGTACGGGTGTTTCCACCCCGGTAATGCCTGGATCCGAGCCTTCCAAGCCTCGATATGGGTGAAATCCGCCAACCGGATGCCGGTGTCCTCCGGCATGTACACATACCCCGCCAGCGACAGGTCGGCGATGGTCAGGCGCCCACCTACCATGAAAGGGGTCTTGGCCAGGTGTGCGTCGACGATGCGATAGGCCGCCAGGGCACGTTCACGGAGGAACCGGGTCACCTCGGTTTCGCCGGTGTTCTTCAGGCAAAACAGGAAGCGCAGCGCCGCGTAGTAGCTGGTGAACTTGTGGTTGTCGAACAGCATCCAGCGCCAGATTTCGCGTTTTTCGTCTTCGTCGCGCGGGCCGAACTGTCCGGTCTGCGCTGCGAGATACTCGAGGATCAGCGCAGACTGGGTGAGGGTCTTGCCGGCGTGTTCCAGGACCGGCACCTCGCCCTGTTCGTTCACTTCCTCGCGCCAGGCCTGCTCGCGGGTCTGGCCATGGAAGAAGTCGACGAACACCGGTTGCCAGGCCTGGCCGGTGAGTTCGAGCATCAGGGCAGCCTTGTAGGCGTTACCGGATTCGGCGAAGCAATGCAGTTTGTAGTCGGGCATGAGAGGACCTTCAGATTCCGTTGAATGATCGCGCAGGCCCGTGGTGGGCAAGCCCGAGCAAATCACGCCGGGCGCGCCACAGTCAATGCACGCGTGCAGCCGCTGAACACCCCTGCCGTGGAACACCCATGGAACTCCGGCCATGTTCACGCGCTCTTAAACACTGAGTGGTTTATTTCCCTGTGCTGCACGTTACTGGAGAACATGCCATGCGCCACCTACTCCTCGCCCCTGCCTTGCTGCTCCTGCTGCCTGCCGGCGCTGCCCTGGCTGACGTCGATGCGGGCGACGTCGCCACCTCGGCCGGTGTTTCCGCTTCGCTCTATTCGACCTTCAAGGACGACAAACGGATCATCCCAGCGCGTGACGAGCTTTCCGCTTATGTCGCCAGCGGCGGTGCAATCCGTGGCGCCTATGTGGAGGCGGCGCTGGAACAGGCGCGCAAGGACCACCCTGGCCTGCAGGCCAGTGACGAAGAACTGGCCCGGGCCATCCTGTCGCAGGACGATAGCGTAGCCAATCATTGACCAGGCCAGCCTGCAGCTGACCCGCTCCCACAAGGCCGCTGCGGCCCCTGTGGGAGCGGGTGCCCCCACGAAAGGGCCGGCGCAGGCAAACTTTACCCCCAGCCATCCATGCGCATGGTCGCCCGCACCAGGCGCTGCTCCTCCTGCTCGATTTCGCGCAAGCTGTCGCGTATCCCGTTGATGTGTTCGCGCGCCGCGCGCTGCGCCTGCTCGGGCAATTGCTCCATCACGGCGTGGTACAACCGTGCATGCTGGCGATCGATCTGGCGCTTTTGCGCGGGGCGGCAATACAGGTTGTTGACCGACGCGAAGACGGTGCTCAAGGTCAGGTCACTGAGCGATTGCAAGGTGTGCACCAGCACCGGGTTGTGCGAGGCCTCGCTGATCGCACGGTGGAAGGCATGGTCGCGGCGGGCATGTTCACGGGCATCGAGTGGCTCCTGGGCGGCATGGGCGGCCAACATCTCTTCATAGCGCCGGCGGATCAGCAAACGGTCGATATCGGTGGCACGCAAGGCAGCCAGGCGCGCCGATTCAGCCTCCAGCAGTGCGCGCACCTCCAGCAGGTCGAACAGCGTGCGCGGCTGCGAGCTGAACAGGTGCATCAACGGCGTGCCGCCTGCCTGGCCGGTCAGGTCGGCGACGAACGAACCGCGGCCCTGCTCGGTGTCGATGATGCCGCGCCCGCGCAGGATGCGCAGGCCCTCCCGCAGCGCCGAGCGCGAGCAGCCCAGTTTTTCCACCAGGCGCCGCTCCGACGGCAGCGCCTGGCCGACCTTGAGCACACCCTCGACGATCAATCGTTCGACCCGTTCGGCCACCTGGTCGGCGACCTTGGCCTTGCCTTCAGTACCCACTGTGCACCCTCCTGCTGGTAGGACCACTTCGCCTAACCGGCTCAATCTAGCCGAGCAAACCCATCAATAGCCAGCACCGGCCACATAAACTGGTAGGACCAGTTCGCCAGCCACTCGACCGCGGCCGCCATGACGCGCAGGCTGGACAGGGTGAGCGATGTGCCAATAACGACAAAAACCGTTGCCGAGTGAACCCATGAACATCCTGTACGACGAACGCGTCGATGGCGTACTGCCCGTCGTGGACCAGGCCGCCCTGCTGCAGGCGCTGCGTGAAGCCCTGCCGGACCTCGAAGTGCTGCACCGCGAGGAAGACCTCAAACCCTACGAATGCGATGGCCTTTCGGCCTACCGCACGGTGCCGCTGCTGGTGGTGCTGCCCGAGCGCCTGGAGCAGGTGCAGACATTGCTCAGGCTCTGCCACCAGCGCGGCGTGCCGGTGGTTGCGCGCGGCGCCGGTACCGGCCTGTCGGGCGGCGCCTTGCCGCTGGCCAAGGGCATCCTGCTGGTGATGGCGCGCTTCAATCGCATCCTCGAAGTCAACCCGCAGGGCCGCTTCGCCCGGGTGCAGCCCGGCGTGCGCAACCTGGCCATCTCCCAGGCTGCCGCCCCGCACGGCCTGTACTATGCGCCAGACCCGTCCTCGCAAATCGCCTGTTCCATCGGTGGCAACGTGGCCGAAAACGCCGGTGGCGTGCACTGCCTGAAATACGGCCTGACCGTGCACAACCTGCTCAAGGTCGAAATCCTGACCGTCGAAGGTGAGCGCCTGACCCTGGGCAGCGATGCCCTGGACAGCCCCGGCTTCGACCTGCTGGCGCTGTTCACCGGTTCCGAAGGCATGCTCGGCATCGTCACCGAAGTCACCGTCAAGCTGTTGCCAAAGCCCCAGGTGGCACGGGTGCTGCTGGCCAGTTTCGACAGTGTCGAGGCCGCTGGCCGGGCGGTAGCCGAGATCATCGCCGCCGGGATCATCCCCGGCGGCCTGGAAATGATGGACAACCTGGCGATCCGTGCCGCCGAGGACTTCATCCACGCCGGCTACCCGGTGGACGCGGCGGCCATTCTGCTGTGCGAGCTGGATGGCGTCGAAGCCGACGTGCACGACGACTGCGAAAGGGTCGCCGGCGTACTGGCCGAGGCCGGGGCGCGCGAGGTGCGGCTGGCCAGCGACGAGGCCGAACGCGTGCGCTTCTGGGCCGGGCGCAAGAACGCCTTCCCGGCAGTGGGGCGCATCTCCCCGGACTATTACTGCATGGACGGCACCATCCCACGCCGCGAGCTGCCACGGGTGCTCAAGGGCATCAGTGACCTGTCCCACGAGTATGGCCTGCGCGTAGCCAATGTCTTTCATGCCGGCGACGGCAACATGCATCCGCTGATCCTGTTCGATGCCAACCTGCCCGGCGAACTGCAGCGCGCCGAGGCCATCGGCGGCAAGATTCTCGAGCTGTGCGTGGCCGTCGGCGGCAGCATCACCGGCGAGCATGGTGTCGGGCGCGAGAAGATCAACCAGATGTGCGCACAGTTCAACGCTGAAGAAATCACCCTGTTCCATGCGGTCAAGGCCGCCTTCGACCCACAGGGCCTGCTCAACCCGGGCAAGAACATCCCCACCCTGCACCGCTGCGCCGAGTTCGGCGCGATGCATGTGCACCACGGGCAGCTGCCCTTCCCCGAGCTGGAGCGCTTCTGATGAGCATCGACCGTGATATGAGCCAGGCCCTGCTGGAGCAGGTCAGCCAGGCATTGAACCAGGCCACGGCGCTGCGTATCCAGGGCGGCAACAGCAAGGCCATGCTCGGCAACCCGGTTGCCGGCGAGGTGCTGGACACCCGCAGCCACCGCGGCATCGTCAGCTACGACCCGACCGAGCTGGTGCTCACCGCCCGGGCCGGTACGCCGCTACGGGAAATCGAGGCGGTGCTGCACGAAGCCGGCCAGATGCTGCCCTGCGAACCGCCGCACCTGGGCGCCGAGGCCACCCTTGGTGGCATGGTCGCGGCCGGGCTGTCGGGGCCACGGCGGCCGTGGGCCGGGTCGGTGCGCGATTACCTGCTGGGAACACGGGTGATCACCGGCCACGGCAAGTTGCTGCGCTTTGGCGGCGAAGTGATGAAGAACGTCGCCGGTTACGACGTGTCACGGCTGATGGCGGGCAGCTTCGGTTGCCTGGGGCTGCTGACCGAGGTATCGCTGAAAGTGCTGCCGCGTCCGCGCCAGTGCCTGAGCCTGCGCCTGCCAATGAGCCGCCACGAGGCCCTGCTGGAGCTTGCCGAGTGGGGCCAGCAGCCGCTGCCGATCAGCGCTGCCTGCCATGACGGCGATGCGCTGTACCTGCGCCTGGAAGGCGGTGAAGGCTCGGTGCAGTCAGCCCGCCAGCGCCTGGGCGGCGAACCGCTCGACAGCCGCTTCTGGAGCGACCTGCGCGAACAGCGCCTGGCGTTCTTTGCCGACCCTGCACCGCTATGGCGCCTCTCCGTGCCGCTGGCCACCGGTGAGCTGGAGCTGCCCGGCCGACAACTGCTTGATTGGGGGGGTGCCCAGCGCTGGCTGAAATCCACCGCAGCAGCAGAGGACATCCGCGAGCAGGTTGCCAAGGTGGGTGGCCATGCCACCTGTTACGCCCCCGGCACGGCCAGCAGCCCACCGCTAACCCCTGCGCTGATGCGCTACCACCGCGCCCTCAAGCAGCAACTCGACCCCCAGGGCATATTCAACCCTGGCCGCCTGTACCCGGACCTGTGAGCCCAGACCATGCAAACCAACCTCAGCGAAAGCGCCCGGCGCCTGGCCCGCGCCGACGAAGCCGAAAGCATCCTGCGCTCCTGCGTGCATTGTGGTTTCTGCACCGCCACCTGCCCCACCTACCAGTTGCTGGGTGATGAACTGGACGGCCCACGCGGGCGCATCTACCTGATCAAGCAAGTGCTCGAAGGCGAACCGGTGAGCGCCAGTACCCAGACACACCTGGACCGCTGCCTGAGCTGCCGCAACTGCGAAACCACCTGCCCGTCCGGGGTGAAGTACCACGACTTGCTGGACATCGGCCGCGCCGTGGTCGAACAGCAGGTACCGCGCCCCCTCGGCCAACGCCTGCTGCGCCAGGGCCTGCGCGCGGTGCTACCGCACCCGGCGCTGTTCAAGGCCCTGACCCGCAGCGGCCAGGCGCTGCGCCCGCTGCTGCCGGCCACGCTCAGGCACAAGCTGCCGGCACGGGTCGCCGCCCCCGGCGTGCGTCCGCTAGCCCGCCATGCGCGCCGGGTGCTGCTGCTGGAAGGCTGCGTGCAACCGGCCCTGTCGCCCAACACCAATGCCGCCGCCGCACGCCTGCTGGACCGCCTGGGGATCAGCGTGGAGCCGATCCGTCAAGCCGGTTGCTGTGGCGCGGTGGACTACCACCTCAATGCCCAGGAACAAGGCCTGCAGCGGGCGCGGCGCAATATCGACGCCTGGTGGCCAGCCATCGAGGCCGGTGCCGAGGCCATCGTGCAGACCGCCAGCGGCTGTGGCGCGTTCGTGCGTGATTACGGCCACCTGCTGGAGAAGGACCCGCGTTACGCCGCCAAGGCCGCACGCGTCAGCGCGCTGTCGCGTGACCTGGTGGAGGTGCTGCGCGACGAGCCGGTCGAGCAGTTGGGCCTGTGCGCCGAGCAGCGCCTGGCCTTCCATTGCCCGTGCACCCTGCAACACGCACTGAAGCTGGGCGGCGCCGTGGAAGCCTTGCTCACACGCCTGGGCTTCACCCTGACCGCGGTCGCCGACAGCCACTTGTGCTGCGGCTCGGCCGGCACCTACTCGCTGACCCAGCCTGAGCTGTCGCGGCAATTGCGCGACAACCGCCTCAACGCCCTGGAAAGCGGCAAACCGCAAGTCATTGCCACCGCCAACATCGGCTGCCAGGCCCACCTCGACGGGGCCGGGCGCACGCCGGTGCGGCACTGGATCGAAATTGTCGAAGCAGCCTTGAACCCGGAGAACCACCATGCATAGCAAGTCTGTAATCGGCCAGGCCGAAGTCGCCCGTGTACTCAGCGCCGCCCGCCAGCAAGCCCTGGCGCAACAGTGGAGCGTGACCATTGCCGTGGTCGATGACGGCGGCCACCCGCTGGCCCTGGAACGCCTGGACGGCTGCGCCCCGGCCAGCGCCTACATCGCCACGGAAAAAGCGCGCAGCGCTGCGCTTGGGCGCAGAGAGACACGCGATTACGAGGAAATGGTCAATGCAGGCCGTACGGCATTCGTCACCGCGCCGCTGCTGACCAGCCTCGAAGGGGGCGTGCCGCTGCAGGTGGATGGCCAAGTGGTGGGCGCCATTGGCGTATCCGGGGTCAAGCCCGGGCAGGATGCCCAGGTGGCCCTGGCCGGGGCCGCCGCCCTCTGAATCCTGTGCAGCCACTTTCCCAAGACAGACTATCGAGCGAACAGACCATGCCAAACCCTCCACTGCACATCGCCCCCACCCTGCAGCGTTTCATCGAAGACGAAGTACTGCCTGGCACCGGCATCGAGGCCCGCGCCTTCTGGCAAGGCTTCAGCACCCTGGTTCACGACCTCGCCCCGCAAAACCGCGCCCTGCTCGCCGAACGCGAACGCCTGCAGGCCGAACTGGACAACTGGCACCGCCAGCACCCCGGCCCGATCAGTGACATGGCCGCCTACCAGCAGTTCCTGCAAGGCATCGGCTACTTGGTGGACGCGCCTGCCAACGTGCGCGTCAGTACCCGCAACGTCGACCGCGAAATTGCCGTGCAGGCCGGCCCGCAGCTGGTGGTACCGCTGAGCAACGCCCGCTATGCGCTGAACGCCGCCAACGCCCGCTGGGGCTCGCTGTACGATGCGCTGTATGGCACCGATGCCATCGCCGCAACCGAGGGTGCCGAAGGTGGCCACGGCTACAACCCGGTGCGCGGCGCCAAGGTGATTGCCTTTGGCCGGCAGTTCCTCGACGCCAGCGCGCCGCTGCAAGGTGCATCACATGACGATGCCAGGGCCTACACGGTCGACCAGGGCAGGCTGCAAGTCACCTTGGCCGATGGCCGCCAGGTCGGTCTTGAGCGCCCTGGGCAATGGCGCGGCTACCAAGGTGAGCCGAACAGGCCGACCGCGATCCTGTTGCAACATCACCAACTGCACTTCGAAATCCAGATCGACCCCAACCACGCGATCGGCCAGCAGGACCTGGCCGGGGTCAAGGACATTCTCCTGGAGGCGGCGCTCACCACCATCATCGATTGCGAAGACTCGGTAGCCGCGGTGGATGCCGACGACAAGGTCAACGTCTACCGCAACTGGCTCGGCCTGATGAAGGGCGACCTCAGCGAGCAGGTCAGCAAAGGCGGCAAGACCTTTGTCCGCAGCCTGGCGGCAGACCGCAATTACCAAGGCGCGGACGGCCAGCCCTTGACCCTGCCGGGCCGCTCGCTGCTGTTCATCCGCAACGTGGGCCACCTGATGACCAACCCGGCCATTCTCGACCGTGACGGCCAGGAGATTCCGGAGGGTATCCTCGATGCCGTGGTCACCAGCCTGATCGGCCTGCACGACCTCAAGCGCCGTGGCAACTCCCGCGAGGGCAGCCTGTACATCGTCAAGCCGAAGATGCACGGGCCGGCCGAAGTGGCTTTTGCCGACCAACTGTTCAGCCGCGTCGAAGCGCTGCTGGGTTTGCCTGCGCACACGTTGAAGATGGGCATCATGGACGAGGAGCGGCGTACCAGCGTCAACCTCAAGGCCTGCATCGCCAACGCCGCGTCACGGGTGGTGTTCATCAACACCGGCTTCCTCGACCGCACCGGCGACGAGATGCACACGGCCATGGAAGCCGGGGCCATGCTGCGCAAGGGTGACATGAAGGGCAGCGCCTGGATCCAGGCCTACGAGCGCAGCAACGTGCTGGTCGGGCTGGCCTGCGGCCTGCGTGGCAAGGCGCAGATCGGCAAGGGCATGTGGGCCATGCCCGACCTGATGGCAGCCATGCTCGAACAGAAAGTCGCCCAGCCCAGGGCGGGCGCCAACACCGCCTGGGTGCCCTCGCCCACTGCCGCGACGCTGCATGCGCTGCATTATCACCAGGTGGACGTGGCAGCGGTGCAGCAGGCGCTGGAACAGGTTGACCTGGATAGCCAGCGCGCGGCGTTGCTGCATGACCTGCTCAGTGTTCCGGTCAGCCCCGACCGCCCCTGGAGCGCAGCCCAGATCCAGGCCGAGCTCGACAACAACTGCCAGGGCATCCTCGGCTACGTGGTGCGCTGGGTCGAGCAAGGGGTTGGCTGTTCCAAGGTGCCGGATATCCACGACGTGGGCCTGATGGAAGACCGTGCCACCCTGCGGATTTCGGCGCAGCACATTGCCAACTGGCTGCACCATGGGGTGGTCGATGCCGAGCAGGTCGAGGCGACCCTGCAGCGCATGGCCGCCGTGGTCGACCAGCAGAATGCCGCGGACCCGGCGTACCGCCCGATGGCGGCCGATTTCGCCGCTTCACACGCTTTCCGCGCCGCACGGGCGCTGGTGTTCCAAGGCCGGCAGCAGCCCAGCGGCTACACCGAACCCTTGTTGCACGGCTGGCGGTTGCGCTTCAAACAGGAGGTCCAGCGCTAGCGGTGCCAGGCATCCAGGGGGGGGAAGCGGCCTGGGGTTACCACAGGCTGCTTCCCTACTGCTCCTGGCCAGCCAGGGTGGCGTCTGTCACGCGCAGTAATTTCCTACGCGGCGCTCGGAAGCGTCTTACTTGTTGCCCCTGGCCGAGGAAAACATGATCGGCACTGGATGACGCAAGGTCGCGATCCAGAGGAGGCTCCGCATGCACCTGTACGCCCGCTCCACCGCCGAATTGCGCAGCACCCTGCGCGAACTGCTGGCCCACGACATCAACAACCCGGATGACGACCCGCACCTGTCGGGGGTGATGTTCTTCTGCGCCACGGATGAACGCTCCCGGCAACTGATCGAACGAATCGAGTTGCTGGCCAGCGAAGTGTTCTTCGACGCGCACGGGCGAGCCATTGCCCAGCACATGAAGGCGGCGGCAGTGGACGGTGTATGCATCAAGCGCAACCGCAAGGCGCCGGCCGACGAAACGGTGATACGCATAGGGTTGGCGGACAAAGGCTACATCACGGTGAGCACCGCCCGCTTTTGACCGCACGCCTACCCTCTCGCTCTTGCAGGAGCAGCCTTTCGCGACACAAGGCCGCTCCTGCAGCTCGCCTTCCGCTATCCTGAGCGCTTCCCCCGCTCCGGACCCGCCCATGGAACTGCACATTCGCCTGCAAGGCCGCAAAGGCCTGGCCGACCAGCTCTACCAGCAATTGCGTGCCGGCATCGACAGCGGCCACCTGGCTGCCGGCACCCAACTGCCGCCAACCCGCCTGCTGGCCGAGCAACTCGGCGTGTCACGCAAGACCGTGGCCGAAGCCTACTCGCGCCTGACCTATGACAATCTGTTGAGCGGCGTGGTTGGCCGTGGCACCTTCATCAGCCCACGTCAGCCGCTGCGCAGCAGTGAATCATCCGCCATCCCTCTCGCCGGTGCCGCCTCGCTCGAACGCTGGCAGCAGCGCGCCACCGTGCTTGGCCGACGTCAGCTGCAATCACCCTCACGCTATGACTTCATCGGCGGGGCTTCGACCAAGGCGCAATTCCCCTTCGACCAATGGCGCAGTTGCCTCAACTACGCCCTGCGCCGCAGCCAGCGCCACCCCGAGCGGCACTTCCCGGCCCAGGGCCTGCCCGAGCTGCGCGAGGCCATCGCCCACCACATCGCCTACGCCCGAGGCGTGCACTGCAGCGCCGCCGACCTGCTGGTATGCAACGGTGCCCAGCAGGCGCTCGACCTGATCACCCGGGTGCTGGTCGAGCCAGGTTGCCAGGTGGCCATGGAGGACCCTGGCTACCCACCCGCACGGCAACTGTTCATGGCCTTGGGCGCGCGCCTGCAGTCGGTACCGGTGGATGACCAAGGCCTGTGCGTGGAACAGATCGCCGACGGCACCCGGCTGATCTATGTAACGCCTTCGCACCAGTTCCCACTGGGCATGCCGATGAGCGAGCCACGTCGGCACGCCTTGCTGGCGCGGGCCGCCGAGCTGGGCGCGTTGATCATCGAAGACGATTACGACTGCGAGTTCCGCTACCACGGGCCGGCGGCAGATGCACTGCAGCGCCTCGACCGCCATGGCCTGGTGGCCTATGTGGGGACGTTTTCCAAGACCCTGCTGCCGGAACTGCGGCTGGGTTATGCGGTGCTTCCGCCGGCGGTGCTGCAAGCCGCCTGCGTGGCCAAGCACCTCAGTGACTGGCACAGCCCGACCCTGCTGCAATGGGCGCTGGCGCGGTTCTTGGCCGAAGGCCACCTGAACAAGCACATCCGCCGCTGCCACGATATCTACAGCGCCCGTCGCGAACGCATCCTGGCGCGCCTGGGCGGCGACCTGGCCCCCTGGTTCAGCGCCATCCCCGCCAGCGCCGGCTTCCACCTCAGCGCCCTGGCCCGGCCTGGGGTGGATGTCGAGTTGCTGACCAACCTGGCACGCAAGGTGGAGGTCGGCCTGTACTCGCTGGCGCCGTTCTTCAGCGAGACAACGGTGCGTCCCGGGCTGCTGCTGGGCTTCGGCGCCATCGAACTGCTGGATATCGACCCGGCGCTGGACCGGGTGCGCGACACCCTGCAGCGCCTCAGTTGACCGGCGCGGCCTTGCCGGCAGCCAGCGGGCGGGCGATGGCCGCGGCATAGCCGCGCGGGTTGAAGCAGGCGGTCACCAGCAGCATCGCCAGCACGGTCACGCTCAGCAGCGTCCACGACGCCTGGAAGCCACCGCTCACATCCCGCAACCAACCGGTGATGTACGGCACGATAGCGGTGATGATGAAACCGATTCCCTGCACGAAGGCCGCCAGGCTGCCCGCCTCGGCCGGGGTCTGCAGATGTTCGAGGGTCAAGGTCAGGCTCTGGCTGAAACAGGCGCCCAGGCCAAAGCCGATCAAGGCCACCCACAGCCCCGCAGCCAGCGTCGGCGCCAGCAGCAGGCCGAGGAAACCCACCAGCTGGATCGCCAGCGCCAGCCACAGGCCGGGGCGGCGATCTGCCCAGCGCCGCAACAGCAGCGGCAGGCCCAGTGCCCCAGCCACCTGGAACAGGGTCATCAGGCCCACCAGGTCTGCACCGCCCTGGGCGCTGCCGCCGTGCTCGATGTGATAGGCCGGCAACCAGGCGACCATGCTGGTATAGCCGCCGTTGATCAGGCCGAAGTACAGCGCCAGCAACCAGGCCCGGCGCGTACCGAACCAGTGCCCGCCCGCAGTACCGGCCTGCGTCGGGAGGGGCTGGCGCGGCCGCAGCATGGCCCAGGCCAGCAACGCCAGCAGCGCCGGCGCTGCCCACAGGCCCAGGCCGACCTGCCAGCGGCCGAAGTAGCCACTGACATGCGGCCCGAGCACGGCGGCCAGGCCGCCACCGCTCATCAGCGCCGCCGAATACAGGCCCATCGCCGCTGCCAGGCGGCCGGGGAACCAGCGGTTGACCAACCCTGGCATCATGCCCTGCACCAGCGCTACCCCCAGGCCGGCCAGCAGTGCACTGGCGATCAGCGCCCAGGCACTGTGCAGTTGCAGGCGCCACAGGCAGGCCAGGGCGATCGCCGCCAGCCCGGCGAGCATGCCGCCATGCTCGCTGACCCCGCGCCGCAACCATGGTTGCAGCAGCGGCACCAGGCCCATGCACAGCACCGGCACTGCCGTCAGCAAGGCGGCCTGCTGATAGCCCAGGCCGATGCTGGCGCGCATGGCTTCGAGCAACGGGCCGATACTGGTCAGGATCGGCCTCAGGTTGACTGCCAGCAAGATCACCAGCAACAGGTTCAACGCCGTCCTCATTGCGCGTTGGCCTGCTGCCATTCCAGGTACAGGCCGGCTTCGCCGCTGGGCTTCAGCACACGCAGCGGCAGGCTCTGCTGTTGCGGCGGGCGGGCCATCTGCGCGTAGACCGCCGCGGTGGACAAGCCGAAGGGTTCGCCCTCGGTGTTGTCGTAGGCAAACCAGGCGCGCTCGATGCCACACAGGTGCATGGCCGCCAGGCACATCGGGCACGGATGGCCGCTGGCGTAGATTTCGGCACCCGCCAGGCGCGCCTGGCCCAGCGCATGGCTGGCTTTGCGGATGGCCTGGATCTCGGCGTGGGCGGTAGGGTCCTGGGTGCTGTGGATCTCGTTGACCGCGCGCGCCAGCACCTGGCCCTGGTACACCAGCACGGCGCCGAAGGGCCGGCCACCGGCGCGGATGTTGGCCCGGGCCAGGTCGAGGGCTTCACGCATGAATTGTTCTGCGGACATGAATAATTTCTCCTGTAACGACACCCGGTCATTATCCCGGCCCGCACGCTGGGGCAGAAATGAAGAGATTGGATGCCTGTCAGTGGCCAGCCGAATGGCCGATTGGCCTCCCGCTTATGTGCGTGATTGGCTATCGGGGCGGCGCAGGGCCGACGCTACAGTAGCGCCATCCCCCACACACCCTTGGAGATAGCCATGCACAACCGTATCGAATGGGCCAAGCACGCCCCTGAGGCCTACCAGGCGATGGTCGGCCTGGAACAGGCCCTGGCCAGGAGTGGCCTGGAGAATTCGCTGCTGGAACTGGTGCGCCTGCGGGCTTCGCAAATCAACGGCTGCGCCTACTGCGTCAACCTGCACGCCAACGATGCGCGCAAGGCCGGTGAGACCGAAGCCCGCCTGCAGACCTTGTGCGTCTGGCAGGAAACCGCCTACTTCACCCCACGCGAACGCGCTGCGCTGGCCTGGGTCGAAAGCCTGACCCGGCTGCCCGAGCACGGTGCGCCGCAGGCACATTATGAAGCCTTGCAGGAGCACTTCGAGCCGGCCGAGGTGGCCAACCTGACCTTGGCGATTGCCACCATCAATGCCTGGAACCGCTTTGGCGTCGGCTTTGCCATGGTGCCGGCCTGATCATTCGAGCCGCTGCCAGTGCCGGCCTCGTCGCGGGTGAAGCCGCTCCCACAGGGAGTTCATGGCATTCGAAAGTTGCGCCGTACCTGTGGGAGCCAGCTTGCCGGCGATTGGCCGGTGCAGGTAAATGCTATCGCCCGGCCAACCGCGCCCGGTAGCTGCCAGGGCTCTGCCCGGTCCACTTCTTGAACGCCCGGTGAAACGCACTGGGTTCCTGGAAGCCCGCCTGCTCGGCGATCTCGGCAATGCTCAACACCCCTTCGCGCAAGCGCTCGAAGGCCATTGCCCGGCGCACTTCGTCCTTGATCTGCTGGTAGGAGCGGCCTTCCCGCTCCAGCTGGCGGCGAAACGTGCTGGCACTGACCCCCTGCTGCTGCGCCAGTGCCGCCAGCGTCGGCCATTGCCCATAGCGCCGTGCCCGCAGGTGCCGGTACACCTCGGCCACCAGCCCGTTCTGGTTGCGGAAGCGAATCACCAGCCCCTGTGGCGCGCTGCGCAGGAAGGTTTTCAGGGCGGCCAGGTCCTGCACCACCGGCAGGCGCAGGTAGCCGCTGTCGAACTCCACTTCGGTACGCCCGCTACCCAGGCGCAGATCCGGCCCCCACAACAACAGGTCGTCCTCTTGCGCCGGGCGCGACACCGCCAGCTCGGTGCGGTCGATGGCGATCCGCCGCCCGGCCAGCCAGCACAGCATGCCGATCATCAGTACCAGGTAGGTTTCCTCGGCATACACCCGGGTCAGCGGGTCGGCAATGGTCGAGTGCACGCTGATCACGGCCCGCCCGCCACGCACCGTCAGGCTGCCGCGCAAGTCACGCAGGAACAGGCCGAAACCGGCCATGCACTGGCGCAAGGCTTTTTCCAGGTTGGGCTCGAGGATCAGGCCCCGGCAGATCAGCGCGAAGCTACCCTGCGGCATGCCATGGCTGTCGAGGCGGAAGAACTCGTCATCCAGGCGTTGGATCAGCGCCAGCCACAGCTGGGCGAAGGCCTTGGCCGGCACGCGGGCCTGGGGCTGCGCGAGCAGTTGCGGGTCGATGCCCACCGCGCGCAGTTGCGCATCGCGTTCTTCGGGGCAGTCGCGCAGGGCGTGGAGCATGGCATTGAGGAAGTACACGGCGACCGAATCGCTATCGCGCATGGCGGTTTTCGCTGTCTATGCTGAGTGGCAAAAAGTGCCAGGTTGTTTGAACAGTTCCGGCATAGGCTGCAACAGAGCCTTTGCCTAGACTCGGTCCTACTCCGGGATCGCCGGCCATTCTCGCAGAGCCTGGCCCGGTCCCGCCATGCCTTCGCAATCGGAGCCCCTATGAGCAGCGCAGAAATCTACGTCGTCAGTGCCGTCCGTTCAGCCATCGGTGGCTTTGGCGGTTCCCTCAAGGACCTGCCGCTGGCTGATCTGGCCAGCGCCATCACCCGTGCCGCCATCGAGCGCTCGGGGCTTGCCGCCGAGCAGGTCGGCCACCTGGTGATGGGCACGGTGATCCCCACCGAGCCACGCGATGCCTACCTGGCCCGGGTCGCGGCGATGAACGCCGGCATCCCCAAGGAAACCCCCGCCTTCAACGTCAACCGCCTGTGCGGCTCCGGCCTGCAGGCGATCGTCTCGGCGGCCCAGTGCCTGCTGCTCGGCGACACCGAGGTGGCGGTGGCGGCCGGCGCCGAATCCATGAGCCGTGGCCCGTACCTGCTGCCACAGGCACGCTGGGGTGCGCGCATGGGTGACCTGCAAGGTATCGACTACACCGTCGGCGTGCTGCAGGACCCGTTCGAGCACTTCCACATGGGGATCACTGCCGAGAACGTCTCGGCCAAACACGGCATTACCCGCGAGATGCAGGACGAACTGGCCCTGACCAGCCAGCGCCGCGCCGCCCGCGCCATCGCCGAAGGCCGTTTCGCCAGCCAGATCGTTCCGCTGGAGCTGAAAACCCGCAAGGGCAGCGTGCAGTTCAGTGTCGATGAACATGTGCGTGGCGAAGTGACCGCCGAGCAGCTGGCCGGGATGAAGCCGGTCTTCAAGAAAGACGGTACCGTCACCGCCGGCAACGCCAGCGGCATCAACGATGGCGCAGGCGGCCTGGTGCTGGCCACGGGTGACGCGGTGCGCCGCCTGGGCCTGAAGCCGCTGGCACGCCTGGTCGGCTACGCCCATGCCGGCGTCGAGCCGGAGCTGATGGGCCTGGGCCCGATCCCGGCCACCCGCAAGGTACTGGAAAAGACCGGCCTGAAGGTGCAGGACCTGGACGTGATCGAGTCCAACGAAGCGTTTGCCGCCCAGGCCTGCGCCGTGGCCCGCGAACTGGGCTTCGACCCGGAAAAGGTCAACCCCAACGGCTCGGGCATCTCGCTTGGCCACCCGGTGGGCGCCACCGGCGCGATCATTGCCACCAAGGCCATCCATGAACTGCAGCGCATCCAGGGCCGCTACGCCCTGGCCACCATGTGCATCGGCGGTGGCCAAGGCATCGCCGTGGTCTTCGAGCGCGTCTGAGGGAGGCTGACCGATGAACATTGAACAAATCGCCGTGATTGGCGCCGGCACCATGGGCAACGGCATTGCCCAGGTGTGTGCAGTCGCCGGCTACCAGGTGTTGCTGGTGGATGTTTCCGACGCGGCGCTGGAGCGCGGCGTGGCCACCTTGAGCAAGAACCTCGAGCGCCAGGTCAGCAAGGGCAGCCTCGATGCGGACAAGGCTGCGGCGGCGAAAACGCGGATCCGCACCAGCACCGACTACAGCCAGCTCAACGGTGCGCAACTGGTGATCGAGGCGGCCAGCGAAAACCTGCAACTCAAGCAGCGTATCCTGCAGCAGGTTGCGGCCAACGTCGCCGCCGAGTGCATCATCGCCACCAACACCTCATCGCTGTCGGTCACCCAGCTGGCTGCCAGCATCGAGCACCCCGAGCGTTTCATCGGCGTGCATTTCTTCAACCCGGTGCCGATGATGGCACTGGTCGAGATCATCCGCGGCCTGCAGACCAGCGACAGCACCTATGCCCAGGCACTGGTGGTGACCGAAAAGGTCGGCAAGACGCCGATCACCGCCGGCAACCGCCCGGGCTTCGTGGTCAACCGCATTCTGGTGCCGATGATCAACGAAGCGATCTTCGTGCGTCAGGAAGGCCTGGCCAGTGCCGAGGACATCGACACCGGCATGCGCCTGGGCTGCAACCAGCCGATCGGCCCGCTGGCGCTGGCCGACCTGATCGGCCTGGACACGCTGCTGGCGATCATGGAGGCCTTCCATGAAGGCTTCAACGACAGCAAGTACCGCCCTGCCCCGCTGCTCAAGGAAATGGTCGCGGCCGGTTGGCTGGGGCGCAAGAGCGGCCGCGGTTTCTTCACCTACTGAGGAGCGAACGCCATGCCCCCGGTCAATGCCGCGATGCGCTGTGCCAATTTCGAGGAGCGACGTGAGCGGGCCATGGCGCTGTTTGCCGAAAAGGGCTTTGGCCAGGTCAGCATGCGCGAGCTGGCGGCCCATGTAGGCCTGACGGCCGGCTCGCTGTACCACCACTTCCCCAGCAAGCAGGACCTGTTGTACGACCTGATCGAAGAGTTGTACGAGGAGTTGCAGGCCACCCTGGACCAGGGCCGCCGGGCCATGGCCCGTGGCGCGTCGGTGTTGAGCTGCCTGATTGCAGCACACTGGCAGTTGCATGCCGAGCGGCCGATGCAGTTTCGCCTGGCGGAGCGCGACTTGTGTTGCCTGAGCGACGACCAGCAGGCACGCCTGGCCTTGTTGCGCAAGCGCTATGAGGCGGGGTTGCTGCGCTTGATCGCACCGCAGGCGAAGCTGCAGGGGGAAGCGCTGGTGGCTACCGCGCATGTGCTGGCGACACTGCTGAACCAGTTGCCGGGGCTGTTGAAGGCGTTGCCCGAGGAACAAGGGCTGGGCTTGATGGAAAGCATGCTGGTGGGTGGCCTGGAGCGGACACTGCGCTAGCCTGCACTGGCCCTTTCGCGGGTAAACCCGCTCCCACAGGAACTGTGCAAGTCTCAAGGTTTGCACAGTTCCTGTGGGA
>MTEX01009699.1_pt1 | contig 32835 bp, 37 predicted proteins | sample 1042691 | NCBI WGS metagenome assembly MTEX01 (sample SAMN06185810, study PRJNA358809) | soil metagenome | isolation source: soil biostimulated with molasses as carbon source | place: India | collected 2015-05-23
CACAGGAACTGTGCAAGTCTCAAGGTTTGCACAGTTCCTGTGGGAGCGGGTTTACCCGCGAAAGGGCCAGTGCAGGCTAGCGCAGAAGCGACTGGATCTGCTCGTGCAGGGTATCCAGGTCGAACGGCTTGGCCAGAATCGGTGCCTTGCGCGTGATCGGGCTGCCGGATTCAAGAATCTCGGCCGGGTAGCCGCTGATGAAAATCACCTTCAGGTCCGGCCGCAACTTGACCGCCGGCTCGGCAATTTCCACGCCGGATATCCCGCCGGGCAGGCGGTAGTCCGTCACCATCAGGTCCAGGTGCGGTTTGCTGGCCAGAATCGCGAATGCCTGCTCGCCATCCTCGGCCACCAGTACGTGGTAGCCCTCGCCTGCCAGGTAATCCCGCAGGATCATGCGAATCGCCGGCTCATCCTCGACGACCAGCACCACATCTTGTGCATCTTCACTCATGTCAACGCCTTGAAATGCTTGCAACAGCCATCAGACCCCAGGCTCATGCAGAGGTTGCCCGCGCCTGGTCGTTTTGTTGTTCGCAGGCTGCCAGCGGCAACTGCAGGGTGAACGTGGCGCCCTTGCCCTCTTCGCTGTCGAGCAGGATACGCCCGCCATGGGCCTGGACGATCTGCTCCGATATGTACAGCCCCAAGCCCAGGCCACCACTGGCCTGCTGGGTAGCCACCCGCTCGAACTGCTGGAAAATGCGCTGCTGGTTGGCCGCGCCAATGCCGATGCCGTGGTCCTGCACCTGTACGCAGGCCAGGCCATCTTCCTCGAACACGCGCACCTGCACCGGTTTGCGCTCACCGTAGCGCAAGGCATTGGACAGCAGGTTGGCCAGCACCTGCTCGATGCGAAACTCGTCCCATTCACCGTGCAGCGGCTCGCAGCGTTGCAGTTCGATGTGGGTATCCAGGGCACTGGCCTGGGCCGCAAAGTTCTCCACCAGGCCACGCACCAGCTGGCCCAGGTCGAACGCCTTGGGCCGCAGCGACAGTTTGCCGGTACGGATGCGCGATACATCGAGCATATCCTCGACCAGGCGGATCAGGCTGTTGATCTGCCGCTCGTCGCGCTCGACCATGGCCTGCAGCTTGTCGCTGCTGAACGCGGCAAGGTTGCCGCGCGACAGGTGCAGCTTGCGCAGCTGGGTTTCGAGGATCAGCCCGTTGAGCGGGGTGCGCACCTCATGCGACACGATCGACATGAAGTCATCGCGCATGCGCACGGCATGCTCCAGCTCGGCCCGCGCGGTCTGCAACTGCGCCAGCAGCATTTCCTGCTCCTGGCGGCTGCGTTCCAGCGCCTGCAACTGGCGGTCGAGCACCTTGCGCTGGCGGTACAGGTCGACGAACACCGACACCTTGCTCTTCACCGCCAGGGTGTCGAGCGGTTTGTGCAGGAAGTCCACCGCACCGCTTTCATAGCCCTTGAAGGCGTAGTTCATCTCACGCCCGGCGGCAGTGACGAAGACGATGGGGATGTTGCGGGTCTTTTCCGTACCGCGCATCAGCTCGGCCAGCTCGAAGCCGTTCATGCCGGGCATCTGCACATCGAGGATGGCCAGGGCGAACTCATGTTCGAGCAACAGCGACAACGCGACTTCGGCAGACTGGGCCTGGTGCACCTCGCGATCTTCGCCCTGGATCAAGGCGTCGAGGGCCAGCAGGTTTTCCGGCAGGTCATCGACGATCAGCAGTTTGGCGGTGGTGTGGCTTAGCATGCGCTGGATTCCAGGGCAGCGAGCAACTGCTCGATACCACTCAAAGTAAGGATATGGTCGGGCTGGTGCAGGGCCAGGGCAGCCTCCGGCATCAGCGCAACCTGTGCATCGCGAGGGTCCTGGACGATGGTCCGGCCCCCGCTGTTCTTGATATAGGCAAGCCCTGCGGCACCATCTTCATTGGCACCGGTGAGCAGCACGCCAAGCAGGCCGGCACCGTAGGCGTCGGCGGCTGACATGAACAGGAAGTCGATTGCCGGTCGGGAGAAATGCACCGGCGGCTCCTGGCTGAGCGACAAGGTGAAATCGCGTTCCACCGACAGGTGATAACCCGGCCCGGCCACATAGATCTGCCCAGGCCGCAGCAGCTGCTTGTCGCGCGCCTCGCACACTGGCCGATGCAGACGGCGTTGCAGCACTTCGGCCAGCTGGCTATGGCGGTCATCCGGCAGGTGCAGCACACAGACCACCGGCAGGGCAAAGCCGGCCGGCAACGCGCCGAGCACCTTGAACAGGGCCGTCACCCCGCCTGCCGAGGCGCCGATCACCACCGCGTGCACGCCGTTCATGATTTACGGTAGATCCGTTCGGGCTTGACCAGCGGCTCGAAGCGCTCGGCATAGGCGGAAAAATCCACCGACTCCTTGCTGCCCAACACCAGGAAGCCGCGGTGGCACAGCGACTCGTGGAACAGCCCCAGGGCGCGGTCCTGCAATACCTTGTCGAAGTAGATCAGGACGTTGCGGCACGACACCAGCTGGGTTTCGGAAAACACGCTGTCGGTGGCCAGGCTATGGTCGGCGAAGGTTACGTTTTCGCGCAGCGAGCTGTCCATGATGGCATTGCCGTAGGCCGCCGTGTAGTAGTCGGAAAAGTCCCGCCGGCCACCGGCCAGGCGGTAGTTTTCAGCGTATTCGTACATGCTCTGCATCGAGTAGATGCCCTGCTTGGCCTTGTCCAGCGAATGCGGGTTGATGTCGGTGGCGTAGATGATGGTGCGCTCCAGCAACCCTTCCTCGCGCAGCAGGATGGCCATCGAATAGACCTCCTCGCCGGTACTGCAGCCGGCAATCCAGACCTTGATCGACGGCCAGGTGCGCAGCAGCGGCACCACCTCGTTGCGCAGCGCCAGGAAGTGCTCCGGGTCGCGGAACATCTCGCTGACCGGGATCGTCAGGTACTGCAGCAACTGCATGAACATGCCGGGGTCGTGCAGCACTCGCTCCTGCAGTGCCGATACCGTCAGGCAATCGAACTGGCGCAGCGCATGCAGGATCCGGCGCTTGATCGAAGCGCCGGAATAGTTGCGGAAATCGTAGCTGTACTTGAGGTAGATGGCCTCGATCAGCAAGCGGATTTCGATGTCGGTGTTACGTTCGCTAGTCAAATTCGCTCCAGTTGCGGCAGCCAGACACGGATCAGCGAGAACAGACGGTCCAGGTCGATCGGTTTGGCCAGGTAATCGTTGGCGCCAGCCTGCAGGCAACGCTGCTGGTCATCCTTCATCGCCTTGGCGGTCACGGCGATGATCGGCAACTTGCGCCACCGCGCTTGCTGGCGGATCAGGCGGGTGGCCTCGAAGCCATCCATTTCCGGCATCATCACGTCCATCAGCACCAGGTCGATGTCATCATGCTGTTCCAGGCGCTCGATGGCTTCACGCCCGTTGCGACCGATCTCGACGATGGCGCCCTTGTGTTCCAGCGCGCTGGTGAGGGCAAAGATGTTGCGCACGTCGTCGTCCACCAGCAACACCTTGCGGCCCTCGAACACCTTGTCGCGGCTGCGCGCAGTCTTGAGCATGCGCTGGCGTTCGTTGGACAACTGCGACTCGACCTTGTGCAGAAACAGCGTCACTTCGTCGAGCAGGCGTTCCGGCGAGCGCGCACCCTTGATGATGATCGAGCGCGAATACTTGAGCAGGTCGGCTTCCTCTTCACGGGTCAGGTTGCGCCCGGTGTACACGATCACCGGCGGGAAGGCGCGGATGTCCTCGGCGGTCATGCGCTTGAGCAGCTCGTTGCCGAGCATGTCCGGCAGCTTGAGGTCGATGATCATGCAGTCGTAGATGTTCTCGCGCAGCAGCGCCAGGGCATCCTTGGCCATGGCCACAGCGGTGATCTCGACATCCTCATCGCCGATCAGCCGGGCAATGCTTTCGCGCTGCAGGTCGTCGTCTTCCACCAGCAGGATGTGCTTGAGCTTCTGGGTCAGCTTGGCCTCCAGGCGAGCGAACACTTCCTTGAGTTCCTCGCGGCTGGTGGGCTTGACCGCATAGCCGACGGCGCCCATGTGCATGGCCGCCTCGACCCGGTCTTCCACGGAAATGATATGCACCGGGATGTGCCGGGTACTGGCCTGCTCCTTCAGGCGTTGCAGCACGGTGAGGCCGGAATGGTCGGGCAGGCGCATGTCCAGCAGGATGGCATCGGGAATGTACTGCATGGCCAGCTCGAAGCCCTCGTCGGCGCCCTGCGCGACCAGGCAGCTGTAACCCAGCTCGTGGGCCAGGTCGAACAGGATCCGGGCGAAGTTCGGTTCATCCTCGATCACCAGGATGCAGCGGTTGGCGAACGGCGCGCGCTCGCGGTCGTCGGCAAACGCCGGGGCCGGGCGTTGTGGCTTGGTCGCCACGGGTGTCGGCGCAGCCGGTGGCAAGGCATCGACCGCCGGGCGCAGGGCGAGCGGTTCGGCGGTCTGTGCCTCACGCTCGTAGCGCTCCGGCAGGATCAGGCTGAACACGCTGCCCTGGCCGAGGCTGCTGTCGACGCTGATCTGCCCTCCCAGCAAATGCGCCAGGTCGCGGGAAATCGACAGCCCCAGGCCGGTGCCGCCATAACGCCGGTTGCTGGTGCCATCGACCTGATGGAAGGCACCGAAGATTGCCTGCTGCTGGTCGGCGGCAATACCGATGCCGCTATCGCGCACGGCAAAGATGATGCCGCTGTCGGGCTGGTAGCCGATGTTCAGGCTGACCTGGCCGCGCTCGGTGAACTTGATCGCGTTGGACAGCAGATTCTTGAGGATCTGCTCCAGGCGCTGGCGGTCGGTGAACAGGGTGGCCGGCACCTGGGCGTCGGTGGTCACCTCGAAGGCCAGGCCCTTGTGCGCGGCCAACGGCTCGAACATGCCGCGCAGGCCTTCGACCAGGCGCTCCAGCTGGGTGGTTTCCGGGCGCACTTCCAGCTTGCCGGCCTCGACCTTGGCGATGTCGAGGATGTCGTTGATCAGGTTGAGCAAGTCGTTGCCGGCCGAGTAGATGGATTCGGCGAACTTGACCTGTTCCTCGCTGAGGTTGCCTGCGACGTTCTCGGCCAGCAGCTTGGCCAGGATCAGCGAACTGTTCAGCGGTGTGCGCAGCTCGTGGGACATGTTGGCGAGGAACTCGGACTTGTACTTGCTCGAACGCTGCAACTCTTCGGCGCGCGCCTGCAGTTGTTCCTGGGCGTGGAGCAGTTCGTCGTTCTTGCGGTCCAGCGCCTCGGTGCGCTCGGACAACTGCTCGTTGGTCTGCTCCAGCTCCGCCTGCTGGGTTTCCAGGTGGGCCTGGGACTCCTTGAGCACGCGGGATTGTTCCTCCAGCTCTTCGTTGGTGGTTTTCAGCTCTTCCTGCTGCACCTGCAGCTCTTCGTTCAGTTGCTGGGTTTCGGCCAGCACTTCCTGCAGGCGCTGGCGGTAGCGGGCGCTGTCGATCGAGATACCGATGTTGCCACCAAGCCGTTGCAGCAGTTCCTCGTCACGTGGAAGCAATGGCCGCAGGAAGCCCAGCTCGAGTACGCCATTGACCTGCGAGCCCTCGCCAGCCGGCATCAGCACTGCGCTGAGCGGCAAGCCCCGGCCCAGGCCGGAGCTGAGGTGGAAATAGCCTTCTGGCAAGTTGTCCAGGCGCAGCAGGCGCCCCTCGCGCACGGCCTGGGCCAGCAAACCTTCGTGATCGCCCAGCACCTGCTCGCGGGCCTGTTCTTCGGCATCCAGGCCGTAACAGGCCACCCGCACCAGGTGGCCATGCTCGTCGCGCACGTACATGGCCCCGACCACGCTGCCCAGGTAGCCAGCAAAAAAGCGCAGGATATTGTCACCCAGCATGGACAGGGTCAGCTGGCCCAGTACCTGCTCGGCCAGCTGGGTCTGGCCGTTGCGCAGCCAGGCCTGGTGCTCCAGGTGCTCGGTGGCGCGTTGCTGGGCGTGCAGGTTGGCATCGTAGCTGGCCGACAGCGCCAGCAGGTCACGCCGCCCCAGGTAGGCGAGCAAGGCGCTCAGGCCGACGATGAACAACACGAACGACAGCATGACCGTCACCGTGACACTGCTGACCCGCTCGTTACGGGCCATGCGCAGCTGCTGCTCGGCGCTGATCAGCGCATCGAACTCTTTGCGGATCTCATCAGTCAGGCGCTTGCCGCGACCACTGCCGATCGTCGCGCGGTAGTCGCCCTGGCTGCGGCGCTGGGCAATCAGTTCGCTGCCAAAGGCGTTCCAGGCCTGTTGCAAGGCGATCAAGCGGTCAATGCGCTCGACCTGCTGCGGGTTGTCCTCGACCATGCTGCGCAGGCCCCGCAGGCTGCCGAAAATACGCGGCTTGGCCACCTCATAAGGATCGAGAAAAGTCTCGTCGCCGGTGATCAGGAAGCCGCGCATACCGGTCTCCATGTCGATCGACAGCTTGACCGTCTCGTTGGCATTGCCGATGACCCGGTCGGTGTGCTCGACCCACTGCATGGCCGAAAGCAGGTAGTTGATCACCACGACAAAGGCCAAGGCCCCCAACAGGCCCACCCCCAAAGGGAGGCCGACGTTGCGGGTCAACAACTTGCGGAAGCTGCGCTGGTCCATCGAGGCTGCTTGAATCATGTGAAAACGCCCGAGCAAGAAAAGTCCATGAAGAGTGTGGCCGATCAATCGTTGTTGTTATCTGCCACTGCACCGTCCTGTTAAGCGAGTCTAACCAGCTTTAGCGGGTCTGGCAGGGCATTTAGCCAGTATTTGAAGGTGGTGTGCGCCAATCGTTCCATCTGATTGCATGGACCGGTATCCTCGGGAACTTCTGCTGCCACCCGGTGCACAGATTAAAGACATTCCATTTGTACAGGATCAGAACCATGCACCTTCTGGTAGTCGAAGACGACGACATCGTCCGCATGCTGATGGTCGAAGTGCTCGACGAGTCAGGCTATAAGGTCATTCAGGCGGAAAACGCCAGCGCGGCACTGCGCATCCTCGAAAACCCGGACCAGCCGCTGGCGCTGATGATGACCGACGTGGGGCTGCCGGACATGCGCGGCGAGGCGTTGGCGGCCAAGGCGCGCGAACTGCGGCCGACGCTGCCGGTGCTGTTCGCCAGCGGCTATGCCGAAAGCGTCGATGTGCCAGAGGGCATGTACCTGATCAGCAAGCCGTTCAGCATCGACCAGTTGCGCGATCAGGTAATGGCCATCGTGGGCCCGGCTTGAGGTGAACGCACCCGGCGTTGCAGGCTTGCGTGCAGGCCGCATGGTCTCCAGCTGATGCGGTAGCCGTACCTCACAACTCCCTGCGCAACAGGTAGGTATCCATGATCCAGCCCTTGCGCCCGCGCTGCCGTTCGCGCACTTCGAGGATCTGTGCCTTCACCGCCTGCAACGGCCCGGCAATCAGCACTTCATCTTCGGTCCCCAGATACGCGCCCCAGTAGATCACCAATGCCGGGTCATCGAGCTGGGCAAATGCGCACTGGCCATCGAGCATCACCACCACATTGTCGATACGCCCCTGCGACGCCAGGCATCGCCCTGGCAGCACCGTCAGCGGTTCACCAATGCGGTTGAGCGGCACCTGGTGACGCGCAGCCAGGGCCTGCACGCTGCTGATGCCGGGAACTACCCGCAGGCGCAGCGCTACGCCGCGCTCGCGGACCAGGTCGAGAATGCGCAAGGTACTGTCATACAAGCCCGGCTCGCCCCACAGCAGGAAGGCGCCCACCTCCCCGGCGCCGAGCTCCTGGTCGATCAGTTGCGCGTACAGGGCCGCACGCTGGCGGTGCCAATGCTGTACCGCACCCAGGTAGCCATCGGCGTGCACCGCGCGCACAGGGTCGGCCACCTGCACCAGGCGGTAGCCACCCTCGGGCCGGTAACGTTGCAGGATGGCCTTGCGCAGTTGCACCAGCTCATCCTTGTCGCGGCCCTTGTCGAGCACGAAGAACACGCTGGCCTGGCGCAACGCATCGACCGCCTCATAGGTGATCTGACGCGGATCGCCGGGGCCGATGCCGATCAACAACAGGTCTTTCATTGCCCTGCCCTTTGCCGGAACCAGCAGCCATTGTCAGGCGGCTGCCGGTATTTGGCAAAGCAAGCGATCAGAACAGCGAGAAGTTGTAGCTGACGATGACCCGAGTCTCGTCCATGTCACGCGCCCAACGTTCATAGTTGCTGCGGTAAGTGGAATTGCGCAGGCGTACGCTGACATCCTTGAACGTGCCCGTTTGCACCTGGTACTTGAGTTCGCTGTCGCGTTCCCATTCCTTGCCTTCGGCCATACTGCCCGGCACCTTGATACTGTCGCCATTGATGTAACGGGTGAAGAAGGTCAGGCCGGGCACACCCAGGGCTTTGAAGTCATAGTCATAACGCACCTGCCAGGAGCGTTCCTGGGCGGCGGCGAAATCGTTGACCTGGGCATAGTTGACCAGGTATGGGTTGCTGCCATCCAGGTACGGCATGGCGCTGTCGCCATACATACGCTGCCAGCCGGCACTGAGCTTGTGGCCGCCCAGGCTGTAGCCGAGCATGCCGCTGAACGCGCGGTGGTCGATTTCGCCCGCGCGCGCATTGCCGATGTCGTCACTCTTGATCACCCGCAGGTCGGCCGACAGGCTGCCCACCGCCAGCGGCTGGCTGGCCACCAGGCCGAGGAAATGCTGGCGGTAGATGTTGTCCAGCCTGGCCACCTGGTACTGGGCACTGAGGCGCTCGTTGAAACGGTAATCGACACCGGCCAGGTCGAAGTGGTCGGCCTCGATATCACAGGCATAACGCTTGTTCTTGCAGTGCACGCGAATATCCTGGCGGTCAGTGGAATCGCGCGCGGTGTACTGGTTCAGGCGTGCCAGGGTGAACTTCAGGTCGCGCAACTCTTCGGAAGTCAGCATGGCGCCATGGAACATGGTCGGCAGCAGACGACCGTCGTTGTATTTGAGCAGCGGCACATCCGGCATCATCGACCCGTACTTGAGTACGGTATTGGACAGCTTGGCCTTGGCGGCCAGGCCCAACTTCGCGTACTGGTCGGCCGAGTGCCGCGGGTCGTGGCCAGAAGACGGCAACAGGCCGCTGTTACTGTCCGCCGGGCTGGAATCCAGTTTGAAACCGAACATGCCCAGTGCATCCACGCCAAACCCTATCGGCCCTTGGCTAAAACCGGACTGCACATTGAGGATGAAGCCTTGTGCCCATTCTTCGCGCTTGGACGCACCCTGGCTGGAACTGCTGTGGCCGTCACGAAAGTCTCGGTTGAAATAGACATTGCGTGCTTCAACCTTGGCACTGCTGTCTTCAAGAAAACCAGCGGCTTGGGCATTGGCACCGGCACACAACAGGAACAGGCCGGCAACACGACGCCCGGGGGCGCGGGGAAAAGGGGCAAACATGCGGGGAAACATCCAGAATCAAGGCGAGTAAATAACCGGTGGCACAGGCTGGCCACGGTATAGCGGCGCGGCCGAAGAATACCCGGCCATCATCAGAAATGATCGCGCAACCGCTCTACAACGCACCATTGGACCATGGTCTAAGCGCCGGACAGGGCCACCGTGAAGAAAAAGCCAAATAACGCACGGGGCACCGGGAAAGTTCCCCGCTTACTTCAAAAAAAGTTAGCAGTTTACCCGGTACCCGTGAATGACTACACTCAATATCAGCGAACAACAGAACCTACCCGTGTGGCCGGCGTTTTTATTTCTTCAATGTTCGTCACGCCCTGCCACCGCCGACGTACAGGAGTGATTACAGTGTCCAGACTTGCAGAGTTTCGTGCTGCCGAAAAAGCGCTCCAGGAACAGATGGCGCAACTGGAAGCGTTGAAAAAGGATGCCGGCCTCAAACGCGAAATCGAATTCGAGCAGAAACTAGTCGGCCTGATGAAAAGCTATGACAAGAGCCTGCGCGATATCATCGCCATCCTCGACCCGAAGGCCGCGCCCCGGGCGCCCAGTGCCGCGCCCAAACAACAACGCCGCCCACGCGTCGTGAAGGTTTACACCAACCCGCACACCGGCGAGCGAATCGAAACCAAAGGCGGTAATCACCGTGGCCTCAAGGCCTGGAAAGAGCAGTACGGAGCCGCCACGGTAGAAAGCTGGGTACGCTGATGAAACGTCCACGCAGACTTCACACTTTTTTCACAACGGCTGGCTCAGTATCGAGACAGCTAAAGGACTAGCGACCCCATCACGCGCCCGCACATGCGGGCCTCTAATTCCAGCGCCCTGCCTTGTGCAGGGCGCTTTCATTTGCGCAATCGGCGCACTGCCGTATCATGGCCAGCCTGTCTGTTTTGCCGGTGCCCTGTGCCCGGCCTTGCCTCAGGAGTTCCCATGAGCCTGCACGATCTGCAAACCCTGCCTGGCGTCACCGCCCAACCGGACGCTGCCACTGCTCAGTTCGTCTTCAACCACACCATGCTGCGGGTCAAGGACATCGAAAAGTCCCTGGACTTCTACACCCGCGTGCTGGGCTTCCGCCTGGTGGACAAGCGCGACTTCCCCGAAGCGGCCTTCAGCCTGTACTTCCTGGCCTTGGTCGACCCGGCGCAGATCCCGGCCGATGACGCCGAACGCCACCAGTGGATGAAGTCGATCCCCGGCGTGCTGGAGCTGACCCACAACCACGGTACCGAGAACGATGCCGCGTTCGCCTACCACAACGGCAACACCGACCCGCGCGGTTTTGGCCATATCTGCGTTTCGGTACCGGACGTGCGCGCCGCCTGTGCGCGCTTCGAGGCCCTGGGCGTAGCGTTCCAGAAACGCCTGCAGGATGGCCGCATGAACCACCTGGCCTTCATCAAGGACCCGGACGGTTACTGGGTCGAAGTCATCCAGCCGAGCGAACTCAAGGGCTGAGTTCCTCGCGCTGCGCTCGTCGGGCCGGGAACTCCTGGCCCCTTGCTGTGGTATATGGAGGTAACTGCTTCACATGCCACAGCGAGGTAAGGACGATGCAATCTCTTCACTGTGAATACCGCCAGCACACCATCACCGCCAGCGTGATGCCACACCCCGACTCTCCCCTGCCCTATGCCGCCGGATGCCGGATTACCGACCCAGAAGGGCATACCAGCAAGCGCATGGCGATGCCGATGAAGTTCTTCTCCGACCTGGAGAATGCACAACATGTGTCGCTGGCCCATGGCCGGGCGCTGGTCGACCAGCAACTGGATGAAGGGCACAAGGTGTTCTGATCCTGGTTGGTGCTGTCTTGGCCCTTTCGCCGGCTTACCCGCGAAGGGGCCAAGACAGGCGCAATCAGATATCCCGGGCGTAAGCCACCGCCGCCTCCACCTGCGCCGGCGTCGGTCGCACACCGGTGTACAGCACGAACTGCTCCAGCGCCTGCAGCGCAATCACCTCCAGCCCGGTGACCACCGGTTTACCCAGCGCCTGCGCGCGCCGGATCAATGGTGTCTGCGCCGGCATCGCCACCACGTCGAACACCCGCTCGGCCGCAGCGATGGCGTTTTCGGAAAACGCCAGCTGCTCGGCTTGCGCACCACCCGCCATGCCGATTGGCGTCACGTTGATCAACATCGGTGGGCACAGGTCCTCCAGCTCAGCCACCCAGCGATAGCCACAGACATCCGCCAACTGCCGCCCGGCCTGCTCGTTACGCGCAACGATGATGCTCTCGGCAAACCCGGCATCGCGCAGCGCACTGGCAACGGCTTTGGCCATGCCGCCGCTGCCGCGCAGGGCAAACGCCGTGCGCGGGTCGACCTGGTGCTGCGCCAGCAACTGACGTACCGCCAGGTAGTCGGTGTTGTACGCCTTCAGATGGCCGTTGGTATTGACCAGGGTATTGACCGACTCGATGGCCGCCGCGGAGGGGTCGACCTCGTCGACCAACGCCATGCAGGCTTCCTTGTACGGCATCGATACGCCGCAGCCGCGGATGCCCAGGGCGCGGATGCCCGCCACTGCTGCCGGCAGGTCATCGGTGCGCATGGCCTTGTAGTAGAAATCCAGGCCCAGCTGCTGGTACAGGTGATTATGGAAGCGCACCCCGAAGGTACCGGGGCGGCCGGCCAGGGAGATGCACAACACGGTATCTCTGCTGGGACTTGTCGACATAACCTGCTCCTTTGTCATAACTGAAACGTTTGTGCAGCGTAACAGAGGCAACCACTGGTCGTCCCTTACACAACCTTTACCGTTTCCCTGTGCTCAGCCGAGCAAGAGTGGGGTCATAGTTAACAGGACCCCACGCTCGGGGTGTCCTTGCGAGGTTGCTTTATGAACCGCCACATTCCTTCAGTCGCCCTGCTGGTCGGTGCCCTGGCCATCAGCGGGCCCGCTGCCGCCCATGGTGGCCATGGCGGCGGTGGTTGGTATGGCCCGGGCCCGCTGCTAGGTGCCGCCGTGGTTGGCGCGGTGGTTGGGGCAACGGTTTATGGCGGGCGCGAGCGTACCGTGTATGTCGAGCGCCAGCCGGTCTACTACGCACCGCCGCCGGTGTACATGCAACCGCCACCACCACCGGTGTACTACCAACCGTACTATGCGCCACCGCCGGGCTACCGCAGCTACTACGGCCCGCCACCGGTGTATTACGGCCCGCCGCGCTGGTGAGGGTTGATAGAACTAATGACCACTATCGAGGAAGTTGATTTCAAAGCGCCTCGGCTGCTGCGTATGGTGAAGCCATGTTTACAGGAGGTCCCCATGGCCACTATTCAGATCATGTCCGTTGTCGGCAGTGCCGTCCCCGCTGCGTTGCGTGAACAAGGCCTGCTGGCCTGCTGGTACCTGGTGCGCAACGGCGAAGCCGTTAGTGGCCCGATGCCGAGCCGGGCCTCGGCCCAGGCGCTGATCGAACAGCTGCAACCAGGCACCCTGGTCGCCTGACCCGTATTTGTTGTGCGTTGCTCCCTACGCCCTTCTGGCCCGCCTATTGGCGGGTCTTTTTTTTTCCATCGACGCAGGCCGGCTGGCTGTAGTTGCAGGCCTAAAATCGGTTTAGCCTGGCGCTAGCCACGGCACAGAAAATATTTACCTTCAAACCTATTTAGCAACGAGCTAAACACTGGCATGCTTCGCCTCATGGACATCTACGAAATCCGCAAGCACAACCTGGTCAAGCTGATCGGCAACCAGAGAAAAGGCGCCTGTGCAGAACGCTGGGGCATGGCCCCTGCACACCTCAGCCAGATCCTCTCAAACAAGACAGCGAAAAACCTGGGTGATGACGTGGCGCGCAGAATCGAAGGTATCGAGGGCTTGCCCCGCGGGTGGTTCGACACCATGGCGGCCGTTGAGCAGGTACAGGCCGACCTTGCCGACAGCAGGCTGTCCGCATCTGAGCTGGTCAAGCAGATGCTGGCCAGAAGCGGCAAAGGCATTCCCGAAGAAACCCGGCAACGGCTGCTGGCTGCTGCCGAGGAACCGGTAAAGGCCACGCTGGTCAAGGCTGACCTGGCTCAGCCCGGCCTGGTGGGTGACGAGGTATGGATCGCCCACTATGACGTGCGGGCGGCCATGGGCGGCGGGCAGGTCCCCCACGACTACCCGGAGATGTTCAAGGACGTCCGCGTCAGCCCAAGCCACCTGCGCGAGCTGGGCGTGGAATTCAGCGACCATCACCACCTGAAGATGGTGACCGGCTGGGGCCAGTCGATGGAGCCGACCATCAGGCACCGCGACCCGCTGATCGTGGACGTCAGCATCCGTGAGTTCGTCGGCGATGGCATCTACCTGTTCTGCTGGGGTGACCACCTCTATATCAAGCGGCTGCAGATCGCCGATGAAGAGCATTTCGAAATGATTTCCGACAACTCGCGCCACAAGGACCGCATGGTCCGTCAAGAGGAAACCTACATCCAGGCCAGGGTGCTGCTGGTGTGGAATGCGCACCTGGTATGACGCCAAGCCCGCCTCCTGGCGGGCTTTTTTCTGCAACTCAGAACGGTGCAGCCTCGCCCGCCTGCTGCTCTACGGCAAGATCGTCGCGCGCCCCCACGCTGCTGCGCGCCCAACGCAGCGTGACACTGTCGTCATCGTTGAAGGCAAGGTCCAACTCAGGCGTTTCGGCCAGCAGGCCCAGCACTTCCTGCCACTCAGCCTCACCATCCGTATCCAGGCGATGGACCACAACCCAACGCTGGGTCTGGGCCAGCGGGTGGTTGATCATCGCTGACACCCGCAGGCTAAGCCGCTCTAACCCGGTCATTTGCTGGCGCTGCTGCAGCGTCGGCTGCATGTGCTTGGACATAGGCTCACTCCAATACCTGTATTTTTGTACAGTATACGGGTAAAGCATAGCCCACTGCAAAAACCAGCGTAAAGCCCGTTTCCAGGAAAAACCTGACCTGGAGAAGATTTGCCGACGAGCGAAATTAATTTAGCCAAAAGCTATTGACATGAATTTAGCGCACAGCTAATTTTTTTACCGACAGCGGCGCAATAGTCGCTGCCAGCCCCATGGGCACAACCCGTTATCGATTATCAAGGAGTACCTCCATGAGCGTAGACATCAGCAATCTCATCCTTTCCGTTCCGGTGGCCGAATCCTCCACCAGCCTGGTCGCCGACGAGCTCACTGGCAGCGAAGCGATCGCCCAGTATCCAGAATATGTATCCGTGCTGGCCGACGGTTCGGTGCAGCTGTCTGCCCCAACCAAAGGCGCGTCGAGCAAAAGCACCCACCGGACGCGCTGCGAGTGGTCGGAGCCAACCTACTGGACGCTGGCTGGTGCGCCAAACCACTGGAATCGTCAAGTGATGACCCTGACCAAGGTCAACTGGGCGCAGAAGGTGGTCGTGGCGCAGATGCACGTGTACGGCGACGACAGCCCGCCGGTAAAGGTGTTCTGGAGAAAAGGCGATATCACCCTGGGGTTCCGGCAGACCTACAACCAGACCGATCCGGTGAACTCGACAGTGCTCAGGGGCGTACCACTGGGGGCGAAGTTTTCCGTGAGCATCCACGCCACCGCCCAGGGCACCGTCAACGTCACTGCCAGTTGCAACGGGGTGACCGGCAGCTCCGGCGACCTGCCGTTCGACAGCAGCTGGGCGGCGCACCAGTTCGAGTTCCATGGCGGCGTCTACAACCAGGTCGATTACACCGACACGACGCCAGCCGATGATGGCTCGATCTGCATCATCAGCGATCTGTCACTGGTCCATGCCTGAACTTGGCTAGCCGAAAGACGTCCCGATGCCCTGTGCCTGGCGCAGGCAGCACGGGACGTTTTGCGATGAGGTCGGCGTTGTCTGGCAAGCGCATTTGACCGCAAAGAGCCGGCTAACTACGCTGCGGCTACAAGCGTGAACCATTTTTGTGCGACAAGGAGTGTCGGCAATGTACCCGCATGTTCGTTCCCTATTTCTCATCGCCTGTGCCCTGCCCTTCACCCTTAGTGCGCTGGCCGCCCAGGCACCGCTCGATCCGCAGGAAACCGTCAAGCGCATCAACCGCAACTACAACACCATCAATAACCATTGCCAGGAAGCCGACACCGGCGCCGCACGCGGCCACTACTACTGCAGCGGTGTGACCTTGCGCATGGTCAACGACGGGCCGTTCAACCCCTGGGACTACAGCCCCTATGCGGTCAAGATCGGCGCCACCTCCTATAGCTGGCTGCGCAAGGACCTGAGCACGCGCATTCTCATCCACCCGGCCGGTTTCATCCTGCGCCTGCCCACCGACGCGGTGGCCTTGAAACTGCCGGTGAAGGAGCAGGGTTGGACCTGCATCTACGCCTTCGACGGCGGCACCGGGCCAGAACGCAAATGGTACGGCTGCGGCTTCTTTGACAACCGCGAACCGCCGCGCGCCGCCCAGGGCACCCTGACCAACCGTAATGCCGCGCTGGCCTATGGCACCTGCGCGGAAGCCGGGGTCGCCACCGCCGAGCAGTGGGCACAGAAATACACCGGCGTGTTGAAGGGCCCCATCCAGTACAACCAGTGCTCCTGGAACGCGGAAAAACCGAGTGACTGGAACGCCATGATCAAGGTCCACGAATCGCGCCTGAACCCCACCCGCAAGGACCCCTTCGCCTATAGCGCCCAAGTTACCGAGTTCATGCTCAAGAATGCCTCGGCGAGCAACGATGGCAGCGAGAATATGCAGCACATCGACGCCTTCATCTACAACGTCAACAGCACGCAGAACTTCGCCACCCGCGGTGACGTGGCACCGCCAAAACCGGAAAATGGCCTGAACAGTGCGCGCAACTTCCAGAAGAAACTCCAGGCGCAGGGCTACAGTGTGCCGATCCTGCGGCTGGACTTCAGCAAACCGCCAGAGCAACGCTTCAGCTATGTCGCCGCCGACCAGGCAATCGACCTGTCCCCCGCCGGTGACGGGCAACCGGCGCCAGTGCCAGCCGCGCCGCGCTATATCGCCGCGACCAGCTGGGCCGAGCGCTACGACCCCGGCAGCAAGAAGAACGAATGGACACTCAACGTCATCCCCACTGCCGAGGGCAAGGCGATCCAGGCCAGCGACCAGGACAGGTTGTACCGGGAATTGTTCGAACTGCGCGGCGCGGACAGCCAGTGGCGCGACAATGAAAAGTCCCCAGGCAGCATGCGCCAGCAACTGGCCTGCCTGGTGCGTAACTACCCGGCCAAGACCGAGTGGAACCTGGAGCCGTTCCGCCCTGCCGTCACCCCCGAGGCAGCGGCCAAGGCCGGTTGCAATCCTGTGCCAGCGCAAGCGCCCAGTTACATCGCTTCTGCCGATTGGATCAAGCGCTACGACCCCGGCACGCGCCGGCAGGAATGGACCCTGAGCGTGGTGCCGACCCCGGCGGGGCGCGCCTTGCCCGATGCGCAAGTCGGCGCGCTGTACGACCAGCTGTTCACCCTCAGAGGTGCCGACGGCCAATGGCGCGCGAATGAGACTTCTGCCGGGAGCATGCGCCAGCAATTGAGCTGCGTGCTGGTCAACTACCGGGGCAAGACGCCCTGGAACCTGGAGCCGTTCCGGCCAAGGCTATCCGACAGCGAAACCCGCGCCGCAGGTTGCAACCCGGTCCCGCGCTGACCACTCGACCGTTTGACTGTTCACCTGGCAAGCAAGGAGGTGCAGCCGTACCCGAATGAAGTTGGACCGCAGGTTGTTTTTTGGCTAATCAGGGAGATACAGGCCATGCAAAAACGTTTGAACAGGATTGTCCCGCTACTGACCTTGCCGTTGTTTCTGCACATCACCTCGGCCAACGCCGAGTCCTGCGAAGAGACCCTGAGGCAGGTGGAAAGCCTCTACAACAAAACCGTCGACAGCTGCGGCAACGACCCAGCATCCGACTGTTCCGGCCTGTTGATCAGGGGTACCCACCGCGCCGACCCGGCAAAGGGCCAGCAATGGGACGTATGGAACCCAAGCCCCAAGGCGCGGGAGCTGGGCACCTTTGCCGCCTCCTGGATGCGTGCCGACGGCATCAGCTATGAAGACCCGGGCATGAGCACGCAGAACGGCTACATCATCAAGCCGATCGACCTGGTGCGCGCCCCCGAGACGCCGGTGCATGTGTACTGTGCCTTCCCCAACGACGCCTGGACCGATTTCCGTGATGACCGGGGCTGCGGCAATAACCGCAATACCAGCCAGACCGAGGCCGTTTGCCAGGCCATGGCCCCGCCCATCACCAACGCCAGTGCCTGGGTCGCCCATTTCACCCGGTTCAACAACGACCGCCTGCAGGACCAGCTGCAATGTGGCTTCAACATGCGCAACCCGATGAGCAGCCAGGACCGGGTCAATGCGTTCCGCAACTTCATGGGCGCCCGACGTGTCATCAACACCCGGGAGTTCCAGACCCAGACCGAGCTGCGCCTGGGCAACCCGAAAGATGATGAATTGCCGATCCTGGCGTTTTTCTACAGTGATCAGCGCGGCCTGAACGATGCCCTGGCCAACCAGCGCGACTACAAGAACAAGACCGGCAAGGACCGCAACATCGTCAAGATCAACTTCCCGCGCACGCCCAACGGCAAGGCCAGCTTCTCCTGCACCCAGGCAGCGCCGCTGCCCACGCAGCGGTTCTGCGACAGGTACATTGAGTCCAGCACCTGGGTGCAGCGCCCGGATCCGAAACTGGGGCCGGACACCTGGTCGCTGCAGGTCGTGCCCACTGCCTGCGGCCGGGCGATCAAAGACGACCAGACCGACCGGATGTTCGCCGAGCTGTACAACAAGCACAAGGACGATGCGCAATGGCGGCGCTACAGCGTCAACGGTGGCTCGCTACGTCGCCAGCTGGTGTGCCACCTGGCAGCAAGCTATGACAACAAACCGGTCAGGGACAAACCCGAATGGAACCTTGAGCCGGCGCGCCCGTACGTCGACCAGGCCACCGCCGTAGCGCAGTACTGCAACCCGTATTGAACCGCTGGCCCGGACCTGCCGGTACTGACCGCTATCGGCGGGTTCCAGGCCTTGGTTTTCATGGCATGCGCCAGCTTGACGAGCATGCCCCTAGGGGGTTGGCTCAGCCGGGCAAGTGAGCCATGACGTAGCGCACCGTCCGTTTCAGTGTCTGTGCCATGTCAGGATGCGTTAACCGATACTTGCGCTCCAGGTGCTCGCTCTCGCTCATGTCGAAGCGTTGCGTCTGGATGAAGTTCAATGACTCCGCGCGGATCTCCAAACGGGCGGCCAGCCCAGGAATCGTCGCTAGCCAGCGGAGCAACCCGATCGCGACATGGCGCTGGGGTGGCTTGACCCCCAGCGTTTGCGCCAACTCCTTGAGCAGCCCCTGCAGGTTGGGCGTGTGCTCATGCAGCGCCAGCACCTGCCGGTTGGCCAGCAAAGGGTCGAACGCCACGCAGGTCATCAGCGTCACCAGGTAATCGACGCTGACCATTGGCAACCAGTGCTGGGGGGAACCAGGCACAGCCTTGAAACGGCCTTGCGCCAGATTGCGAATGAGTTCGACCAGCGGCTGGCCTGCCAGGATGTGCCCACTCTCGCTGTGGCCACATACCGTTGCCGGATGCACCATGGTGTAATCCGCGTGTGCTTCCTGCATGTAGCGGATGACCGCGAAATGCGCTTCGAGCTTGCTGCCTTCGTAGCCACCCACGCGGCGATAGACTGCGCGCCAGTCAGTGTTTCCGGGGCAGTCGTAATCAACCCCGATACCGTCGAGGAAGGCGAGGTTCTGTACCATGTAGCCGCCCACCATCAGCAGGCGGGCGTGCAAGCTCGCCGCCAGCCTGGCGACCCTCAGCGCGCCTTGCACATTGACCGCGCGGGCACGTTCCATCGTCAGCCCCCAGGAGAACTCTGCGGCCAGGTGGAAAACCACCGAGACGCAGGACACGCTCTGCCTATCTGCCTCGCTGAGCCCAAGCCCGTCCCTGCTGATATCGCCCGCAACGGCATGCAGATTCGCCGGGTTACCGCCCAGCTGGCCGACCTGCTCCCTGAGACGCGCGAGGTGGCCCGGGTTGCGCATCAGCACCCAGGTCTTGTGCCCAGTCGCAGAAAGCCGGGCCAGCAGATGTTGCCCGACAAACCCGCTACCGCCTGTAACGAAGCATTCCACAGCCATGACCGAATCCTTGTTTGCATGATCGGCGCAGGCTAAGGTATAGAGCCTGGTCTACAGTCAAGGAATTTCGCTGTGAATGTTGGAGAGTTGGAGCGCCGCAGTGGCATCGGCCGTCACGCATTGCGCTATTACGAAAAGCTCGGGCTTATCGGCGCCCATCGACGGGCCAACAACTACCGCAGTTACAGCGAACAGACCGTTGCTGACCTGCAGTTCATCCAGCTTGCCCAGAGCATGGGGTTTTCACTCGCGGCGATCGGCGACATTTTGGCTGCCAAGCGCGGCAACACCATCGATTGCGCACAAGGCGCAGCCTTGATCGCGGAAAAAATGGCCGAAATCCAGGCGAAGATCATCGCCCTGCAAGCCGCCTATGCCTCTCTCGATACGGAACGTAAAAAGCTTGAAGCCAGTGCCATCGCCAAGGGGCTGATGCTGCCGCACCTTGCTCTACAGGGGGCTGCCTCCAGGCAATAAAAAACCCAGCGCAAAGGCTGGGTTCAGGCGTTAGCACTTGCTTATTGGGAAACGCTTCGGCTGTGATGCCAGTACAGGTATGCCAAGCCTACTGGAGCGATGAAAATCGCCATTGACCAGCAAAGCGCCATGGTGAAAACCTTGACCGACAACATGAACAGCGCGTTCACGAAAAAGACGTTATTACCCATGATGAAGCCCACGACGCTTTCGTAGACGAAACGAGAGTACGGGTATAACAAGGTCGAGACGACTGCCATCAGCAGCAGGCCGGGTTTGCCGGTCAGGCCGGTGGGGCTATTGGCAGCGAAGCCCAGAATCAACGCCGCGAAAAGCGCGCCGAAGAAAAGCTGGCGGATGTAATAGCTCGGTGTCAAACCGCCAAACGTCATTGCAATGATGCGCCGCATAAGATCCCTCTCAGGCTGGTAACAAAGGCGCAGACTTTACCAGTTGCAGAATTCACGGGCAAAGCGGCAAATGGCAACCCGAACCTGATTAGCCAGGGCGGCTGGTGTTGCTTGCGAACTTGCAGAAACCGAGCCACGACTTATCCAGCCGCGATACAGGATTAAATTTCCTTCACCTTGCGCCCTTTAGTCATAAGGCATTCGACAGCATTTCAGCCATACTCCAGAATGCAGCGGTTTTTGGGGGAAAACCCTTGCACAGCCAACGACATACCAACTTTTAGTGAGCCTGAACGTGAAAACATCCCTGTCCATCCTCAGCCTGCTGCTGTTGCTCACAGGTACCGCGACCCTCCCGTCGACCGCTGCTGCACAATCCCCGGCCCAGGTTCAACGTGACCCGTCCAAGCTGCACCTGGCTTCAGGCAGCGCTCTGCTGATCGATCTGAACAGCAACCAGGAGTTGTATTCGAACCACGCCGACCGCGTGGTGCCGATCGCCTCGGTGACCAAGCTGATGACCGCCATGGTAGTGCTCGACGCCAAGCAGCCCATGGATGAAATGCTCACCATGACCATCGCCAACAACCCGGAAATGAAAGGCGTGTATTCGCGGGTGCGCCTGGGCAGCCAGCTGGACCGCCGCGAGACCTTGCTGATTACCCTGATGTCGTCGGAAAACCGTGCGGCCAATACCCTGGCCAACCATTACCCGGGTGGCTACCCGGCGTTCATCAAGGCGATGAATGCCAAGGCCCGCAGCCTGGGCATGGCGCACACCCGCTACGTCGAACCGACCGGCCTGTCGACGCAGAACGTGTCCACCGCCCGCGACCTGGCCAAGCTGCTGATGGCCTCGCGCAAGTACCCGATGCTGAGCGAGCTGTCGACCACGCGCGAGAAGACCGTGGCCTTCCGCAAGCCCAACTACACGCTGGGCTTCCGCAATACCGACCATTTGGTGAACAAGAGCAATTGGGACATCAAGCTGACCAAGACCGGCTTCACCAATGAGGCCGGGCACTGCCTGGTGCTGTTGACCCGCATGGACAACCGCCCGGTGGCCATGGTCATCCTCGATGCGTTTGGCAAGTACACCCACTTCGCCGATGCCAGCCGCATGCGCCAGTGGCTGGAAACCGGTGCCGCCAAGCCAGCGCCGGCGGTGGCCATGCAGTACAAGGCGGAGCGGCAGAACAAAGGGCGCCTGGCGGCGGAATGACGGCGCTTGGTGACAGCGCTGGTTGAGCCAAGGGCGCGGGTGTTCGTCGAAAGAGGGACAGCGCCCATCAGATCGAGCGCCGCCCGCGCGGCGCATCGCGGATGAATCCGCGCCTACAATGCCCACATTGGGAATGCGGCGGTGCACCATCGAGCACGCTCGCCGCCGTATCCTGCGTCAGGCCTGGGTACTGACCATCCCGCCCGCACTGCTGCCACCGGTGGTCTGCAATGCTTCGAGCAACTGGGCGGTAGCCTGCAGGATTTCACCATTGAGCGTGGCGATGCTCGCCTGCCTGGCACTCACGGCGGCCAGTTTGGCCGTTTCTTCCATCGGCTGAGCCATCACCAGGGCCAATTGCTTCTGCTCGTCGGCCAACTGCTTCTGCAGCCGCTTGATCATCTCGCGCAATTGCTTGATATGCGCAGGTTCAGCACTGTCGTTGCTGCTCTCGGCACCTTGGGCTTTGCTGTCAGCGCTGACTTTCGACAGGTCGACCTGGGTGCTGGCTGCCCCGCCCTCTTCGTTCTTCTGCACATCCTGGCTGGCGACCGCCGAGGTACTGCCCGACACTTGGCCCGCGGTGCCGACGCTGATTGCTGCAATGGCGCTCATGTGTTTCTCCCTGCAAGAAAAAATGGGTCCTTGATCTGATCTGCCTATCGGCCGCAAGGCGCAGGTCTTTAGCCCCGGCTTGTTACCAAGCAGCCGGCCGCCGGTAAATTCCCGAGCGTTTGGCTCGTTCCAACCCATGTACCTACGCAGGCGCCGGCTCATCCCGGCGAGCGTCCACCTTCGACCACTATGGAATCGCAGCCATGAGCCAGTCTGCCCCCCCGGAAACTGTCAAGGACTTGATCGGCGTGGGCTTCGGCCCTTCCAACCTGGCCCTGGCCATCGCCCTGGAAGAACTCGCCGAGTCCCAGGGCCATGCCCTCGATGCGCTGTTCATCGACAAGCAGCAGGACTACCGCTGGCACGGCGAAACCCTGGCGACCCAGAGCGAGCTGCAGATCTCGTTCCTCAAGGACCTGGTATCGCTGCGCAACCCCACCAGCCCCTACAGTTTCGTCAACTACCTGCACCAGAAGCAGCGCCTGGCCGACTTCATCAACCTCGGCACCTTCTATCCCTGCCGCCTCGAATACAACGACTACCTGCGCTGGGCCGCCGAGCACTTCGCTACCCAGGCGGTGTATGGCGAGGAGGTGCTGCGCATCGAGCCGGAAGTGCAGGCGGGCCGGGTCAAACACCTGCGCCTGGTGTCGCGTGACATGCAAGGCCGCGAATACAGCCGCCATAGCCGTTCGGTGGTGGTCGGTAGCGGCGGCACGCCGAAAATACCGGAGAAGTTCGCCGCCTTCGGCGACGACCCGCGGGTATTCCACCATTCCCGTTACCTCAGCAGTCTGAACCAGCTGCCGTGCACCGCCGGCACACCGATGCGCATCGCCGTGATCGGTTCCGGCCAGAGCGCCGCCGAGGCGTTCATCGACCTCAACGACAGCTACCCATCGGTCAAGGTCGACATGATTCTGCGCGGCTCGGCGCTCAAGCCCGCCGATGACAGCCCGTTCGTCAACGAGATCTTCGCGCCGGACTACACCGACCTGGTCTACAACGAACCGGCCGACCAGCGCAGCAAGCTGCTCGGCGAATACCACAACACCAACTACTCGGTGGTCGACCTCAACCTGATCGAGCGCATCTACGGCATCCTCTACCGGCAGAAAGTGGCGCACCAGTACCGCCACAACGTGCTGTGCAGGCGCCAGGTGGAAACGGTGCTGGCCACCGGCGAAGGGCTGGAGCTGACCCTGCGCGACCTTGCCACCGGCCAGCAGCAAACCCACCGCTATGACGCCGTGATCCTTGCCACCGGCTACGAGCGCCGCTCGCACCGTGACCTGCTGGCACCGCTGGCCGGCTACCTTGACGATTTTGCGGTCGATCGCAACTACCGTGTGCTGGCCAGCCCCGACCTGCAGGCCTCGGTGTACCTGCAAGGCTTCTGCGAAAACAGCCATGGCCTGAGCGACACCCTGCTCTCGGTGCTGCCGACACGCGCGGCAGAGATCGGCCGCGCGCTGTACCAGGACCTGGCGCAGCTGCACGGCAAACCGCAGGCGGCGGTCGCCCTGACCCGCGCCTGAACCGCTGCTTACCACTGCCTGGCCGGCCCGGCGCAATACGCGCAGGCCGGCCTTGGTGTTTCTGAAACATTTTCTTGCATTTAAAACGGCAGGATTCTGATTCTCATTCGTCCTTATCAGTACAGCCTCTTTGGCTGGGCACACGCTCGACCACCCTTGCAGAAGACTGTCCGATGGCCAAAACCGCGAAAAAATCGAAATCCAGGCTTTGGTTCCTGGTCCACAGCTGGCTCGCCCTGCCGATCTGGTTCTTTGTCCTGATCGTCTGTTTCACCGGCATGCTCGCCGTGGTCAGCCAGGAAATCGTCTGGCTGGCCAACCCGGACGTACGCGCCAACAAGCCCGATGGCGAGGTCGAACGCCTGACTTTCCAGCGAGTGCTGGATGCGTTGCACAGGGCCGAGCCGGACATGCTGGTGGAGCGCCTGAGCCAACCCGACGGTTCGCACTTTGCCATCAAGGCCGATGTCACCCTGGCGGACGGCAGCCGCCCGACGTTGTATGTAAACCCCTACACCGGCGCAATCCAGGGCAAGACGCCCGACTTCGACTTCGAGGCCTTCACCCGTGCCCTGCACGGCTGGTGGCTGGTGCCATTCACCAATGGTTTCAGCTGGGGCTGGTACCTGGTGTCGCTGCTCGGCCTGCCCATGCTGGCGTCGCTGGTCACCGGCCTGGTGGTTTACAAGAAATTCTGGAAAGGCTTCTTCAAGCCGCTGCGCATCGGCCATGGCTCGCGGATTTTCTGGGGCGACCTGCACCGCCTGGCCGGGGTCTGGTCGATCTGGTTCATTGCGGTCATCTCCATCACCGGTACCTGGTTTCTGATCCAGGCGATCCTGTTCGACAACCACATCACCATTTCCAGCCGCCCGGTGGTGCCGGTGATTGCCCGCGAGGACGTGCCGCAAAGCAGGGATGGCAGCCCGGCACCGCGCATCGACCTGGATGAAGCCGCGCGTATTGCCGGCCTGACGATCCCGGGGCTGGAGATCAGTTTCATCACCCTGCCAGCCACCGCCTACAGCCATGTCACCCTGGCCGGGCCGGGCTGGTACCCGCTGATGTTCCAGAGTGCTTCGGTGAACCCTTATACGCGCAAGGTCGACAGCCAGTTCCTGCTCAGCGACCGCTCGCCTCTGGAGTTCGTCACCGAATCCATGCGCCCGCTGCATACCGGCGATTTCGGCGGCCTGCCGATCAAGCTGGTGTGGTTCTTCTTCGGTTTGATCCTCACCCTGATGGTGTTCAGCGGCTTGCTGATCTGGACCAGGCGCACCGCCCAGGCCACCGCCGCCGCACTCAAGCGCAGCGAACGCGCGCCACGCCCGGCCCGCCCTGGCAGCACCGTGGAGGTACGCCCATGAGCAAGGCACACGCGCTGCCCGGCAGCCCGCTGAAGCAGCTGTGGCTGAAGTGGCGCTTTCACCTGAATGTGCTGCTTATTCTCATCCCGCTGGGCTTCATGCCGAAGTACTTCGCCGACGCCAAGCTGTTCCGTGGCGAAGCCGGCCTTGGCGCCAATGTGATCAGCGACATCCAGGTCGGCCCCTACCGCCTCGACCTGGCCGAACTGCGTGACGAGGCCCCCCGCGCCGACGGCCCGGCCGGGTACTTCAAGGTATTCAACGCCTCGTTGTGCAAGGCCTGTATCAAGGAGGTCAAGGCCGCCTACCTGCGCATCGGCAAACCGCGCAGCCTGCGCACCGCCGGCACCATTTTCTTTGGTGCGCCGTACCACATGGGCACGTCGCTGCCCATCCCGCCCCGCACCCGCGCAGACGCGCAGATCTGGATCACCCTGGAAGGCTGGGACGGCAGCCTGCACCAGGCGTCAGTCCCGCTGGCCCAGGCATCGCCCGCCACCGTGGCCTGGCTCGAGAACCAAGGAGGCAAGAAATGAGACACCTGTTGCGCATCCTCGCCCTGCCTGTGCTGGTGCTGGGCGCTGGCCCCGCCCTGGCACACAACCCGATGTGCGAATGCGAAGGACTGGCCGATGGCCAGGTCAAGTGCACCGGGGGCTTCTCGGACGGCAGCGCTGCCCCCGGGGTGACGCTGGATGTAATCGGCTACGACGAACAGGTACTGGTCGGCGGCAAGCTCGGTGAGGACTCGACGCTGACCTTCAAGCGCCCGGACGGCGAGTTCTATGTGCTGTTCGATGCTGGCCCCGGGCATGTGGTGGAAGTCGACCACGCCGACATCGTCCAGCCATGAGCCGCTGCCAAGTGATCCGCCCGGCCGGTGCCGGGCACGAAACCCTCTACGTGCTGCTGGTCAGCCTGCTGATCGTGGCGCTCGCCGCCAGCGTGGTGCTGGTGCGCGGTGAGCGCGAGGACGAACAGGCCATCGCCAGCCACCAGATCGATGCCCGGCGCGACCTCACCGCCGCCGAGCAAGGCCTGTACACCGACCTGCGGGTGGCCTTCGACGAAATCCGCCTGCTGCGTGAAGAAACCGCCGCCGTCCCCAGCGTGAGCGCCCTGGCCGAGGAAGGCCTGCCACCGTTCGTGGCCGACACCGGCAGCCAGCGCCGCGGCAGCCATCAGTGGTCGTGGCTGCAGGCCGGTGCCTACCTGGGTCGCAGCCAGGCCCCGGAAGTAGCCGGCAGCCTGCTATTGATCGTGCCGAGCGACAGCGCTGGCGAGGCGGATGTCTGGCTACGCCGCGACACCATCGCTGTGCCGCCAGGCGACCTCAGCCAGGCCGCACTGATCGCGGCCGGCTGGCGGCAGGTGGTCAGCCATTACGACGCCGGGGTCACCCGCGAACACCGTCACTGAACCCAAGGACTCCGCCCATGTTCCGCTCCGCCCTCGCCCTGCTCCTGGCACTTGCCCTGCCGACACCGGCCCTGGCCGATAACGGCAAGCCGCTGCGCATCGGCATCACCCTGCACCCCTACTACAGTTATGTGCGCAACATCGTCGGCGACAAGGCCGAAGTGGTGCCGTTGATCCCGGCAGGTTTCAACCCGCATGCCTACGAACCCCGGGCGCAAGACATCAAGCGCATCGGCACGCTGGATGTGGTGGTGCTCAACGGCGTCGGCCATGACGATTTTGCCGAGCGCATGATCGCCGCCAGCGAGAAGCCCGCTATCCCGACCATCGAGGCCAACCAGAACGTACCGTTGCTGGCGGCCACCGGCATTGCCGCCCGTGGTGCCGGCAAGGTGGTCAACCCGCACACCTTCCTGTCGATCAGCACCAGCATCGCCCAGGTCAACAATATCGCTCGCGAGCTGGGCAAGCTCGACCCGGACAACGCCCGGCTGTACACGCAAAATGCCCGTGCCTACGCCAAGCGCCTGCGCACCCTGCGGGCCGAAGCCCTGGCCAAGGTCACCGAAGCGCCCGGCGCCAGTTTCCGGGTGGCGACCATCCATGCCGCCTACGACTACCTGGTGCGCGACTTCGGCCTGGAGGTGACGGCCGTGGTCGAGCCAGCCCATGGCATCGAGCCCAGCCCGGCCCAGTTGAAGAAAACCATCGACCAGCTGAAGGCCCTGGATGTGCGAGTGATCTTCTCGGAAATGGACTTCCCGTCGGCCTATGTCGACACCATCCAGCGTGAATCCGGCGTGCGCCTTTACCCGCTCACGCACATCTCCTATGGCGAATACACCCAGGACAAGTACGAAGTGGAAATGCAGCGCAACCTCGACACCGTCGTGCGCGCCATCCAGGAGAACCGCACATGACCGCCGCGGCCAACCTGCTGGCGGCCTGCGGGCCACGCATTGAGTTCGCCGGCATCGACCTGAGGCTGGGCGGCACCCGTATCCTCGACCAGGTCAGCTTCAGCGTGGCCGCCGGCAGCGTGCACGCCATCGTCGGCCCCAACGGCGCTGGCAAGAGCTCGTTGATCAAGACCCTGCTCGGGCAGATGCCGCACCAGGGCCAGTTGACCTTGCACTGGCCCGCAGAACACCAGGTGATCGGTTACGTGCCACAGGCGCTGGAATTCGACCGTGGCCTGCCAATGACCGTGGACGACTTCATGGCCGCCATGTGCCAGCGCCGCCCGGCCTTCCTCGGCCTGTCGCGCCGGGTGCAGCCGGCCATCGACGCGGCCCTGGCGCGGGTCGGCATGCTCGACAAGCGCAAGCGGCGCATGGGCGCGCTGTCGGGTGGCGAACGCCAGCGCGTGCTGCTGGCGCAGGGCCTGGTCCCGACGCCGCAGTTGCTGGTGCTGGACGAGCCGATGTCGGCCCTTGATGAAGCCGGTATCCAGGTGTTCGAACAGTTGCTGCGCGGCTGGCGCCAGGCCGGTACCACCGTGCTGTGGATCGAGCACGACCTGCAGGCCGTGCTGCGCCTGAGCGACCGGGTGACCGGCCTGAACCGCCAGGTGCTGTTCGATGCCCCGCCGGCCCAGGCGCTGACCCCGGAGCGCCTGCTGGGGCTGTTCTCCGTTCATCCGCGCAGCGAGGGGCGTGCCTGATGAGTGTTGAATCCTTGCGCCTGCTGGTCCAGGGCTGGGCCACGGCCGGCTACCTGCCCGAGGCACTGGCCTACGGTTTCGTGGTCAACGCCTTGCTGGCAGGCCTGATGATCGGCCCGGTACTGGGCGGCCTGGGTACCCTGGTGGTGGTCAAGCGCTTCGCGTTCTTCTCCGAGGCGGTCGGCCATGCCGCGCTGACCGGCGTGGCCATCGGCATTCTGCTGGGCGAACCCTACACAGGCCCGTACGGCAGCCTGTTCGGCTACTGCCTGCTGTTTGGCCTGCTGCTCAACTTCCTGCGCAACCGTACCGGGCTATCGCCGGACACGCTGATCGGCGTGTTCCTCTCGGTGTCGTTGGCACTCGGCGCCAGCCTGCTGCTGATGCTGGCGGGCAAGATCAATGTGCATATCCTGGAAAATGTCTTGTTCGGCTCGGTGCTGACCGTGAGCGGCCAGTACCTGCTGGTGCTGGGCATCGTCGCGCTGCTGGTACTGGCCCTGGCCGTGCCCCTGTACAACCGCATCATGCTGGCCAGCTTCAACCCGCAGCTGGCGGCGGTGCGCGGGGTGGCGGTGAAGACCCTGGACTACTTGTTCGTGGTGCTGGTGACCTTGGTGACGGTAGCGGCGGTCAAGGTGATCGGGGCGATCCTGGTCGGGGCGCTGCTGGTGATCCCGGCCGCCGCTGCGCGCCTGGTAAGCCAGTCGCTCAAGGGCTTTTTCTTCCTGTCGGTGCTGATCGCCACCCTGAGTACGCTGCTCGGCATCCTGCTGCCGATCGTCTTCGACCTGCCGGTGCCGTCGGGTGCCGCGATCATCCTGGTGGCCGGCATCTGCTTTGCCCTGGCTGCGCTGGCCCGCGCCCTCGTCCCCCATCTGCAAGGAAACCCGGCATGAACCTTAAACGCCTGACCCTGGCGCTGGCCCTGGCCGGCTTGCCATCGCTGTGTTTCGCCACCCAGGTGCTGACCAGCCTGCCGGTCACTCACAGCCTGGCCAGTACTCTGCTCGACGGCACTGCGGTACAGCTCACCCGCGCGGCGCCGGCCAACCTGCCGGCCAGCCGTCAGCCCGCGTATTTCAGCGGACGTGGTGGCGCCAACCTGCATAAGGCCGCGCAGCAGGCCGATGCAGTGATCGGCGTGCGTTCGATCTGGCGTGACGACCCGCTGTACCCGATGGCCCGGCGCAGCAATATCCGTATTGTCGAAATCGACGCCGCACGGCCGCTGGACGGCGCGCTGCCAGGCATTGCCGTCACCGGTGACGATGCCTATGGCGCCTACCCGTGGCTGAACCCGAGCAACCTTGGGCGCATGGCCGACGTAATGGCCAACGACCTGGGACGGCTGGCGCCGGAAGCCAAGACGACGATCCAGGGCAACCTGGCCAGGCTCAAGCGCCAGTTGCTGGAACTTGCCGCCAGCAGCCAGACGCGCCTGGCCAAGGCCGACAACCTGACCGTGGTGAACCTGTCGGAGCGCCTGGGCTACCTGGCCAGTGGGCTGAACCTGGATGTGCTGGAGCAGCCGCTGCCGGCCGCATGGGATGCCGCCGCGCTGCAGGCGCTGGAGCAGAACCTGAAGACCGAGGAGGTGGCAGTGGTGCTGGACCACCGCCAGCCGGAGCCGGCGGTGGTCGAGGTGATCAGGGCCGCCGGGGCGAAGCTGGTGGTGGTGGAGAGCGACCCTGAAGATGCCTTTGCCGGACTGGAGGTCAGTGTCGACCAGGTGGTGGGTGCACTGAGCGGAGGCTGAAGTGGCCTGTGCCGGCCTGTTCGCGAGTAGAACTGCGCACAGGCTGGCACAGGCGAGCCCCTGCTAACGCTTCATGCAGCGCTGATAGCGCTCATCCACCCGCCCGGCAAACCACGCCGTGGTCAGCTTGCGGGTGATCTTCGGGCTCTTCAGCTCGATCCCCGGCAACACCGCCCGTGGCAGCGGTTTGCCCGCCGCAGCATCGGCCAGGGCGAATACCCCGCTGTACAGGTCGCTGTCCTCGAATGCCAGGCGGTCGCCCTGCTCAAGCTGGCGGCGAATCTGCGGGTTGCGCAACCCGAGTCGGGTACCAAGCTTGCGCGCCGCTTGTTCGGTGGCCCCCGGCATGATCGAGCCCGGTGCAACCAGGTCCCCGTCGAGCGCCAGTGTCACCCCGCTCGCCTTGCTCAGTGCTGCCTGGAAGGCCGCGTTGCGGCTGGCGTACCAGCCCGCATTGAAATCGGCGAAGCGATACAGCTGGCGTTCGTAGTTCGCCGGGTAACCCAGCAAGTGGGCGATGCCGAAATACATGCCGCCACGCCGGGTGAACACCTCCTGGCGGATGCTGCCGGTGTAGCTGTAGGGGTAATCGCGCGCATGCTGTTCGGCAAAGTCGATGCTGACCTGCATCGGCCCGCCGGTATGCACCGGGTTCAACCCATCGAGCAAGGTCTTGCCCAGCGGCACGCGGGCGATGACCTCGTCGTACAGTTCGCTCAGCTGCTTCTCGCTGCGCACCGCCTGCAACCGCTGCTGGTAGCTCTTGCCATTGGCCGATGGGGTCTTCAGCGCCCCATCGACCAGCAGCCTGGGAATATGCAGGCGTGCGGCACGGCGGTCGATTTCCTGGCGGGCAATGCGCCCCAGGTTGGGCACCTGCGGGTCGGCGTTGAAGGTCGACTCCTGCTCGGTCACGGCCAGCACCGCGCACAGGTTGCTCTTGCTCGGGGCAATGCGCTGGGTTTCGAATGCCTGCTGAATGTCCCTGGCCCAGCCCTCGCGGTCCCTGGCCTGGGCCGGCAACAACCGCAGCAGTTGCGCGCGGACCTTGGCCGGGTCTGCTTCGGGTGCTTGCTCACGGCGCCCGGCGCAACCTTGCAGCAGCGCCAGGGCGATCAGCCCGATCGCCAGTATCCGGCCGTTCAGGGCTGTTCACCGACCAGGTAGGTCTTGCTGATGTGGCGGAACAGCGGGTGCCCGGCACTGCCCATCAGCTCGAACAACACCATCTCGCGGGTCACCACCTGAGCGCCCGCCGCACGCATGCGCGCCAGGCCGGCGGCCTTGCTCGCCGGGGTGCGGCTGTCGCAGGCGTCCTCGACCACGTACACCTGCTTGCCCAGCGCCAGCAGGCCGAGCACGGTCTGCAGCACGCAGACGTGGGTTTCCATGCCACAGACGATCACTTGCTCACGCGCCAGCAGGCTGGCTGGCAGACAGCCGGCGGCCACGCAGGAAAAGTGGCTTTTCTCCACCACCTCGGCGGCGGGCGCCACGGCCAGCAGCTCGGCCAGGGTATGCCCCAGGCCCTTGGGATACTGTTCGGAAATCACCGTCGGCAGCTCCAGCTCGGCAGTTGCGGCCAGCAACCAGCGGGCCCGAGCGCGGGTGCCTGCAGGGTCGCTCATGGCGCCGATGAGCTTCTCCTGGATGTCGACGACCAGCAGCGTCGCCTTGTGTGGATCGATCAGCATTGCCTGCCCCTTGCCTGGAAAAAGGCCTAGCCTCCCCCAGGCAAGCGGTGACGTCAATCAGGCGGAAAGCCGGAGCGGTTCGAGCGATGCGACCAGCGCAGTGAGCACCTGGTCTTCCTGTTCGTGAATGAAGAAGTGCCCCCCCGGGAACATCTGCAGTGAGAATGGCCCATGGGTTTCCTGGCGCCAGGCCTGCAGTTGCTCGTCGCTGGCGCGGTCGTCCACGCCACCCAACACGTGCAGCGGGCACTGCAACGCCGCGCGCTGGCGGTAGGCGTAGGTGCCGCAGAGCAGGAAATCGGCGCGCAGGATGGGCAAGGTCAGGCTCATCAGCTCGGCGTTGGCCAGCACTTCCTCGGGCGTGCCCTGCAGTTCGCGCAATTCGCTGATCAGCTCGGCGTCGCCCTTGGGTTCGCGCCAATTGTTGCGCTCGTAGTCCTCGCGACGGGTCGGCGCAGCGGTTCCACACGCGAACAGGGCCAGCGGCGGCGGGCAACCCAGCGCTTGCAGCTCATGGCTCAGCTCGAAGGCCAGCAGCGCGCCCAGGCTGTGGCCAAGCAGCGCATAAGGGGCACTGGCCGCCAGGCGTTGCTCGGCAGCCAGTTGCCGGGCCAGGGCCTGCAGGTCGGTGTGCAGTGGCTCGGCCATGCGCGCACCGCGCCCGGGCAGTTCGACCGGACGCACCTGCAGCCACGCTGGCAGCTTGCGCCGCCAGCGGCTGTAGACCATGGCGCTGGCGCCGGAGTACGGCAGGCACAGCAGGTTCAGCGCGGTCACTGGGCAGCGGCTTCGGCCATTTTCTGGCGCAGGCTCAGCGGGCGCATGTCGGTCCAGACTTCGTCGATGTAGGCCAGGCAGTCTTTCTTCAGGCCGCTCTTGCCAACGGCGCGCCAGCCGTTGGGGATGGCCTTGTAGTCGGGCCAGATCGAGTACTGCTCTTCGTGGTTGACCACTACCTGGAACTGGATATCGTCGCGGTCGAAAACGGAAGTCATTGCCTGTCTCCTTGAGTGATGAATGCCACTGCGCGCGTGGCGCAGGGGAGCTTTGTAGTAGACGTGGCACGCGCTGAAAAAATTAGCGGCCTGGCACGTGTAGGAGCGCCCTTGCGTCGCGATCGGGCGCGCAGCGGCCGCATTCCAGGTGATCCTGACCTGCCAGAACACTGTCGGTTGCAGATATAGCGG
>MTEX01005007.1_pt2 | contig 32617 bp, 30 predicted proteins | sample 1042691 | NCBI WGS metagenome assembly MTEX01 (sample SAMN06185810, study PRJNA358809) | soil metagenome | isolation source: soil biostimulated with molasses as carbon source | place: India | collected 2015-05-23
GGCCGGGGAATGGCGCGTAGACCACGAAGACAATCCACAGCATCTTGCGTTCGGCGCGCCGGTCACTGCCGATGATGTGCCAGATGGCCCAGATTTCCAGCACGATCACCAGAATGGCGACGATGAACCAGATCGTTCCGATTTCCATGAGCATCCTCCCAATGGCATGTACTGCTTTGGGTTGCGGAGGACGCCCGGGGTTCAGATTGATTTGTCTGGCTTACCGCCTTCGACGTTGCCCAGGCCGGCTTCAGTGCCGTGGTGCATTCTCCAGCGCCGCCTTCAACGCTGGCGCATCGGCAAACGCCTGCTGGCTCACCAATTTGCCCTGTTCCAGCTGCAGCCACTGCACCTGGCCCTCCTGCCCGGGATAACGGCTGGCTACCCGCCCATCGCGGTCAAGCAGCACGCGGTAGTGGTAGTCACGCATGGCGGGAATGGCGAACAGCTTGCTGATCAGCACCGGCATGCGCTGGATATCGGCGACGAATACTGCATCACGCGCTTCCAGGTAGCCCTTGGGCTGTTCGGCCAGCGCGGCCTTGACCAGCTTGGCACCGTCCATGTCGCGCGCCACCAGCAGGATATGCGTGCCGGCATCGAGGCTGTAGGCCTGGTCGTACTGGTCGAGCAACGTCCACGGTGCGAGCTTTTCACCCGGCTCCAGGGCATTGGCCAGCAGTGGCATCAGGCAAAGCAACACGGCAGCGGCGTATTTCATCAAGGCATCCTCAGTGACGGGAGTATCAGCATAACGGTAACCGACCAAGCCAGACAGCTTGCCTGAACACGACCTCGAATATGCCAGCGCCACCCACGTGATTGTCTTTCCCACGGCCACCCGCCACACTCTCCTGGCCAGCCCGGGAGCGGAGTCCAGAGTGCCCACGCCACGCCAGTTCAGCAAGAAGACCAGTACCAGCAACATGCTGCGGCTGAAGTCCAACAGCGCCAGTGCCCAGGCCCCTTACCGGGTCGATTTCGTATTGCTCGAACACTTCTCGATGGCCAGCTTCACCGTGGCCATGGACGTGCTGGTCACGGCCAACCTGCTGCGTGCCGACAGTTTCCGCTTCACCCCGCTGTCACTGGACGGCGACCGTGTGCTCAGCGACCTGGGGCTGGAGCTGGTGGCCAGCGAAATGTCTGCCGAGGCGCTGAAGGAACTGGACCTGCTGATTATCTGCGGCGGCTTGCGCACGCCGCTGAAATACCCCGAGCTGGACCGCCTGCTGGGTGACTGCGCAGCTCACGGCATGGCCTTGGGCGGCCTGTGGAATGGTGCCTGGTTCCTTGGCCGCGCCGGGGTGCTGGACGATTACGGGTGCAGCATCCACCCCGAACAGCGCGCCAGCCTGTGTGAACGCAGCCCGCAAACCCGCATCACCCCGGCCAGCTTCACCCTCGACCGAGACCGTCTCAGTGCCGCCAGCCCCAATGGCGCCATGGAGCTGATGCTGGGTCTGGTGCGCCGGCTGTATGGCGACGGCCTGGCCGAGGGCGTGGAAGAGATCCTGTCGTTCTCCGGCGCGCGCTACCGCCAGGTTGGCCCAGGGGCGAAGAAATCCATGAGCCTGCACCTGCGCACCATCGTCGAGCTGATGGAGAACAACCTCGAGGAAACCCTCAGCCTCGACCAGCTGGCCGCCTACAGTGGGCGCTCGCGCCGGCAGATCGACCGCCTGTTCCAGGCCCAGCTAGGTACCTCGCCGCGGCGCTACTACATGGAGTTGCGCATCACCAAGAGCCGCCGCCTGCTGCAGTACTCCGACCTGTCGGTGATGGAGGTTGCAGTGGCCTGCGGTTTCGTCTCGGTATCACACTTCAGCAAGTGCTATGCGGCGTACTTCGGCTACCCACCATCGCGTGAGCAGCGACTGGGCGAATGACGGCCCGCCCAGGCATCCAGAAAATACCGATCAGGCGCGGATATAGCGCAGCACTGCATCACAGATCATGGCTTTGTGGCGCTGCTTGACCTCGTCAGCGGAGAGGTCGATCTGGAAGATCTCGCCAAAGGTATGGCGATTCGATACCCGGTAGAAGCAGAACGAACTCATCAGCATGTGCAGGTCGATGACCTCGATGCCGGCGCGGAACACACCTTCCTCGACACCCCGGCGCAGGGTATTGCCCAGGGCCTCGAGCACCAGGCTGCTCATTTCGCGGATCGCCGGCGACTGCTTCACGTACTCGCCATAGTGGATGTTCTCGGTACAGATGATCCGCACGAAGTCGACGTTGCGGTCGTGGTGATCGAAAGTGAACTCCACCAGCCGGCGGATCGCCTGCTCGGCCGGCAGCGACTCCAAGTCCAGGCTTTGCTCGGTCTTGCGAATATCCCCGTACAACTTGACCAGGCATTCGCAGTACAGCTGCTCCTTGCTGCCGAAGTAGTAGTAGATCATGCGCTTGGAGGTGGCGGTGCGTTCGGCGATGGCGTCAACACGGGCACCGGCCAGCCCTTGCTGGACGAACTCGTTGATGGCGGCCTGAAGGATGTCCTCACGCGTTTTCTCGGGGTTGTTCTTGCGCGTCTTGCGCCCCCCTTCGATTTCAGGCTGGCCGAGGCTAACTACGGAATCACTCATACCCACTCACAGGCTGCTTATTGGATTGAGCGGATTATCCGTGAGCGCGGCCACGCAGGGAAGCACGCTGTTGATGGAGTGCCCGCTGGCGTGGACCGATCGACATAAAACAAAACGATATAGACATACCTAAATGATCTAATTAAATGGAATATAAAAATTGAAAGCCAAACGCCACCTCCTTAGTCTGGTTGCATCGCTTCCCAACCGATCCAAGGAGCCACGCCCATGCCCGCCCGTGCTTTCTCTCCCCTGCGCCGCCTGTTGCTCGGCGGCTTGCTGGCCAGTGTCGTCAGCACCCTGTTGCCCTGGTCGCAAGCCCTGGCCGACGACACCAGGACCCTGCGCATCGGCTACCAGAAGTTCAACAGCATCAACATCCTCAAGGGCAGCGGCGCCCTGGAGAAGGCCCTGGCACCGCAAGGCGTGACCGTCAGCTGGCATGAGTTCGCCGCCGGCCCGCAACTGCTCGAAGCGCTGAGCACCGGCGCCATCGACCTTGGCCATGCCGCCGACGCCCCCTCGGTGTTCGCCCAGGCCGCAGGCAAGCCGGTGGTGTACCTGGCTGCCGAGCAACCCTACCCACGTGGCATCGGCCTGGTGGTGCGCGAGCAGGACCACCTGGCCAGCGTCCAGGACCTCAAGGGCAAGCGCGTCGCCACAGGTCGCGGCTGGAATGCCCAGTACCTGCTCGCGGTTGCCCTGGAGCAGGCCGGCCTCAGCTACCGTGACATCACCCCGGCCTACGTCAACAACGCCGCCGATGCCGTGGCCGCCCTGCAATCAGGCAGCGTCCAGGCCGTGACCCTGTGGGACCCGTTCCTGGCTGCGGCAGAAAGCCAGCCAGGCCTGAAAAACCTGCGCGATGGCAGCGGCCTGTCCAACAACCGCACCTTCTACCTGTCCACCGCCAGCTTCGCCGACCAGCACCGCGACCTGCTGAAAACCTTCTTCAGCGAACTGGGCAAGGTCAGCCAGTGGGCCAATGCCAAGCCTGGCGAAGTCGCCGCGCTGCTGGCCCCCCAACTGGGGATCAGCGCCAGCGTGCTGCAAGTGGCCAGCGAACGCCGCAACTACAACGCCGTGGCGATCACCCCGCAGATCGTGGCCGAGCAGCAGAAGCTGGCCGATACCTTCCAGGGCCTGGGCCTGATTCCGCGCAAGCTGCAGGTGGCCGACGCGGTCTACCCGGCTTCCGTGTTGCCTTGAACGGAGCCTCCAGCATGCCCCGCCCGATCCGCTTCAACGCCTTCAGCATGAACGCCGCCAGCCACCAGTCGCCCGGCCTGTGGCGTCACCCGCGCAACACCAGTGTGGCCTTCAACCGCCTGGACTACTGGACCGACCTGGCCCGCCTGCTCGAACGCGGCCTGTTCGACGCCCTGTTCATCGCCGATGTGCTGGGCATCTACGACGTATACCAGGGCGGCCCCGAAGCCGCCCTGCGCGGCGGCGTGCAGGTACCGGTCAACGACCCGCTGCTGCTGGTGCCGGCCATGGCCGGGGTTACCGAACACCTGGGTTTTGGCGTTACCTTTTCGCTCACCTACGAACACCCCTACCCGTTCGCCCGGCGCATGTCCACGCTCGACCACCTGAGCAATGGCCGGGTCGGCTGGAACATCGTCACCGGCTACCTCGACAGTGCCGCCAGGAACCTGGGCCTGGCGCAGCAGCTGGGCCATGACCAGCGCTACGACCTGGCGGAGGAGTACCTGCAGGTGCTGTACAAACTCTGGGAAAAGAGCTGGGACGACGATGCCGTGCTGCTGGAGCGTGACAGCGGGCGCTACATCGAGCCCTCCCGGGTGCGCCCTATCAAGCATGCCGGCGAGCATTTCCAGGTGCCCGGCATGCACCTGTGCCAGCCGTCGCCCCAACGCACGCCGGTGCTGTTCCAGGCCGGCGCCTCGGCGCGCGGCCAGCAGTTCGCGGCGCGGCACGCCGAGTGCGTGTTCATCAGCGGGCCGACACCCACGGTGCTGCGCCGCTACGTCGACGGCATCCGCCAGGCCAGCGAGGCCGTCGGGCGTGAGCGTGACGCAGTACTGATCTACGCCCAGGCGTTGGTGATTGTCGCGCCCACCCGGGAACAAGCCGAGGCACGCTTCGCCGAATACCGCCGTTATGTGGACCTGGACGCCGCCCTGGCGCTGCTGTCGGGCTGGACCGGCATCGACTTTGCCGGCCTCGACCCCGATGCGCCGATCGAATACGTCGACAACGATGCCGGCCGCGCCGCCCTGGCCGCCTTTACTGCCGCCGACCCAAACCGCCGCTGGAGCGTGCGCGAGGCCGCCGAGTTCATCGGCCTGGGTGGCCGTGGCCCGGTGCTGGTCGGCGCTGCCAGCGAAGTCGCCGACCAGTTGGAAACCTGGCTGGAGCAGACCGGTATCGACGGTTTCAACCTGACCTACGCCGTGCAACCGGACGACCTCGCCCAGGTGGTCGAGTTGCTGGTGCCCGAGTTGCAGCGCCGTGGCCGCTATCCGCTGAGCTACGCCGAGGGCAGCTTGCGGCACAAGCTGTTCGGCCAGGGTGACCGTCTGCCGGAAGCGCACGCAGGCCGCCAGGTCAGCATTTAGCTAACAAATATCGGGTATTCCAACATTTAATTTGTGGATGGCACGCACTCGCCCCTATTCTGTCGCCACATCCCCTGCGCCGCACCGGCCGGTGCGGTTCACGGCATGGGGAGAGAACAACAAGTCGAGATCGTCCATGTCGAACCATTCCTACTTCGCCCCCCACGGTGGGCACCCGGCTCAAACCGAGCTGCTGACTGACCGTGCCATGTTCACCGAAGCCTATGCCGTCATCCCCAAGGGCGTGATGCGTGACATCGTCACCAGCCACCTGCCGTTCTGGGACAAGATGCGCATGTGGGTCATCGCCCGCCCGCTGACCGGTTTTGCCGAGACCTTCTCGCAGTACATCGTCGAAGTCGCCCCGGAAGGCGGCAGCGAGCGCCCTGAGCTGGACCCGAACGCCGAAGCCGTGGTGTTCATCGTCGAAGGCGAACTGGACATCACCGTCGAAGGCAAGCACCACACCCTGGTACCGGGCGGCTATGCCTTCCTGGCCCCGGGCGCCGAGTGGAGCCTGCGCAACAACAGCAAGGCCAACGTCACCTTCCACTGGCTGCGCAAGCATTACCAGAAGGTCGAGGGCCTCGACGTTCCGGAGTCCTTCGTCACCCACCGCGACAACGCCACCGTCATCGAAATGCCGGGCACCGAAGGCCGCTGGGTCACCACCCGCTTCGTCGACATGGCCGACATGCGCCATGACATGCACGTGAACATCGTCACCTTCCAGCCGGGCGGTGTGATTCCGTTTGCTGAAACCCACGTGATGGAGCACGGCCTGTACGTGCTCGAAGGCAAGGCGGTATACCGCCTGAACCAGGACTGGGTCGAAGTGGAGGCCGGCGACTTCATGTGGCTGCGCGCGTTCTGCCCGCAAGCCTGCTACGCCGGTGGCCCAGGCAAGTTCAGCTACCTGCTGTACAAGGATGTGAACCGCCACGTGCACCTCACGCTGAACCCCAAGCGCTAAGCTCCGGCTGATGCCCACAAGCCCGCCAATCTGGCGGGCTTTGTGTTTGCCGCGCATACTGGAACCCCGTCCTTGCGCGGTGCCTGTCATGAACCGCTGCCTGCTGCTCGCCGCCCTGCTGCTCTGCGCCCACGCCCCGGCCGCCGATGACTGGAACCTGGCCTACGACCGCGAAGGCATTCGCGTGTACCTGAGTGGCGTTGCCGATTCGCCGTACCAGCAATTCCGTGGTGTCAGTACCATGCAAGCCAGCCTGCGCACGCTCACCGACCTGCAGGAGAACCTGCGGGTCGCCTGCAAATGGCTGTATGCCTGCGCCCAGATGCGCCTGCTGGAAGTGAACGGTGCCGATACCTGGGTGTACCTGACCACCGACCTGCCATGGCCGACAATGCCGCGCGACATCGTGCTGAAGGTGACCACCGAGCGGCTTGACGACGGTACCTTGGTGCGGCACCTCAGCGCCGAGCCGGGCCGTTTGCCCGAAGAGCCCGGGCTGATCCGCGTGCAGCACTTGTCGGGCGAATGGATCATGAAGCCGCTGGGCAAGCGCAAGACCGAGGTGATCTACCAGTTGCAAGCCGACCCGGCAGGGGATGTGCCGGGTTGGCTGGCCAATCGGTTCGTGGTGGATGCGCCGGTGGTAACCCTCAGAACCCTGCGGGCCGTGGCCGAGCGTCAGCCATGAGGCCCACTTCGCGGTAGTCAAGCGCCCCGGCAAATGCTTGCCGGAGAGCCGCCCGCCAGAAAGCCCGGGCTTCAGTCAAACTCGAAGGACGGGTTGCAATGACCGGCTTCAGTCGGGTAGGTGCCGTCAGGGCAGGGTGTGCTTGGCACGCCAATGCTGCGGATGGTCCGGCGCCGGGCTTCAGGCTGCTCGGTAGACGCTGCAGTTGTTTCGCTGACAGCAGTATCCGTATCTTCAGGCTCGTTGCCATGGGCTACCTGAACCAGGCCTGCGGCGGCCAGCAAGGTTATGAATGCAATCTTTTTCATAGGGTCTCCGGAATGAGATCAAAGGGGGGCTGCGCAGCAGATCCTATGTTCCGCCCAGTCTGGATGGCTTTAGCCAGATTCCCCGCGAATCAATCAGAAACCCGCACCTGCCTTGTGGGAACGATCGAGGCAGCAGTCATAGTCCCAAGGCAATCGCCGCCTCACCGAACCCCGCTACCGCAGTTGCAGCGCTCAGATGCCGCCACCCGCCAACAATTGCGTCATCACTTCGGCCAGGGCCTTGACCATGACATCCGCGGTCGGCCGGTGGACGATGACGATTTCGTAGCTGTCGACCTCCGGCAGCCCCTGGCCTGCCCCCAGCACCCGGTGCTCGCCGGTCGCCGCCCGCGGTGGCAGCAGGCTGATGCCCATGCCGTCGGCCACCGCAGCCTGGATGCCGCTGAGGCTCGAGCTGGTGAAGCTGATGCGCCAGCGGCGGCCGATGCCCTCGATGGCGTTGATCATATCGTCGCGGTACAGGCCCCGTGGCGGGAAGGTCACCAGCGGGATCGGGTCCAGCTCGAAGGCCGGCGTGCGCGCGCTGTCGATCCATTGCAGGCGCTCCGGCCAGCAAGCCACGCCCTCGCGGGCGTTGCGCCGCTGCTTGAGCAGCACCAGGTCGAGTTCACCGTTGTCGTAGGCCTGGCTGAGGTCGCGGCACAGGCCGCTGGTCACTTCCAGCTTTACCTGCGGGTTGCGCCTGCTGAATGCCGACAGCGCATTGGTGGTGCGCCCGCCGACGAAGTCCTCGGGCACCCCCAGGCGTACGGTCACCCCGACCATCGCCCCGGCCAGGGCTTCGAGCATCTGGTCGTTCAGGGCCAGCATGTGCCGGGCATAGCCGAGCAAGGTCTGCCCGGCGTCGGTCGGCAACACATCCCGATTGCCCCGCACCAGCAGGCGATGGCCAACCATGTCCTCGAGGCGCCGCACTTTCTGGCTGATGGTCGATTGGGTCGAATGCAGGCGGGCCGCAGCCGTGGTGAAACTGCCACAATCGGCCACCACCACGATTGCACGCAGCAGGTCGAGGTCGAACAGCGCCCTATTCGATTTCACGCCAGTAGACATCCTGGTATTCAACTTTTGAATGGCAAGGCTGTTTTCTATCACGCCCCTCCCTGCACCGCAACGCGCACCACTAGTCGCCCAGAGCCACGCCTTCGCGCCGCGGGTCGGCACCGCCCAACCAGCCATCGCCGCTGCGCTGGATGATCTGCATGCCACTGGTCATGGTCATCGGCGTCAGCGCATGCCCCCAGGCCGCCAGCTGGCGGATCAGCGCCGGGCTGGCCAGCCCCGCCTCCACTTCGGTGGCGGCATTGCGGCTACCAAAGTTGGGCAGGCCTGCGGCCTGCTGCGGGTCAAGCTGCCAATCCAGCAGGCCGACCAGCGCCTTGTTGACGTAACCGATGATCTGCGAGCCGCCGGGCGAGCCAAGGCTGGCCACCAGCTCGCCAGAGGCCCGCGAGAACACCAGGGTCGGCGCCATGGACGACAGCGGCCGCTTGCCCGGTTGCACCCGGTTGGCCACAGGCTTGCCCTGCTCCTGTGCAATGAACGAGAAGTCGGTCAGGTGATTGTTGAGCAGAAAGCCCTTGACCATCAGGTGCGCGCCGAACGCCGCTTCCACGGAAGTGGTCATGGCCAGCGCCTGGCCGTGGTCATCCACCGCGCTGAGGTGCGAGGTGGCAATGCGAAGTGGCGAACGGTCGGGGGCCATCGCCAGGTCGGCGCCCTGCGGCTGGCCAGGGCGGGCGCGCTTCATGCTGTATTGGCCGACGTGTGCGGCGCGGGCGGCCAGATAGGCGGGGTCGGTCAAGGCCTTCACCGGGACCGGCACATAATCACTGTCGGCCAGGTACTGGGCACGGTCGGCATAGGCCAGGCGCTCGGCCTCGGCCACCAGGTGCACGGCCAACGCCGGCGCCTCCAGCCCGGCCGCAGATGAGCTGGGCAACGGCCGCATGGCGGCAAGGTCGCGTGACGGCGAAGCCCGCTGCAACGCTTCGAGAATGCCCAGGGTCTGCAGCACCGCCACCCCGCCCGACGACGGCGGTGGCATGCCGCAGATGCGCCAGGCCTTGTAGGGGCCGCAGACCGGCTCGCGCACCTTGGCCTGGTACTGCTGCAGGTCCTGCAACGACAGGTAGCCGCGGTTGGCATGGCTGCGCACCCTGGCCACCATGGCTTCGGCGATTGCGCCGGTGTAGAACGCCTCGGCGCCATGCGCGGCAATCTGCTCGAAGGTGTGCGCCAGTTCAGGGTTGCGCAAGGTCGTGCCGACCGCCAGCGGCTTGCCGTGCTCATCCAGGAAGTAGCGGGCCATGGCCGCTGACTGAGCAATGAACGGGTCGCTCGCCACCAGGGCATGAAGGCGTTCGGAAACCGGGAAACCGTTGCGCGCCAACCTGATCGCCGGGCTGAACAGCTCACGCCAGGGTAGCTTGCCGTGTTGCGCATGGGCCAGTTGCAACGCCCGCAGGACGCCGGGCACCCCCACCGAACGGCCGCCGATCTGCGCGGCCCGGAATGGCATCGGTGAGCCGTCGGCTTGCAGGAACAGATTTTCCGACACCGCCGCCGGGGCCGTCTCGCGGCCATCGTAGGCCTGCACCCGCTGGCCGTCCCAGTACAGGATGAACGCCCCGCCACCAATACCACTGGATTGCGGCTCGACCAGGGTCAGCACCATCTGCATGGCGATGGCCGCGTCGATGGCGCTGCCACCGGCACGCAGCATTGCTCGCCCCGCCTCGCTGGCCAGTGGATTGGCGGCAGCCACCATGTGCCGGCTGGCGTGCACCGGCTGCAGGCCAGTGCGGTAGCCAGAGGCTAGTTCGGGTGGCGCGGGCAGCACCGGGTCGGCACAGGCCCAACCACTGGCAGCCAGCAGGCACAGGGTGCCCGTCAGGGACTTGTAGAATGTCATTGTTTGCTTCCTGCCATTAGCTGTTCAGCACGGCACTGTCGGGCATAGGCAAACTTGACTGCAAGCCCTGGCGTTTTTTTGCCTGCTGGCAATCAGGCGCGGGCTTCGCCCATGATCGCCGGCAAGCCAGCCACAGGGTTGCACTCAGGCCCTGCGGTTCACCCCGTACCTGGGTGGCAGCTGGCGTGCCGGCGACGAGGACAGACTGCCGGCACTGGGCTTCAGGCAACTTCCTCGAATGGCAGGCCGACATAGTTCTCGGCAATATTCACCAACCCCGCCGGCGAAGTCAGGAAGTATTCGCGGTCGGCCTCCTGCATCTTCTGGTCCCAGGCGTCCTTGTGGTTGCCGAAATCATGCAGCAGCTGGGTCATGAACCAGCTGAAGCGTTCACCCTTCCACACCCGGCGCAGGGCCAGCGGCGAATATTGCTGCAGCAGGTCGGTGCGCCCCTCGCGATACACCTTGAGCAGGATGCGGTACAGGTAGTTGACGTCCGAGGCCGCCAGGTTCAGGCCCTTGGCCCCGGTCGGCGGGACGATGTGCGCGGCATCACCGACCAGGAACAGGCGACCGTACTGCATCGGCTCGACCACCAGGCTGCGCAGCGGCGCGATGCTCTTCTCCAGGGCAGGGCCAGTCACCAGGCGCGCCGCCACGTCTTCGGGCAGCCGCGCTTTGAGCTCGTTCCAGAAGCGCTCGTCGGACCACGCCTCCACCTGCTCGTCCAGCGGCACTTGCAGGTAGTAGCGGCTGCGGGTCGGCGAGCGCTGGCTGCACAGCACGAACCCGCGCGCGTGGTGCGCGTAGATCAGCTCGTGATTGACTGGCGGGGTATCGGCCAGCAGGCCCAGCCAGCCGAACGGGTAGACCCGCTCGTAGTGCTTCAGCACGCCGTCGGGAATGCTATGCCGCGAGACGCCGTGGAAGCCGTCACAGCCGGCGATGTAGTCGCAGTCCACCCGATGGACCTGGCCGTCCTTTTCGTACGTCAGGTAGGGCCGCTCGCCCTTGAGCTCATGCGGCTGGACATTGCTCGCCGCGTAGATGATCGGCGCCCCACTGGCCTCACGTGCCTGCATCAGGTCACGGGTGACTTCGGTCTGGCCGTACACCATCACCGTCTTGCCGCCGGTGAGGGCCTTGAGATCCAGGCGCTGGCGGCGCCCGCCGACCAGCAGCTCGACGCCTTCATGGACCAGGCCTTCGCGGTCCATGCGCGCGGCTACGCCGGCTTCGCGCAACAGATCGACCGTACCTTGCTCCAGCACGCCGGCACGGATGCGGCCCAGTACATATGCCGGGGTCTGACGTTCGACGATCAGCGTATCGATCCCGGCATTGTGCAGCAGCTGGCCCAGCAGCAGGCCAGACGGGCCTGCACCAATAATTGCAACCTGAGTGTTCATTGTTGTTGTCTCTGTGCGGACGATACCGGCCCCGGACTGGCAGCGGAGCGGCATCTGCTGTTAGGGTTTGCCTGTGCATTTTTACGGGCAAAAACCGCCACTGAAGTGTGCTATTCCATGCAAAAACTGCACTTTTACAAATAACGTTCGATTAACGGACAGGCGCTCCCGCATGAAATCTCCGCTCCCCGGTGTTCCGTTGTTCAAGCTGTACGGAGAAAACCAGGCCTGGCCCGGCACCGACCTGCTGCACTGCGAGTCGATCCCGGCGCGTAGCCGCCTGCACCACTGGGAAATCAAGCCGCACCAGCATGCCGAGCTGTCCCAGCTGCTGTACCTGCAGCGCGGCCGGGCCGAGGTGGAAATCGAAGGGCTACGCAGTACCATCGGCGAAGCGGCGATCCAGGTGGTGCCGCCGCTGACCGTGCATGGCTTTCGCTTCAGTGCCGACATCCAGGGGCATGTGCTGACCTTCGGTACGGCGCTGGTGGCGAACCTGGAACAGCGCCTGGAGGCACCACTGGCAGTGCTGGCGAAAGCAGCGTGCTATCCGCTGGGCCAGGACCGTGTACGCCTGCGTAGCCTGATCGACACCCTGCAGCAGGAGTACCAGGGCAACGCACCGGGACGCGCAGCACTGCTCGAGGCCCTGGTGACGGCGCTGATGGTGTGGATCAGCCGTCGTCAGCAGTCACGGCAGGCACCGCGCAACCGGGATGAGCGGGACCGGCACTTGCTCGGGCAGTATCTGCGCCTGGTCGAGGCGCATTACCGCGAGCACCTGTCGGTGGAGGAGTTTGCCACCCGGCTGAACATTCCCAGCCTGCAACTGAACCAGCTGTGCCGGGCGCTGAGCGGGCAAACGGCGCTGCAGGTGGTGCACCAGCGGCTGCTGCTGGAGGCACGGCGCAACCTGGTCTATACGCGGATGAGTATCGGGCAATTGTCGGATAGCCTGGGGTTCACCGACCCGACCTACTTTGCCCGCTGGTTCAAGCGCTTGAGTGGGCAGACGCCCAATGGCTATCGGCGGGCGGTGCAGCTGGGCTGATTGGCTATCGCCGGTACAGGCGTTAAACACACTCACCCTCTGCTTGACGTTTACGTCAACCTGCGGTCAGGATACCCGCATACACCACGCCGAGCCCCAGCATGAGCACCCAGACCTACAGCATTTCCGACCTGTCCCGCGAGCTGGACATCACCACTCGCGCCATCCGCTTCTATGAAGAACAGGGCCTGCTGAGCCCTGAACGCCGTGGCCTGGAACGTATCTATTCGGCGCGCGACAAGGTCAGCCTGAAGCTCATCCTGCGCGGCAAGCGCATCGGCTTTTCGCTGGCCGAATGCCGTGAGCTGATCGAGTTGTACGACCCGTCCAGCGGCAACCTCAAGCAGCTCAACAGCATGTTGGCGAAAATCGCCGAGCGCCGCGCCCAGCTGGAACAGCAGATGCTCGACATCCACCAGATGCAACTGGAACTGGATACCGCCCAGGAGCGCTGCGAACAGGCCCTGGCCGCCACCCTGAACAACAAAGACAACCGCTGAAAGCCACAGGAAACCCGCCATGTCCTTGCCCAAACACGTCCGCCTGGTCGAAGTCGGCCCTCGCGACGGCCTGCAGAACGAAGCCCAGCCCATCAGCGTCGCCGACAAGGTACGCCTGGTGGATGACCTTACCGAGGCGGGCCTGGCCTACATCGAGGTGGGCAGTTTCGTCTCGCCCAAATGGGTGCCGCAGATGGCCGGTTCCGCAGAAGTGTTCGCCGGTATCCAGCAACGCCCGGGTGTCACCTATGCCGCGCTGGCGCCCAACCTGCGCGGTTTCGAAGATGCCCTGGCGGCCGGGGTAAAGGAAGTGGCGGTATTCGCCGCGGCTTCGGAAGCCTTCTCGCAGCGCAACATCAATTGCTCGATCAGCGACAGCCTCAAGCGCTTCGAGCCGATCATGGAAGCCGCCCGTCACCACGGCGTGCGTGTGCGGGGCTATGTTTCCTGCGTACTTGGCTGCCCCTATGAAGGCAAGGTCGATGCCGGCCAGGTCGCGCCGGTGGCTCGCGCCCTGTACGACATGGGCTGCTACGAGGTCTCGCTGGGCGATACCATCGGCACCGGCACCGCAGGTGATACCCGACGCCTGTTCGACACAGTGTCGGCACAAGTACCGCGCGAGCGGCTGGCCGGGCACTTCCACGACACCTACGGCCAGGCCTTGGCCAATGTGTATGCCAGCCTGCTCGAAGGCATCAGCGTGTTCGACAGCTCGGTCGCCGGGCTGGGCGGTTGCCCTTACGCCAAGGGCGCGACTGGCAACGTCGCCAGCGAAGATGTGGTGTACCTGCTGCAGGGGCTGGGCATCGAAACCGGCATCGACCTGCAGCGGCTGATCGCTGCCGGCCAGCGCATCAGCGCTGTGCTGGGCCGCGACAACGGGTCGCGGGTCGCACGCGCGTGCAGCGCACGATAGTCATACGGGTGTCACATCGATGTGGGTGAAGTGTTACCGCCGCCACGTTTCACAGCAAAAAATCGGGTAACAGGGAAACAAATCGGCAAAATCTCAGGCCAGGCGATTCCGATGAAAATCACTAAGTGCTTGTTTTTAAAGAAATTTAAAAAGTTGGCACGCACCCTGCTATATCTCTGGCACAACAACAAAAAAAACGTGACACCCAATAAAAACAACAGGTAACGGCTCTGACATAACAAGAACAACACGGCAGAGGCGTAGCAAGCAGATTTTTTTGGAGTCGACACGCTTTTCAGGGGTACGCCCCGCGGTCTGGCACAGAACAATAAAACTACCTCAAGCTCAAGGTAGCGGCAGCCAGGTTCGGATCAGCCATGATGAAAGCAGGTCAGCGCTCAAAAAAATACGTTTGCTCTTGACCCCGAATGGGGGTCGCCCGCAACACCCGGACAGGCTGACAAAAACAACAACAGGCCGGTCCCAATAATAAAAATAGAGCAGGCAACAACGCTTTGAGGGGAGCTTCGGCTCCCCTCAGTGCTTCCTGCCCTCTTCCTCTTCCTCTTCCTGCTTTTTCTCATCCTGCCCTTCAAGCTTCTCTACCAGCAACGGCATCGTGCCCAGCACCAGCAGGGCCAGCACCGTGCTGATCAGTGCCGTGGCTTCGCGGCCCATGCCGGCGGCCGTGCCGATGGCGGCAGTCATCCATAACCCGGCGGCCGTCGTCAGGCCTTTGACATGGCTGGGGTCCTGGCCGTTACCTTTCAAGATGGTACCTGCACCAAGAAAGCCGATACCGGCGACGATACCCTGGATCACCCTGCTCAAGGCATCTTCCTCGGCTCCGGCCATGCTCGGCGCCAGCACGAACAGTGCCGCCCCCAGCGACACCAGCATATGCGTGCGCACGCCAGCCGACTTGCCCTTGTGTTCACGCTCGAAGCCCAGCACCGCACCGAGCAAGGCGGCCATCAGCAGGCGCACGAGTATCTGCGTGACTTCGCGGGCGTCGGTGATATCGGCGAATTCGGCCTGGATTGCTTGCCAGATGAGGTCCATCGCGGTCGTTCCCATGCCTGAGCTTGGTGTTACCAGGCCCGCGGGTTCACCTGCGAAGAGGCCGGGCCTGGCATCTGCAATGATTGACCAGCATACCCAGGGCAAAGTGCCGCTGAACCTGCCGATGCAGCAACCGGCCCGATTCCGTGGTCCACCCTTTAACCGCTGCAGGAGGACCACCCCATGCCCGTTGAAATCGACCCAACCACCCGCCGCTGCACCCTCGTCGGCGAGGATCTGCGCATCGAAGGCGAAGGCCCGGCCATCGAGATCATCACCGATGAACAACTGCGCATGTCGGTAGCCCTGCTCGCCGGCCAGCGCGTGCCAATCACCGAGGCCGAGGCCGATGCGCTGACCGTAGCGGGTGCGGTGGATAGCCGCAGGCATCTGAAGGCCAGCGCGCCAGGCTCGGTAATCTAGGCTCTGTACGAAAAGTCTTGAGACGCAGGTCAGGCAAGGCGAAAACAGCCGAGGAAGCGGAGTGTACTGGAGTACATGAGCATTCCGAGGCTGTTTTCAACGCAGCATGAACAAGTATCAAGGCTTTTCGTACAGAGCCTAGGGCCTGGCGGGCAAGCCGGGCAATCTGATACGGTTTTTATCGTAAAATCTGAGCCTGTGCTGGTAACAGGCTCAAGGCCATAGTGTTCACGCCTGATCGAGGCCTGATGAGCACCGAGCCATGACCGATAGAATCCTTTGCACAGAGATCGCCACTGCCCCAGCCAGCCCCCAGCCACGACGCACCGACACCAGCATCCATACCCGCAGCTTCTCCGGGCGGTACCGCAACCTGCGCATCGGCTTCGCCGGCGCCCTGTTCTTGCTGTTTTTCGGCACGGCCTGGCTGGACTGGGACGGTCGCCAGGCCGTGCTCTGGGACTTGGGCAACAGCAAGTTCCACATTTTTGCCGCCACCTTCTGGCCGCAGGACTTCATCCTGTTGTCGGCGCTGCTGATCATCTGTGCCTTCGGCCTGTTCGCCATCACGGTGTACGCCGGCCGCGTGTGGTGCGGCTACAGCTGCCCACAAAGCACCTGGACCTGGTTGTTCATGTGGTGCGAAAAGGTCACCGAGGGTGACCGCAACCAGCGCATCAGGCTGGCCGCCGCCCCCTGGAGCCTGAACAAACTGGGCCGCCGCGCGCTGAAGCACAGCCTGTGGTTGGCCATCGGCCTGCTCACCGGCCTGACCTTCGTCGGCTATTTCACCCCGATCCGCCCATTGGCCGCAGAGCTGTTCACCTTGCAACTGGGCGGTGTGGCGCTGTTCTGGGTACTGTTCTTCACCGCCGCCACCTACCTCAACGCCGGCCTGCTGCGCGAAGCGGTGTGCCTGCACATGTGCCCCTATGCCCGCTTCCAGAGCGTGATGTTCGACAAGGACACCCTGGCGGTCGCCTATGACCCGCGGCGTGGCGAGGCCCGTGGCGCGCGCAAGAAAGGCAGCGATGCCCGCGCGCAGGGCCTGGGTGATTGCATCGATTGCACCTTGTGCGTGCAGGTATGCCCCACCGGCATCGATATCCGTGACGGTTTGCAGATGGCTTGCATCGGTTGTGCCGCCTGCATCGACGCCTGTGACGCAGTCATGGACAAGATGGGCTACGCCCGTGGCCTGATCGGCTACAAGTCCGAACACAGCCTGCAAGGTGGCACCACCCATTGGTGGCGCCCGCGCCTGCTGGGCTATGCCGCCGCCCTGGGGGTGATGATTGCGGCACTGGTGCTGGCCTTGCACCTGCGGCCAATGGTATCGCTGGACGTGATCAAGGACCGTAGCCTGTTCCGCGAGAATGCCCTCGGCCAGATCGAGAACATCTATCTGCTCAAGGTCATCAACAAGACCGCCCGCCCGCAGCACTACGCGTTGCGCCTGCTGGACGCCGATGGCTTGCGCTTGCAGGGCAAGACCGCATTCACCCTCGCGGCCGGCGAAATGAGCGAACTGCCGGTGTCGGTGGCGCTGTTGGCCGAGCGCCCGGCCAGCAGCTCGCAGACGCTGAGCTTCGAAATCAGCGAGCGCGACGATCCGGCCATCCGCAGTGTAGCCCGCAGCCGCTTCGTCGCACCGCTGAACCGTTGATCCCTTACACTGACCCCACCTTGCCTGCCAGGCTTCGACAGAAGGCCAGAATGAAACGCTACGAACGCTTTGCCGATGACATTGCCGAACTGATTCGCTCCGGGGTGCTGGGCCCCGGCCAGCGCGTGCCCTCGGTGCGCTATGCCAGCCAGACCCACGGGGTCAGCCCGTCCACCGTGTTCCAGGCCTACTACCTGCTGGAGCGGCGCGGCCTGATCCGCGCACGGCCGCGTTCGGGTTACTTCGTCAACGCCTACGCCCCACGCCAGTTCAGCGAGCCGCAGGCCTTGCAGCCGGTCAGCGAGTCCACCAGTGTCGACGTCAGCGCGCTGGTGTTCTCGATCCTCGACTCGATCAAGGACCCCAACACCGTGCCGTTCGGTTCGGCCTTCCCCAGCCCCGAGCTGTTCCCGCTGCAACGCCTGTCGCGTTCGCTGGCCAGCGCCAGCCGCAGCATGGACCCGCGCATGGTGGTCACCGACCTGTCGCCCGGCAACCCGCAGCTGCGCCGGCAGATTGCCTTGCGCTACATGGTCGGCGGGCTGATGTTGCCGATGGAAGAGTTGCTGATCACCAACGGCGCGCTGGAAGCACTGAACCTGTGCCTGCAGGCAGTCACCCAGCCCGGCGACCTGGTGGCCATCGAGGCACCGGCGTTCTACGCCTGCCTGCAGGTGCTGGAGCGGCTCAAGCTCAAGGCCGTGGAAATACCCGTGCATCCGCGCGAAGGCATGGACCTGGGCGTGCTGGCGCAGACCCTGGAAAAACACCCGGTCAAAGCCGTGTGGTGCATGACCAATTTCCAGAACCCGGTGGGCGCCAGCATGCCGGAAGCGAAAAAAAAGGCACTGGTGGAGCTGCTGACGCGCCATCAGGTACCGTTGATCGAAGACGATGTGTATGCCGAGCTGTACTACGCCCAGCAGGCCCCCAAACCGGCCAAGGCTTTCGATACCCAGGGCCTGGTGATGCATTGTGGTTCGTTCGCCAAGAGCCTGGCACCGGGCTACCGTATCGGTTGGGTCGCCGCCGGGCGCTTTGCGCAAAAAATCGAGCGCCTGAAGCTGATGACCTCGCTGTGTGCATCGATGCCGGCCCAGGCAGCCATTGCCGACTACCTGCAGCATGGCGGCTACGACCGCCACCTGCGCAAGCTGCGTTATGCCCTGGAAGGCCAGCAGGCCAACATGCTGGCGGCCATCGCTCGGCATTTCCCGGCGCAGACGCGGGTCAGCCAGCCCTGCGGCGGTTACTTCCTGTGGCTGGAGCTGCCCGAACAGATGGATGCGCTGAAGCTGTTCCACATGGCCCTGGCCCAAGGCATCAGCATCGCTCCAGGGCCGATCTTCTCGCCCACCCGGCGTTTCGGCAACTGCATCCGCCTGAACTACGGCAGCCCCTGGCATGACGACGCCGAACGCGCCATGGAGACCCTGGGGCGGATCATTCGTTCGTTCTGATGGCTGATGACCCGGTAGGCGACTATAGTTGCCCGATCCGCTCACCGGGACTTCGCCATGCAACCAGATTCACTCCCGTCGTTGGCGCAGCTGCAGGCGCGTGTCGCCGAACTGGAGGCTCGCCTGGCCGAGCGTGACGACGGCGCCCTGGCCCACAACCGCTTGCTGGGCGAATTGCTCGACAATAGCCGGGCCAACGTGTTTGCCGCCGACCGCAAGTTGCGCCTGGTGGCGATCAACCGGACGGCCCGGGAAACCTTCGAACGTTATCGTGGCTTTGTGCCGCAGATTGGCGACTACGTGCCGCAGTTTCTGCTTAACCAACCCGACCTCATGGGCCGCCTGGCACCGGTGTGGCCACGGGTGCTGGCCGGTGAAGCGTTCATCGATACCATTACCCTCGGGCCGCCTGACGCCCCGCGCCATTACGAAATCCGCTACCACCCGTGGCGCGACGCTGAGCAGCGGATCCAGGGCGGCTACATGTTCGCCTATGACATCACCGAGCGCATGGCCAACCAGGAGCGCCTGCGCCAGGCCGAGGAAGCACTGCGCCACTCGCAGAAAATGGAAGCCGTCGGCCAGTTGACCGGGGGCATTGCACACGACTTCAACAACCTGCTGGGCAGCTTGCTGGGCTCGTTGGAACTCGCCGGGCAACGCCTGGGCCAGCAGCGCCTCGCTGACACCGCGCGGATGCTCGAACTCAGCCGCAACAACGTCTTGCGCGCCACTGCCCTGGTGCAGCACCTGCTGGCTTTTTCACGCCAGCAGACCCTCGTGCCGCAAGCCGTCGATGTGCACCAGCTGATTGCCGACATGCACGACCTGATCCGCAGCTCGACCGGCCCGCACATCGAGTTCGAGGACCAGACGCTGGCCGAGCAATGGCCGATCCGTATCGACCCGCAGCAGCTGGAAAGCGTCTTGCTCAACCTGTGCATCAACGCCCGTGACGCCATGCCACGCGGCGGTAACCTGCGCATCAGCTGTGCAAACGTCGATGTCGCAGCGGCCGAGGCCAAGCGCCTGGACCTGCCGCCAGGCCACTATCTGCACATTGCTGTCGAGGACAACGGCCTGGGCATGCCCAGTGCGGTACTGCAGCGCGCCCTCGAACCGTTCTTCACCACCAAGCCACTGGGCCAGGGGACCGGCCTGGGCTTGTCGATGGCCTATGGCTTTGCTCGCCAGTCTGGTGGGCAGTTGCTGATCGACAGCATTGCCGGGCAAGGCACCTGCGTTCATCTGTACTTTCCCCGGCACCAACGCCCAGGTGTTGCGGACAGCCCGCTGGCTGGCGCAGCCCATGGCGAATCCGCAGGCCCACGCGGGCAGCGCATCATGCTGGTAGAGGACCAGCCGGCGCTGCGCCTGGTGCTGGTCGAGGTGCTGACCGAACTGGGCCACGAGGTACAGGCCCTGGAGGATGGTCGACAGGCCGTCGAGGCGATGCGCCAGAGCCCACCGCCAGACTTGCTGGTCGCGGATATCGGCCTGCCCGGAGGAACCGACGGCTATCAGCTGGCAGAGATTTATCAGAAGCTTGTGAAAGACGCCCCAGTACTGCTGATTACCGGTTACGAAATGACCGATGCACTACCCGAGGCCGGGCTTGGCCAGCGCACCGCCCTGTTGGCCAAGCCGTTCACCCTGCAAACCCTTGGCGAACGGATTGGCCAGCTGCTGGGCCCCCACGCGCAGCCGCGCTGAACGCTATTCGGCGGCGGGTTAACACGCTAAAGTCAGGGCGTTACCTTTTGTCGGATAGCGACATGCCTCATCGCGACCTGCTCACACTGCGTCAACAAGTCGAAGACCTGCAACGGCAGAACGCGTTGTTGGAAGCACAGCTTTCGAGCCAGCAGGACCACGGCCAGGACTTCTACCGCTGGTTGTTCGACACCATGGACGAAGGCTTTTGCATCATCGAGTTCTTCGACGGCCCGCACGGCCCGCTCAGTGACTACGTGCACGTGCTGGCCAACGCGGCCTATACCAAGCATGCCGGCATTGCCAATGTGGTCGGGCAGAAGCTGCGCGAAATGGTGCCTGACGAGGCCGATGACTGGGCAGCGCGCTATGGCGCCGTGCTGCGCACCGGCGAACCCCTGCATTTCGAACAGGAACTGGTGGCTACCGGGCGTGTGTTGTCCATCACCACGTTCCGCGTGGAGCCCGCCGAGAAACGCCAGGTGGCCGTGCTGTTCAAGGACGTCACCGAACGGCGCCGGGCAGAGCAGGCCGTGCAGCGCCTGAACGAAGAACTCGAGCAGCGGGTAAGCACTGCGCTGGCAGAGCGCAGGCTGTTTGCCGAGCTGGTCGATCACAGCGTGGTCAACGTGCATGTGATCGACAAGGACATGCGCTGGCTGGCGGTCAATCGGCAGGCCAGGCACGATTTCCAGTTGCTGTACGGGCAAACGCCGGAGATCGGCGACTACATGCCCGGGCTGATCGATGACGGCCAGCCCGAGCAGACGCCGATCCTGCCCCTGTGGCAACGCGCACTGCAGGGCGAGCAGTTCATCGAGACCGGCGCCTTTGGCCAGGCACCCGCGCAGCGCCATTACGAGCTGCGCTTCAACGCCCTGCGCGACCATGAAGGCGAGATCCAGGGCGCCTATCTGTTCGCCTATGACATCAGCCAGCGGGTGCACGAACAAGCGCGGCTGGCCAAGGCCGAGGAGGCCCTGCGCCAGGCGCAGAAAATGGAAGCAGTAGGCCAGCTCAGCGGTGGCATCGCCCACGACTTCAACAACCTGCTGGGCGGCATCCTGGGTGCCCAGGAACTGATGCGCCAGCACCTGGAGCAGTCGCGGTTCGACAGCCTGGAGCCGTTGCTGGCATTGTCCAGTGGCTCGGCGCAACGGGCTTCTGCGCTGGTGCACCGGCTGCTGGCGTTTTCCCGCCAGCAAACCCTGCAACCCCGCTCCACCCAGGTGGCCACGCTGGTGGCTGGCATGGAAGACCTGCTGCGCCGTAGCATCGGCCCGTCCATCAACCTTACCAGCTGCTTTCCCTGCCAGCTGTGGCCGACGTTCATCGACCCGCCGCAACTGGAAAGCGCCCTGCTCAACGTCTGCATCAATGCCCGCGATGCCATGCCTGACGGTGGCGTGATCGATATCCATGGCGACAACCTGCTGCTGGACGACGAGCACGCCCGCGCCCTGGAACTGCCCGCCGGTGAATACGTGCGGCTGAGCATCAGCGACAACGGCAAGGGCATGTCGGCAGAGGTGGCCCAGCGTGCAGTGGACCCGTTCTTCACCACCAAGCCGATGGGCCAGGGCACTGGCCTGGGCTTGTCGATGACCTACGGTTTCGTGCGCCAGTCGGGTGGGCAATTGCGGCTGTTGTCGACGCTTGGCGAAGGGACCCGCATCGAGCTGCTGTTGCCCCGCCACCATGAGCCAGCTGAAGTACCGGCGCCCACGCCGCAGCGCACGGCGCCGGAAAAACCCAGCCCGGCGGCGCAACGCATCCTGCTGATCGAAGACCAGATCGCCTTGCGCGTGGTGGTCTGCGAAGTGCTGCAAGAGCTGGGCTACCAGGTCGATGCTTTCGAGAACGGCCCGGCCGCCCTCGCCCACCTGCAAACCGGCGCGCGGCCAGACCTGTTGCTGAGCGATATCGGCCTGCCGGGAGGGCTGAATGGTCGCCAGGTGGCGGAACGTTGCCGCGAGCGCTACCCCGACCTCAAGGTACTGTTCATCACCGGCTACGATGAAAGCGCGGCGCTCAGAGACGGCCAGCTGCTACAAGGCACGCTGGTGCTGACCAAGCCGTTCGAGCTGCAGGTACTGACCGAGCGGATACGCACACTGCTGGACGGTTGACGGCGGTTCAGCGCCCGCCGCCCAGGTCGATGAAGCTGCCGGTAGCGTACGACGCCTTGTCCGAGAGCAACCAGAGGATGGCCTCGGCGACTTCCTCGGGGCGCCCGCCGCGGCCCATGGGCAAGCCGGGCTCAAGTTTGCTGACCCGCTCGGGGTCGCCGGAAAGCGCGTGGAACCCGGTATGGATATAGCCTGGCCGAACGCCATTGACCCGCACGCCCTCGCCTGCCACTTCCTTGGCCAGGCCGATGGTAAAGGTATCGAGCGCGCCCTTGGAGGCGGCGTAGTCCACGTATTCACTGGGTGAGCCCAGGCGTGCAGCCACCGATGACACGTTGACGATGGCCCCACCCTGGCCGCCGTGTCGGCGCGCCATGCGCAGCAAGGCGTGCTTGGCGCAGAGCATGGGGCCGACGATGTTGGTTTTCATGACCTTGAGCAGGCGGAATTCGGACATGTCCTCGACCCGGCTCTGCTGGCCGATGGTGCCAGCATTGTTGACCAGCGCGGTGACCGGGCCGAGTTCCTGGTCGACACGCAGGAACAGCTGTATGACCTCGTCTTCGACGCTGGCGTCGGCCCGCACGGCAATGGCCTCGGCGCCCAGGGCGCGGACTTGGCCGAGGATGTCTGCCGCAGCCTGATCGTCAGCGTGGTAATTGATGCAGATGCGGTAGCCCTGGCGGGCGGCCAGCAGCGCTGTGGCGGCGCCGATGCCACGGCTGGCACCGGTAATGACGATGACGTTCTGCATGGATATGCCGATCGTTGGGAAGGGACGATCGACAATAGGGGAAAAGGGACGGTATGGGAATAGAAGGCGGGGCCTGGCAGGTGCCTGGCTCGAGCGGTTGGCTGGCGTTCGATTGCGCCCCAGCCAACATCCCATGCCAGGCACCCGGTCGCTTCAATGCCCCGCGGAAGCCGGCCCCGCCTTGGCGGTAAAGGGCGGCTTGGCAAACCACACCAGCAGGATCAACCCGGCAAACACCCAGGTCATCAGGGTGAAGTAATCCACCGTCGACATCATGTAGGCCTGGCCGTTCAGCATCTGCTCCAGCTGCGCATAGCTTTGCGGGCTGGCCCCGCCCAACTGCTCGAGGGTATGCCGCGTCGCCGGGTCGAACTGGCTGATGTGTTCGCTCAGGTAGGCATGGTGCTGGTCCGCTCGACGAATCCAGATCCAGGTGGTCAACGACGCCGCAAAACTCCCGCCCAGCGTACGCAGGAAGGTCGCCAGCCCGGAGCCATCGGCAATCTGCTGCGGCGGCAGGTCGGATAGCAGGATGCTCAAGGTCGGCATGAAGAACAAGGCCACGCCGATGCCCATGAACAGCTGCACCAACGCCACGTGCTGGAAGTCCACCTCATTGGTGAAGCCGGCACGCATGTAGCAGCTGGCGCCGATCGCCAGAAATGCCAGGCCCGCCAGCACACGCAGGTCGAAACGGTGTGCGTACTTGCCCACGAACGGCGACATGATCACCGGCAGCAGGCCGATCGGCGCCACCGCCAGGCCCGCCCAGGTGGCGGTATAGCCCATCTGCGTCTGCAACCACTGCGGCAGGATCAGGTTGATGCCGAAGAACCCCGCATAACCGCCGACCAGCACGAGGGTGCCAACCCGGAAGTTGCGGTGCACGAACAGGCGCAGGTTCACCACCGGGTGACGGTCGGTCAGCTCCCAGATCACGAACACCGTCAGGAACACCAGCGAAATCAGGCTGCCAGTGACGATGAACGACGATTCGAACCAGTCCAGGTCGTTGCCTTTGTCGAGCACCACCTGCAAGGCACCGACGCCAATGATCAGCGTCAGCAGGCCGATGTAGTCCATCGGCTGGCGGCTGGTGACCACCGGCCGGCTGCGCATCTGCTGGCGCACCACGGCGGCGGCGAACAGGCCGATGGGTACGTTGATGAAGAAAATCCACGGCCAGCTGTAGCTGTCGGTGATCCAGCCGCCGAGGATCGGCCCGGCAATCGGCGCCACCACGGTCACCATCGCCAGCAACGCCAGGGCCATCCCGCGCTTGGCCGGTGGGTACACCGCAATCAGCAAGGTCTGGGTCATCGGGTACAAGGGCCCGGCCACCACCCCCTGCAGCACGCGAAAGCCAACCAGCTCCGGCATCGACTGGGCAATCCCGCACAGGAACGAGGCCAGCACGAACAGCAGTGTGGCCCAGATGAACAGCTTAACTTCGCCAAACCGCCGGCTGAGCCAGCCAGTGAGCGGCAAGGCAATGGCGTTGCTCACCGCGAACGAGGTAATGACCCAGGTACCCTGCTCGTAGCTGACCCCCAGGTTGCCGGAAATGGTCGGCAGGGCCACGTTGGCAATGGTGGTGTCGAGCACCTGCATGAACGTCGCCAGCGACAGGCCGATGGTGGTCAGCAGCAGGCTTGGCGGGGTGAACTGGGCCGCAGCAGTATTGCTCATCGCTGCGCCGTCTTGCCGGTTGCGCTGTTCTCGTGGATCAGCCGGGCGATCAGGTTGTCGGCTTCGACCAGCTGACGGTCATAGACCTGGGTGGTATAGCTGGCCTGCTGGGGTGGCTGCTGGGCCAGTGCCGGGCCGCTCTGGTCGTGCAGATCGACCTCGACCACGGTGGACAGGCCGATACGCAGCGGGTGTTGCTTGAGCTGGTCGGGGCTGAGATGAATGCGTACCGGCACCCGCTGGACGATCTTGATCCAGTTACCGGTGGCGTTCTGCGCCGGCAACAAGGCAAAGGCGCTGCCGGTGCCGGCGCCAAGGCTGTCGACCGTGCCGCTGTACTTGACCTCGCTGCCATACAGGTCGGCGCTGATCTGCACCGGCTGGCCAATGCGCATGTCGCGCAGTTGGGTTTCCTTGAAGTTGGCATCGATCCACACCTGGTCCAGTGGGATCACCGCCATGGTCGCGGTGCCGGGCTGCAGGCGCTGGCCCAGCTGCACGGTACGCTTGGCAACGTAGCCGGTCACCGGTGCCACCAGGGTTGTACGGGCATGGTCGAGGTACGCCTGACGCAAGTCGGCGGCGGCAGCCATCACCTCGGGGTGCGAGGACACCACGGTGTCATCGACCAGCGCGCTGCTGGTGCTGAGCTGCTGGCGCGCGCTGTTGACGGCGGCCTGGGCCACGCTCAAGTCGTCGCGGGCGTGGGACAACTCTTCTGCGGCAATGGCGCCGCTGTCGGCCAGCACCTTGCGCCGGTTGAAGTCCTGCTGGGCCTTGCGCAGTTCGGCCAGGCGGGTTTCCAGCTGGGCCTTGAGCGAGTCGACGTTGCTGTACAGGCCGCGCACCTGGCGCACGCTGCGCGCCAGCCTGGCTTCGGCGGACTGCAAGGCCACTTCGCTGTCGGCCGGATCGAACTGCAGCAGCACCTGGCCGGCATGTACCAGGTCGCCGTCATCGGCGCCGATACTGGTGACCGTACCACTGACCAAAGGGGTGATTTCCACCACGTTGCCGTTGACGTAGGCATCGTCGGTGCTTTCGTGCCAGCGCCCGACCAGGCTGTACCAGGCCCAGGCGCCTGCGGCAGCCAGGATCACCAGCAACAACAGGCCAAGCAGCCAGGCCTTGCGCTTGCGCGAGGGCTCGGGCGTTGCGGAGGGAGACGGGGTGTCTGCGGAAGTGGCCATGACAGTACCTTGGATAATTCGTGACAGGGTTCAACGATCACCGAAGCGGCGGATCGTCAACGGGTCGCCGGCAGCGAGCAACACCTTGGCCAACAGGCCTTCCAGGGCTTTGAGCTCTTCGCCGTCGAGCGCGCCGCACAACTCGTTCATGGCGGCGGCGCCGATTTCCGGCAGCCGGTCGGCCAGGCGCTGGCCGTCGGCAGTCAAGGCCAGGCGCACCTGGCGACGGTCGTCGGCGCAACGGGTGCGCACGATCAGCTCCTTCTGCTCGAGGCGGTCGAGCATGCGCGTCATCGAACCGCTGTCCAGGCCCAGGTAGCGGCACAATTCGGCCGGGGTATCCACCTGGTACTGAGTGACGATGATCAGCACCTTGAACTGTGCGGCGGTGACGCCTTCGGATTCGAGGTGCCAGTCGAGGATGCGGTCCTTGAGGATTGCCGCACGGCCAAGCAGCATGCCGATGGCGCAGGTCTGGAAGTTGTCTGGGGTGAAGTGGGCCATCAGCGACTGCTCGGGTAAGTGTGTAAAAATATTACTGCTTAGGCAGTGAATGTCAAAGCCTTGATTAGCAAGCTATGAAATATTTCATGATTTCGCCCGATTCGCGGCCTGTGTAGGGGCGGCCTTGCGTCGCGATGGGCCACACAGTGGCCCCCAACAGTTTGTGCCGCAACACAGATCCAGGGCCGCTGCGCGGCCCATCGCGACGCATGGCCGCTCCTACAAGGCTCGCAGGCCCAATGCCTGCACCGCCCCGCAGGCAATGGCAATACCGACCAGCTCGGCCAGGCTTTGCGCCTGCAAGCGTTTCATCACCCGGCCACGGTACAGGTCCACGGTCTTCACGCTGACTCCCAGCCGTTCGGCAACCTCACGGTTGCTCAAGCCCTGCGCCAACGGCACGAACACGTCGCGCTCGCGCGGCGTCAGGGCATCGACGCGCGCCTGCACCTGAGCCAGCGCCTGATCGTCCTGACGCGCCCGCCCGGCCTGGTCCAGCGCAGCCTGTACGCTGTCGAGCAGCAACTGATCGTTATACGGCTTTTCGATGAAATCGCAGGCGCCAGCCTTGAACGCCCGCACCACGATCGGCACATCGGCATGGCCACTGACGAAGATCACCGGCAGCGCCAGGCCGCGCTCGCGGATCGCCTGCTGCACCGCCAACCCACCCAACCCCGGCATGCGCACATCCAGCAGCACACAGGCCGGCCCGTCATCAACGCAGGCATCGAGAAACGCTTGCCCGCTGGCAAACGGCAGTGCCTGCAAACCTACCGACTGCAGCAACCACACCGTCGAATCCCGCATGCCCTGGTCGTCATCGACCACATACACTTTCGCTTGCACCGCGCCTCCCCTCATCCCCTGCTTACCGCCAGGCGGCAGCACAGCACCAGACCCTTGTCACCGGCCCGCGCCCACAGGCTGCCGCCAAAGCCTTCGATCAGGCTGCGGCTCATGCTCAAACCCAGGCCCAGGCCGTCGGCCTTGCTGGTGGTGAAAGGGGTAAAGATTTCATCCAGCCGCTCGGGGGCCACGCCCGGCCCCTGGTCGGCCACTTCTACCAGCACGCCGTCGCCATCGCGCGCGGCGCTCAGCAGGATACGCGACGGCCGCTCGCCGTGCTGCTCGCGGTTGGCATCAATGGCATTGCGCAGCAGGTTCAGCAGCACTTGCTCCAGCAGTACCCGGTCGGCGTACACCGAGGGCAGTTGCGCGCTCATGCGCAATTCGACCAGCACCTGGTCGCGCGCAGCTTCCCAGGCACACAGGCGCATGGCTTCACCGGCTACCTCGGCCATGTCCAGTGCCTGCAGGCGGCGCGGCCCTTTGCGCAGGAAGGCGCGCAGGCGGCGGATCACCTCGGCAGCATGGGTGGCCTGCTCGCTGATGCGCTGCAGGCCCTGCCCAACCCGCTCGCGCGCCTGCGGGTCGTGTGCCACAGCCTGCAGGTAACGCTGGCTGGCATTGGCATAGTTGACCACCGCAGCCAATGGCTGGTTGATCTCGTGGGCGATACCCGACGCCAGCTCGCCCAGGGTGGCCAAGCGGGCACTGTGCGCCAGGCTCTCCTGGGCCTCGATACGCAAGGTAATGTCGCGGGACACGCTGACCACCTCGACCACTGCGCCGGTATAGGTTTCGCGGATGGCCCGGCTGGCGATCTCGAACCAGCGGTAACCGCCTGCGGCCTGGCGCACCCGGCAGGTCATGGTGTGGTAGCCGTCCTGGTCGAGGGCAGCGGCGGCCTGGCGCAGCACCTGGCGACGTTCGCGCGGGTGCAGCAGGGTATGCACCGGCCTGCCACGCAATTGCTCGGGCCACAGCCCGAGCAGGCGGAAGGCCGCCGGCGAGGCATCGAGAAAACGGCCATCAGGGCTGTGCCGGGAGATCAGGTCGGTGGTGTTCTCGATGATCAACCGGTACAGGCGCCGGGCGCGGCTGGCCTCGCGCGCACCGTGGCGCTCGTCACTGGCGTCGCGGCAACGCGCCAGCACTTGCTGGCCCTGATCGTCGGGGATGAAGTTCCACAGCACGATGCGCTCGCCAACCTGTACCTCGACGTCGGCAATCGCCCGGTGCTGGCGCAGGCAGGCGCGCACCAGGGAGGCACAGTTGGCCGGCAGCCAGCTGGCCAGTGCGGGGCCCTCATCGAGCCACGCCTGTAACGCCGGGTTGAGCGCCAGCGGCGTGGCATCGGCGCAGAGCATCAGGCTGGGCTGAGGGTCCTTGGCAAGCAAGGGGTAGGCGGTCTTGTCCAAAATGAGCGGCTCGTTGTTATAGTAGTTCTACTATATTGCTATAGTCGATATTCCTAATACCATAGCGACTCGCGTAAAACAGCGACAAGGGTAACGGCCCACCGTCCGTCACCCTGCACCCTGATCAGAGCTAACAATCAGCCACCGGGGGCCAAGCGCACTGGCTGCGCCTGCCTCCCCTACAGGATTACCGCATGTCGATCTATGCCCAGGGCCTGATGCCCGCTGCCGTCAACCATGTCGCCCTCACCCCGCTGAGTTTCATCGAACGCACCGCTGCCGTTTACGGCAATTATCCTGCGGTGGTCCACGGTGCCATCCGCCGCAACTGGCAGGAAACCTACCAGCGCTGCCGACGCCTGGCCAGCGCCCTGGCCGGCCGGGGTATCGGCCGCGGCGATACCGTGGCGGTGATGTTGCCGAACATTCCGGCCATGCTCGAGGCCCACTTCGGTGTGCCCATGACCGGCGCTGTGCTCAACACGCTGAATGTGCGCCTGGATGCCGAGGCCATCGCCTTCATGCTGCAGCATGGCGAGGCCAAGGTGCTGATTACCGACCGCGAGTTCCACACGGTCATCGAGGCTGCCCTGGCCCTGCTCGAACACCCGCCCCTGGTGGTGGATGTGGATGACCCCGAGTATGGCGAAGGCCGCGCGCTCAGCGAACTCGACTACGAGGCCTTCCTCGCCGAAGGCGACCCGGAATTTGCCTGGGAATGGCCCGATGACGAGTGGCAGGCGATCTCGCTCAACTACACCTCCGGCACCACCGGCAACCCCAAGGGCGTGGTCTATCACCACCGTGGCGCCTACCTGAATGCCCTGGGCAACCAGATGACCTGGGCCATGGGCCACCGCCCGGTGTACCTGTGGACCCTGCCAATGTTCCACTGCAACGGCTGGTGCTACCCGTGGACCATCACCGCGCTGGCCGGTACCCACGTTTTCCTGCGCCGGGTCGACCCGCAGAAAATCCTCAACCTGATCCGCGAACACCAGGTCAGCCACCTGTGTGGCGCGCCGATCGTGCTCAACGCCCTGGTCAACATGCCCGAGGCGGCCAAGGCGGCCATCGACCACCCGGTGCAAGCCATGGTCGCCGGCGCCGCACCACCCGCCAAGGTGATCGGCGCCGTGGAGGAAATGGGCATCCAGGTGACCCACACCTACGGCTTGACCGAAGTCTACGGCCCGGTGACCGTGTGTGCCTGGCATGACGAATGGGACCAACTGGCGCTGGAAGAACGCGCGCGGATCAAGTCGCGCCAGGGCGTGCGCTACCCGACCCTCGACGGCTTGATGGTCGCCGACCCGCAGACCCTCGAGCCGGTACCGCGCGACGGCAACACCCTGGGCGAGATCTTCATGCGTGGCAACACCGTGATGAAGGGCTACCTGAAGAACCCCGAAGCGACCGCCGAAGCCTTCCGTGGCGGCTGGTTCCACACCGGTGACCTGGCCGTGTGGCATGCCGACGGCTATGTCGAGATCAAGGACCGGCTCAAGGACATCATCATTTCCGGCGGCGAAAACATCTCTACCATCGAGGTAGAGGACGCCCTGTACAAGCACCCGGCCGTGCTGGAAGCCGCAGTAGTGGCACGCCCGGATGAAAAATGGGGGGAAACCCCATGCGCCTTCATCGCCCTCAAGCCGGGCCGCGAAGACACCCGCGAAGCCGACATCACCGGCTGGTGCCGTGAGCACCTGGCCGGGTTCAAGGTGCCGAAGACCGTGGTGTTCGGCGAATTGCCGAAAACCTCCACCGGCAAGATCCAGAAGTACGTGCTGCGCGACCGGGCCAAGGCCCTCTGAAGCCGCAGCTGCCTCATCGCCGGCAAGCCAGCTGCCACAGGGTTACAAGCCTCGAGCCTTGTGCAATGCCTGTGGCAGCTGGCCGGTGGTTGGGCCCGCACAGACAACCTCAATCTTCCAAGAGCACACGATGACCACCTACACCGCCCCCCTGCGCGACATGCGCTTCGTCCTGCATGATGTGTTCAACGCCCCCGCCCTGTGGGCCCGCCTGCCCGCCCTGGCCGAGCGCATCGACGCCGAAACCGCCGATGCCATCCTCGAGGAAGCAGCCAAGGTCACCGGCCAGCTGATCGCCCCGCTCAGCCGCAACGGTGACGAGCAAGGCGTGCGCTTCGAGGCCGGCACCGTCACCACCCCCGATGGCTTCCGCGAGGCCTGGCACACCTACCGCGAAGGTGGCTGGGTCGGCCTGGGTGGCAACCCCGAGCATGGCGGCATGGGCATGCCGAAAATGCTCGGCGTGCTGTTCGAGGAAATGCTCTATGCCGCCGACTGCAGTTTCAGCCTGTATTCGGCGTTGAGCGCCGGCAGTTGCCTGGCGATCGATGCCCACGCCAGCGAAGCACTCAAGGCCACCTACCTGCCACCCCTCTACGCAGGCCGCTGGGCCGGCACCATGTGCCTCACCGAGCCTCATGCCGGCACCGACCTGGGGCTGATCCGCAGCCGCGCCGAGCCCCAGGCCGACGGCAGCTATCGCATCAGTGGCAGCAAGATCTTCATCACCGGCGGCGAGCAGGACCTGACCGAGAACATCATCCACCTGGTACTGGCCAAGCTGCCGGATGCGCCGGCCGGTGCCAAAGGCATCTCGCTGTTCCTGGTGCCCAAGTACCTGGTCGAGGCCGATGGCAGCCTGGGTAGGCGCAACCCCGCGCATTGCGGCTCGATCGAACACAAGATGGGCATCAAGGCCTCGGCCACCTGCGTGATGAATTTCGACGGTGCGGTCGGCTATCTGGTGGGTGAGCCGAACAAGGGCCTGGCCGCGATGTTCACCATGATGAACTACGAGCGCCTGTCCATCGGCCTGCAGGGCATCGGCTGTGCCGAAGCGTCCTACCAGAGCGCCGCCCGCTATGCCAATGAACGCCTGCAAAGCCGCGCAGCCAGCGGCCCGCAAGCCAAGGACAAGGTGGCCGACCCGATCATCCAGCATGCTGATGTGCGGCGCATGCTGCTGACCATGCGCACCCTCACCGAGGGTGGCCGGGCGTTCGCCGCCTACGTTGGCCAACAGCTGGACCTGGCGCGCTACGCCGACGACGCCGGCGAACGCGAGCACGCCCAGCGCCTGGTGGCACTGCTGACGCCGGTGGCCAAGGCATTCTTCACCGACAACGGCCTGGAAAGCTGTGTGCTCGGCCAACAGGTGTATGGTGGCCATGGCTACATCCGTGAATGGGGCCAGGAGCAGCGCGTGCGCGACGTGCGCATCGCCCAGATCTATGAAGGTACCAACGGCATCCAGGCCCTCGACCTGCTCGGACGCAAGGTACTGGCCGACGGCGGCCAGGCACTGGCCAGCTTTGCTGCCGAGGTACGTGCCTTCAGCCTCGACGCGCCGCTGCACCGCGAAGCCCTGCAAGCGAGCCTGGCACGGCTGGAAGCGACCAGCGCCTGGCTGCGCTCGCGCGCTGGCGAGGAGCCCAACCTGGTCAGCGCCGTGGCGGTGGAATACCTGCAACTGTTCGGGCTGACCGCGTATGCCTACATGTGGGCACGGATGGCCGCGGTGGCGTTGGCCAAGCGTGACCAGGACGATGCGTTTCATGCGGCCAAGCTGGCCTGTGCGGAGTTCTACTTCCAGCGTGTCCTGCCGCGTGGCTTGGGCCTGGACGCGAGTATTCGTGCAGGGAGCGCCAGCCTTTATGGGATGACCGCCGGACAATTCTGATCGCCCCGCCCGCCCTCGGCGTCGGCAAGCCGGCTCCCACAGGCAGGCCCTGTAGGAGCCCGGCTTGCCGGCAATGGCGACCAGGTG
>MTEX01013531.1_pt1 | contig 32376 bp, 26 predicted proteins | sample 1042691 | NCBI WGS metagenome assembly MTEX01 (sample SAMN06185810, study PRJNA358809) | soil metagenome | isolation source: soil biostimulated with molasses as carbon source | place: India | collected 2015-05-23
GAGCGCGGCTCGTCACGCTCGGTGGGCGCCGCCCTTGCATCATCAGTTGGCAAAGATACCCAGACGCGAAGTCAGCGTGTAGTCGGCTTCCAGCGCCATCAGGGCGGCCAGGAACAGCAGCACCGCCGGCGGCACCAGCACCGTGTAGACGATGGACAGACGCTCCCAGGCCATATGCATGAAGAAGGCCACGATCAGCCCGGCCTTGAGCAGCATGAACAGCGTGATCAGCCCCCATTTGGGCAGGCCTTCGAGCCCCGAGAGATCCACCAGATACGACAATACGCTGAGCACGAACAGCCAGATCCATACGCGCAGGTAGACGCGCAGTGCGGGCTGTTGATGGCTGCCTTGGTCCATGGTGCCCCCTACCACAGATAGAAGAACGCGAAGATGAAGACCCAAACCAGGTCGACGAAATGCCAGTAGAGCCCCAGGCTCTCGATCATCCCGTAGTTGCCCTTGCGGCCGGTGAGAAAGCCGGGACGGCTGCCCTCCAGGGAGCCGCGCATGACCTTGACCGCCATGATCACGATGAAGATGACCCCGATGGTCACATGGGTACCGTGAAAACCGGTGATCAGGAAGAACACCGCACCGAACTGCGCCGCTCCCCAGGGATTCTCCCAGGGGCGGACGCCCTCGCCGATGAGAATGGTCCACTCGAAGGCCTGCATACCGACGAAGACCGCCCCGAGCAGCGCCGTGATCAGCAGCAGCGCAGCCGTTCGGCGGCGGTCTTTGGCATAGCCGTACTTCACCGCCAGGGCCATGGTGCCGCTGCTCGAGATCAGGATGAAGGTCATGATAGCGATCAGCAGCAGCGGGATCGACTGGCCAGCCACGGTGAGAGCGAACACTTCGCTGGCATCCGGCCAGGGCTCCACGGTCGATATGCGCAACACCATGTAGCCGACCAGGAAACAGGCGAAGATGAAGACGTCGCTGAGGATGAACAGCCACATCATCGTCTTGCCCCAGGGCATGTCGAACACACGGCGCTCCGCCGCCCAGTCGTTGACCAGGCCGGACATGCCCGCCTGAGGCGTCGGACGGCTTATCTCTTCTGGCGACAGCGGACTGCCGGGATGCGGATTGGCCATGATCCAGTCCTCATGTGGTCAGCAGCAGCGCGAAGAGAACTCCCCACACCAGCAGCAGGAAATGCCAGTACAGCGCACACAGTTCGACGCTGGGCAGCATCTCCCGCGGTGTGGCCCCCCGCTGCAGGCGGAACAGGCTGCGCGACCAGGCGAACAGCCCACCCAGCAGGTGCAGCACGTGCAGCGCCGTGAGCAGGAAGAAGAAGGCATTGGCCGGGTTGGCGGCCAGGTAGATGCCCCGGGCCTGCAACTGCCACCAGGCCAGCGCCTGGCCCAGAATGAACACGATGGTGAAACCGCCGCCCAGCAGCAGGCCTCGCCGCAGCCGCGCTGCATTGTCACGACGTGCGGCCTGCCAGGCGGACTGCAGCGCCACGCTGCCGAGCACCAGACAGACGCTGTTCCACCACAGCAGGCCGGGCACCGCCAGCGAGCGCCAGTCGTGGCCCATCTCCTGCCGCATCAGGTAGGCGCTGATGGTCAAGGCGAACAGCGAGGTGGCCACCGCCAGGAACACCGCCAGGCCGACGCGCGGAGCGGTCAACGCTGGCGGCAGTTGGCTGCGCGGCGCACCGGCCCCCTGCGCCTCCCAAGGGCGCACGTTGATCGAATGACTGAACAGCCAGCCGCCGAACAGCGCCATCATCACGGCCAGAAACACCAGCGTCACCGTCATGTCGGCAGCCTCCCTTGCGCCGCCTCCTGGCTCATCGGATCGACCTTCTCGACCTCGTCGGGCGGCATGTTCTGGGGAATGAAGTCATGCTTGGCGCCAGGCACGCCGTAGTCGTAGGCCCAGCGATAGACCACCGGCAGCTCGGCGCCGAAATTGCCGTGACGTGGCGGGGTGTGCTCCGTCTGCCACTCGAGGGTGGTCGCCTGCCAGGGATTGGGCCCCGCTTCGCGGCCGCGGAAATAGCTGCGTACCAGGTTGTAGAAGAACACCAGTTGCACCAGCGCGACGATGATCGCCGCCACGCTCATGAAGGCATTGAGGGTCTGGATCGAATCGGGAATGTAGGCGGTCTCGCCGTAGCCGTAGTAACGGCGCGGCACGCCGGCAAAGCCCATGAAATGCATCGGATAGAAGATGGCGTAGGTGCCCAGGAAGGTGACCCAGAAGTGGATCTTGCCCAGGGTGTCGTCGAGCATGCGCCCGGTGATCTTGGGGTACCAGTGATACATCGCGCCGAACACCACCAGCACCGGTGCCACCGCCATCACCATGTGGAAATGGCCGACCACGAAGTAAGTGTCCGCCAGCGGCACGTCGACGGTGACGTTGCCCAGGAACAGCCCGCTGAGCCCACCGTTGACGAAGGTGAAGATGAAACCGATGGCGAACAGCATCGGCACCGTCATGCGAATGTTGCCGCGCCACAGCGTGAGTACCCAGTTGTAGACCTTGATCGCCGTAGGCACCGCGATGATCAGCGTGGTGGTGGCGAACAGGAAGCCGAAGTAGGGATTCATGCCGCTGATGAACATGTGGTGAGCCCAGACCACGAAGCTGAGCACGCCGATGATGATGATCGCCCACACCATCATGCGGTAGCCGAAGATGTTCTTGCGCGCGTGGGTGGCGAGGATGTCGGAGACGATGCCGAAGGCCGGCAGCGCGACGATGTAGACCTCAGGATGGCCGAAGAACCAGAACAGATGCTGATAGAGCAAGGGGCTGCCACCGACGTGGGTGGACTGCTCGCCGAGGTTGAGCATCTCGGGCATGAAGAAGCTGGTGCCCAGCAGCATGTCGCAGAGCATCATCAGGATCGCCACCAGCAGCGCCGGAAAGGCCAGCAGCGCCATCACCGTGGCCATGAAGATGCCCCAGATGGTCAACGGCAGGCGCATCAGCGTCATGCCGCGGGTGCGCGCCTGCAGCACCGTGACCACGTAATTGAGCCCGCCCATGGTGAAACCGGCGATGAACACCCCCAGCGATGCCAGCATCAGCAGAATGCCCCCGTCGATACCCGGGGTGCCGGGACTGATCGCCTGGGGCGGATACAGCGTCCAGCCCGCGCCCGTGGCTCCGCCGGGCACGAAGAAGCTGGCCACCAGAATCAGCACCGCCGCCAGGTAGAACCAGTAGCTCAGCATGTTGAGATAGGGAAAGGCCATGTCCCGAGCACCGCACATCAAGGGGATCAGGTAGTTGCCGAAGGCGCCCAGGAAGAGTGCGGTGAGGAGATAGACCACCATGATCATGCCGTGCATGGTGACGTACTGCAGATAACTCGATGGATCGATCAGCGCAAAGGTGTTGGGAAAGCCCAGTTGCAAGCGCATCAGGATCGACAGCACCAATGCCACCAGCCCGATGGCAATGGCAGTCAGGCCGTACTGGATGGCGATCACCTTGGCATCCTGGCTCCACACGTACTTGCCGATGAAGGACTTGGGGTGAACCAGCTCCACATTGTCGAACTCGCCCGCCTGGGCATGAGGCACTCCGTGATGTCCGGGTTCCGCCATGACTCACTCCTCCACACCGCCTGGGTTCACCGCCGCCATGTCCACCCTGGGCTGCGGCAGGGTCGTGATATACGCCACCACGTCGCGGACCGCCCGGTCGTCGACCAGCACCTGGGCCATCTCGATCATCTGGTTGCCATAAGGGTCCTCGCGGTGCCGTCCACGCACCCCGTGGCGGAAATTCTGCAGCTGCCGCTCCAGATACCAGTCCGGCAAGCCCGCCAGGCGCGGCCCATTGGTGGCCCGGATACCCTCGCCCTGCTGCCCATGGCAGTTGGCGCAGGTACGATAGCGCCGCGCGCCGCGCTCGGGATCGCCGCCGGCCAGGCTGGTCTCTACGGCTTGGTCGGGAAGGGTCTCGATGAAGGCCGACACGTCGACGATGGCCTGACGGTCGGGCAGCATGGTGGCGAACGGCCGCATCTGCTGGCCATAGGTATCGTCCTCATGGCTGCCGCGGGCACCGGAACGGAACAGCGCGAGCTGGCGCTCGAGGTACCAGGCATCCATCCCGGCAAGCTTAGGCGCATTGAGCGCCGCGTTGCCCTGGCCCTCGGCGCCATGACAGGCGGCGCAGGTGGCATAGCGCTCTGCCCCCGCTTCCGGGTCGCCCGGTGCCAGTTGGGCAAGTTCGGCATAGGTGGGCTGCTCGCTGAGCCAGGCGTCGAAGACCTCCTGCTCGACCACTTCGATACGCCCGCGCATGGCGAAATGGGCGATACCGCACAACTGGGCGCAGACGATCTCGTACTCGCCCACCACGGTGGGAGTGAACCAGAAGTAGGAGGTCTGGCCCGGCACCATGTCCATCTTGGCCCGGAAGTTGGCCACCTTGACGTTGTGCAGCACGTCCTTGGAGCGCAGCACCATCTTGACCGGCCGGTCCACCGGCAGCACCAGGTGCGGCGACGTGATCAGGATGTCATCCTGGCCGGCGGGGTCGTCGACCATGCCGAAAGGGTTGCGCTCGTCGATGAAGCGATTGTGAGCGGCACCGAAGCGGCCATCCTCACCGGGAAAGCGAAAGCTCCAGTGCCATTGCTGCCCCACCACCTCGACCTGGTGGGCTTCTTGCGGCGGCGAAACGAAGGAACCCCATACCAGCAGCCCTGGCGCCAGCAGGCCGGCGATGCCCAGCGTGGTCAACCCGGTCAGCCATAGCTCGAGCGACTTGTTCTCCGGGTCGTACTGGGAACGCCGGCGCTTGTTGAACCGGTAGCGGACGACCACATAGGCCAGGAACAGATTGACGGCCAGAAAGACCGCCCCGGTCACCCAGAGGGTGATCGTGATGGTGTCGTCGATCGTTCCCCAGTTGGAGGCCAACGGGGTGAGATACCAGGGGCTGAGGAAGAAGAACAGTACTGACCCCACTGCCAGTACGATGACCGCAACCGCAATTGCCATGGCTCTCTCCTTCCTCCAGGTAAAGAGCAGGATCCTGGCAAACAGCAGGATCGACGACGACGGCGACGCGCAGGCCTAGATACCGGTCCCGCAATGATGCCGACGCTCTTCCGGTGTGACCTTGTCGATGATGACTTCGGGATGATGACGATGAATCGCCGTGTAGACCATCGATTCGCGCTCGTTGGGGACGTCGACCATCATCAGATATGCCCCGTGTTCGATCTCATCCTCGTACTTGTCGACCTTCACGTCGTGCACCGACACGCCGACCATGGTGCTGGTCCAGATACCGAACAAGCCGCCAAAGATGCCCATGCCGATGATCGTGGTGGCAATACCGGCATTGGTGAAGCCATCACCCAGGAAGTAGTAGACCACCACCCCGAGTACGCACCCCAGCGGAATGCCGAACAACAGGCCGCGCACGGCGGCGTGTGCCACGTCCGAAGTCTGCAGCAGCGTGGCGCAGTTGATGCCGTGCTCCTTGAGTTTCAGCCAGTCACGGCCGGTGACATGAACTTCCTTGTCGGTCAGGCCCAGATCGGTGAGCTCATGAGCGACGTTGACGGTAGTAGGCAGATCAGGGGTTAGGAAGTAGAGGCGCTGCATGGCATGCCCTCCTCTATTATTAATGTCAGGGGAGACGCAGCGCGATTGGGGGCCACATTCAATTGTGCGGCACACTTCCAGTGTGTAACGTATTTTCCTTAATTAATTATTCCCTAACACATCACGGCGTCTTTAGTTGACCCGATCCGTTGGGTATTTCCTTTATTAAAGTTGTCCAAATTGTCTCTCTGGGCAAGTTCCTTTTGACGACGCATGCTCTCCGACGCAAGCGGCCCGCCTGGCAGCGCTACTGACGCCCTGACGGCAGGGTGCCTTGCGCCCGACATCCGGGTAGACTGCGTGTATAGACAATTACCTCGCCAGAAAGGACTCAGCTCAGCATGGGCAGCACGATTCCACTCTATCTGCAGATTCAGCAGCATCTGCTGGAAAAGATACGGAGCGGCACCTGGCCGGCACATCATCAGATCCCCCCCGAAGAACAGCTGGCGCGTGACTTCGGCGTCAGCCGCATGACCGCCAACAAGGCGATCCGCGACCTCGTGCAACAGGGCTACCTGACCCGCCAACCCGGGCTCGGCACCTTCGTCACCGACCGCAAGGCGGAGTCGTCACTGGTCGACGTGCACAACATTGCCGAGGAGGTTCGCGGTCGCGGCCACCGTTACGAGTGCGACGTGCTGCTGGCCGAGGCCATCGCCGCCGACGACGAAGTGGCACTGCGACTGGGCGTGCGCCTGGGCACGCGGGTGTTCCACACGCGTATCGTCCACCGTGAGAACGGCGTGCCTATCCAGCTCGAGGACCGCTTCGTCAATCCGCGCTGGGTGCCGGACTATCTGGAAACCGACTTCCATCGCCATACCCCCAACGAAGTGCTGGTGGCGGCCTGCCCGATCACCGACGTGGAGCACGTGGTCGAGGCGGTGCGAGTCGACGCCACCACCGCCGAACGGCTCGAAATGGATGCCACGCAGCCCTGCCTGAGCATGATACGGCGCACCTGGTCGGGCGAGCATCTGATCAGCTACGCCCGTCTGATCCATCCCGGCGACCGCTACAAGCTGCGCTCGGCGCTCTCTCGCCGCGCCAGCTGAGCCCGGTATCGTGAGACGACACTGAGCGAGACCGGTGTTTGCCGGCCTCGCTCAGCGGTGGTGAGCGTTATTGCGCGATGGGAAACCTCAGGCCCCGCTCAGCGCCTGGGCCAGATAGCCGGCCGGCACGGCCAGCATCAGGCTGAGTGCCACGCGAATGAACCACACCACCACGATGCGCCCTACCGAGAGCGGAATGCTGGTGGCCAGGATGCAGGGAATCGAAGCGGAGAAGAACAGCACCGCGGAGACCGACACCACACCCGCCGCGAAGCGGGCGACGAACTCGGCCTCGGCCATCAACAGCGCCGGCAGGAACATCTCGGCCAGCCCGGCGGCGGATGCCTGGGCCAGCGCCATGCCGTCCTCCAGCCCCCAGATCGCCACGAAGGGATAGAACAGCAGACCCAGCCACTCGAACAGCGGCGTGTACTTGGCGGCCAGCAGGCCGAGCAGCCCCACCGACATGATCGACGGCAGGATACTGATCGCCATCAACAGCCCTTCGCGCACGTTCAGCGCCACGCTGCGGTGCAGCCCCGGCGCCTGAGCCGCCACCTCCAGGCCGGCCCTCCATGCCGTGTTCAGCCGCTTGCCGGGTATCGCCTCGGGCTCGCCATCGCTGCGCTCATTGTTCATCTGCGACAGCGGCGGCAGGCGAACGGTCACGGCGGTGACGGCAAAGGTGATCGCCAGCGTGAGCCAGAAATAGAGGTTCCACACGCTCATCAGATCCAGCGTGCGTGCCACGATGATCATGAAAGTAGCCGACACCGTGGAGAAGCCGGTGGCGATGATCGCCGCCTCCCGCGCCGAGTACTGCCCCGCCTGATAGACCCGGTTGGTGATCAGCAGGCCGATGGAGTAGCTGCCAACGAACGAGGCCACGGCATCGATGGCGCTGCGCCCCGGTGTGCGCCAGATGGGTCGCATGACCGGCTGCAGCAGCACGCCTATCAACTCCAGCAGGCCGTAGCTGATCAGCAGGGCCAGGAACACCGCGCCGATGGGCACGATCAGCCCTACCGGTATCACCAGCCGGTTGAACAGGAACGGCAGCATGTCCGGCTCGTGCAGCAGCCCCGGCCCCCAGCCGGTCATCGCCATGATGGCCACGGCGACGCCGGCCAGCTTCAGCACGGTGAAGATGCGGTCGGTGAGACTGCGCCGCCAGGTGCCCTTCCACAGCGGGTAAGCCGCCCCGGCCACGATCAACGCCAGCGCGTAGAACGCCGCCGCCTCGCCCAGCAGCTCCCGTGCCCCGGTCACCATGTGGTCCAGCAGGATGGTGTTCCTGCCACCCAGGGTGACGGGAATGAAGAAGATCAGAATCCCCAGCGCGCTGGGAACGAACAGCTTGGCCACGGTGAGCCAGTTGAAACCGCTCACGCCCCGGGTGGCCGGGTCCGGAATCGCCATTGGTGTCGTCCTCGTCTTGTGATTGATGCGTGACACCTTATTGTATATACAATACGTTCGACAAAGGCGCCATGCCGAAGCGACGCAAGCACCTACGTCTTTAGTCTAACGCGGAACAAGCGACGACACCGAACGCCGCCACCCATGGCGAAGCCATCTTTAAGAGAAATAGGCAGTTAGCCTGTAAACGAGGCGTGCAGTTAGAAATCCGGGGCAAACTATTCACCGCTTGCCCTTGACCTCCGGCCGATGACGATTTAAATGTATATACATTAAATCGTCAGCCCTCAGGAGCCCCTATGTCTGCCACCACCCAGCCGCGCCTCGTCTGGCATGACGTCACGCTCTTCGACGGTCACGACACCCTGCCCGAACCGATGACGGTGATCGTGGCGGGCGACACCATCGAGCGTGTCGTGCCCATGCGTGAGCTCGACCCGAACGAGACCGCCGACTGCCAACCCCTCGGCCAGGGCGGCGTAATGACCCCCGGTCTGGTCGACTGTCACACCCATCTGGTATTCGGCGGCTCACGGGCCGACGAATTCGAACGCCGTCTCGAGGGCGCCAGCTACGAGGAGATCGCCCGCCGCGGCGGTGGCATCCTCAGCACCGTACGCGCCACCCGGGAAGCCAGCGAAGCGCAGCTGTTCAGCCTCGCCAGGCCGCGGCTGGAAGCGCTGTTGCGCGAAGGCGTGACCACGGTGGAGATCAAGTCCGGCTACGGCCTGAGCGTGGCCGACGAGCTGAAGATGCTGCGCGTGGCGCGCCGCCTCGGCGAGACGCTGCCGGTGCGGGTGGTGACCACCCTGCTGGGAGCCCACGCCCTGCCGCCGGAATACAAGGACGACAGCGACGGCTACATCGAGCTGGTGTGCCGCGAGATGATTCCCGCCGCCGTCGAGCAGGGGCTGGCCGATGCGGTGGACGTGTTCTGCGAGAAGATCGCCTTCTCGGTGGCCCAGTGCGAGCGCGTCTTCGAGGCCGCCGAAGCCCACGGCCTGCCGATCAAGGCCCATGCCGAGCAGCTCTCGAACCTGGGTGGCAGCGCCATGGCGGCCCGGCATGGCGCACTTTCCGCCGATCACATCGAATATCTCGACGAGCAAGGCGTCAACGCCCTGCGCGAGTCCGGCAGCGTCGCGGTGCTGCTGCCCGGCGCCTTCCACACCCTGCGCGAGACACAGTTGCCGCCCATCGCCGCGCTGCGCGAGGCCGGCGTGCCCATGGCCATCGCCACCGATGCCAACCCCGGCAGCTCGCCGCTGTTCATGCCGACATTGATGCTGAACTTCGCCTGCACCCTGTTCCGCCTGACGCCGCGCGAGGCCCTGGCCGGCATGACCGCCCACGGCGCCCGGGCGCTGGGCCTGCACACCCGGCAACTGGGGCGCATCGTCCCGGGCGCACCGGCAGACCTGTGCCTGTGGGACGTCGGCTCGCCCGCCGAGCTGGCCTACGCCGTACAGCCCGGCCGCTTGCGCCAGCGGATGTTCAGCGGAGAGATAACCCATGGCTAATCGAGGAGCGCCGGGTGCAGCCAAAAGCGAAGCGTCTTTTTCAGGGATGAAAAAGTCGAGCGCCCAGGGATGGGTTCACAGCGTCTTCGCGTTGGCTGCTCCCGGGGTAGCCCCGGCCTAAGGAGGAAGATATGAACTCCATTTATTTTGACGCCATCGATATGTCTCCCTGGGCCGGCCGCGAAGACCCGGAACCCGACAGCCTGCGCTGGCACCAGGTGATCACCCCGGTGAGACCGGACAGCGCCCCTGGCGCCGCCCTGGTCGGCTTCGCCTCCGATGCCGGCGTGGCGCGCAACCAGGGCCGCGTGGGTGCCGCCGAAGGCCCACGGGCCATTCGCCGCGCACTGGCACCGCTGGCCTGGCATCGCAGCGCCCCGGTGTTCGATGCCGGCGACGTCAGCTGCCACGGCAACGACGACCTGGAAGCGGCACAGCAGCGCCTGGCAGAGCGCATCGCCAGCCTGCTCGCTCGCGGCCACCTACCGCTGGTGCTGGGCGGCGGCCACGAAGTGGCCTTCGGCAGCTGGTCGGGCCTGGCGAGTCACTTCGAGGCTCAAGGCGAGACCCACCCGCGGATCGGCATTATCAACCTCGATGCCCACTTCGATCTGCGCGACCCGACCCACGTGCGCTCCTCCGGCACGCCCTTCGCCCAGATCGCCGCCGAGTGCCACGCCCGCGACTGGCCGTTCCGCTACGCCTGCCTGGGCGTGAGCCGGGCCAGCAATACCCGCGCCCTGTTCGCCCGGGCCAGCGAGCTGAACGTGCTGGTGCGCGAGGACCACGAGATCGATGCCCTGCGCCTCGACGCCATCGTGCGCGACCTGCAGCGCTTCATGGCGCGCTGCGACCACCTCTACCTTAGCATCGATCTCGACGTACTGCCCGCCGCCGAGGCGCCGGGAGTCAGCGCCCCCGCCGCCCGCGGCGTGCCCCTGGCGCTGATCGAACCGCTGCTCGAGGCCGTCCGCGACAGCGGCAAGCTGCGCCTGGCCGACGTCGCCGAGCTCAACCCAAGCTTCGACATCGACGGCCGCACCGCCAAGGCCGCGGCACGCCTGATCCACCGGCTGACGCTGGATACCTGAACCGACCCACAACGATTTGCAACACCAGAGAGAACACGACGATGAATAGCCATACCACGCCTGCCGATCCCCGCCACGACGCCAGCCGGCAAATTGCCTCCCCCACCGGCAGCGAGCTCAGCTGCAAGAGCTGGCTCACTGAAGCGCCCATGCGCATGCTGATGAACAACCTTCACCCCGACGTGGCCGAGCGCCCCGAGGACCTGGTGGTCTACGGCGGCATCGGCCGCGCCGCCCGCGACTGGCAGTGCTACGACACCATCGTCGCGACCCTCAAGCGCCTGGAGGACAACCAGACCCTGCTGATCCAGTCGGGCAAGCCGGTGGGCGTGTTCGAGACCCACAAGGACGCCCCGCGGGTGCTGCTGGCCAACTCCAACCTGGTGCCGGCCTGGGCCAACTGGGAGCACTTCAACGAGCTCGACCGCAAGGGCCTGATGATGTACGGCCAGATGACCGCCGGCTCGTGGATCTACATCGGCTCACAGGGCATCGTTCAGGGCACCTATGAAACCTTCGTCGAGGCCGGGCGCCAGCACTACGGCGGCGACCTCACCGGCCGCTGGATCCTCACCGCCGGGCTCGGCGGCATGGGCGGCGCCCAGCCGCTGGCGGCAAGCCTGGCCGGCGCCTGCTCCCTGAACATCGAATGCCAGCAGTCGCGCATCGACTTCCGCCTGCGCACCCGCTACCTGGACGAGCAGGCCGACGACCTCGACGACGCCCTGGCCCGCCTCGAGCGCTACACCGCCGAGGGCAAGGCGGTCTCCATCGGCCTGTGCGCCAACGCCGCCGACGTGCTGCCGGAACTGGTCAAGCGCGGCGTACGGCCGGACATGGTCACCGACCAAACCAGCGCCCACGACCCGCTGCACGGCTACCTGCCCGCCGGCTGGAGCTGGGACGAGTACGTGGCCCGCGGCAAGCGCGAGCCCGAAGCGGTGGTCAAGGCCGCCAAGCAGTCCATGGCGGTGCACGTGCAGGCCATGCTCGACTTCCAGCAGATGGGCGTGCCCACCTTCGACTACGGCAACAACATCCGCCAGATGGCCAAGGAAGAGGGCGTGGCCAACGCCTTCGACTTTCCCGGCTTCGTCCCGGCCTACATTCGTCCGCTGTTCTGCCAGGGCATCGGCCCGTTCCGCTGGGCCGCGCTCTCCGGCGATCCGGAAGACATCTACAAGACCGACCAGAAGGTCAAGGAACTGATCCCCGACGACCCGCACCTGCACCGCTGGCTCGACATGGCCCGTGAGCGCATCAGCTTTCAGGGGCTGCCGGCGCGCATCTGCTGGGTCGGCCTCAAGGATCGCGCCCGTCTCGGCCAGGCCTTCAACGAGATGGTCAAGAACGGCGAGCTCAAGGCCCCCGTGGTCATCGGCCGCGACCACCTCGACTCCGGCTCGGTGGCCAGCCCCAACCGTGAGACCGAGGCCATGATGGACGGCTCCGACGCCGTTTCCGACTGGCCGCTGCTCAACGCTTTGCTCAATACCGCCGGCGGCGCCACCTGGGTCTCGCTGCATCACGGCGGCGGCGTGGGCATGGGCTTCTCCCAGCACGCCGGGGTGGTGATCGTCGCCGACGGCACGGACGACGCCCACGCCCGCCTGGGCCGGGTGCTGCGCAACGACCCCGGCACCGGGGTGATGCGCCACGCCGATGCCGGCTATGAGATCGCCAAGCAATGCGCGCGGGAAAATGGGTTGGATCTGCCGATGCTCAAGTAAACCTCTACCTGCTCCGTTGACACACCCCTGACGTTACCGCCATGCCTTCAACATGTCGGTAACGTTTGCAGCACCCAGACAACAATTCCTAACAAGGGATCCACCAATGTCAATCCCAATCAAGAAAAGCCTGAATCGAAGCGTATTCATTCCGGCCTTTGCCATCATTTTGCTGGCCGTCACCATTGGTCTTGCCAATAACGAGCTGCTTGTCAGCGTAGCCAGACAACTGTTCTACCTCTCCCTCTCCGATTTCGGCTGGCTCTACCAACTGTTGGCTGTCGCCGCATTGGGCGTCACTGCCTACATTTTCTTCTCCAAGGTCGGCAACATCCGGCTAGGCGGAGAGAATGCCAAGCCGACATTTTCGATGACAACGACATTTGCCATGGCACTCACCGGCGGCATCGCTACGGGCGTAGTGACTTACTCGGTTAACGAGCCGATCATCTATCTTGGCAACGTCTACGGCGAAATCGGCAGTCAAGCCTTCGAACCCAGCAGTGCCGAAGCGGCAATATTTGCGTTGGCCAGAAGCTTCCACAATTGGAGCTTCATTCCCTATGCCATGTATTCCATCGTCGGCTTGATGATCGGCTACATGCACTTCAACCGCCAACAGCGCTTTTCGATCTCGTCGACACTGATACCCATTCTTGGCAATACCGAACGCAAGCCCTTGGTTCGCGCGGTGGTCGATATCATCTCGATATTGGCGATCGCTCTGGGGCTCGCCTCGTCGCTGGGCGCCGGCCTGGCCCTGATCAGTTCCGGTCTCGAGGTCGAATACGGCATCGCGTCGAACCCCACCACCTGGCTGATCCTTACGTTGATCATTTCCGCCATCTTCATTACCTCGGCGGTCTCCGGGCTCAAGCGCGGCATCCGATTCCTGTCGTCGATCAATGCCTACATCTTCTATGCCTTCGTTGCCATCCTGCTGATTATCGGCCCACTGAACTACATCCTCAGTCTGTCGGTGACCAGCGTGGGGTATTGGCTCGACAACTTCTTCCTCTGGTCGTTCGATACAAAGGAGTCGGGAGGCGAGGCCCTGGTAACCTGGTGGACCATGTACGACTGGTCGATCTGGATCGCCTATGCACCGCTGATGGGGCTGTTCCTGGCACGTATCTCCTATGGCAGGACACTGCGCGAATTCCTCGTCATCAATTGGATTCTGCCTTCGGCGTTCGGCATCATCTGGTTCGCCATCTGGGGTGGATCGGCCATCAAGTGGCAGATGGACGGCACACTGGATCTGATCGGAGTAGTCACCGAGAGCGGCGCGGTAGCGGGGCTATGGGGCTTCCTGCAGCATCTGCCGCTGTCCGCCCTGCTCATCCCGCTGGCCATCCTGACCTTGATCATCTCCTTCTCCACCGCCGCGGACTCGATGTCATCGACCATCGCTACCATCTGCACCAAGAACATGACGGCAGAGGAAGAGGCGCCTCGCAAGCAGAAGATCCTCTGGGGCCTCTCGATCGGTGTCATCGCCTACATCATGGTGGCCTTTGGCGGTGGCGCCCAGGGTGTCGATGGCATCAAGTTCCTGGCCGCAGCGGGTGGATTCACCGTGCTGTTCCTGTTCGCGTTGATCGTGGCCGCAGCAGCAAAAACTTTCATCATGCAAGGGGCTGCCAATGAACAACATCAGTCAGACGCACAGGGCCAATTGGCGGAAAATACCCATGAGTGACCATGCCGAACGCATCGTGCTCGGTGCAGCGCCCGTTGAATGGCAGCAAGTGGTTCGAGTAGCGCGCCATGGCGCGCTGCTGTCGCTGACCAAGGCCGCCTGGAAGAGGATCGCCGCGACCCGTCAGGCCGTAGAGAAAATAGCAGCCTCGACGGTACCGCACTATGGCATCAATACCGGTCTGGGCGCCCTCTGCAACGTAGCGCTCGAGCGAGATGAGCTGCAGCGGCTCTCACACCATACGCTGATGAGCCATGCTTGTGGTGTGGGTGCGCCACTGCGTACGGAGCAGGTCAGGGCGATCATCTGCTGCGCCGTCATCAATTACAGTCACGGCTACTCCGGCATCAGCCCTGCAGTCGTGAAAGGGCTGCTACATCTGCTGAATGAGCAGATCACCCCGATCGTGCCCTCTCGAGGTTCGGTTGGATACCTCACCCATATGGCGCACATCGGCCTGGCGCTGATCGGTCACGGCGAAGTCGAGTTCGACGGCCAGCGGATGCCGGCCAGACAGGCGCTGGATGCCATTGGCATGCCCCCACTAACCCTCGGTCCCAAGGATGGCCTGAGCCTGGTCAATGGCACCCCGGCCATGACCGGCCTGGCCTGCCTCGCCCTCGAGGATGTCGCCCGCCTGGCTGCCTGGGCCGATATTGTCGGCGCCATGAGTTTCGAGGCCTTGGGCGGCCAGTGGGATGCGCTGCTCCCCCAAGTCACGAGCCTCAAGCGGCATCAGGGGGTCCAGCACACCGGGGATAACCTGCGCCGCCTGCTGCAGGGCAGCCGGCGCCTCGCACGCTGCCAAGGCCAGCACCTTCAAGACGCGCTCAGCCTGCGCTCGATACCCCAGGTGCATGGCGCCTGCCGCGATCAATTCGCGCATGCCGCAAGGCAGATCGACCATGAGCTGGACTCGGCGACCGACAATCCGCTGGTAGTCGCAACGGAGGAAAGCTATCGCATCATATCGAATGCCAACCCACATGGTGCCTCAGTGGCCATGGCATGCGACCTGCTGGCGATCGCCGTGTGCGAGTGGAGTTCGATCTCAGAACGCCGCACCTATCGTCTCGTCACGCCGCAGGCCAGTCGGCTGCCGCCGTTCCTGTCCAACGACGTCGGAGTCAAGTCGGGCATGATGATCGCCCAGTACACGGCAGCATCGTTGGTCGCCGACAACAAGCGGCTGGCCCAGCCTGCCGTCGTCGATAATTTCCTGACCTCAGGTCTGCAAGAGGACCACCTGAGCCTGGGGGAAAGCGCGGCCCTGAAGCTGGACCAGGCCCTCGACAATGCTTTTCAGGTACTGGCCATCGAATACCTGTTGGCTGCCCAGGCCTTCGACCTGATCGATGACCAGAACTTCGCCCCAGGCACCGAGCTGGCTTGGAAGGCACTGAGAGAAGTGATTCCCTTTTATGATGAAGAGCATCCCCTGCATCAGGATCTGCAGACAGCTCGCCACTTGCTTCGGGATACGTCGCGACAGGCCGATTTCGTGAAACTTGCCCCCCACCTGCACCCTGGAATGAGTCAGACATGTCTAATCTCAGCATCAATCCCGGCAGCATGACCCTGGCGCAGGCGCGCCAGGTGTTCGAGGCGCCGCTGCGCGTGACGCTGCCCGACAGCGCCGACGCCGCCATTCAGCGCGGCGTCGACTGCGTCAATCGTGTCGTCGCCGAGGACCGCACCGTCTACGGCATCAACACCGGCTTCGGCCTGCTGGCCCAGACCCGCATCGACCACGACAACCTGGAAGAGCTGCAGCGCTCACTGGTGCTGTCCCATGCCACCGGCGTGGGCGAACCCATGGAAGACGCCCTGGTGCGCCTGATCATGGTGCTCAAGGTCAACAGCCTGGCGCGCGGCTTCTCCGGCATCCGCCGCGAAGTGCTCGACGCCCTGCTCGCCCTGGTCAACGCCGAGGTCTACCCGCACATCCCGCTCAAGGGCTCCGTCGGCGCCTCCGGCGATCTGGCGCCGCTCGCCCACATGAGCGTGGTGCTGCTCGGCGAAGGCAAGGCACGCCATCGCGGCGAATGGATTCCTGCCCGTCAGGCCCTCGAGATCGCCGGGCTCCAGCCGCTGCGGCTCGCGCCCAAGGAGGGGCTGGCGCTGCTCAACGGCACCCAGGTCTCCACCGCCTACGCCCTGAAAGGCCTGTTCGAGGCCGAAGACCTGTTCGCCGCCGCCACGGTCTGCGGCGCACTGACGGTGGAAGCCACGCTCAGCTCACGCTCGCCCTTCGATGCCCGCATCCACGACGCCCGTGGCCAGCGCGGCCAGATCGATGCCGCCGCGGCCTACCGCCACCTGCTCGGTGAGCGCAGCGAGATCAGCGACTCCCACGCCCACTGCGACAAGGTGCAGGACCCCTACTCGCTGCGCTGCCAGCCCCAGGTGATGGGCGCCGTGCTGACCCAGATCCGCCAGGCCGCCGAGGTGCTGGCCGTGGAGGTCAACGCGGTTTCCGACAACCCGCTGGTGTTCAGCGACGAGGGTGACATCCTCTCCGGCGGCAACTTCCACGCCGAACCCGTGGCCATGGCCGCCGACAACCTGGCCCTGGCCCTGGCCGAGATCGGCTCTCTCACCGAGCGTCGCGTCTCGCTGATGATGGACACCCACATGTCGCAGCTGCCGCCGTTCCTGGTGGAGAACGGCGGGGTCAACTCCGGCTTCATGATCGCCCAGGTCACGGCCGCGGCACTGGCCAGCGAGAACAAGGCCCTGGCCCATCCGCACAGCGTCGACAGCCTGCCCACCTCGGCCAACCAGGAAGATCACGTCTCCATGGCGCCGGCCGCCGGCAAGCGGCTGTGGGAGATGGCCGACAACGTGCGCGGCATCCTGGCCATCGAGTGGCTGGCGGCCTGCCAAGGGCTCGATTTCCGCGTCGACGGCAGCGGTCATCGCCTGATCAGCACGCCACGCCTGGAGCAGGCCAGGAAGGCACTGCGCGGCCAGGTCGACTACTACGACCGCGACCGCTTCTTCGCCCCCGACATCGAGAGCGCCACCCGCCTGCTCACTTCGCGGGTACTCAATGCGTTGGTGCCGGTGGAGCTGCTGCCCAGCCACTGACCCGGCCGCCCCATTGAGGTAAGATACGCTGCCCCGGCCCACCAGGCCGGGGTTTTCTTTCGTCCATCCGTTTCGCTTCGGTCCGATCCTCCAGCTCGAGAGCCGTCATGAATGCCATCGTTCTGGCCATCCTGGTCATGGTCACCCTCAGTCTCGCCCGCGTCTCCGTCGTCTTCGCCCTGATCGTCGCCAGCCTGGTGGGCGGCCTGGTCGCCGGCATGCCCATCGGCGACATCATGGACGCCTTCAACCAGGGGCTCGGCAATGGCGCTACCATCGCGCTCTCCTACGCCGTGCTGGGTGCCTTCGCCGTGGCCCTTTCGCGTTCGGGCGTTACCGAGCTGCTGGCAGACCGCGCCATTCGCGGCCTGCACCTGGACGACCAGCCGTCGAGCCGCCGCTGGGTCGCCTTCACCCTGATCGGCGCCCTGCTCGCCGCGGCGGTGAGCTCGCAGAACCTGATCCCGGTGCACATCGCCTTCATCCCGGTGCTGGTGCCGCCGCTGCTCAAGCTGATGAACCACCTGCGCCTGGATCGTCGCGTGGCGGCCTGCGTCATCACCTTCGGCATCACCGCGCCCTACATGCTGCTGCCGGTGGGCTTCGGCGCGATCTTCCTCAACGACATCCTGCTGGCCAATCTCAACGAGAGCGGCGCCGAACTGGGCCTGGAGGTCACCCGCGGCATGGTGCCGATGGCCATGCTGATGCCCATCGGCGGCATGGCGCTGGGACTCGCCGTCGCCGTGCTGTTCAGCTACCGCCGGCCGCGCCACTACGAGGACCGCGACCTGGCTCACGGCGACGAGACCCCCGCCGAGGCGGCCAAGCACCTGGCGCCATGGCAGATGGCGGTGCTCGGCGCCGCACTGGTGGGCACCGTGGCGATCCAGCTGCTCTCGGGTTCGATGGTGCTGGGCGGGCTGTTCGGCTTCGCCCTGCTCTCGGTCAGCGGCGTGTTCCGCTGGCACGAACAGGACGACATCTTCACCGAAGGCATGCGCATGATGGCGCTGGTCGGCTTCATCATGATCAGCGCGGCGGGCTTCGCTGGGGTGATGCAGGCCACCGGCGAGGTGCCCGCGCTGGTGGCGGGCTCGGCGGAGCTGATCGGCGACAACAAGGGGCTGGCGGCGCTGATCATGCTGCTGGTCGGTCTGTTCATCACCATGGGCATCGGCTCGTCGTTCTCCACCGTGCCGATCATCGCCTCGCTCTACGTGCCGCTGGCACTCAGCTTCGGCTTCTCGCCCATGGCCACCGTGGCTCTGGTGGGTACCGCCGCGGCGCTGGGCGATGCCGGCTCACCGGCCTCCGACTCGACCCTGGGCCCCACCGCCGGGCTCAACGCCGACGGCCAGCACGACCATATCTGGGATACCGTGGTGCCGACCTTCCTGCACTACAACGTGCCGCTGATCGCCTTCGGCTGGCTGGCCGCCATGGTGCTGTGACAGGGCTTTCGTTGACGCTCAGCCCAGCCCGCAGCAGCTCTTGAACTTGCGCCCGCTGCCGCAGGGGCAAGGGTCGTTGCGGCCGGGCTTGAGGCGCTCCAGGCTGGGCTCGCCGTCGACATAGAACCAGCGGCCCGCCTCGTGCACGAAACGCGAGTTCTCCTCCAGCACGCCCCAGCGCCTGCCTTCGCGGAAGGTGGCGCGAAAATGCACATGCCCACGCTCGCCCGTCGCGCCGTGATCGAGCACCTCAAGCCGTATCCAGTTGGTGGCCTCGTCCCGATTCAGGTCCGCCGGGCGAGTGCTGGCGTGCCAGGTCGCCAGCAGGTAATCGTCGAGCCCCAGGGCGAAGGCACTGAAGCGGGAGCGCATCAGCGCCTCGGGGCTCGGCGCCGCCTCACCCGCATGAAAGCGGCCGCAGCAGGCGTCGAGCGGCAGTCCGCTGCCGCAGGGGCAGCGCGAGATCGTCGAAGTCATCGGTTCTCCGTTCCGTTGAGCCGCCATTCTAGCCCAGGCAGCGCTGGCGTTGCCGAGCACCATTCGGATACCCGCCGAAACAGAGCGACGGTTTCGCTCGCCGGCTGCTGTCCTACACTGGAGGCAGCCTGTGCTCTCTGTCGTCGCTGCATCGCAGCGAGCCGAACGGCGACTTTGGCAGATTTGGCAGAGTGGCCACGCCCCCACGAGCAAATCCCTGACAAGGAGTTGGGGTGAGTAACTTGCGCTGGGTCACGGCACAGCAACAGCGCGTATGTTACATCTGAGCTTATTCACACCGCTTTCGGAGATATGGAAATGCCCGATCGCCAAGACGACTCCCGCACCGCCTGGCATGCCCTGCCCCCCGATGAAGCCCTGGAGAAGGTCGACGGTAACCGCGACGGCCTGAGCGATGACGAAGCCAAGTCACGCCTCGAGCGCTATGGCCCCAATCAGCTCAAGCAGGAGGAGGGGCGGCCCTGGTGGCGGCGCCTGCTCGAACAGTTCAACAACATCCTGATGATCATCCTGCTGGTGGCGGCGGTGGCGAGCCTGGCACTGGGCCACATGCTGGACGCCCTGGCCATCGTCGGGGTGGTGATCATCATCGCGCTGATCGGCTTCATCCAGGAGGGCAAGGCCGAACAGGCCCTGGAGAGCATACGCAACATGCTCTCGCCACAGGCCTCGGTGCTGCGTGGCGGCAAACGCCAGACCATCGACGCCGAAGAGCTGGTACCGGGTGACATCGTCATGCTGGAGAGCGGCGATCGCGTGCCCGCCGACCTGCGCCTGCTCGAGGCCAAGCGCCTGCGCACCGAGGAGGCCGCCCTCACCGGCGAATCCACCCCGGTGGACAAGCAGACCGATGCCGTCGAGGAGGATGCCGAGCTGGGCGACCGCAGCGCCATGGTCTATGCCAGCACCATCGTGGTCCAGGGCACCGCCCAGGGCGTGGTGGTGGAGACCGGTACCCGAACCGAGATCGGGCGCATCTCGGAGATGCTGCGCGGCGTGGAGCAGCTCAAGACGCCGCTGCTGCAACAGCTCGACCGTGCCGGCCGCGTGCTGGCGATCTTCATTCTCGCTGCCGCCGCCCTGACAGCCGCCATCGGCGTGGTCCTGCATGGCGAGCCCATCAGCGCCATGTTCATGGCCGCGGTGGGCCTCGCGGTCGCCGCCATTCCGGAGGGCCTGCCGGCCATCGTCACCATCACCCTGGCGCTGGGCGTGCAGGTGATGGCCAAGCGCAACGCCATCATCCGCCGGCTGCCGGCGGTCGAGACCCTGGGCTCCATCTCCACCATCTTCTCCGACAAGACCGGCACCCTGACCCGCAACGAGATGACGGCCCAGGCGATCTGGCTCCCCGAGGGCGAGTTCCGTCTCTCGGGCATCGGCTTCGCCCCCGAAGGCAAGCTGCACCTCGCCCCTGAGGATCGCGAGAGCGACGAGCACGGCGAGGAGATCTCGCTGGACGACTATCCCGCGCTGGCCCACTTCCTCAAGGTCGGCGTGCTGTGCAACGACGCCGAGCTGGCCCAGGAGGACGAGCGCTGGACGATCCACGGCGATCCCACCGAGGGCGCCCTGGTGGTGGCCGGCGCCAAGGGCGGCTTCGATACCGGTGAGCTGCGCGACGAGCACCCGCGCCAGGATGCCATCCCCTTCGAGTCCGAGCGCAAGTACATGGCCACCCTCAACGAGCTGGAGGGCAAGCGCCTGCTGGTCAAGGGCGCCCCGGACCGGCTGCTGGAGATGTGCCACAAGGTGCGCGGCGCCGACGGCGACAGCGAGCTGGACCAGCAGGAGTGGGAAGACCGCATCCACGATCTCTCCTCCCGCGGCCTGCGCGTGCTGGCGCTGGCGGAGAAGGAAGCCGACGACATCTCAGGAGAGCTGAGCGACGAGGACGCCGAGCAGGGCCTGGTGCTGCTGGGCCTGGTCGGGCTGCTCGATCCGCCGCGTGAGGCCGCCATCGAGGCCGTCAAGCAGTGTCTCGAGGCTGGCATCCGCCCGGTGATGGTGACCGGCGACCACGGCGTGACGGCCAAGGCCATTGCCGAGCAGCTCGGCTTCGCCCATACCGACCGCGCCCTGACCGGTCGCGAGGTGGAAGAGATGTCCGACAAGCAGCTTGAGGAGTGCATTCTCGAGATCGACGTCTTCGCCCGCGCGGCCCCGGAGCACAAGCTGCGCCTGGTGAAGGCGATGCAGGCCAAGGGCGGCATCTGCGCCATGACCGGCGACGGGGTCAACGACGGGCCCGCCCTCAAGCGGGCCGACGTCGGGGTCGCCATGGGCATTCAGGGCACCGAGGCGGCCAAGGAGGCCGCCGAGATGGTGCTGGCCGACGACAATTTCGCCACCATCGTCGGCGCCATCGAGGAGGGGCGCAAGGTCTACGACAACATCCGCAAGACCGTGACCTTCATTCTGCCCACCAACGGCGGCCAGGGCCTGGCCATCATGCTCGCCGTGCTGGCCGGCACCCTGCTGCCGGTCACGCCGCTGCAGGCGCTGTGGGTCAACATGGTGGTGGCGGTTACCCTGGGCCTGGCGCTGGCCTTCGAGAGGGCCGAAGACGACATCATGCAGCGTCAGCCACGCGATCCATCCGCCGCCCTGCTCGATCTGTTCCTGCTGTGGCGGGTGGTGTTCGTCTCGATCCTGCTGCTGATCGGCGTATTCGGCATGTTCAGCTGGATCCTGCAGGTCCAGGGCGGCAGCGAGGAGCTGGCGCGCTCCGGCGCCGTCAACATGCTGGTCATGGGCAGTGCGGCCTACCTGATCAACAGCCGCTTCCTGGTCAACAGTACCCTCTCGCTGCACGGCATCTTCGGCAGCCGCCCGGTATGGATCGCCATCGGTCTGGTCGTGCTGCTGCAGTTGGGTTGGACCTACATCCCCTTCATGCAGACGGTATTCGGCAGCGCTGCGCTGTCGCCGTTGCACTGGATGGTGATCCTGGCCGGCAGCGTGGTGCTGTACCTGGTCGTGGAGCTGGAGAAGTTCATTCTGCGCAAGCGCGAGGGAGCGGATGCCACCCACTCGGGCCGACATGACGAGGCGACGACTTCTGCCAACTAGGTTCGGCGACTGGCGCGGCTGGGCCGGTCGTCTGGCCCTGCTCGCCTTGCTGTGGTGGATGCTCGGCGGCGGCGAAGCGGAGAGCTGGCGCTGGGGAGTGCCTGCCATCATCGCCGCCGCGCTGGTGATGCCGGCTCCCGACCTGCCGTTGCGCCCGCTGGCCTGGCTACGCCTGCTGACGCTGGCCCTGTGGCTCGGCCTGCGCGGCGGTATCGAGGTGGCCTGGCTCGCCTGTCGTCCGCGCATGCAGCTGGATACGCGGGTCATCGAGCATCGCTGGCAGCGGCTGGACGACACCTCCGGCCGGCTGTTCATGGCGACCTTGATCAACCTGCTGCCCGGCACTCTCACCGTACGCATCGACAGCGACCGCCTCCAGGTGCATGTGCTGCACTATCGGCACGGTATCGTCGCCATGCTGCAGCGCCTGGAAAGGCACGTCGAGGCGCTTTTCGGTGGCCGCCATCGCCGTAAGGAGAGCGCCGCATGACGCCGATCTATCTGTTCGCCGCCGTCCTGCTGCTGGCCAATGCCGGTGTCGGCGCCTGGCGTATCTGGCAAGGGCCGACCAGCGCCGACCGCATGATCGCCGCGGAGCTGATAACGACGACGACCGTGGCCGTGCTGCTGATATTGAGCGCGCTGGTCGACCAGCCGGTGCTGATCGACGTTGCGCTGCTGTTCGCCCTGCTCGCTGCGGTGGCCATGGCCAACTTCGTCACCCGCACCTGGACGCTGCTGAGAGAAGACGGCGAAGCACGCGAGGAGGCCAGGCATGACTGAGTGGCACGAGGCGTTAAGCCATCTTCTGATCGTCGCCGGCGCCCTGTTCTTCCTCACCGGCAGCCTGGGCTTCATCCGCTTTCCCGATGTCTTCACCCGGCTGCATGCCCTGACCAAGGCGGACAACCTGGGGCTCGGGCTGCTCTGTTCCGGCCTGGCGCTGCAGGCCGGGGGCCTGGCCGAGGCGGCCAAGATCATGCTGGTATGGCTGCTGGTGCTACTGGCATCCGGCATCGGCGCCACGCTGGTGGCATCGACGGCCGATGCCTGCGGCATTCGTTCCTGGCAGAACCGCACGGGCGCAAGCCGGGAGGCGCGCCGGGAACCGCACGAATGACGGCACTGACCCTGGGCTTCGACCTGCTGCTCGCCGCCGGCCTGGTCTGGCTCGGCTGGCAGGCGCTGTTTCTGCCACGCCGCTTCGCCGCCGTGGTGCACTTCATGGCCTTCAACCTGCTCATGGCGCTGGTCTGGGTACGCCTCGAGGCGCCGGACATCGCCCTGGCGGAGGCCGCCATCGGTGCCGGCGTGACCGGCGCACTGCTGCTCACCGCGCTGGGGCGCCTGCCCAGCGCGGCCGCTGTCGGCTCCCACCCGCAGCAGTGGCACCGCTACTGGCGCTACCCGGCCATCTTCGCCGCATGCCTCGGCGCCGGCTGGCTGGCCTGGGGCGTTCAACGCCTGCCACGCCCCGGCCTGGCCGCCGAGGTGACGGCCGAGCTGGACGCCACCGGCGTCAGCCATGCCGTGACTGCCGTACTGCTCAACATCCGCGCGCTGGACACGCTGCTCGAAGTGGCAGTGATGCTGGGCGCCGTGATGCTGGTGTGGTCACTGGGCCCGGCGCTGCGTCCCTTCGCTCCGGCGACCTCTTTACCCGGCCTGCCCGCCCTGTCGCGCCTGCTGCATCCGCTGTTCCTGCTCGTTCCCACCTATCTGCTGTGGCGCGGCGCCCATGCCCCGGGCGGCGCCTTCCCGGCCGGCGCGGTGCTGGGAGCCGGTGGCATTCTGCTGCTGCTGGCCGACCGTGTCGGCTGGATGCAGCAACCCCGTTTCAAGCCCCTGCTGCGCCTGTTGCTGGTTGCGGGGCTGGCACTCTTTCTCGCCGTCGGCCTGGGCGGCCTGCTGTTGACCGGTACCTTCCTGGCGATTCCTCAGGCGCTGGTCAAGTCGGCGATCCTGGCCGTGGAAGTCGCCACGGCACTCTCGATCGCGCTGATGCTGATGGCCCTCTACCTGTACGGGGAGCCCGGTCGATGAGCCTCTATTATGCCGTCGTGGCCGCCCTGCTCTGCGGCATGGCCGTCATCGGTCTGTTCCGCACCGACGATCTGCTGCGCCGCATTCTGGCGCTCAACGTGCTGGCCAGCGCCACCTTTCTGCTGCTGGTCACTCTCGCGCGCACCGACTCCGGCATCGATCCGGTCCCCCACGTGATGGTGCTGACCGGCATCGTGGTGGCCGTGAGCACCACGGCCGCGGCACTGGGGTTGACGATTCGTGCCCACGAACGACGGCGTGAGGAGTCGCAATGACGGCAACGGGGCTGGCCGCCTGGGCACTACCGTCATCGATTCTGCTGCCGCTCGGCCTTTCGCTGGCGGCCTTTCTCGGCGCACTCTCACCCAAGCGCCAGGTGGCCTTGGGGCTGCCTGCCATGCTGATGTGCCTCGTACTCTCCTTGCCGGCGACGCTGGGCGGGGAGGCCCTCGGCATCGCCTTGGGCAACTGGCCGCCGCCGCTGGGCATCGCCTGGCACCTCGATCTGCCCACACTCTCGATGCTGGGCATGACGGCCATCGTGGCAGGCGCTGCCAGCCTGGCCCTGCTGCTGGACCCGTCGACATCCAGCGACCGGCATCTGTGGCCGCTGTGGTGGATGATGTGGGGTGGCCTCAATGCCCTGCTGCTCTCGCAGGACCTGTTCAATCTCTACGTGACGCTGGAGCTGGTCACTCTGGCCGGCGTCGGCCTGGTGGCCCGCTCTCCCCATGACCGCTTCGGCGAGGCCGCCCTGCGCTATCTGATGGCCTCGCTGCTGGCTTCGCTGCTTTACCTGCTGGGAACGGCACTGATCTACGGCCAGACCGGCCGGCTCGACCTCGGCCTGCTGGTCGACGCGCTCGAGGATGACGCCACCATGCGCCTGGCGGCCGCCCTGCTTACCCTGGGGCTGCTGATCAAGGCCGCCGTGGTGCCGCTGCACACCTGGCTGCCGGCCGCCCACTCCAAGGCACAGGCGCCGGTCAGTGCCATGCTCTCGGCGGTGGTCGTGGCGGCGACCCTGTTCGTGCTGTGGCGTCTGTGGCTGGCCCCGCTGGCCCAGCTCCACAGCGCTCAGCTCGATTGGCTGGTGCTGATCGGGATAGCGGCACTGGGCTGGGGCGGCGTTCAGGCCGCGCTGCAGACCCGGCTCAAGCTCCTGATCGCCTGGTCCACGCTCTGCCACAGCGGCTACGCCCTGCTGCTGCTCGGGCTCGATGCCGACATGAACTGGCCCACGCCGAACGCTGCGCACGACCCTGCCTTTCCGGGCGGCCTGCTGCTGTTGCTTGCCCACGGGCTGGCCAAGGGCGCCCTGTTCCTTGCCGCCGGCGCCATCGTCGTCGCCCACGGCCACGATCGCCTCAGCCGGCTGGCCGGCGATGCCGGTCGCCTGCCGCTGGCCTGGCTGGCCATGGCGCTGGCCGGTCTCAGCCTGCTGGGCATCCCCCCGACCGGCGGGTTCGTCGGCAAGTGGTGGCTGCTGCAAGGGGCGCTGGCGCAGGGCCATTACCTCATTGCCGCGGTCGTGCTGCTCGGCACCTTCTTCACCGCTGCCTGCCTGTGGCGCCTGTTCGACCTGGGGCTGCGCCCCCAGCCGCGCCGGGCCGCCGTTATCGCCTCTCGCCCCACCCACAGCGACACCACCCGACGCCTCGCCTGGCTGGCACTGGGGCTTGCCGCACTGGCCTGGGGCCTGGGTCCCGTCATGACACTGACGGCATGGCACGGCTTGATGCTGGATGCCACCGGCCTGGCCTTCCTGCTGCCGGCGCTGTGCATCTGGCCGCTGGTGCTGTGGGCCACCTATACCTGGCGCGCCACCTTCCCTGCCGCCCACCGCTTACTGGCCATCCTGGCGGCGGCGGCGGTGATCCACCTGTGCACCCTGCTCGCCGCGGACCTGCTCACCTTCTACACCGGCGCCGCGCTGCTCAGCCTGCTGGGATGGGCCATGGTGCAGCACGACGGGCATCGGGCCTCGCGTCTGGCCGGCCTGGGCTACTTGGCCATGCTGCTGCTGGCCGAAGTGGCGATGCTGGCGGGCCTCGCCCTCATTGCCAACGCCACCGGCGACCTGAGCTTCGCCGGGCTGACCCGCCACGAACTGCCGCCTCTGGCCCTGGGCTGTCTGGCATTCGGCCTGTCCATCAAGGCCGGTGTCATCGGCGTGCATGCCTGGCTGCCGCTGGCACATCCGGTCGCACCGCCCATGGCCAGCGCCATTCTCTCGGGGTTGATGATCAAGCTCGGCCTGCTGGGCGCCCTGCGCCTGCTCCCGCTCAGCGATGCCACCGTGGCCTGGGGCCCCGGCATGGTGATGGTGGGGCTGGTCGCCGCCGTCTATGCAGCACTGCGCGGCATCGTTCACGATCACGCCAAGGTCGTGCTGGCCTGGTCGAGCGTGAGTCAGATGGGGCTGCTCACCGCTCTGCTGGGCCTGGTGCTCTACAGCGGCTCACCGGCCACCGCCATGACAGCCCTGCTGCTGCTGGCGGCAACGCACTCCCTGGCCAAGGCCAGCCTGTTTCTGGGGGCGGGCATGGCCAACCGGGTGCACGGCAGGGAGCATCGCTGGGTACTGCTCGGCATGCTGCTGCCGGCCCTGGCGCTGGCGGGTGTGCCGCCCACGGGCGGCGTGCTGGTCAAGACCACCATGGAGAATGCGCTGGCGGAAGCCGAAGGGGCCGGCTGGCTGCTCTCCCTCTCGAGCATCGCCACCGGCCTGTTGATGCTGCGCCTGCTGTGGCTGCTATGGCGCTCGCCCCCCAGCCGGCAGACGCTGCACCTACCCGGCAGCCTGTTGCTGGGCTGGGCCACGCTGGCAACCCTGCCGGTGCTGGTGGCCTGGGGCTGGCAGTGGTACGCCCCGCTTGTCGCAGCCCCGCTCGCCATCCTGCGCTCCGGCTTGCTGGAGCCATCCCTCACTCTTGGGCTGGCGGTCGTGGCGGTTCTCCTCAAACCTCGGCTGCCACAGCCAGGGCGGGCACGCCTCGCATGGCGCCAGGCGCTGGAACGGCGAGGAGAGCGTGGCTTTCGACGGCTGGCCTGGATGCTCAAGCGGAGCGAAAGCAGGCTTCAACCCTGGCCCGCCTTCGGCATCGCGCTGGGGTTCGTGTCGCTGGGCATGGGCGTGGCAGCGCTGCTACCCGGTTGAAGGCCTCAGCACCGGCTCATGAGCGCCGCTTGGTGCGGGCGGTGGCCTCGGCGGTGGTGGGGTCCTCGGGCCAGGGGTGCTTGGGGTAGCGGCCGCGCATCTCCTTGCGCACCTCGGGGTAGCCGTTGGCCCAGAAGCTGGCGAGATCCGCGGTGACCTGCAGCGGGCGCCGGGCCGGCGACAGCAGGTGCAGCAACACAGCGACACGCCCCTCGGCGACACGCGGCGACTCCCGCCAGCCGAAGGTCTCCTGCAGCTTCACCGCCAGCACCGGTGACCGGCCCTCCAGGCACGGCGTGTAGTCGAGGCGTATCTGCGAGCCGCTGGGCACTTCGAGACGCTCCGGCGCCAGCGCATCGAGCCGGCTACACAGCGACCAGTCGAGACTGTCGAGTAGAAAGCGGCCCAGCGGCAGCCGCGCCACCGCGTCGAGGCTTCTGACGCCGTCGAGGTGCGGCCCCAGCCAGGCTTCGAGATCATCGAGCAGCGCCGGCAGCGACCAGTCGGGCCAATCCTGCTCATCCTCACAGTCTTGATCCCCCCGAGAGCCCAACGCCTGGCGCAGCAGCGATACCCTGCCGCGCAGCTGCTCGGCGCTGTCGTCGAAGGGCAGCTCGCCGCGTCGGCGCAGGGCGTCGAGCAGCGCCTGACGCACCGCCTCCGGCGGCAGCGACGAAAGCGCCTTGCGCTCGAGCACCACCGCCCCCAGGCCGCGTACCTGCTCGCCGATAAGGCGCCCCTGCTCCTCCGACCACTCCAGGCTCGCCCGCCACTCTCGCGTTTCGGGAAACAGCGCCTCGAGCCGCGCTCGCTCGATGGCCACGCCGCGGAAGATTCGCGCGCCGCTGGCCTGGCCGTCCAGCTCGGCGGCCACCAGCAGCTCGGCATGGGCCAGCGCATGCCGCTCGGGCAGGGTCGCCAGGCCCCCGGATGCCAGGCGGAAGCGACCCGGCCCGGCCTCCTGCTGGATACGCTGCGCGACGCGGTCCGGATAGGCCAGCGCCAGCAGCTCCCCCAGCGGCGCCAGGCTCGTGACCTCCAGGCCTACGCCGCCAATCCGCGCCAGGCGCTGGGCCTCGCGCTGCCATTGACGGTAATCGGCGGGCTGCGCCAGGCGGGCCTGCAGCGTGCGCTCCAGGTCCTGTTCGCCGTCGAGATCGCGCCCCTCCAACGTCGCCACCAGGGCACAGGCCAGCGGCACGGCGTCGAGCTCGCCGGCTCGCGCCAGCATCGCCGCCAGGCGCGGATGGGTGGGCCAGCGTACGCAGGCACGGCCCAGCTCGGTGAGCAGGAAGCCCTCATCCATCAGGCCGAGCCGCTGCAGCAGGCGGCGCCCCGCCGCCAGCGCCCCGGCGGGCGGCGGCGTGATCCAGGCCAGCGCGCTCGGTTCGACGATTCCCCAGCGGGCCAGCTCGAAGGCCAGCGGAGCGAGATCGGCCTGCAGCATCTCGGGCTCGCCGTGGGCCGGCAGCGGCTGCTCCTCGGCCCACAGCCGCAGGCACAAGCCTGGGCCCTGGCGCCCTGCACGACCGCGACGCTGGTCGGCGCTGGCGCGATTGACGCGACGGGTCTCCAACCGGCTGAGCCCACTGCGCGGCTGGAACACCGGCACCCGCTCCTGACCGGCATCGATGACGATGCGTACGCCATCCACGGTGACGCTGGATTCGGCGATGGCGGTGGAGAGCACCACGCGCCGCCGACCGTCGGGCTCGGGCTTCAAGGCGCGGCGCTGCTCCTCCAGCGGCAGCCGCCCGTGCAGCTCGCGCACCGCCAGTTCGGGCTGACGGCTGGCCAGCTCCCTCGCCAGGCGGCGGATCTCGGCTACCCCGGGCAGGAACACCAGGGCATCGCCTTCGCTCAGGACAAGGGCCTCCCCTACCGCTATAGCCTGCTGGCTTGCGGCGTCGTCGCGAGAGCTGGAGCTGGAGTTGGAGCGAAAGTTGAGCGGACGATAACGGGTCTCCACCGGGAAGCTGCGCCCCTGGCTCTCGAGCAGTGGCGTGGCTTCGCCGAGCACGCCGAGCAGCGCCTCGACGTCGAGGGTGGCCGACATCACTAACAGGCGCAGATCGTCACGCACCGACTGGGCATCCAGCGCCAGGGCCAGTCCCAGGTCGGCCTCCAGGCTGCGCTCGTGAAACTCGTCGAAGACGATGCCGCTCACCCCTTCGAGCAGCGGGTCGTCCTGCAGCATTCGCGTCAGCACCCCCTGGGTGACCACCTCGAGCCGCGTGTTGGGCCCCACCCGGCTCTCGCCGCGCATGCGGTAGCCCACGGTCTCGCCTACTCTTTGGCCCAGGCTTTCCGCCATGAAGCCGGCGGCCAGGCGGGCGGCGACCCGCCGTGGCTCCAGCAGCAGCAGGCGGCCTGCGCCGCGTTCTCCCAGGCACCAGGCCTCGTTCAGCAGCGCCAGCGGCACTCGGGTGGTCTTGCCCGCCCCGGGCTCGGCGACCAGCAGCACGCGGGAATGCGCGGCCAGCGCCTGGCGGATCGCCGGCAGTTGGGCATCGATGGGCAGTTCGCCGCCGGGCGTCATCGAATTGTCATCTCGCTTCATATACGATTTGCCATATGTTTCGCCACCGACGTTCACTCACGACTTTCTCTACAGACACGAGAGCCCCGACATGACCCTACGCATCGGCATCAACGGTTTCGGTCGCATCGGTCGCCTGGCGCTGCGCGCCGGCTGGACCAACCCGGACCTCGAGTTCGTGCGCATCAACGACCCGGGCGGCGACGCCGCCACCTTCGCCCACCTGCTGCAGTTCGACTCGGTACACGGCCAGTGGAGCGGCGGCGGCGATGATATCACGTCGACCGAGGACGCCATCGAGGTGGCCGGCAAGCGCATCGCCTTCAGCACCAATCGCGAGATCGCCGACACCGACTGGTCCGACTGCGACGTGGTGATCGAGTGCTCGGGCAAGATGAAGACGAGCGCCAAGCTCCAGGGCTACCTGGACCAGGGCGTGAAGCGCGTGGTGGTCAGCGCGCCGGTGAAGGAAGAAGGCGTGCTCAACGTGGTGATGGGGGTCAACGACCACCTCTTCGATCCCGCCAGCCACCGCATCGTCACCGCGGCGAGCTGCACCACCAACTGCCTGGCGCCGGTGGTCAAGGTGATCCACGAGCGGCTCGGCATCCGCCACGGCTCGATGACCACCATTCACGACATCACCAATACCCAGGTGATCCTCGACGCCCCTCACAAGGACCTGCGCCGTGCCCGGGCCTGCGGCATGAGCCTGATCCCCACCACCACCGGCTCGGCCAAGGCGATCACCGCGATCTTCCCGGAACTCACCGGCAAGCTCAACGGCCACGCCGTGCGCGTGCCGCTGGCCAACGCCTCACTCACCGACATGGTGTTCGAGGTGGCGCGCGAGACCACGGTCGAGGAGGTCAACGCGCTGTTGAAGCAGGCCGCCGAGGGCGAACTGGCCGGCATCCTCGGCTACGAGGAGCGCCCGCTGGTCTCCATCGACTATCGCTCCGACCCGCGCAGCTCCATCGTCGACGCCCTCTCCACCATGGTGGTGGCCGGCACCCAGGTAAAGCTCTACGCCTGGTACGACAACGAGTACGGCTACGCCTGTCGCACCGCGGAGCTGGCCGCCAAGGTGGGGAACGCCGTCGGGGTGGAGAGCAACAAGGAATGATCGCCCGCGTTGCCGCCCTGCCCCGCGAGGTTCGCCAGTACCTGCTGGTGACCGGCAACTACTGGGGCTTCACGCTCACCGACGGCGCCCTGCGCATGCTGGTGGTGCTCTACTTCCACCAGCTCGGCTATTCGGCGCTGGAAGTGGCTCTGCTGTTCCTGTTCTACGAGTTCTTCGGCGTGGTGACCAACCTGGTGGGCGGCTGGCTGGGCGCACGGCTGGGGCTCAACCGCACCATGAACCTGGGGCTGGGCTTGCAGATCGTCGCCCTGGCCATGCTGCTGGTGCCCACGGCCTGGCTCGCGGTGCCCTGGGTGATGGCGGCTCAGGCGCTCTCCGGCATCGCCAAGGACCTCAACAAGATGAGCGCCAAGAGCGCGATCAAGGGCCTGGTGCCGGCGGGCGACGAGGGGCACACCTCGCTCTACCGCTGGGTGGCGCTGCTCACCGGCTCGAAGAATGCGCTCAAGGGGGTGGGGTTCTTTCTCGGCGGGCTGCTGCTCACGCTGATCGGCTTCCAGGGCGCGATACTGGCCATGGCGCTGATGCTCGCCGGCGTGCTCGGCCTCTCGCTGCTGCGCCTCGACGCCGACCTGGGCCGCGCCAAGGCCAAGCCGAAGTTCCGCGAGATTCTCTCCAAGAGCCGGGCGATCAACATTCTCTCGGCGGCGCGGATGTTCCTGTTCGGCGCCCGCGACGTGTGGTTCGTGGTGGCACTGCCGGTGTTCCTCGCCACCCAGTTCGGCTGGGACCATTGGCGAGTCGGCGGCTTCCTGGCGCTGTGGGTGATCGGCTACGGGGCGGTGCAGGCGGTTGCGCCACGCATCACCGGGCGTACGGCGGGACGCCGGGCCGCCATCGCCTGGGCCGCGGCGCTGGCGGCCCTGCCGGCATTGATCGCGCTCGGCCTTCAGTGGGAGTGGCAGCCGCACGTGGTACTGCTGGGCGGGCTGTTGCTGTTCGGTGCGGTGTTCGCGGTGAACTCCAGCCTGCACAGCTTCCTGATCGTGCGCATGGCACGCTCGGACGGGGTCTCGCTGGACGTGGGCTTCTACTACATGGCCAACGCCATGGGCCGGCTGATCGGCACCCTGCTCTCCGGCTGGCTCTACATGACCGGCGGCCTCAGCGCCACGCTGTGGGTGTCGAGCGCCATGCTCATGGCGACGGTGGCGATCAGCCTGGCGTTACCGAAGGAGGCTTGACCCCACACCCCTTGAGGATCACCTGGGTCAGGAAGCGGGTGATCCGCTCCACGTCGGCATCCGAGATCT
>MTEX01005068.1_pt1 | contig 32324 bp, 26 predicted proteins | sample 1042691 | NCBI WGS metagenome assembly MTEX01 (sample SAMN06185810, study PRJNA358809) | soil metagenome | isolation source: soil biostimulated with molasses as carbon source | place: India | collected 2015-05-23
TGAAGAAGAACGTTCTTATCATTGGTGCAGGAGGTGTCGCCAAGGTGGTGGCCCACAAGTGCGCGCAGCATAACGACGAACTGGGTCGTATCGCTATCGCGTCACGGAACATCTCCAAATGCCAGGCCATCATCGACAGCGTCAAGGCCAAGGGTAGCCTCAAGGTACCCGCCGACATCCAGGCCTTCTCGCTCAATGCCCTCGATGTCGAGGCGACCAAGGCACTGATCCGCGAGACCGAATCGCAGATCGTGATCAACGTCGGTTCCGCCTTCCTCAACATGTCGGTGCTGCGTGCCTGCATCGATACCGGTGTCGCCTACCTGGACACCGCCATCCACGAAGAGCCGGGCAAGATCTGCGAGACCCCGCCGTGGTACGGCAACTACGAGTGGAAACACCTCGAGGAATGCCAGGCCAAGAACATCACCGCCATTCTCGGCGTCGGTTTCGACCCGGGTGTGGTTAACAGCTACGCCAAGCTGGCGCAGCAACAGTATTTCGACAGCATTGATTCGATCGACATTCTCGACGTCAATGCCGGTTCGCATGGCAAGTACTTTGCCACCAACTTCGACCCGGAAATCAACTTCCGTGAATTCACCGGGCAAGTCTGGAGCTGGCAGAACAGCCAGTGGACCAGCAACAGCATGTTCGAAGTCAAGCGTACCGACGACCTGCCCGTGGTCGGTTCGCAGAACCTGTACCTGACCGGCCATGATGAAGTTCATTCGCTTTCGAAGAACCTCAACGTGCCGAACGTGCGTTTCTGGATGAGCTTCGGCGAACACTATATCAACGTGTTCACCGTGCTGAAGAACCTGGGCCTGCTCTCCGAGCAACCGGTAAAAACCGCCGAAGGCCTGGAAGTGGTACCGCTGAAGGTGGTCAAGGCGGTGCTGCCGGACCCTGCCTCGCTGGCCCCGGGCTACACCGGCAAGACCTGCATCGGCGACCTGGTCAAGGGCACCAAGAACGGCCAGCCGCGCGAAGTGTTCATCTACAACGTGGCCGACCACGAAGAAGCCTACGCCGAGACCGACAGCCAGGGCATTTCCTACACCGCCGGTGTTCCGCCGGTGGCTGCCGCCCTGCTGGTTGCCCGTGGCGAGTGGGATGCCAAGCGCATGGTCAACGTCGAGGAGCTGCCAGCCGAGCCGTTCCTCAAGGCGCTGGATGTGATGGGCTTGCCGACCCGCATCAAGGATGAAAAAGGCGATCGTCCTTGGGACGCTGAAGCCTAAGCGACACAAAAAGGGGGGCGCCATTCAGGCGCCCCTTCTTTTTGCCTGTCCCGGCGTCATCGTCGGCAAGCCAGGCTCGCGCAGGTATCTCGGCGCCTGTAGGAGCGGCTTCAGCCGCGATCACCGGCGCAGCCGGTGCCATCCACACGCCGCCTGCTTCGCGGATAAATCCGCTCCGACAATTGACGATGCTGACTTGCCAGCGAGTAGCCTCCTTATTTCCGGGCCTCGAGAATCAGGTTGAAGGGTGTCTGCGTCGCCCGCCGGAACCGGCTGAACCCAGCCTCCTCGAACACCGCACGCAAGCGCGCCTCCCCAGCTTGGGCGCCCAGCCCCAAGCCCACCTCCTGGGATAACGAGTTCGGTGTGCAGATGAACGTCGAGGCGGCATAGAACAAGCGCCCGACCGGCGTCAGGTTGCCCTCCAGCGAATCTTCGGCATAGGGTTCCACCAGCATCACCGTGCCGTCCGCCTTCAACGCGCGGTAGGCATGTTTCGCCGCGCCCACCGGGTCCCCCATGTCGTGCAGGCAATCGAAGAAGCACACCAGGTCATAGTCATGCCCCGGATAGTCCTTGGCGCTGGCCTGCTGGAATGTCACCCGCCCCACCAACCCCGCTTCGCGTGCGCGTTCGTTGGCCGTGGTGATGGAAGGCCCGTGGTAGTCGTAGCCAATGAAAGTGGAGGCCGGAAATGCCTCGGCCATGACCAGCGTCGAAGCACCATGCCCGCAACCGACGTCAGCTACCTTGGCACCCGCCTGCAACTTGGCAACCACGCCCTCGAGCGCCGGTAGCCACTCCGACACCAGGAAAGTGCGGTAACCCGGCCGGAAGAACCGCTCGGTGCCGCTGAACATGCAGGGGTGATGGTCACCCCAGGCCAGCCCACCGTCGCCGCGCATTGCCGCAACCAGTTTGTCCTTGTCATGGAACAGTGCCGCCACTACCGCCGCGCCACCGGCCATGTAGGCCGGGGAATCTTCCAGCGCCAGGGCCATGGCCTGTTCTTCGGGCAATACGAAGCGGCCCTGGTCATGCACCATGTAGCCCGACGCGGCCTGGGCGTTGAGCCATTCGCGTACCAGCCGCGGGTGGCAGCCGGTCTTTGCCGCCAGTGCCTCAGGGGTGGTCGGCTGGCTATCGGCCATGGCCCGGTACAACCCCAGTTCGTCGCCGAGTATCACATTGGCCAGGGTCGCCGCCGCGCCCATGTCGCCCACCAGCTTGCCCATGAAATCGTGAAGCCTTGCCTCGTCCATGACCTGCCCTCCTCTGCAAGAAGGCCATCGCCAGCGAGGGACGTCCGCTCCAGGAAGGCGGTGGTCGATTGGGTGGTGTTGGCCTGGCGAGCGTTAGCCGGTGCAGGCCACCTATAAGTTTAGATGCCCTGTCCGGGGCGCTGTGGCTGTTCGGCCAACTTTTCCAGCAGCGCCTTGGCCAGGATCTTGTCCGAGAACGGGTTCTGCCCGGTAATCAGTTCGCGGTCCACCACCACGTTGGGTTGCCAGGCCTTGGCGTAGCCCATGTCACCACCTGCGATCGCCATGGCACCCGCCGGGTAGAACAACAGGCGCTGGCCCTTGAGCGAACCCTCGAATACCTGCTCTTCCGGGTCGGAGAAGATGGTCATCCGGTAGCCCTGGTACAACCAGTCAGTGGCTGCAGGCTTGTCGCCACGTGCCAGCGCGGCCTGATAGCCTGCCGGGTCTTGCTGGGCCGAGAGCAAGGCGATGGGGCCGTGGCAGATGGCCGCGGTAGGTTTGCCAGCCTGGTGGAAATGCCGCAGCAAGGCGCCCACCTCCGGGTTGTTGGCCAGGTCGATCAACGGCGCATGGCCGCCGGGAATGAACAGCCCGGCATAACGGCCCAGATCGCCTGCCAGCACCTCCTTCACCGACAGGGTATCGTCGATGCCCGGCAGGCCTTGGACGACCCTTTCGATCCGCTTCATCTCGGCCGCATCGCCGGCAAAATAGCTCGGATCGATCGAACGCGGGTCGACGCTTGGGGCATTGCCCCTGGGCGTTACCAGGACCAGCTTGTAACCAGCCTTGAGTAACTGGTCGGCTGGCACGCCGAACTCGTTGAGGTAGTAACCGGTGGCGTAGCGCTTGCCGTCCTGCAACGGCAGCTGGTGCTCGCTGGACAACAGCACCAGCACCTCGCCCTTGGGCGCGGCCTGGGTGCCAGCAGCGAGTAGGGTGGCAGCCACGGCAAGGGCAAGCCTGGACATCTGGATCATGCAGCAATCTCCTCGATCAACCCATGGGCCATCGTACAGGGCGGCCCGATGCGCTCATGCTAGTGGCCAGGCTATGATTCGATAATTCGAAAGCTTGCATGCCTGTAATCCAGAAAATGAATATCGCCAGCAAAGACTTCAACCTGCTGTACCTGTTCCATGTGCTGTATCAGGAACGCAATGCCACCCTCGCCGCCCAGCGCATGGCGCTGAGCCAGCCTGCGCTCAGCCACAAACTCAACAAGCTGCGCCATCAGTTCGGCGACCCCTTGTTCGTACGCGCGCCCCGCGGCCTGACGCCCACGCCGCGCGCCCATGAACTGGCCCCCCAGGTGGAACGTCTGGTGATGAGCCTGGAAGGTTTCTATGAACGTTGCGAAGGCCAGGACTTTCTCGCCCGCCCTGCCCGGCTGCACCTGTACAGCACCGATTATGTCGAACAGACCCTGTTACCCAGGCTGCTGCCGCTGCTGCGCAGCCAGGCACCGAACCTGACCCTGGTTACCCACAACACCCGTGGCCAGCTACCCCGCGAAGCGCTGGAGAAAGGCACCTGTGACCTCGCCGTTGCCGGCTTCTATACCGACCTGCCGGACACCTTCCACCAGCAGCGCCTGCTCGACGAACAACTGGTCGTATTGGCGTCACGCAGCCATCCAGGCCTGGGCAAGGGCCTGGACCTCGACACCTTCCTCGCCTGCGACCATCTGCTCACCACCCTCACCGGCGACCTCGACGGCCTGGTCGACCGCGCGCTACGCAGCCAAGGCAAGCAGCGACGGGTGGTAGCTGGCTTGTCCAGTTTCATCGCCCCGGCGCGCTTGCTGCGCGGCACCGACTTGCTGCTGACCTGCCTGCGCTCGCTGGCCGTCGAAGCCAGCGCGCGCGATGACGACCTGGTGATGTACCCGCTGCCGTTGGCGCTGCCGGTCATCGAGGTGATGCAGATCTGGCACGAGCGCACCCATGCCGATCCCCTGCGGCGGTGGTTCCGCCAGCAGCTTTGGGTAGTCGCCCAGCAAGCGGCGATCAGTACGGGTAACAATTCCTAAACAACAATGTGACATTTTTTTTCAGCTTTCTCGCCAAGGAGCTGTCAAATGAAGGTCACGGTTTTCGGTACCGGTTATGTTGGCCTCACCCAGGCAGTGTGCCTGGCCCAGGTGGGGCATTCGGTGTTGTGCATGGATGTCGACGCCGCGCGGGTCGCCACCCTCAATGAAGGCCACTGCCCGATTTTCGAGCCCGGCCTGGCGCCAATGCTGGCGAACAACCTGGCTTGTGGACGGCTGCGCTTCACCACCGACGCCAGTGAAGCGGCCAACTATGCCAGGTTGCAGTTCATCGCGGTCGGTACCCCGCCACAGGCCGATGGCAGCGCCGACCTCAGGCACGTGTTCGCCGTGGTGGACAGCATCCTCGAACACGCCGACGACCCCAAGGTGATCGTCAACAAATCCACCGTCCCGGTCGGCACGGTGCAGCGCATCAAGGCGCGCATCGCCCAGGCCGTGGCCGACACTCGCCGCTTCCAGGTCATCAGCAACCCCGAGTTCCTCAAGGAGGGCTCGGCCGTGGACGATTGCATGCGCCCGGAGCGCATCATCATCGGTGGCGCGGAACCTGCCGAGGTGGAGCTGCTGCGCGAGCTGTACCTGCCGTTCAGCCGCAACCGCGAAAAGCTCATGGTGATGGACGCGCGCAGCGCCGAGCTGACCAAGTACGCGGCCAACTGCATGCTGGCGACCAAGATCTCGTTCATCAACGAAATCGCCAACCTGGCCGAGCACCTGGGCGCCGACATCGAGATGGTGCGCCGCGGCATCGGTTCGGACCCGCGCATCGGCTACGACTTCATCTATGCCGGCTGCGGTTTCGGCGGCTCGTGCTTCCCCAAGGATTTGCAGGCCCTGCGCCGCAGCGCCGAGGCCGAAGGCTTCGAGCCGCAGCTGCTGCGTGCGGTTGAGGCGGTCAACGAGCGGCAAAAGGGCCGGCTGTTCAGCAAGATCCAGCGCCATTACCCAGGTGGCCTGCGAGGCAAGGTGTTCGCCCTGTGGGGGTTGTCGTTCAAGCCCAACACCAACGACATTCGCGAAGCCTCCAGCCGGGTGCTGCTGGAAGCATTGTGGGCTGCCGGTGCGCGGGTACAGGCACATGACCCACAGGCCATGGACGAGATCCAGCGGCACTATGGCACGCGCCGTGACCTGCGCCTGGTGCCCTGCAAGGACGATGCGCTACGCGGCGCCGATGCCTTGGTGATCGTCACCGAATGGCAGGATTACCGCGTGCTCGACCTGGACAAGGTGCTCCAGCAATTGGCCGACCGCGTGGTATTCGACGGGCGCAACCTGTTCGAGCCGGAGCACATGGCCGCCGCTGGCCTGACTTACTACGGCATCGGCCGTGGCCAGGGGCAACCCGCATGCCCGTACTGATTACCGGCGTGGCCGGCTTCATCGGCTACCACGTTGCGCGGCGCCTGTGCGAGGCGGGCATTGAGGTGGTCGGCATCGATAACCTCAACGCCTACTACAGCGTCAAGTTGAAACTGGCACGCTTGCAGCAGCTGTTCGACTTCGCCAATTTCCGCTTCCATACCCTCGACATTACCCGCCCGGCAGAGCTGCAACAGGTGTTCGCCGCGCAGCCGTTCAGTGAAGTGATCCATCTGGCGGCGCAGGCCGGGGTGCGTTATTCGCTGGACAACCCCGGTGCCTATGGCCAGGCCAACCTGGTGGGTTTCCTCAATATGCTCGAGGCCTGCCGCCAGCAGCCACCACGCCACTTCATCTATGCCTCCAGCAGTTCGGTGTACGGTGCCAACGCCAAGCTGCCGTTCAGCGTCGACGACCCGGTTGAGCAACCACTGTCGCTGTACGCCGCCAGCAAACGCGCCAACGAACTGATGGCGCACAGCTATGCCCACCTGTACCAGTTGCCGACGTCCGGGCTGCGTTTGTTCACCGTCTATGGGCCCTGGGGCCGCCCCGACATGGCCCTGTTCACGTTTACCCGGGCCATCCTCGAAGGCCGGCCGATCGCGGTCTACAACAACGGCCTGATGGCGCGCGACTTTACCTATATCGACGACATCGTCGAAAGCATCGTGCGCTTGCGCCTGAAGCCGCCACAGCCGGCCGAGGGGCTACCGCCCTGCCAGTTGTTCAACATCGGCCGCGGCCAGCCGGTACGGCTGCTGCAGTTCGTCGAATGCCTGGAGGATGCCTTGGGCACCAAGGCCCAGCGTGACTACCTGCCGCTGCAACCCGGCGACGTGCTGCAAACCTGGGCCGATGTCGACGCCCTGGCGCGCTGGATCGGCTACACCCCAGGCACCTCACTGGCGCACGGCGTCAATGCCTTCGTCGCTTGGTACCGGGATTACTACCAGGTCTGAACCGCACCACCACAACAGGATCACAAGCGCCCCATGACAGCCCCACTTGAGTTATCGGTACTGATTCCCGCCAGGAACGAGGCCGACAACCTGCCGGCACTGCTGCAGGAAATCCGCGCGGCACTGGCAACCCTGGACTACGAAGTAGTGGTGGTCGATGACGGCAGCAGCGACCATACCCTGAGCGCCCTGCAACAGGTGAAGAACCAGGGCTACCCGCAATTGCGCATCCTCCGCCACGCGCACTCGCTGGGCCAGAGCACTTCACTGTGGCACGCCGCCGAAGCGGCGCGCGGCCATTGGCTGGCCACCCTTGACGGCGATGGGCAGAACGACCCGGCGGATATCCCCGGCATGCTGGCGCTGGTACGCGCCAACCCGCACCTGGCAGGCAACCTCAAGCTGGTGGCCGGGCACCGGGTCAACCGCCGTGACAGCGCCAGCAAGCGCTGGGCCTCGCGCCTTGCCAACGGCCTGCGCAGCCGCCTGCTCGGCGACGCCACGCCTGACACTGGCTGCGGGCTGAAACTGGTCGAACGCGCGGCCTTCCTGCGCCTGCCCTACTTCGACCATATGCACCGCTTCATTCCGGCGCTGATCCTGCGCCACAACGGCCGCATGCTGGTGCACCCGGTCAACCACCGGCCACGTCAGGCCGGGGTGTCCAAGTACGGCAACCTGGACCGCGCCCTGGTTGGCATTCTCGACCTGTTCGGGGTCTGGTGGCTGATCCGCCGTACCCGCCTGGACACGCGCCCGCAGGAGCTCGAAGGATGACCCGTGAAAGCTTGTGGCTGATCGTCGGTTTCGCCGGCCAGGCCGTGTTCACCGGGCGCTTCGTACTGCAGTGGCTGTACAGCGAGTTCAAGCGCCGCAGCCTCATCCCGGTGGGCTTCTGGTACCTGAGCATGCTCGGCAGCGCGTTGCTGCTGGCCTACGCCATCTATCGCCAGGACCCGGTGTTCATCATTGGCCAGAGCTTCGGTTTGCTGGTCTACCTGCGCAACCTGCAGCTGATCGCCCGCCACCCGCAACAGAAGGAATAGCCCGTGCCAAGGTTCGACTCGCTCATGGCCGAACGCCTGGCCCTGATGGCCCTGGCGCTGCTGCTGGTGGGTGCCGGTATCGGCTGGCGCCAGCCGATGAATGTGGATGAGGAGCGCTTCCTCGGCGTTGCCCTGGAAATGCTGCACAGCGGCCACTGGTTCATCCCGCACCGGGCGGCAGAAATCTATGGTGACAAGCCGCCGCTGTTCATGTGGACCGTAGCCCTCTTCGCCAACCTGACCGGCGCGCCCAGCATCGCCCTGTACCTGCCCGGACTGTTATCGGCAGCGACCATCACCTGGGTGCTGCACGACCTGGGGCGGCGCCTGTGGAACCGGCGTGTCGGGGTGATCGCTGCTCTGCTGTTCCTGGCGACCTACCAAAGCTACAGCATCCTGCGCACCGGGCAGATCGACAGCTTCCTGTGCCTGTGGGTGGCGCTGGGCCTCTATGGCCTGCTGCGCCACCTGCTGCTGGGGCCGGCCTGGGGCTGGTTCTACCTGGCTTGCGCGGCGATGGGCCTGGGTATCATCAGCAAGGGCGTGGGCTTTGTCCCAGCGCTGGTACTGCTGCCGTATGCCTGGGCGGTGCGCCAGCATTGGCACGGCGTGGTGGTGATGCCCGGCCAGGCCCGGCGCTGGAGCCTGGGCTTGTTATGCCTGCTGGCCGGTTGCGCGGTGTGGCTGTTGCCGCTGCTGGTGTCGATTGCCCAGGGCGGCGGCGCGGCAGAACTGGCCTACCTGAAGGAAATCCTGCTGCGCCAGACCGCCAGCCGCTATGCCAATGCCTGGGACCACCGTGAGCCGTTCTGGTACTTCTTCGTCAAGGTCATCCCCAAGTACTGGCTGCCGCTGGTGCTGGCCTTGCCCTGGCTGGTACCGGCCTGGTATCGGCAACTGCACAAGCGCGACGGGCGCTTTCTGTTGCTGCTCGGCTGGGTAGCGCTGGTGCTGTTGTTCTTCAGCCTCAGCAGCGGCAAGCGCAAACTGTATATTTTCCCGGCGCTGCCGGGCCTGGTGCTGGCCATCGCGCCACTGCTGCCCTGGATGCTCAAGCGCTGGCTACGGCGCCGGCCAGCCTGGCGCAAGGGGTTCACCGCCATAGCGCTGGCCTGGTTCGCGCTCTGGTTCGCGCGCGGCTGGGTCGAGCCAGTGCAGGAAGGCCGCAACCCCCATGACAGCTTGATGAGCGAAGCTGCGCGCGTTACCCGCGGAGCCGAACTGGTGCTGGTCGACTGGCGCGAGGGGCATTGGCTGTTCGCCCGCCAACCTATCGTGCATTTTGGCTTCAGCGGGCAATCCAGGGCAGATGCGGCCGCCTACTGGCTACGCCATCACCCCACAACCTACGCCTTGGTGCCGGCCACGGCGCTGGGCCGCTGCTTCAGCGCCGACAAGGCGCGCAGGCTCGGCGAAACCTCGCGCGCCGAGTGGTATGTGGTTGGCGCTGATGCCGACACTGGCCAATGCCAATCGGCAGCACCCGGCCATGTCTATCACTTCAGCTGGGCGAGCCCTGCCGATAGCCAGCCAGCGTTGCACAGCCCGCCGCTACCCTAGGGCGCAGCGACGCTTGCAGGAGCATTGAGCGCCCAAGCCTTCTGCGCCCGCTTCAGGTGGCCGTTCGGACGAGTGCCACAGGACGCGATGATTTGCCTGAACTTTAAATGCACTTGCAATCTGCGCCTTCTCAAAATACTGTATGAATATTCAGTATAGGGTGTGGTCCCATGCAACTCATTGCCAAACTCGGCATCCTCGCCGACGCTGCCAAATACGACGCCTCCTGCGCCAGCAGCGGCGCGCCCAAGCGCAATTCGCGGGGTGGTGATGGCCTGGGGGCGACCAACGGCATGGGCATCTGCCACAGCTACACCCCCGACGGCCGCTGCGTGTCGCTGCTCAAGGTGCTGCTGACCAATTTCTGCCTGTACGACTGCCAGTACTGCGTGAATCGCCGCTCCAGCAACGTGCCCCGGGCCCGTTTCACCCCCGAGGAAGTGGTGCGCCTGACCCTGGATTTCTACCGGCGCAATTGCATCAGCGGCCTGTTTCTCAGTTCCGGCATCATCCGCTCGGCCGACTACACCATGGAGCAATTGATCCGCGTGGCACGGCTGTTGCGCGAGGAACACCACTTCCGCGGCTACATCCACCTCAAGACCATCCCCGATGCCGACCCGCTGTTGATCGAACAAGCCGGTCGCCTGGCCGACCGCCTCAGTGTCAACATCGAACTGCCCACCGACGCCAGCCTGAAGCGCCTGGCGCCGGAAAAGCAGGCGCACACCATTCGCCAGGCCATGGGCGTCATCCACCAGGGCCAGCAAGCCGTGGCCAACGAACCCAAGGCTCCGCGCTTCACTCCCGCCGGGCAGAGTACCCAAGTGATCGTTGGTGCCGACAATACCGACGACAGCACCCTGCTGCGCAATGCCGAGTCGCTGTACCAGGGCTACGGCCTCAAGCGCGTGTACTACTCCGCCTTCAGCCCGATCCCCGACAGCCCGGGCAGCGTGCCGTTGGCGGCACCGCCGCTGCTGCGCGAACACCGCCTGTACCAGGCCGACTTCCTGTTGCGTGGTTATGGCTACCAGGCCGGGGAGCTGCTCGGCCAGGGTGATAACCTGGCATTGGACATCGACCCCAAGTTGGCCTGGGCACTGGCCAACCGTGAGGTCTTCCCGCTGGATGTGAACCGCGCAGAACCGGCACTGCTGGCGCGCATCCCGGGTATCGGCCTGCGTAGCGTACAGCGCCTGGTCGCGTTGCGACGCGAGCGGCGCATTCGCTATGACGACCTGATCCAGCTGCGTTGTGTGCTGGACAAGGCGCGGCCGTTCATTGTCACCAGCGACTACCGTCCGGCCCAGGCCGAACTGCGCAGCGGCCTGTTGCGAGCCCGTCTACGGGAGCCACAGGCACCGGTACAGATGGGGTTGTGGGGATGATCGCGCTGGACTGCAATGACCTGTTCGCAACCTGGCGTGAGCAGGCGCGCGTACTGTTGGGGCATGGTATCGACCCTGCGGAGGTCACTTGGTCGCAGGGGCCGATGGCTGACTTGCTGGCCGTACCCACTCCGCTCCCGGAAGGCCCCGGTCCTTTCCGGGCCAAGGTACCGGCGCCGCTGCTGACCCTGCTGGAACAGGCCGCCCGCTACCGTGGCGAGCAACGCTGGAACCTGCTGTACGAGGTACTCTGGCGTGTGGCCCACGGCGACCGCACCGCGATGCTGGCAGGGGATCGGCTAGGCAGCGAACTGCACCGGCGGATCAAGCAGGTCAGCCGCGAGGCGCACCACCTGCACGCCTTTGTCCGCTTCGTGCCATTGCCGGAGGCCTTGGCGACCCACCTGCAGCTGGACCTTGTGGCTTACCACGAGCCGGCCCATGACATCCTTGAAAGCGCCAGCCCGCACTTCGCCGACCGCCTGGGGCGCCTGCGTTGGTTGATCGCCACCCCGCGCGATGGCATACGCTTCGACGGCCAGGCGTTCGAATACCACCGGCAGTGCCCCGAAGCCTGGCGCCACTGGGCGCGCAACGCCGATGACCCGGGTGCCGAGCTATGGCGCACCTATTACCGCCATACCTTCAACCCCGCCCGCCTCAATCCCGATGCGTTACGTCTGCACATGCCGGGAAGGTTCTGGCGACACTTGCCGGAGGGCATGCTGATACCCCAGCTCGAAGGCCTGGCGCGCCAGGGCAAGCAACGCGACGGCCAGGCGCTGGAAGTGGCAGCGCAGGCTGGCAAACAAATCAGCAAGCCAACACGGTCGGTGTAGGAGCGGGCTCGCCCGCGAAACAGGCGGCACGGTGGTTGGGTTGCCACAAGTCCCCGGGCAAGCCGTCAGCGTCAATCCAGCATCCAGCCCGCATCGCCCTCTTCCAGCACGCCACCGTGGTCGGTTCGATCCCCCTTGCGCGCCACGGCTGCACCTTCAATCAGAAAGTTCGCGGCACCGCTGATTATTACAGCGCCACACGTGGTGCGGTCCCCCACTCTGGCAACCGGCCTGCCATTGAAGGTGTATGCGGAACTGCCGCTTTCCACCTGGTTGCTGCCATGCAGCGGGCAGACATGCCGATGGCCTACGAGTATCACGGGTTTCATCGGGCCTCACCTTCACACGGGGCAGTACGGGATTCACGGTCAATGGCTTGCGGCCAAAGAACCTTTGGTGCAACGCAATGCATGTGGCTCAGGCCATCGTCATCGTTCCAGTCACGGGGTGGATGGACGAACTTCGGCAGCGCTTCAGGGCCTTGCTGCATGAACAGCCGGGCGATGGCCCAGTAGGCTTCGCCGTGGCGGAGGTCATGGGTGAAGAACACGCGGTCGATGACTTCGTTGGTGTCTGGGTTGCGGACCGACAGCATGACGTTTTCGATCAGGCCACCGTGGCCGGGGGCGTAGACTCGGTAGACTTCGGCGATTACGTCGTCCCAGTTGTAGGCGACCGGTTTGACGCCCCAGTGTTTGCGGCTGAACAAATAGATGTAGTGGAATCTGAATTGATAGAGATAGATTTTGCGTCGTAAGCGGTTGAAGCGGATGGGTTCGTCCCGTGGAAGCAAGAGATCCATCTTTACATATGTCGCAATGACCCACATGCCCACCGGTGGCATTAGAAACGCAATAAGGCCAACATCCCAGTCGAGCGACCAGCTAAAATCAAGCAGGTGTGTATATAAATAGACAAGGCCACCTAAAGACACGAACAAAAATGGAATGCCCAACAAAGTTGCAACACCCCGCAAGCTGACAGTAGAGCGAGAAAGTTCGAGGTAGACGTCGTCAAAATAATTTGGTGACGGGTCGATGTCTTCAAAACTTGACTGAAGAGTTGCGCGCGAACTGACATCAGGCAGGTCATAGCTCCAACCTAAAGCTCGCTCGCACAGAATCCTGGAATTAGATTTCAATCATTACTCTCCTTCACGCAGACCTCGATATAAGTGCTGGGCATACTTCTATCTGGCCAATACATTACCAATAGCGTCGCCGCACAAATAGTATGCGACCCAATAGACGTTATTAACTCTACTGCTCCATTGATTTCCAACCAATTTGTTGCGAGACCACCTAAACCTGACGTTTGTCGATTTCTACTCAACGAAAATTCAGGTTTGTAGTCAGGCAGACTTGGTTTAGAAAATTCAGAGAATTCTGACGATGTAGTGAGTGCTTCAACCGGGACAGCTTGGTACTCATCCACCAGCAGAGTTTCTCCACCAGTAAAATCGGGGAAGGTCCCGTCACCTTGACGGTGCACTATTACAGCCCAACGGAAAGCCGAGTGCTCATCACTATACTTAGGCAATGCAACCTGAAACTTGAGTTTGCGCTCTAACTCCACATTGACTAAACCGCCTATCCTAGAACCCGTTGGATCAGTTGAGCGCTTTGATTCAAAATGGATCCCCGCGCGCATGCCGAGTGTGGCCGCATTAAGCTCTGCAAACGCAATGTCTGCATGTTCAGGCGAAGCCCAATGTATGGCAGGCACCTCGTCCGCTTTTCCAAAACAGCAGCGACGCGCCCACCGTTCGAGGGCAGTAGATTCGTTTCCACCAGCTCGCTTTGTAATTTCGTACGCACCGAGTGCAAACAGCATAGCCAAACCTAGAGGGCCTAGAAGGAATGATTTAAAAACTGCGTAGGCGAATAACCCAGTTGAAACGCCATACAAAAAACCTGCGGCAGCATAAAGCAAGCTAGCTACGTCATCCCCTGCTGCCCGTGCACGCTTAGCAGCAGTAAGTGCTTGTGCCGTGTCAAAGACCCCAGCTATCGCACTTATGATGGCACCGAATTTTATCAGCGATACTCCAGAAGCAGACGCGCTTTTAGCCCACGGTTTGCCAATATGCTGGGTACTTGACCTCAGAATGAGCCCCACCAGCTCAATTTGCCCGCCCAACACGCCCAACTGGGATCCTTGCAACGCCAACTTGGCCTCATGCGCCTTGGGCCCAATTTCCGCTTCCGCCTTTTCTTGATTCCTGCCCAGGCTGTCCTGCTGCAGATACAACCCACCTATCGCCAGCAGGAGTTCCCAGCTGCCAGCCACCCCGCGCAAGCCGGAAAACCCAGTCCTTACCAATCGCGCCGCCTGCTGCGAGGTGATCTTCATCCCGTGCAACAACCTGCGCGCATCGCTTTCCAACGTCCCCGCCGCCACCGAGATATCCACCAGGGCAAGCTGCGCCGCGCTGCTCGCCTGGTTCACGCCCATGCTGGCTTCCTTGAACAACCGCCCATGCACTTCCTCGGCCGTGCCCTCGACCCACACCGTCACGCTGATCATCGTGTGGGTGAAGCGCGGGTCGAGCACGGCCAGGCTCATCAGCCCGTGCTGGATGATCGGCCGCACCTTGCGCATCGACTTCATCGAGCCAAACTCGAAATCGTCTGTGTTGCGCTGCATCCGGTCCCGCGCCGCGGCGATGGAGGCATTGGCCTTGTGCTGCATTTCCCGTAGGTGCTGGCTTTGCAGGGCGTAGTACTCGCCCAGCTTCATCTTCACTTCCAGCTCGATCAGCTGCACGCCGTTGTAGAGATACTGCGTGGCGCTGTTCAGATGCCGCACAGCCTTGTGGATGCCAGGCGACAGGCAGGGCGCCAGCCGCTGACTGGCCGCGTTGAGCGCGCTTTGCGTTTCGGCGATGGCCTGCTTGAGGGTCGTGCGCAGGCGCAAGCCGGCGTCGTCGCTGGCAATGATCTTGCTCAACATCGCGTAGAGTTTGTCGCTGTCATTCCAGTTGACGCCGTCACCCGCGGCGAAGCTCGGCAGCAGCCCGGCCAGCAACGCCCGGTCGCGCATCAACAAGGCGCGGTAGGGTGGGCTGTCAGGGTCCTGCAGCCATTTCAGCCAGCGTGCCTCGCTGGTTCCGGCGGCGGGAATACGCGGCTCGGTGGCCGGCACCATGGCTTCGGTAACGCCTCCGCCCAGGCACAGCGCCAGGGTCTTGGCATACGCCACGCCGGACTCACGGTCGTTACCGTCGTAGTCGTACGCCTCGACCACCTGGAACATGGGCGTATCGAACAAGGCAACGTACGCCTGCGCGTCCTGGTCGATGTAACGCTGAAACTCGCCTTCCTGCTGGTCGTAAGCCGCCTGGAACGCCGCGCGCTGCGGTTCGTGGTAGCGTTGTTCAAGCCGCTCGTCACTCTCCTGCTGCTTCCGCTCGACCAACTGTTGTCGCGTGACTGCCGGGTCGGTGAACACCGGCGGGCCATCACCGGTCAGCGGCTCCAGAGACGGTACTTCCTGCGCGGCCCGTTCCCTGTTGGTGGCACGAATGATCTGCAGGATCTGCGAGGTCTGCAGCTGGTAGGCCCGCATCGGCTCTTCGCGCCAGGCCTGGCGCTTCAGTACCCAGTTCAGGCGTTGGTGGTTGTACTCCTGGATCAGCCCGACGGTGTCGTCGAGCACCACCGCCAACACGCCGTTTTCCAGCTGGTGGCGGTTCATCGCATTGATCAGGTAGCCACGCAGGGCGAACCGGCGCAGCCAGCGGCTATGGAAACCGTGCGCGCTGTCGAAGGGTGAACACGCCTGCTGTGCGTACTCGAATACCTGCTGGTCGACCCCAGGCTTGTCGGGCGTCATGGCGATGCCCAGCAGTTCGGGATGGTTGCGCGCCTGGCTCAGGTCCAGCCCTTCGAAGCGTTGCGCCGGTGCCTGGCCCCGCTTGTAGGCGTTCAGCACACTGACCGGCCAGGCGTCGCTGGAAAAGGCCAGCCAGGCGCTGCTGTATCGCTCGGTATCGATGTTGAGAAAGGCCGAGGGAATGTCGTGGTCTTCATGTACGCACTTTTCCGGCAAGGGTGCTGGCGGGCCATCCGGTGGCTCGTACGGGTTGAAGCGGCGCAAATGGCCCTGTGCGCTGACGGCGTAGGCCTGCCAGACCTGCTGGTCGAGCAACACGTACAGGTAGCCCATGCGCAAGGTGCGCAAGCCGATCTTGGTCGAAACATGCAGGTTATCCGCCACGGTAACGACACACTCGGGACGCGTGTCTGGCACCAGCGCGCGGCGCAGCGGCAGGATCGGCAGGCCCTGCCGCTCACAGGACATGCACTGGTCGTGCGGCAGGCCGGCTTCGGCCGCGGCGATGGCGATGCGTTGACTGATGCTCATGGGTGACTCTCGGATGTCGGCAGGGATTCGGTCAGGCGGCGCCACTGCTCCTCGGAGTAACACGCCAGTGCAGGCGCAAGGGGGCGTTGTTGCCGAACGACTGAGTTGATCAGTTCGCGAACCGCAGCAACGTGGTGCAACCGGGGATGAATACACAGCTGATGGAGGGCAAAAACCACGATGTCCTCCGCTTTGCTCAACCCCAGCGCCCGCGCATCATCGATGTGGTTCGAGGCACGCACGGCGGCAAACGGCGGGATCGGACATGGGTAGGCGTCGCTCGCCTGCGCCTGCAACGCTCTCCAGATGCCCAGAACGCGCTCCACCAACACCACATCGTCCTGGATCCGCTGGGCAGGCGCTGGCAGGGGATGACGCTGCTTATCCTGCCCTTTCAGGTTGACCAGCCGTCCTCCACTGCTGAGGAACAACCATTTACCGATCGGCCACCACGGACCTTGCTCAACCTGCCGGTAGGTCGCTGCGAGCAACTCCAGGCGAACCGGTTCGTAGACCGGATAGAAACTGAATGCCCCTTGGGCATCGGGCACCCGGCACAAGGCCGCGAGATGCGAAGCGAGGGTCGCCGATGGCGCCTCACTGAAGAGCCAACCGCACAGGTAGCGCCGGCGCTGATACAAACCCTTCTGCGCAGCCCGCGCTGTCTGTTCCAGCAATGAACGACTGGGCGTGGTTCCAGGCATGGCCAGGCAAACCAGTACGGGATGCAAGTGGTGCGCATGGGCCAGGTCCGCCCGGGGCACGTAGGTCAGTGCATGTTCGCCCAAAGCGCTGCGCAGCTGCGCAAGCAAGGCATGGTCCCCATTGCCAGCGATTGCAAGCGGGTCGATCAGCACATGGCAATGCAGATGGGGCTCGTGCTGTATTTCAATGAGGCTGGCCAGGCCTTCGGTGCCCATCAGAGCTGGCCCTCGCATTTGTCGCTGGCGTTCGGCGTCAGCAACAGTGACTGGGCGTCGCCGGTGCCGTTGGCTACCGCCGTGGTTTGCCCCTGCAGGTGGAGCGCCCGCCCATTGAGGCTGATGCCATGCTCATCCAGGATGATGCTGCCACCCGCGGTTCTGAACTCGATACGTTCACTGGCCCGCAGCTGATAGACCGTCGTGTGGTACTCCATGCCCTGCCCGACGGTGACCTTGTGCATACCTTTGACGACAAGTTCGCTGTCCTTGCCGACAGAGACCTGCTGATTGCCTCCCGTTGACTCGCTTCGGTTGTTGCCGACCTTCTCGAGCAGATCCTGCTTGACGTCCTTGCTGCAGGTTTGCCCGATGAGGCGCGTATGGTCGCGGCCGATTGCCTGGCAGCAGTCATTGCCGATGGCCAGTTGCTCGTCATGCCCAACTTGCTCGACACGGTTGCGCCCGACATGCGTGGTCTCATCATTGCCGACCACATTGTTCTGGTCCCGCTGGGCATGGATGAACACTTCCTCCTTGCCCAGCTCGTCCTCGAAACGCAGCTCGTTGAAACCGTTCCCCTTGTGGGTCTGGCTCTTGATGGTCATGCGCGTCTTGTGCCGCGGCAGGTCATAGGGTGGCAACTGATCGCCACAGTAGGTACGCCCAATGATCAGCGGCTGGTCGGGGTCGGCGTTGACGTACTGGATGATCACGTCCTGGCCGATGCGCGGGATGGCCATCGAGCCCCAGCTACCGCCCGCCCAGCCCTGCGACACGCGCACCCAGCAGGAACTGAATTCGTTGTCCTTGCTCTCCCGGTCCCAGGGGAAGCTCACCTTGACCCGCCCCCATTCGTCGCAATAGATCTCCTCACCAGGCGGGCCGACGACGGTGGCCATATGCGGGCCGTCGATACGCGGTTTGGCCAACGGTGCCGGGCGCCATTCACTTCTTCCCGGCACCAGCACCGCTGCCTGCTGGTAGCGCGTGCCCTGCTCACTGCCAGCAGCCTCCTCCTGCAGGCTGGTGACCTGAATGCCCTCGTGGTGCACGCTGATCGTGCGCCAATGCACATTCAGGTCCTCGCGAGGGTGTTCGACGAGGGTGAAGCTCAACCCCGGCTGCAGGCGCACATCGTCACCCTCCACCTCGGCAAGGCGGGCGTCATGGCGCAGGGCCGTGAGGCGGGTGGCGGTGAAGGGGGCACCGACCGCATCGCGCTTGTAGCGGCCTGGGTAGTCGAAACGCTCATAGTTCAGCGACTGATGGGTGATGCTGCTGTCACTCGCGCGATGCTCCTGACGGTACTGCGGGTTGGTGAAGGTGTAGTCCCGCTGCACCTGCCTCGCGGTGCGTACCTGCTCGCTGTAGCGCAGGCCCCACAGGCACGGGCGTGCCTGATCGCCGCCGCGGTTGGCGCGGTACAGCACCTGGTCGCGGCCGATGTCATCCGTTTCGTGAAACCCTTCGTCATCGTCATCCGGCTTGATGATGCCGAGGCTGATCGTCCCCAGCCCCAACAGCCGATCGGTGATGACCAGCAGGTGGTGCTCCGGCGTGTGTTCGAAGCGGTAGACAAACCCCTCCTCGGCGGCCAGGCGGGCGATGAAATCGAGGTCGGTTTCACCGGCCTGGACACAGAACTCACGCGCCTGATGGGCGCCGAAACTCTTGATTTCGAAGCGGCTGATGCCCTGGCGCTGGAGCATCAGTTCGAGAATCTGCGGTACGCTTTGCTGCTGGAAGATGCGCCAGTTCGAGCGTAGCCCGGCACGTGCCAGCACGGGTTCGACCAGCGCACGGTAACGGGTGCGGGAAAAGCCTGTGTCGCCCTGGCTGAAGCTGCTGACTAGACCGTGCACGTAACGTAGCGGACGTCGCCCACGCCAGAGGGTGAACAGCGCCGGTTTGTCGAGCAACGCGCCAAAGTCGACGTCGCTGTCGAAACTGATCAGTTCCAGCTGCAGTTGGAACGGTGCGCTGAGCGCTTCGTCGAGTTCGAACGAAACCACTTCGAACTCAAGCCGGCTCGCCAGCGGCTGGAAGGTAAAGTGCAACTCGGATTGGCTAGGCATGCAGGTTACCCCTGGCTAAGGCTGCAGGATGATGCTGTCGAGCGACTCCAGGACCTCGCCGGTGATCAGGCCCAGGCGATAGCTGTAGTAGCAGTAGGCGCACACCATGGCGACGACAGAGACCACCAGCGGGCTCCACCAGGGCCAGGGCCAGGTCCAGCGCCGCCGGCGATAGGGGCGATAGACAACGTTGGTGTAGGGGTCGCACACCCTTTCGGGGCTGGGACCACGCAGGTCGCGCAGTACCTTGTGCATCCGCGAGATCAGCGCATTGACCAGCTCATCGCCCTTGGGATGGAGCGCGTACTTGCCTTTCAGGCCCAGGCAAAGGCAGAAATACAGAAACTCCAGGACATCCTGGAACTCTGCAGGCGACTGCAGCATCCGCTCCAGCAACACGAAGATCTTCTCGCCGCCGTGGGTTTCGTGGTGGAACACACTCAACAGCGGCTCATGGCTCCAGCACGAATTGCAGCCCCAGGGGCGGCTCATTACCGCCTCGTCCAGGTACAGGCACAGTGCGTAGGAGTAGACTTCGAGATGCGCAGCGGCATAGCCGTGCTGCTGCATTTCCTCGCGAATGACGCTGACCTGCGTTTGCAGGGTCTGGTGCAGGCATTCGATGTTTGGCAGGTCATCCAGGGTGCGCAGGCGAATGACCAGGCCGAACAACGGGTTCGCCGCGTCGAGCATCAGGTTGTCAAAGTGGCCGCGTAGCTGGAATTCAGGGTCGGCCGGGTAACCTGCCAGTTCGGCCGGCGCGCCACGGTTGGCCAGATAGGGCGACGCCCTTTCCCATCTGGCCTCGAGCCTGGCGTGCAGGCTGTTCTCCGTGACGTCGCGAGCGTCCTTGGCGGCCACGGTTTCGGCGGAGGGATTGGCGTGTGGCCGGGGCATGAGAGGTCCTTGTCCTACAGCAGACTGAAGACATGCACGCTATCGTGGAAGCCATTCTGTGAGAAATCAGGGCCCTCCCAAGAGGTTGTAGGACCTTTCGACTGGCCGGTTTCCCGGACATCGGTACCCGCCCCAACGCGTCACCTGCAACGAACGCAACCAAGTGAAACGTTCCGCCTGCAAAGCCGTCATAACCTGAGCCGGTGACACGCAATGAGGAGGCGCAATGACCCAGCCCGACCCGTCCTATGTCAAATGGCTCGAAGACCGCGCCATGCTCCAGGCCTCGCAGCAACGTACCCGCCTGTATTCAGGCCAGTCGCGCCTGTGGCAGCAGCCTTACGCCGAAGCCCAGCCGCGCCGGGCCATCGAGATCGCCTCGGTCTGGCTGACCGTCTACCCCGACGCCATCATCGCCCCCGAGGGCGGTTCGGTACTCGGCGCCCTGGCCCACGAGGCGTTGTGGAAGCGCCTGTCGGAGATCGGCATACAGGGCCTGCACACCGGGCCGATCAAGCAGTCCGGCGGCCTGCAGGGCCGCCAACTGACGCCCAGCGTGGACGGTAACTTCGACCGCATCAGCTTCGACATCGACCCGCTGTACGGCAGCGAGCAGGAGCTGGTCCAGATGAGCCGCATGGCCGCCGCACACAACGCGGTGACCATCGACGACCTGATCCCCTCGCACACCGGCAAAGGCGCCGACTTCCGCCTCGCCGAGTTGGCCCACGGGCCCTACCCGGGGCTGTACCACATGGTCGAGATCCGCGAGGAGGACTGGCCGTTGCTGCCGGAGGTCCCTGCCGGACGCGACGCGGTCAACCTGCTGCCGGCACAGTGCGACGAACTCAAGGCCCGGCACTATATCGTCGGCCAGCTGCAACGGGTGATCTTCTTCGAGCCAGGCGTGAAGGAAACCGACTGGAGCGCCACGCCGCCGGTGACCGGGGTGGACGGCAAGACGCGGCGCTGGGTATACCTGCACTACTTCAAGGAAGGCCAGCCGTCACTGAACTGGCTGGACCCGACCTTCGCCGCCCAGCAGATGATCATTGGCGATGCCCTGCATGCCCTGGACTGCCTGGGCGCGCGCGGCCTGCGCCTGGATGCCAACGGTTTCCTCGGCGTGGAAACGCGCGCCAACGGCACCGCCTGGTCGGAAAGCCACCCGCTGTCGCTGGTCGGCAACCAGCTGATCGGCGGCATGATCCGCAAGGCTGGTGGCTTCAGCTTCCAGGAACTGAACCTGACGCTCGACGACATCGCGCAGATGTCCAGGGGCGGTGCCGACCTGTCCTATGACTTCGTCACCCGGCCCGCCTACCAGCACGCGTTGCTGACCGGCGACACCGAGTTCCTGCGCCTGATGTTCAAGGAAATGCACGCGTTCGGCATCGACCCCGCCTCGCTGATCCATGCCTTGCAGAACCACGATGAGCTGACCGTGGAACTGGTGCATTTCTGGACCCTGCACGCACATGACATGTACCTGTACAAGGGCCAGACCTTGCCTGGCGGCATCTTGCGCGAGCATATCCGCGAGGAAATCTACGAACGCCTGTCCGGCGAACATGCGCCCTACAACCTGCGCTTCGTCACCAATGGCATCGCCTGCACCACGGTCAGCCTGATCGCCGCGGCACTGGGCATCCGCGACCTTGAGCAGATCGGCCCGGCAGAGGTCGAGCTGATCCAGAAGGTGCACCTGTTGCTGGTCATGTACAACGCCATGCAACCGGGCGTGGTGGCGCTGTCCGGCTGGGACCTGGTGGGCGCCCTGCCCTTGCCCGCCGAAGCGGTGGCAGAGCGGATGATGGATGGCGATACCCGCTGGATTCACCGCGGCGGTTACGACCTGGCCGGGCTCGCCCCCCAGGCCGAGGCATCGGTGCGTGGCCTGCCGCGGGCGCGGGCGCTGTATGGCAGCCTGGACAGCCAGCTGGAAAACGGCGATTCGTTCGCCTGCAAGGTGAAAAAGCTGCTGGCGGTGCGCCAGGCCTATGGTATCGCCAGCAGCCGCCAGCTGCTGGTACCCGACGTCAGCAGCCCCGGGTTGCTGGTGATGGTGCATGAGCTGCCGGCCGGGCGCGGCATCCAGATCAGTGCGCTGAACTTTGGCCGGGAAGTGATTGCCGAGCAATTGCAGCTGACCGGGTTCACCCCGGGGCCGGTGGTGGACATGATCAACGAGACGGTCGAGGGTGACCTGACCGAGGACGGGCGCTTGACAGTGAACCTGGACCCGTACGAGGCGCTGTGCCTGCGCATCGTCAACAGCAGCGGGCATGTCTGAACAGGGCTGGCCGGTCTTGCATTTAGCGCTCCACGGGCATAGCGTTCGAAAGTTTTCTTTCTCTGTGCCCAGGAGCATCCCATGTACACCGGCATCGTCCAGGCCGTCCGCCCTCTGCTTGATGTGACCAGCTACCCGGGCCACAACCAGTTCACCATCGACCTCACCCCGGAGCTGCTCGACGAGCTCAAGATCGGCGCCAGCGTCAGTGTCGAGGGGACTTGCCTGTCGGTCACCGCAATCGACGGCAGCCGGGTCAGGTTCGATGCCATGACCGCCACCCTCGAGCGCACCAACCTGCGCTTCTTCAAGGCTGGCCAAGGCGTCAACATCGAACGTTCTGCGAAAATGAACGCCGAAGTCGGCGGCCACCTGATGGCTGGGCACATCGCCACCACTGCCGAAATCGTCGAGCTGTCGATCCAGCCGACCGGTGCCTTCATCCGCTTCCGCATGCCCGCGCAATGGGGCAAGTACGTGTTCCCGCGCGGCTTCATCGGGGTCAACGGCTGCAGCCTGACGGTCGCCGATGTCGAAGACAACGTGGTGACCATCAACCTGATCCCGGAAACCCTGCGCCAGACCACCTTCGCCCGTTACCAGGCCGGGGAACTGCTGAATATCGAGGTCGACCACCAGACCATGGTGCTGGTGGACGTGGTAGAACGCACCATCAAGAGCACCCTCGCTCGCGAATTGCCCCGCTGAGGTACCTGCATGCTGCCCAACGCCCTTCCTGCACGCACGGCCCGGCGGCTGCGCCTGCAGATCCTGCGTGGCCGTGTCGGCCTTGGCCTGGTTGCCGGGCTGTCGGTACTGGCCGGCATGACCGATGCGATCGGCCTGCTGGCACTGGGCGACTTCGTCTCGTTCATGAGCGGCAACACCACGCGCCTGGCGGTGGCCATCAGTGAAGCGGACCTGGCCATGGTGCTGCGCCTGAGCGGAGCCGTCCTCGGCTTTGTCGCCGGCAACGCACTGGGTGTGCTGTTGGCGCGCGCCTTCCGCCGGCGGGCTTGGCCAGTGCTGCTGGTGGTCGCCGTACTGCTGGCCTTCGCCGCTGGCTGGCGCTTGGCAAATACCTTCCCGGCGCTGCTGGCCGCCACCTTGGCCATGGGCATGATCAATGCCGTGGTCGAACAGGTGAACGGCCTGCCGATCGGCCTGACCTACGTCACCGGCGCCCTGTCACGCTTCGGCCGCGGCCTGGGGCGCTGGCTGTTGGGTGAGCGGCGCAACGGCTGGCGCGTGCAACTGGTCCCGTGGGCCGGCATGCTGCTAGGCGCTGCGCTGGGGGCCTGGCTGGAGCAACGCCTGGGCCTGCAGGCGCTGGCCGGCAGCTGCTCGCTGGCCTGCGTGCTGGCCCTGGTGTCGCGCTTCATTCCCCGCTCCTGGCAGCGTGGCTACATGCCACGCTGATCAGTCGATGCGCGGATGTTGCTGCACCAGCAACTTGCGCTTGGCCTCCAGCTCGGCAATCTGGGCATCGATATCCTCGATCTTCTGCTCGATATTGTCATGGTGCTCCTGCAGCAGCTCGCGCGCTTCCTCGATATCCGATGCGGCCGGTGCCGCGCCGCGCAGCGGCTTGTTGGCGGTTTCCTTCATGGTCAGGCCGGTGACCAGCCCCACGGCAGCAATCACCATCAGGTAGTACGCCGGCATGTACAGGTTGCCGCTGCTCTCCACCAGCCAGGCCGCCAGGGTCGGTGTAAGCCCGGCAATCAGTACCGAGATGTTGAAGGCGCTGGCCAGGGCGCTGTAGCGGATATGCGTCGGGAACATGGCCGGTAGTGTCGAGGCCATCACGCCGATGAAGAAGTTCAGCAGTACGGCAATGATCAGCAACCCGGCAAAAATCACCCCCAGCACGCCGCTGTTGATCAGCATGAAGGCAGGGATGGCCAGCACGAAAAGGCCGACACTGCCGACGATGATGAACGGGCGCCGGCCGAACTTGTCGCTGAGCAGGCCGATCATCGGTTGCACGAACAGCATGCCGACCATGATCGCGATGATGATCAGCACGCCGTGGTCTTCGCTGTAGTGCAGGTTGTGCGACAGGTAGCTGGGCATGTAGGTGAGCAGCATGTAGTAGGTGACGTTGGTGGCGATCACCACGCCGATGCAGGTCACCAGGCTGCGCCAGTGCTGGGTGGCGACTTCCTTGAACGAGACCTTGGGCCCCGCCGCCAGCCCTTCGCGGTCGCCTTGCTCCAGCTTGTCGACGTGCTGCTGGAAGGCTGGGGTCTCTTCCAGCGCATGGCGCAGGTAGAGGCCGATGATGCCCAGCGGCAGGGCGAGGAAGAACGGCAGGCGCCAGCCCCATTCGAGGAACTTGTCCTCACCCAGCACGGTGGAGATCAGCACCACCACCCCGGCCCCCAGCACAAACCCGGCAATCGAGCCAAAGTCCAGCCAGCTGCCGAGAAACCCGCGCTTGCGGTCGGGCGCGTATTCGGCGACGAAGATCGACGCGCCGGTGTATTCGCCCCCTACCGAGAAGCCCTGGGCCATCTTCGCCAGCAGCAACAGGATCGGCGCCCAGATGCCGATGCTGGCATAGGACGGTATCAGGCCGATGGCGAAGGTGCTGAGCGACATGATGACGATGGTTGCCGCGAGGATCTTCTGCCGCCCGAAACGGTCGCCCAGGGCACCGAAGAACAGCCCGCCCAATGGCCTGATCAGAAACGGTACGGAGAACGTGGCCAACGCCGCGATCATCTGCACGCCCGGGTCGGCATTGGGGAAAAATACCTTGCCCAGGGCATAGGCGACGAAGCCGTAGACACCGAAATCGAACCACTCCATGGCATTGCCCAGGGCGGCTGCGGTAATCGCCTTGCGCATCTTCGCGTCGTCGACGATGGTGATGTCCTTGAGGCCGATTGGCTGGACGCTTTTCTTGCGAGGTTTCATGTCCGTATCCCTGTCGATGAATGCTCTAAGGGATGAGATACAACGGGACACTAAATAATTCAGCGCTTACTGCTTTTTCGTGCTTTCTCGGCAGCTGCTGCGCATTGGAGGAAAGCCGCTGCGATGGCAGCGGCTTACATGGGCAAAGGCCCCGGTCAGATACCGTCGCGGGCCAGGTCCATGGCGAAGTAGGTGAGGATCAGGTCGGCACCGGCACGTTTGATCGCGCCGATGCTTTCACGCACTACCCGGCCTTCATCGATGGCGCCAGCCAGGCCGCCGAACTTAATCATCGCGTATTCGCCACTGACCTGGTATGCGGCCAGCGGCAGGCGCGAGGCGGCACGGATATCGGCAATCACGTCGAGGTAGGCGCCGGCCGGCTTGACCATCAGTACGTCGGCCCCTTCCTGCTCGTCGAGCAACGACTCGCGCACCGCTTCGCGGCGGTTCATGGGGTTCATCTGATAGCTCTTGCGGTCGCCCTTCAGCGCGGTACCACCGGCTTCGCGGAACGGGCCATACAGTGACGAAGCGAACTTGGTGGAATAGGCCATGATCGCGGTGTCGTGGAACCCGGCAGCATCCAGCGCGCTGCGGATGGCCTGCACCTGGCCGTCCATTGCCGCCGAAGGGGCGATGAAATCGGCACCGGCAGCGGCGGCGATGACCGCCTGCTTGCCCAGGTTTGCCAGTGTGGCATCGTTGTCCACGCCGTGGTCATGCAACACGCCGCAATGGCCGTGGCTGGTGTATTCGCAGAAGCAGGTGTCGGACATCACCACCATTTCCGGCACCGTGTCCTTGCAGATCCGCGACATGCGCGCGACCAGGCCGTTTTCGTTCCAGGTGTCGCTGCCAACGGCGTCCAGGTTGTGCGAAACGCCAAAGGTCATCACCGACTTGATACCGGCGCGGGCATAGCGTTCGATTTCCTGGGCCAGCAGCTTCTCGGGGATACGGTTGACCCCGGGCATGCTGGTGATCGGCACGAAGTCATCGATGCCCTCTTCGACGAAGATTGGCAGGATCAGGTCTTCAAGGCGGAACTCGGTTTCCTGGAAGATCGTGCGCAGGGACTCGTTCTGGCGCAGGCGGCGAGGACGAACGGACGGGAATTGGTTGGACATGACTGCTCCAGGGGATTTGAACGGCGTATACCTTATGCCTGTCGCGCGCCAGTGAAAAGGCCAAATGACGAGATATTGTCGTGCGTCAAAGGCAACGGTTGCTGCGGCACAGGCGACCTGTCACTAAAGCCAGGGCGGGGTCGGCTCCTCGGCCCCAGCCGGCCCATGCTCGGCCTCGGCCCGCGCCGCACGCCGGCGCGCATCATCCCGCCGGGCAGCATCGATCTCGCGCATCACCCCCGCCACGTCGGCATCATGCGCGTCCTCTTCGAACAGCCCTGTCAGGGGGCTGTCCGGGCGCAGTTCGCCCGCCTCGTACAAGGCCCACATTTCCTGCGCGTAGCGGGTATTTTTCAATTCCGGCACAAATCGCCCGAAATAGTGCGCCATGTTGGCCACATCGCGTTGCAACATGCTGAAGGCATGGTTGTTGGCCGCCGCATCCACGGCCTGCGGCAGGTCGATGATCACCGGCCCGTCGGGGCCGAGCAGCACGTTGAACTCCGACAGGTCGCCATGCACCAGCCCGGCACACAGCATCAGCACGATCTGGCGGATGACGAAGGCATGGAAGGTGCGGGCTTCCTCGGCCTCCAGGTGCACGTCGTTCAGGCGCGGTGCCGCGTCGCCGTCGGCGTCGGTCACCAGCTCCATCAACAGCACGCCGTCCTGGAAGTCGTAGGGCCGTGGCACGCGCACGCCGGCAGCGGCCAGCCGGAACAGCGCCGCCACTTCGGCGTTCTGCCAGGCATCCTCGGCTTCCTTGCGGCCATACTTGCTGCCCTTGGCCATGGCCCGTGCCTGGCGGCTGTTGCGCACCTTGCGGCCTTCCTGGTATTCAGCGGCCTGGCGGAAACTGCGCTTGCTGGCTTCTTTATACACCTTTGCGCAGCGCACCTGGCTGCCGCAGCGCACGACATACACGGCGGCTTCCTTGCCACTCATCAACGGCCGCAGTACTTCGTCGACCAGGCCGTCCTCGATCAGGGGTTCGATTCTTTTGGGTGTCTTCATCAGGCTGCGTTCGGGGTCCTGGCTGTGATGGCGGACATCCTCTCACAGCCGGGAGCGACTTGCTCGTCTGTCTTCAGCGCGCCAGGGTCAGGCGCCCTGCCCCAGACCCCCTGGCACCATCCCGCGTGCCCGGCGCCGGGTAACCAGCAGGCCGGAACACACCACCAGCAGCGCCAGCACCATGGTCGATACGACCTCTATGCGGTGGTCCGGGCGGAACAACATCAACACCAGTACCGCGCTGATGAACAGGATCACCGCCCAGGTCAGCCACGGGAACAGCCACATGCGGTAACCCAAGGTCTTGCCCTGGGCAATCAGGCGCTGGCGCAGGCGCAACTGGGAAATGGCAATCACCAGGTACACCAGCAAGGCAATCGCGCCGGAGCTGGCCATGAGGAAGCCGAATACCTTGGCCGGCACCAGGTAGTTGGCAATGACCGCCAGGAACGCCGCACCGGTGGACAGCAACACCGCCACCACCGGCGTGCCACTGCGGCTGGTCAGCTGGGCGCAGGCCGGTGCATCACCGCGGCGGCTCAGCGAATAGACCATGCGCGAGGCGGTGTACAGCGACGAGTTGAGGCAACTGGTGACCGAAGTCAGCACGACGAAGTCGATGATCGCCTTGGCATGCGGCACGCCGAGGGTGTCCAGCACCGTGACATAGGAGCCTTCGCTGGCCAGGCGCGGGTCAGTCCACGGCACCAGGGCGATGACGATGAAGATCGACAGGATATAGAACAGCGTGATTCGCCAGATCACCGAGTTGGTGGCCCTGGAGATGTGCTTGCCCGCTTCGTCGGACTCGGCTGCGGCGATGGTCACCACCTCGGCACCGAGGAACGAGAACATGGTGATGAGCATGGCACTGAGCACCGCGCCGAAGCCGTTGGGCATGAAACCGCCCGTGTCCCACAGGCGCGACACGCCGCTGACACCAGAGCCCGGCAGCAGGCCGAAGATGGCGCACAGCCCCAGCGCGATGAAGCCGACGATGGCCAGCACCTTGACCAGCGCCAGCCAGAACTCGAACTCACCATAGTTCTTCACGCTGAACAGGTTGGTCGCGGTCAGCAGCAAGGTGATGACCAGCGACAGCAGCCAGATTTCCAGCTGCGGAACCCAGGAATTGATAATGGTGGCGGCGATGTTGGCCTCGATCGGGATGATCAGCACCCAGAACCACCAGTACAGCCAGCCGATGGTATAGCCGGCCCATTTGCCGATGGCGAGGTCGGCATAGGTGGAAAACGAACCGGTGTCCGGTGAGGCCACCGCCATTTCCGCCAGCATGCGCATTACCAGCACCACCAGGGCACCGGCCAGGATATAGGCGAGGATGGTGGCCGGCCCGGCTTCGGCGATCGCCCGGCCGGAGCCGACGAACAGGCCGGCACCGATCACACCGGCGATGGACAGCATGGTGACATGCCGTGATTTCAATCCATGACTCAAATTGTTGTTGTGGGTTTGCATGGCGTTACCTTGTTGTTTTTGTCATGCCCACGCAGGGGCCGTCGGCTTGCACGTCACCGACGCAGGCGCGAAAAAGCCCGCCCTGCCCTAGATGGTGAGTAGGGCAGTACGGGTTGAGTAAACGAAACCGCAGGAGGTGCTACGGGTGCTTCAGCCGGCTGCCCGCCGGCGCGGCGCCAGGTCGGCCTTGGGCGCAGCGCTGCCTTGCCGGCTGACTTGCTCACAGACCTTCTCGACGATGTAGGCACCGATCGGAATGGCCGACGTGGCAGCCGGCGACGGCGCATTGCAGACGTTGACGCTGCGCGCAGTGTTGACGAACAGGAAGTCGTCGATCAGCTTGCCGTCACGCGACACGGCCTGGGCACGCACGCCGGCCGGGTACGGCGTGAGGTCGGCCTTGGTGATGCTCGGGCAGTACTTTTGCACCTGCTTGAGGTAGCCGCCCTTGAACAGCGAGTTCTTCATCTCGATCAGGCCCGGGCGGAAGTTCTTTGCCAGAACCTTGAGGATGCCCGGGGTGGTCAGGGTCTGGAACAGGTCGCCAGGGCTGATGTCGGTCTTGCGATAGCCCTCGCGCTTCATCGCCAGCACGGCGTTGGGGCCGACGGTGACGGTACCGTCGATCATGCGCGTCAGGTGCACCCCGAGGAACGGCATGGACGGGTCGGGAATCGGGTAGATCAGGTGGTTGACGATCTGGTTGTGCTGCTTGGGCAGCAGGTAGTACTCACCGCGGAACGGGCAGATGACGAAGTCGGTGCGCAGGCCCAGCATGCTCACTACGCGGTCGGCCATCAGGCCCGAACAGGTCACCAGGAAACGGCTGCGCAGCTCGTCGCCATGTGTACGCACGATCACTTCACTGGCCAGCTCCTGCAAGCCGACCACCTCGGCGCCATAACGGATTTCGCCACCGGCACGCTGGAATTGCGCGCCCATTGCCGCCGTCACCTGGGCGTAATTGACGATACCGCTGGAGGGCACGAAGATGCCGCCCATGCCCACGATGTTCGGCTCGCGCTCGCGCAGTTCGGACGCTGACAGCCAATAGCGTTCCAGGCCATTGGCCGCGGTGCGCTCCCACAGCGCCTTCATGCGCTGCATTTCCAGTTCGTTGGTGGCTACCAGCAGCTTGCCGCACTCGTCGAAGCGGATGCCGTGCTCGGTGCAGAAGGCCTTGGTGGCCTTGTTGCCTTCCAGGCAGAAGCGCGCCTTGAGACTACCAGGGGTGTAATACACGCCGGCGTGGATCACGCCGCTGTTGTGGCCGGTCTGGTGGCGGGCCGGGCCGGACTCTTTCTCCAGCAGGAGAATCTTCGCATCCGGGTAGACCTTGATCAGGTGCATGGCCGTGGACATGCCCACAATGCCACCGCCGATGATGATGAAATCGTACACAGCCTTACCTCACACGCAGGCATTGCCTGGCTGGCTCACCAAGGCCCGCAGGGCCCTGATGGCATCGTTTGCTACATGGACGCATGGGCGGGCGCCCGCCCCACGCCCTGTCATTATTGCCCGCGCTGGTACAGCGGTTTGGGGAAGGCAAGGTAACCGCGCTGGCGCATCAGCTCGCGGCGCAGGCCTTCGTGTGGCGTGAAACGATCGCGGCCATGCAGCCAGAACAGGTTGTTGATCAGCAGGAAGCTGCCCACGCCCACCGGTACCGAAAGCTTCTTCGCGCTGCCTTCCAGCGATTCGGACAAGGCGTTCAGCCAGATGCCTTCCTCAAAGTTTTCCGGCTGCACGAACTGGTCAATGTAGCGCATGGTCGGGCGGCCTTCAGCATCAGTGTCGAATACCGCGTGGAACACATCCTCGGACACCTTCTTGCTCGGTGGTGCGGTCCAGCGCATCTCGCGGCGGGCCAGTGGGTGGCGGAAGAACTCGTCGCACTGCTCCCAGTCGTCCAGGTGCAGCAGCAGCGAGTTGCCGCCTTCCATGTTCTTTTCGTCGATTTTCAGCATCAGCACGTAGTCGGTGATCTGGTTGACGAAGGTGCCGTCGTTGTGCAGCTCCATGACCCGGTGCGGCTGGCGCAAGTAGCTGTCGGAGTTGTCGGTATTGACCACCACGAAGCGGGCATAGAACTGGCCGCTCATGGCGTCGTAGTTGCTGCGCCCGATCAGGTGCGCACAGGCGGTGGTGAACTTGACCATGTCTTCGGCCTGGCTCACGTCATCCAGCCCGACCGGGGTGATCAGCATGCCACCGCTGGCGCGGTTGAGGATGGTGTTGAGCAGCACCGGGCGCAGGGTGCCTTGGCACAGCTGGTCGAGGATCTCACCCACCCGAAAACGCAGGAACGACTTGTACTCCAGCGCCTGCACCGGCCACTGGGCAACGGCCTGGACGAACGCTTCGACCGTTTCGCGGGCAAAGGTGATCTCCAGCAGGCGCGGCGACTGCTTCGAAGGGGCGATGGTGTAACCATGCGGTTCGAGCGGCAGTGGCATCACAAGTTCGTCGATCTGCGTAAATGCGTTCATGGCAAGGTCCTGGCAAAGAAAGTGAATGGCGCCGTCCGGTCATGACCTGGATCAGTGCGGGCGAGAGAAAAATATCGCCACAAACTCAGAATGTCTACATTTTTATTTTTCAGCGATGTTTTGCTTGTTTGTCCATTGTTTTTCGCCAGCCGGCGCTTTCGGTATGATCGGCAAAACGGTTTGAGGAAACAGGACCTTGGAAGCGCTCGCCCCCCGACAAAACTCAGCATTCAGCGGGTATGAGAGGCTCAAGAAGGACATCATCCGCGGCGTCTTCAAGCCCGGGGAAAAGCTGTTGATGAGCACCCTGAAGGAACGCTACGACCTGGGCGTCGGCCCGTTGCGTGAAGCGCTGTCGCAACTGGTGGCCGAGCACCTGGTCAACGCGATCAGCCAGAAGGGCTACCGCGTGGCGCCCATGTCGCTGGAGGAGATGAATGACATCTACGATGCCCGCGCCAACCTGGAGGCGATGATCATCACCCTGGCCATCGAGCGCGGCGACGATGCCTGGGAAGCGTCGGTACTGGCCCACTCGCATACCTTGGCCAAGGTGATGGAGGTGAAAACCCGCGAGCAGCGCCTGGATGTCTGGGATGAACGGCACAAGGCATTCCACACCGCGATCGCGTCGGGTTGCGGCTCCAGGCATCTGCTACAGGCGCGCACCTACCTGTTCGACCAGGCCGAGCGCTACCGGCACCTGTGGCTGACCCAGACGGTGTTTTCCGAGCAGGCCCTGGAACTCAAGCGCCAGGAACATGCGGCACTGGTCGAAGCGCTTCTCGCCCGGGACGCCAAGCGTGCCAGTGCCATGATGCGTTCGCACCTGATGACCCCGGTGCCGATCATTGCCCAGATCATGCATGCCGAAGGCATCGGCGCACGCTGACCGCTTTGCCCTGGCCTGCGCGGTCCCGTGTAGGAGCGGCCTTGTGTCGCGAAAGGGCTGCGCAGCAGCCCCAGGATTTCACTGCAAATGCACAAATTGCCGGGGGCTGCTGCGCAG